>JAEEGL015063487.1_pt1 | contig 12950 bp, 25 predicted proteins | sample 9134231 | NCBI WGS metagenome assembly JAEEGL01 (sample SAMN16246548, study PRJNA631951) | gut metagenome | biome: gut microbiome; feature: rumen; material: fiber-attached | host: Bos | place: Iran: Karaj | collected 2018-10 | reverse complement strand
TTTATTTTCGCAATCTTTTCTTTATCTTTACTCTTATCTCTTGTCTTATATGCGTAGGCGGCGTATGCTTTTTGTGCAGTCTTATATCCATATCCCTGTGCGTCATCAAGCACTTCGCCTGTTTCAACCGAAACGATGCAATATCTTTTGTTTGCTCTGCCGTAAGAAGAATTATTACTTAGTTTTGTCGGGAAGCATGGGATTGCTTTATATGTAGAATTCATAAATTCTCCTTGCCAATCTTATTTTGCTTCTATATACGCATCTACCTCAATTTCCTTGCAATAACTGTAATCGTTCTCTCCAAGGCGGATGCTGTACTTATGGTTCTGCTCCCTTATGTCTACCACTCTAAGGGACATGTCTTCGGGTGTCAAAGATTTATTTATCTGTGCTATAAACTGCTCTATACTGATCCGCTGTTCCATTATATTACCTCTACTTTCACAGGCGCAAACCATAGCCCTGACTCTTTATCATATACTCCCTTTACCAAAAACTGATATTCGTCGGAGTATACGATATCTTTATCATCGAACTCTGTTTCTGTTACTTCCAGTTTGCATCCCCTATACTCTTCAAGTTCCGATACTTCTTCTAATGCAGGACGCATTCTGTCAATATACGGCTTAAAGTACTCATATCCATACTCCGTGAAGTATGAAATCAGCCCGGTATCTCCGCTTTCCAAACATTTTGGTTCGGGAAGTGCTTTCTTTAGCTCTTCCATGGCCTGTCTTGCCGCGCCTGCTGCCTCTTCTGAGATATCATCAAGAATCTCATCAAAATCCATGTTATCAAATGAATGTATAAAACCCTCGTCTGCGTGCTCTACTCTGATACCTTTAATCATCTTCTTCCTCGTCATCGTCTCTTATTCCAAGCCCTTTTGCAGAAGCTTTTGCCTCTTCCTTGGATATGAAAGGCCCTACCTTTACAAACTTCCTAGTCTCATCATATCCATCCACCCACCACAATTCACTCTTTTTCTCTTTGTACACGCTCATTTCAATACCTCCTTCGTTTATTTATGCACTAAACGCCAGTATTTAACTGGCGTTTCTTACTTTGTATGCTTCAATAATTTCTTTTCTTCTTGTATTCCATTCGGGAAGGTAATACATGGTTGTATACCAATATGAGTCATCATCCTTTACAAAGAGCAGATTATCAACACAAGGCTCTGCAAGACTGTCTCCATGTTTTACAACTGCGGCACATCCAGTAAGTGTAAGTTGAATGTATGTCATGCAGACACAGGTTTCGTCGATGTCCTGTCCGTAGAAAAGCGCCTGCGTTGATGGTGTGTATCCCTTACTTCGCAACTCAGTTGCTGCTGTGAGAAGAAGTACACCTGCCCCTGTACATGGATCAGCAGCTGTAATATAGCCATTTTCTTTAATTATTTCATCAGCATCCATCAGATTTAGGAGCGCCATGAGCTTGCCTACGTGGTTCGGAGTAAAGACCTGCCCTGTACTTTCATTTCCGCCAAGACTCATATAATATGTTCCCAAGAAGTCCTGATCGGGGTTAGTCCAAAGCGCCTGTGCAACTATTGTAAAAAGTTTCAGCGGAATTTCCACTCCGCCAAGTCTTTCAGCACATTCTTTAAATTCTGTTATTCTCTTTTCTCTGATTTCTTTTCTTACTTCTGTGAAATTGCTTAAATCACAAGCAAACATCTTCATAAGATCAGCCCATGCAGTGTGCGCATTTAAGCCGTTCTTATAGCAAAGCTCCTTCTCAAATACTTCCTTAAACTCCTTGGAATAATCTCTTTCCTCTGTCTGTCTTTCCTTGCTCATGCACTTTTCTCCTCGTTTGTGATTACATCATTCATATCGATAGTGACGCAAATACTATTTCCATCGGAATCCTCTGCCTCAAACTGAACATCATTCTGCCTTCTGTCGGAAACAGAAACTATCTTTGCGTTCCAAATCTCATTCTCAGTGCCAATGTCGTCCGCTATCCAACGGATATAGGGTATTTTCTCCCCATAATAATAAACCCGTCCGTTTACTACCACCGACTGACATCTGCCTACGCTTGCAAATGGTTCTGATGTGTAGTCTTTGCAAAGCCTTGGCTTTATCAGCCATGTATAGCTGCCATTTACCTCAAGCTCCGCCGTAAAGTTGATTGGAGTACTGTTGGGCTTGCAGTAATGTGTGTCATACCCTCCAACAACTGTACCGATCTTTGTAAGTTCGGAATCTATTGTTACCGGTGTATTATACCTGTATTCCCTTCCTGTATTATCCTTGAATATAATAAGATCATATCTCTTGCCATTATGGTTATTTCTAAACCTTTTTATTGGTTTAAGCGTGAGTTTTACTCTGTTTAATGCCATTTTAAATGCTCCTTTATACTAATCTGATAATATTATTCTATTATCCAATGTTATTCTCGATAAGTTTTGTAATCGGCTCAACAAACTTTCGATAGCTGCCAAGCGACTTCCTAAGAGCAGAAACATCCGAAGATGAGCCTATCGTTTCTTTTGTCACTGCATCTAAAAGTGACATAGTACCATTTTTCGTGTCTATTTTGGCACATATAGCCCTGCCCTTATATTCATAGGCATCTGTAAGAGTACATCCTATGCCGAATACTTTAGCCATTGATGTTGCGATTTTCTCTAATGAATCCATTTTTATAACGTCCATTCTGAGTTACTCCTTTACGACTTATACTACTGGTGCAAACCAAAATCCCTGCACCTTGAATATGCCTTTTATGCCGCTTTCGTAGCCATTTAAGGCTCTGAATGATTTTACAAGACCTCTCTTTGTTTTGTATGTGAAAACGTCTTTTTTGCGTTCCACGGTGTCGGGATTCTGCTTTTTCCAGTCTTTCGCATATATCTGAAAAGCCCTCATGCGGTTTTCTTCTCTGAGGGCTTTTGTGTCACCAAATACTGCCATCTTTGCCCCCCTTATCAGTATTTCTTTATTTCCATATAGCAGCCGTTCATGTGGCTGTCATACTGCCTTGAGTCGTAAAGTGCCTTGAAAGGTACTTTTGTCATGCCTTTTTCCATGAGTTCGCTAAGGTACTTCCGCTTATTCAGACATCCCTGCATAAATCCATATCCTGAAAGCCACTGTGATCTGTCAAAGCCGCAAAGGTTGTCATGATATGTTACTCTGTGTGCTCGTCTGTGAAGCCACTCGTAAAATCTTTCTGACATTCCGTAGTATTCGCCATGCTTTCCTACCTTATCAGCATTTTCGGGTGTCCACTCACCATGGTTGAAGCTGTTGCCCTGAAACAGATCCAAGAGCCAATTTACTTCTCTAAGGCTATTTTCTACAAATGTCCTGCCGTTGATGGCAAGCATGTAGTCGTTACGTGTTCCCGGCTCCCAGTTCTTCTTGCTGCATCTTGAGCATTTATATGAATCGTTATTTATTGTAATTCTGTAAGGCATGTTCCCCTCTCCTTTTCTCTTCTTTAATCATGTATTTTCTGTGTTTTTTGTTTACTGATATTATTATGCCATATTATCGGGGAATTGCAAATTTTTTATGGCTTTTTACAACTCGCTCAAAAGTGCATAAATACTGACTTTTCCCACCATATTTAGTTTACCATATATTAAGTCCGATAAAATGTACTGCTTAATGCTACATTTTTCTGATTTATTATATAAAAAAAGGAGCTGAATCATAGTTCAGCTCCCTCTATCTAACAAGGTGCAGCGCCATCAAGACAGAAGAGACTGGGTGGCAGTATCCAGCATCTCTTTAAAGACCACTTGGGCGTGACGGCTGCCTGTTCCGTCCTCAGCTTCTATCTCTTGGCATTTTTATTATATCGCATTTTGAAATGCTCCGCAATTCGCCCCCTGTTGTAAAGGCTTTCTACTGCTCTGAGTACATGGGTGCGTCATACCCCATGATCCATGATGGATTTAACTTATATGCATCAATAATCTTTACTATAACATCTGTTCTTGGCATCCTGTTCCCATGCAGATAATTTGAAAGAGCTGACGGCTTTATATCAGCTTTTTCGCACAGCTCTATCTGCGATATGCCAAGCACTACTATAAGCTCCCTCAAGCGCTTGTTTGTGTCACATATTCTCTTCATGCCAGTATCCTTTGTGCTGTTTTAGGAATCCGTCTCTCACAGACTTCTATCAGTTTAGGCTGTCTTAGCCACGTATATCCGCAGATTGTTTCCAGTGTCGCAGATATGCGAATCGGTGTTTGATTTGGCGGGCAGTACCGCCCGGTATTCTTATCATATCCGCCCACAGCTTTGCTGATTTCGGCCTGTTCAAAATTGGCCTTGGCAGGAATATTGTACCTGTACTCATTTCGCTGTGCATCTCTTAAGATGACAAGATCGTATTTCCCATTGTTGAAGTTATTCTTATACCTCGCCACCGGTATAACTTTGATAACCTCTCTTTTTTCTTTCATGTTCTCCCCTCACTCCTCTTTATACTTGGCATAGTATGTGTATGTATCTCGCCATTTCCTCGGTACTGCCGTGTCGATCATGGTCTCACTGTCGCCTATGGTTCGTATTTTCATACGCCATGTATTTCCAACGTCATTTTCAACGAGGCACATCTTGGCAGTTCTTTTGAGCACCTTGACAGGTGTTGTGCCGCTATATGCTGTCTGATACGTGCATCCTTCTTCAAAAACGTACATCAGTTGTACCGCCTTTCCCTTGGCCTTCCGTTGCTTCTGATTACATTATCCATATTTGTCGGGGAATTGCAAATTTGCGATATTCACGTTTGCTTTGTCTTTTACTGCATAAAAAATAGCCCTAACAAAGTCAGGACTGTTTTCAAGGCATTAAGCTTCCATCTTTTTCAGCGTATTCCTTTGACTCTTTATGGCTTTTAAGCGCTCTTCGGCAGCACGTTTTTCACGGATTTCCTTTAACGTCAGATGTGCAAGCCTTGGCTGTATAAGCCATGTATATCCACAGGTTGTTTCCAGTATCGTCGTGAGTTTTACAGGTGTTTTATTTGTCTCGCAGTAATGCCCTGCGCCGTCACACCCGCCGATCAGCATACTCAGTTTTGACTGTTCCGAGTTTTTGTTCGCAGGAATATTGTATCTATATTCTTTTCCCAGTGCATCTTTTAGGATCACAAGGTCAAACTTTCCCATACTGGTGTTGTTTTTATATCGTGACGAAGGAATGAGCGTAATTGTTACTCTTTCTGACATGTGCAGACCTCCGATATGCTTTATGCTATACATCTATTTTCCCATATTGACGGGAAAATACAAATAAATAATCTATAAAGCAAAAGAGGGCCTTGGGTTGGCTCTCTTAGCGATAAGGATACATTTATTATGCAACATGCGACTGTTGCATATATGAAAGCCCGTAGGGTTTGGGCTGACATACCATCAGTTAATTTCTACGGAAAAATCATACACATTGAAGCCGCCATATCTTTCAGACAGATACTCTATAAGCTCTTCAGAGGCTCGACCTGTCCACTGCATCTTTTCAGCCGCATCAATAAGCTTCTGACTGGGATTTTCAATTATAACTGTGGAGGGAAGGTTATTGTAGTTACCCTCAACATAGTTTCCATATTTATCTTTTGTATCCCATTCAATATCAAGTAATCTAAGCATAATTTCTTTTTATCTATTCCTCCGTGGTTTGTCATTTAATATATTTTGATTATATTATCCACACCTATCGGGGAATTGCAAATTTTCTTGTTTTCCCAGTCGTATAGAGGCTTTGATACCCCCCTCTTAGCAACTAGGAATCACGTTACTGCACCATCTTTTTCTGTGTTCTAAGCTCATTGCGCATATTCTCTTAATCTTCCGCTATTAAACCTGCGTCTTTTTTGATCTGACGTTCTATGCGTCTTTCATCTTCCTCTGAAAGAACCATGATGCGCCTGTATACTGCAAAAAGGTCATTGTACTCATCGACTAGGGCATCGTGTCCTGCACCATCATCGACTTCAATGGCCCTTTTTCTGTCAGATGTCAGTTCGATAAGCCTCTTGTAGATGGTCTTACATATAGTCTCCTGCTCACTTCCATATAAAGTAATTGTCTGATCCATAACATTTTTCTCCTTAAATTCGTATTTCAGCCTTTTACAACAACAAACAGGTCATCAAGCCTTTTATCAAGTATTTGTGCCATGACCACATATCTTTCGATTTCATACAATCTCTTCCTGTCTGTTGCCTGTCTTATTTTGCGGGCAATATCCTCAACAGTCTTGTTGAACTGCGCTACTGTAAGTCCCTTGTCTTTAGCCATTTGCAGGATACGTTCCTTTGTTGCCTTTCTGTCAATATATACCTTTACTGCTTTGTTCTTCATACAGAAGTCCTCCTTAAATTTTGTTCATATCACTATTTTAAAAGAATGCAATAGAAAAAGCATTGAACGTGTGGTTGAATTGTACGCAATCTAATATCCTGGCTTCTTCCAATAAAAAATGCCCCCAACCGCTATTCTGCGGCTGAGAGCATCTATATTATTAGTCGCTCCAAAATGCGTCCTTGATGTATTCATCTATCGCATTATCGAACTCCTTTTTGTAAGTGCATTCCTTGGTCTTGCCATCCTTAAAATAGATGGTAAAGAACTCACCATAAACGCCCATATTCTGATACAGAGAACGGGTAATCTTATCCACAACAGCACCTCTCTTTTTTGTAAGGGTTACTGTTCCCGTGATATCCTTCTCATCATAGATATTGGCTGAATTGAATGAGCAGATAAATGGCATTGAAGGATGCTTGCCGTCTCTTGGCTTATTGAGCTTAAAGATAACGCTTCTTGTGAACATATACTCCTTAGTCTTTACGTTGTATTCTGCTGTGAAGACTGTATATGTCTTGCCTTCCTCATTCTTGCCGTCTTTATCGATTCCAAGTATCTCGATCTGCTTTCCAAGAAAATCATCTGCTGCATCAGCGTTCTTGCAAAGTGCCTGCGCAACAGTCTCTCTTGTTTCATCCTCTCTGATCGTTATCTCAAATCTGAGGTCACTAGCCATTGAAAAATTGTTTTTCATTTTCATTTTCTCCTATCTGAATTATAATAATGCATTTCTAAGAAGAGTAGTGAAATATGTCATTTCACTTTCTGTTACTTCAAGGATATTTGTAGCTGCATCAGCGCCTCTGTCATATCCTATCTCTGTTACATAAGGTCTTCCATGACCGTCCATATCATAATAAACATACAGGTACTTATCGAAAGCAAAATCATCGTCCTGCAAGTCCTTGTCTTCTGAGAATATGCTGACAAGTCCATCCGGGATGCCCGAATCAAACTTTACCAGTCCTTCATAATCGAAGGCGTTCTCGCCTGCTGTCCAGTTATACTTTAGTAAATCCACGTCTGCCTTTTTGTCTGTATAAGGGATTGTGTACTTTGCCATATTCTGTTTTTTCTCCTTTTTGGTTTATTTGTGTTCCTTGCCTATGTAGAATCTGACGCACTCTTTGTTTTTAAGAGTATTTACGATCTCTTCCTGTGTACGGACGATATGTCTTCTGTTCATGTATCGTCCTTGGATACGTCCATACATGATGCCATAAACAATATCATGCTCTTCCCTGCTGTTTGGAAGATAGTCTACAGACTCTCCGTTTTCGGGATAATAGGTAATGCCATCATAGACATTTCCGTAAACGCCGCATCTTGTCTTGAAATCATCAAAACTCATTGCACGCTTTGTCATCGTCCTTAAATGCTTTCCATAATCAGCCCACTGGCAGTAGCGGCTTCCGATCTTAAGGTCAAATCCATCAAACTCTCTAGGGATGGACTCCCATTTATTAACTTCGGCTTCCCACTCATCTGCGGTGTAATACTTGCCATGAAAGTCATCTCTTTCACGACCTTCTGTGTCATTATTACAACCCTGCAAGCTAAAGTGGATCACATCGCCATTATCCAGTTTACAGATTTTTGTTTCTCTTATGATTGTATAGCTCATCAGTTATTTCTCCTTGTATTTTGTTGTTATGATGCCTTTGACAGGCTATAAGCCGCTTCACGGCTCATCCCGTTGGCATTTGTTATTTTGTATGTCTGCCCGCCTCTGCGGAACTCGTTACTGAATACAGTGTACCCGCGCTCAGACCTGCGCTCTGAAAAAATGAACGGATGAATATTTACGATATGTTTTTCTGTGTCATACTCAGCAAACGAATGGTACTCATCATCGCATTTTGAATATCCTGCGCTGTCATGTGCTCTAAGGTGAAGTCCTGCTACTTTTCCATCGAAAGACTCAATCTTGTCCACGAAGAAATCTGATGTTGTTGCATCTGTATCGTAGATAATATCTTTATCCTTCTGAATGAGCGCTCCTTTGCCACTAAATACATACGCATCGTATCTTACCGGTGCAGTACGGCTTTTATGCCATGTAAGATTCTCAGTGACAATAAGGATCTTATCAGCCTTCTTTGAGTAGTATCCCTCTCCATAAATCCTCACAGATGGGTACTCTTTCTTCAAAACCTCTATCACTTTGCCAATAGCGGCAGCAGGATACTGGTCTTCATTAAAGAAGAATGAACCATTTTCAAGGATAGGGTTTGACTTCTCATAGACAGTATAAAGCTTTGAAAAATCAAACTCTGAAAGCCATTTATAAACAGTTCTCTCAGCCTTAATCTTAGGATAGCCCGTTTTCTCAAAATCTTCAAAGCTGTCGTACCAACTCTTATCCAAGAACTGAGGGATGTACCTGACCTCTGCGTGCTTGCCGTCATCAAGGAAATTGTCAACGTAGAAATTGCTTCCACGGCAATCCTTTGGCGCAATGCTCACACACAGTCTCTCGTCCAGTACATACGCTATCTTAAGATCCTGTCCTATGGTATCGAGCTTGTTTTTCAGCTTCTTAAAGGCTGCATTTTCCTGCATTCCATCAAGTATTTTTTCAATATTCATTTTTTTCTTTCCCCTTTCGGTTTAGTACTGGTTTTCTAAAGTTGTATCAAGCAGGCTTTCGTTTTCCTCATCCCATGTTTCGATTACTACTGTGGAATAAGTATCTCTAAGCTCCCTTGCTTTTTTGATTGCAAGATCTCTGTTGCATGTCTCATATACCATGTCGCTGTTTATAACATCGCCGTCAGCGTCACGCATTTCGATACATACTTTGTAATAATTTACCTCTGCCTCGGCAGGGCACATCAATGTCTGTTCCATATTCTTTTCCTCTCCTTTTTTAAGATTAGTCAACGTACACTGACCATGTTCCGTTTAGTTCAGGATCATTGTCGTCATTGTGATCGTCGTAGTAGTTGGTATGGCAATCATCATCGCTGATTCCCATAAGATCTACTACTTTGTTTGCTACTTCGTCGGCCTGCTCTTCACTATCACAGATAATTTCATCACAAGCGCTGTCATAATGAGCGCCTTCAAAATTAGCTGTTATGTAGTCTGCTGCCTCTTTCCAGTTCATAGTTTCTTTTTGCGTGTTCTTCATGTTTTTCCTTTCCGGCTCTTCGGCCTTTTAACATTGTTATTTTGGGTATTTAAGTTTCAGCGTGGTTGCACCTGTTGAAATGTTAAATACCTAATAAAACTTAGTTTTATTATCTAGTCAAGTATTACAATTAGCTTTTTCTATTGTGTCTTTAACCCATCCCAAAGCGCCATGTAAACACATATGTACTGTCATATATTTATCGCCAAGAAATAGTGTTCCATCCCCTTGAGCTGACAATGGCACGATAAAACTAATTGATTTACTGTATCCGAAACGATGTGTTTTATATTTGTCATCATCGTATGCCCAATAAATCCCTTCCTCATAAAGCAATTCGATTTTTTGCCCTGCATACACGGGAAATCTTTTACAATATTCGGGATATTCATAAATTGTGTATGTTTCATTATCGCTATAAACGGCAATTTTTAAGTTATATTTACAATTACTCAAAATACACAAAGTTATATTGTTCATTTATTATTTCCTTTCATACCCAATAAAATATTGGTTTCATCAGTTCTTTTGTTGTATAGTTTTCAGCTAAACACACTGAAACTAAAATAACCGTTTTTTCGTGTCCACTGTGGACACTTACTTTAAGGGCAACACAAGTTGTGTCGCCCTTTACTGTCAGTGATAAAGTACACGTCAGGCAGCAGCAAATTCAGGGAAATTACTGCTTACAAGCAGTTTCGCCATAAGCGGTACTACTGAATTGCCTACTCTTGCGCTCTGTGCGGTCTTGCTGTACACATTACCTTCTGCGTCACGATCAATGATGTAGTTCTCCGGGAATCCCTGAGCTTTAAACATCTCATTCGGCATAAGGTTTCTGCCAAGGATATCTGCTATCTGATATCTTTTACCACCTATTTCGATGTCTCCAAACTTCTCATACATGGCTTCTGATATCTTTCTCTCATGCTCAAAGAGAGAAATTTCATCTGCCTCTTTAAGAATGACTCTGATATCCTTGAAATGCGCTCCTGCGGATTTTGTAATGGTGTGCATGGGAGAGTATGGATCAAATCCCTTGCTTGCACCATATTCCTCAGTGATAAGCCCGATCTGCAAATGCCCGTTGTATTTCTTGGGGAGAACATTTGGCTTTTCCTCCTCAATGACATACTTCTGAATGCATGTGTAGATGCGGTTCATTGCCTTCTCACCATATCTGTATTTGCCATTTCTCATCTCAAATACAGAAGGGCCTGCAACGCCGTAATTTATCACGCTTGTGGCAGGTGTGTAGGGCTTTAATTTTCCCCTTTTGACCTCGGCGCTGTGTCTTTCTGCATGTGTGACAGTAGGCCACTTAATCGGCTGACCATCACATCTAGCGATAAGAAAGAAACGCTCTCTTATGGTTGGAGCACCATAGTCAGCAGCACAAAGAGTACGATACTCAATGTTATATCCAAGCTCTGTAAGCTGCTTGTGGAACTGTTTGAACGTAGTGCCTTTCTTCTTTTCGATAGGTCTGTGTCCTGCTCTGAACTTCTTAGTGCCATTCTCGTCATAGTAGCCGTGCTTTCCGCGAGTAAGCGGCCCCCAAGTAAGGAATTCAGGCACGTTCTCCATGATAATGACTCTAGGACGCACTATCGCAGCCCATTTGCAGATATTCCAAGCAAGTCCTCTGATATGGTGTGACAAAGGGCGCTTTCCTGCGGTATTACTGAAATGCGTACAGTCAGGACTCGCCCATAGTAATCCAACAGGTCTTCCCTTTGTTACGCTCAGAGGATCAAGTAGCCATATATCCTCTTTAAGATGAATGGTCTTTGGGTGATTGACCTTATGCATTCTGATTGCGTCCTCGTCATGGTTTGCAGCAAAGTCAACATAAATGTCCTTAAATGCTGCCTCAATTCCAGTTGACGCTCCGCCGCCGCCTGCAAAATTGTCGATGATAAGCTCTCCGTTTTTGAACATATTCGTTTACCTTCTTTCCGAGCCTTTCGCTCTTCAAATGATTGTTAGTGGGTTTTTTGCGAGAAATTCGCATTTTGATAGATTTAGGATTGTGCAAATATTAGTGGCTTTAGCATGCCACCAAATAATCTGTTAGCAGCATTGAATGTCGTGCCTGTCGCTATGACATTATCCAAAAACCATATATCGCCTGACTTTGGAGCTGAATCAGTAAGGTAGAAGTACAAATCATCTATTCTTCCTTTCTTTTTCTGCTCATAAAGCGTTTGGCGTGGTCTGGTCTTTAAAATGTCCATGACGGTAGCATTCGTCTCTGCTGCTACAATATCAGCGATTATCTTGGTGTATATCGCGCATCCTTCATGCTGCGGTGCAGGGATAATGATAGAATTTTTGCTGATCACGTCCTGATTGATAAAGAAATCAGCCATGATCTTCATACATTCCAGTTCACGTTCTTTTACTCCGTGACAGATATCCCTGATGCCCCTATCTTTGTAGTAATCGTGCATCATGTTTTTCCTTCTTTCCGAGCCTTTCGCTCTTTTTATTGTTAGTGGATTTTCCGTGCGATACGCACTTTGATTTATGCATCAAAAAAGCGCCAAGGCGAGAGCCTAAAGCGCTAATATTGGCAAAACATATAGAAAATAATTATACTACATAGATATTATAGGTATTTTTAGCCCTTATGCCAACAGACCCCATATTTCTTCGTCGCTAGGATATCCTACATCTTCCTGACATAGGTAGTCACCAATCGTTTCCGAGAGATATGCAGTCTTATAAAATGTTCCGTCATTGTTGTAAACATCACAGTCTACAATGTCGTTGGCACATTCTTTAAAAGCATCTATCAATATCTGTCTGAAATCCTCTTCGCTCATGCAGGCATATTCTGATTCGCCATCCGTTTCGGCATGGTAGCCTGCTGCGCTGCTGTCTACGAGCGAAAATTCAACTTCCATCTTCCCCCGGACATTTATGAACAGAACCTTGTTGTTATGAGATACATAGATACCATAACCTTGATTATTCTTAGGTTTCTCAAAATACCTTGGAAGCCTCCTGAGCAGCGTTGGCATTGCATCATCTCCCTCGATATCACTCATATCGATGCAGTACGCAAGGTTTATCGGGCAATCATATTTTCTATCCATTTATCATTATCCTTTCTTTACTTGATTCTCTTAGTTATCTTGCCACCTTCTGAGGCTCATATCCATTAGCCTTGCAGATATTATCAACTTCCTCATTTGAGAGTATCTTGTTGACCTTTATCTCGCCACTTATCAGCCACGGATCTTTCTGCCTCGAATTGGTCTTAAAGCGGTAATAGCCGTTTGGCACAGTCCGAAGTCCGTTCCTCTCCATTACGGAAAGCTCATTTCCCCTTATCTCGCACTCGCACCATACGCTGTCACGTCTTCTTGCCAGTGTTCCGTCAGGCTGCTTTTCTCCGATCCAGTCCGTCCATGGGATAGTTGTTGTATGCCATCCGGGGCGTAGCGACAGCCTTCCGCCGCATCC
>JAEEGL012671172.1_pt1 | contig 12950 bp, 6 predicted proteins | sample 9134231 | NCBI WGS metagenome assembly JAEEGL01 (sample SAMN16246548, study PRJNA631951) | gut metagenome | biome: gut microbiome; feature: rumen; material: fiber-attached | host: Bos | place: Iran: Karaj | collected 2018-10 | reverse complement strand
CGAGGGGGAGACTTCCCCCTCCTCATTTCTGATTGTTTTCGCTGCGATTGAAAGGTAGAGGTCTTCGCCTGCTGACAGTGCGGTCTGGCTCAGGTCCATGCAGTACCATGTGATTTTTTTGCCGCGGAGTTCCGGGCGGGCGAGCCAGAGTGCGATTACGACTGTGAGTGTGCCGCTTCCGACATCGATGGCGACCGGGTTTTCTGATTTTTCGAGTGAAGCGAACGCCGTTTTCGGGAGATTTGCGAAAAGTCGGGTGAGGCGGACGAGATTCCACCACATGAAATAGTTGATGTATGCGCTGATGTAGCCCGCTTCGTTCATGTAACCGAGGCGGCGGCTGTTTCGGTCGTCTGTGAGCTGGTGCGAGAGGTTTTTGATTGTTCCGTAGAGGGCGATTTTTTGCTTTCCGCTCATGCCGCGGACTTCCGAGACGATTTTGTCAAAATTCTCGATGATTTTGCGGCTTTCGGCTGGAACTGCTTTTTCGGAGAACATTTCGCGCCTGATTGAAGCCGTTTTTGTTTTTTGAGAACTTTCTTTTCGGTGAGCATGACTTCGTGCCCGGTTTGGTTTTGCCGGGGAAGTTTCGGATGCTGGTTTTGTGAATCTTTCGCTCATTGTTTCGCCTTCTTGATTGTAAAATATAGCTCGGTGAGGTCTCTGCGGAGTTCACGGATTGCGTTCATTGCCTCGGCGTGGTTTTCGTAGGCCTGTGACTCATGCAGAATTTCGTTTCGCGCGCCTTCAATCGTGAATTTGCGGTCGTAAATCAGATATTTGAGACGGAGGACGATTTCAAAATCACGCTCGGTGTAAACGCGCCGCCCGCCCAAATCCTTGCGCGGGGCAAAACCTGGAATGACGGTTTCCCAGTACCTGAGAACGTTTTGCTTGATTTGCGTGAGTTCTTCGACCTCTCCAATACTATAAGTCACTTGCTGGATTTCCGTTTACAGTTTTCAACTTTCAATTTTCAGTTTTCAATTTCCCTTTCTTCCCAGCGCTTGCGGCTTGGCTTCAGGTTGAGTTCGACTGGAATCTGGTCAAAGCCCAAATCCTTGCGGATGGAGTTCTTTAAGTATGTGACATAGCTTTCAGGCACGTTGTCCGGGCTGGTGCAGAAAATGCGGAATGAGACCGGGTTCGTGCTCGTCTGGGTCATGTAGCGGATTTTGAAGTGAATCGCTTTTGTTGCTGGCGGCGGATAATGGAAAAGCCAGTCTTCGAGAGCCTTGTTGAGCGCGCTCGTCTCCACTTTTCGGGTGAGCTGACCGTACAATTCAATCGCCTTGTTCAGCAAGTCTTTTATTCCTTCGCCTTTGAGGGCTGAGAGAGGCAGAATCGGTGCCCAGTTCATGTGACCGAACATCGTCTTGATGTAATCAACTGTGTCGCGGAGGGTTTTCTTGCTCTGCTCCTGGGTGTCCCACTTGTTGAGGACGAAAATGATTCCACGGCCGCGCTCGTAGGCGAGCGAACAGATTTTTTTGTCCTGATCGGCAAGTCCTTCCTGCGCGTCAATCATAAGGAAGACGACATCGCACTTGTCGAGGGTTTTGATTGCGCGGTTTACTGAGTAATATTCGACATTTTCGTGGACTTTCTTCTTGCGGCGGATTCCCGCGGTATCCATGATCTCGAAATTCTTGCCCGCATACTGGAATTTGCCCTCGACGACATCACGCGTAGTTCCTGCGTAGTCAGAGACGATTGAGTTTTCGGAATGTGTGAGTCGGTTTGAGAGGGTTGATTTGCCTGTGTTCGGTTTGCCCAAAATCGCGATTTTAATCGGGTCTTCCGGTTTTTCGCCTTCCTCGACTTTTGAGAAATCAAGGTCTTCCGTGACTTTTTTTGCCAGCTCGGTGATGTGGTCGCCGTGGTCTGCGGAAATGAAAAGCAGCTCCTTGAAGCCGTACTGAAGGTAGTTCCATGCGACATCTTCGCCCTTGCCGCCCTCGCATTTGTTTACAGCAACGATGAGCTTGTCCCAGTACGGGCGCAAAAGATGAATGAATTCTTCGTCTTCACCAGTGATTGTTCCGGCCTCGAGCAAAAGAAGAATCTTGTCGGCCTGCTTGATTGACTGCAATGTTTTCTGGACTACGAGTTCGTCCATCTCGGATTCACGGCTTTTGAGGTCACGGTCGAGCTTGTATCCGCCGGTATCTACCAGACGGACAGGTTTTCCCATGATGAATGCGGTTGCTTCGACCGGGTCACGGGTGACACCTGGGGTCGGGTCAACGATTGCAAGACGACGATGCATGAAACGGTTGAAGAGCGTTGATTTTCCGACATTCGGGCGGCCTGCGATTACCACCATCGGGAGATTCACATAATATTTTGAGGTGTCATAGCCGGCAGCCTGAGCTTCGGCCTGTTCATCATATTCGACGAAAGGATTGGGTTTTGATTTCGACATAGAATGAATTATATCAAAACTCGCAAAAATTCTCTACAATGCGGCGGCAGAATTACAAAGAGTTGAGCCTTTTTGATGAAATTGACTTCAGTTCATCTACGCTGATTTTTGAAAGAAGTTCCTTGATGCTCGTAATCAGCTTAGGGCTCATACTAAGATTGCGAACGCCCATTCCCGCAAGAACCAATACGCTGTCCTGGCGGCTTGCCATTTCACCACAAACAGAGAGCGGAATTCCTTCGGCTTCGGCGGCTTTTATTGTTTTGTGAAGAAGACGGAGAACAGCAAGATGGAATTCGTCATAGAGCTGTGAGACAAGAGCATTCTCTCGGTCAACGCCGATTGTGTACTGGGTGAGGTCGTTCGTACCGATTGAGAAGAAATCCGCGACTTTTGCAAGACAGTCAGAAATCATTGCGGCGGCGGCAGTCTCAATCATAACGCCGATTGGAACATCAGGATTGAAAGGAATGTTTTCGGATTTGAGTTCCTCGCGGACTTTTGCGGCGATTGAAAGCGCTTCGTTTACCTGCTCGACGCTCGTGATGAGTGGAAGCATGATTTTGAGGTTGCCGAACACGCTCGCACGGTAAAGAGCGCGGAATTGAGTCCGTAGAATCTGCGGATTTGCAAGGGTGAGGCGAATTGCACGCAAGCCCATGAGTGGATTCTTTTCCTCGCTGGTTGAATGCTGAACTTCGAGGGCAGAAATAATCTTGTCGCCGCCCGCATCCAGCGTTCGTATTGTGACAGGTTTTCCCCGCATCGTCTCAAGGACCCGTTTGTAGGCGTTGAACTGATTTTCTTCGGTGAAAGCCGCGACTTTTGAATGTGCCGCACCGACAGAGCTGTTTGCCTCGCTCATGAAAAGGAACTCAGTTCGGAACAAGCCGATTCCGTCCGCGCCTTCTTCCATTGCGACGCGAGCCTCATCAACCGTACCGATGTTTGCCATGAGCTGAAATCTCTCTCCGTCTTTTGCCTTTGCCGGCAAATCGCGGAATTTCTTTAAGCGCTCGGCATGCTGCTTTTCGAGGTTGATTTTTTCCTGGTAGTAGGCGAGGGTAGCTTCGTCCGGTGACTGAAGGAGTTCGCCTGCCTGACCGTCAACAATGAGAAGCGCGTCATTTTTGATTTCGTTTAGGATGTTTTCGATGTCAAAGACAGCCGGAATGCCGTAGTTGCGCGCAAGGATTCCGACATGAGAAGAAACGCCGCCATCGGTGAGCGCGATACCTGCAATGCGCCTCTTTGAAAGGATGACCGTGTCGCTTGGATTCATTGACTTTGCGACGATTACGCAGTTATCAGGAACGCTTTCGATATTGAAAGGATGGAAATCAAGCAAGTCGTTGATGACCCTGCCAAAAATGTCGCAGATGTCTTCGGCGCGCTCTGCAAGGTAGGCGTTACCGCTCGAACGAAGCCTGTCAGCGTATTCTTCGGTTTTTTGGTTCAGGACATATTCTATTGAATAATTTGATGTGTCAAAGGTTCTTCTCACGTCGCCCAGAAATTCCGGGTCGTTGAGCATGAGAAAGTATGTCTCAAAAATTTCGGACTGAACTTTGTCGTCTTTTACGGCTTCCAGCTGCTCTACAATCTGCCCCGTGACTTTAGCGAGTGATTTTTCAAATCGAGCAAGCTGAGTAGGTTTTTCTTCGGCCTTGATTTTCTTTGATGAGATAATTCGTTTTTCTGATTCTGGGATTACAAAAGCCCGGCCGATACCGATTCCACTAGATGCCGAAATTCCGAACAATACATTCATGAGAAGATTCTAAGACTATTTTGATAAAATGTCAAAGCAAGGAGAAAGGGGGAAGTCTCCCCCTCGCTCCAATACCTCTCACTACGCGAAAATGCCCAAGCAAGCTTGGTCACTTTCTCTCCGTTCGGGTATTTCCGCTACCCCCTCTGCGGGAGAGCCCACAACGCCCCATTTTTCCGTGCGGGAAAGAAAAAGTCGTGATAGAATGGATAGTAGGAGAAATAAATGGCTAAAAAGAAAGAATCTAAAAAATCAGAAAATAAAAAATCTACAGAGAAGGCGGCACCTGTTCAGACACAGGTTCAGAATGCTTCCACTGCGCAAAAGACCGAATGGTTTGAAAAAGAAGATTTCTGGAAAAACTACGCCCCGATTATGTTCGATGCCGCGCGCTGGGCAGAAGCACCTACCGTTGCCGACAGCGTTTGCAAGATTGCAGGCTTGGGAAAGGGCGCGAAAATCCTTGATGCAGGCTGCGGTCCCGGAAGAATCGCCGTTGAGCTTGCGAGCATGGGGCTTGAAGTCACCGGCGTTGACTTGATTCAGAGCGAGCTTGACGCCGCCGCCGAAAGCGCAAGTGCCGAGGGCGTGGATTTGGAGCTCATCAAAGCCGACCTGCGCACTTTCAAGAGCGAAAAGAAATTTGACTGCGCAATCAATTTGTTCACATCGTTCGGTTACTGTGACACAATCGAGGAAGACGTTCAGATTCTAAAATCGATTTTCAATTCCGTGCGTGACGGAGGCTTCTTCATCCTTGAGAACCTGAGCCGAGAAATTGCAATCAAAGATTTCACCGAAGGCGAATGGTTCGAGCGAGCCGGAAAAACAGTCCTCACCGACTTCAGCGTAGTAGGCGCCTGGGAAGGCCTTCGCTCAAGATGGATTTTAATCGACAACGAAACCGGCGAAAGAATCGAGCACGAGTTCATCCAGCGCCTCTATTCAGCAATCGAACTGAAGCGCGTAATGATGGGAATCGGTTTTAAGTCGGTGGAGATTTACGGGGATTTTGACTTTAGCCCGTACAATCAGAATGCACGGACTATGGTGATTGTGGCTAGAAAGTAAATTATATAACTTGTAAATAAGTGGTGAAAAATGTTTACATTCTCCGCATCGTAAGCCGCTCGTCGTGTGGGGCGCACGGCAGGTAGGTAAGACCTATCTCGTAAAAGAGATTTTTGCGAAGTAGTTTTTACGGATTCGATTTACATCGACCTCAAAAAGATGATGAAGCCAGAGCCTTTTTTTCATCCACTTCCAATGCAGACAAATATATCACCTACCCCGCACTATGCAGTTTTTCTGCTTGCTGAAGATTTACATAACGGCACGCTGGAAATGATGTGAGATAAAAGTCCACAAAAAACGCCCCTTTAAGGGGCGCATTTAAGCTTTAGTCTAAATCAAATATTAAACTCCTTTTGTATGAAAATCAGTTGAATGGGCGAACGCAGCAAACATAATAATATCCTGCATCTTTAGTGCTTCTGGAGGGGCCATAACCAGGACGGAGTTGCCAAACTGAGTAATAATAATCGCCATGCTGGCTTGACGACCAATAGTAATTTCCTGTAGCCAGCTGCGTTCCACCAAGCGCACTTAATACTGCATTTAGAATTGTATAGCTTTTGAATGCATAATATATTTCCGCAATACTCGGCATATACCAGCCGCTTGCATACTCGCCAGTAAGACCAAATGTGCTGGCATACTTGTTTACATAGTCGAAAGCTGGGAAATACGTTGCCGCTTCCGCTGCTGCCACTGGGTACATATCGCATATATATTCCCAGTTGTCTTTTCCGTCCGTGTCACCTGCAAAGAAAGTCAACGAACCAGAAGTTTTTTGAGAACAAATAATGTCCGTAAAGTTTGTCGTATATCCAACTGTATTTGCTTTTGCCCATGCATAATATCCGCTGTTTGCCCCAGCGGCAGAATTATGAATTCCGAGCCAGCCAGCAGGCACACCATATTCATCACAGTACAATACGCCCACTGCCTTAGCCTTCTGCTCGTCGGTAAAGGTCAGATTGCTTGTGTCACAGTGTACAATAGTACCATCGCTAAGAAGAACGTCACCGGGTGAGTATGTTCCGAAGTCCTGTACTTTGAGAGTTCCTATTATTTCTTTTTCGCCATAACTTATTGTAATATCGTATTCGCCGATTTTTCCAGTAATAGTGAATGACGCTGTTATGAGTGTGTCGCTTTGTGTTTCAAAAACAGTGTTTTCAACAATAAGTGGTTTTGAAGGGCATGTTGCCGCAAACTTTATTGATGGATCAAGAGTTGCCGTGTTGAAGTTTTTGCCTGTAATTGTTGCGATGACCGTGTTACCTTCTTTGAGGTAGTTTACAGTCGGAATGATGAACTCAGTAAATTCAGGTTCTGCGTTTGTCAGTGTTATACTTGTTGTTGTGCTTGTACTTGTATTTCCACGCTTATCAAGTGCAACAATTGTAAATTTGTAAGTGCTTCCGTCTAATTCCACATCGTTTACTGTATAGGATGCAGGCGCACCAGAGTCGCCGTAGACAGGGGCTTTAGAAATAATTGTTGTTTCGTTTTTTGTATAGCTTATTCTTACATAAGCTAAATCACTTGCATATGGATTTGTCCAGCTTACTGTAATTACTTTCGAGTTTCGGTTGTAAGTTGCACTAAGGTTAGAGACAGTTGAAGGCGGGGTTGTGTCCGAAGAAAAGGAATGAACAACACAGACATATTTTTCTTGCTCTTTTCCCCCATTGTTTAGCCCATCGCTTGCATCACCGTTAGAAAAATCGACATATCTTGCATCATCATCCCAGTCAGGATGTTGTGATGATGACCAGTACTGAACATTTTGCAACTGAGTTCCACCCAATGCATTTAATACTTTGTTTAGTATTGTTTTATTTCTGTAAATAAAGCAAAGTTCTGCAAAACTCGGCATATACCAACCAGATGTATAATTACCTGTAAGACCAAACCTTGTTGCATATTTATTTGCATAATTAAATGCAGGATAGTTTTTCTCTATCATTGCTGTGGCATACGAATCAACAGAACAGATTTGACTCCAGTTATTACTTCCATCTATAGTGCCGCTAAAACTGCCAGATGTTACCGAGGAGTTACTAGCAAAATCACAAGTTGTTTCCGTAAAGGATGTATTATATCCTGTTGTATCAGCTCTTGCCCACTTATAAGTACCACTTGCTGTTCCGCTACAAGAATTGTATATACCAAGCCAACCGCATGGTATATTGAACTCATTACCGTACATTACTCCTACCGCTTTTTGTTTTTGTTCATTTGTAAAAACTCTGTTTGCTTGGTAAGGAATAACTGTTCCGTCACTAAGAAGAACATCTCCGATATTGTATGTGTTAGAAAATTCTATTGTGTTTTGTTCTGGTGCTGATTTTGCAAGAAGTTCCCACTTTGTTCCTGTATAGATGTATGAGCAGCCGTTTGTGGTGTTGTAGTATGCATCCAGATACTTAGGACTTACAACTGCAGAGTCAGACGGTAGTTCTCCAAGCCAGTTTATGCTTTCTCCATCTGCACCGTCTGTACCTGCTTTTGCAAGCAATTTCCATTCCGTGCCGTTCCAGATATACGAACATCCTGTAGTAGTGTTGTAGTAAGCACTCAAAACTTCAGGGCTTATGATTTCGGAAGAATCTGCAAAATCGCCCAGCCATGTAATGCCTCCACTTCCCGAGCCACCAGAGACTGTCGCTCCATCAGAGCCTTTGCGAGAAAGCAAGTGCCATTCAGTACCATTGTAGATGTATGAACAGCCGTCCGTAGTGTTATAATATGCGTTAAGATTTTCAGGATTCGTAATTTCAGAAGAAAATGCATAGCTTCCTAGCCAAGTGATGCTTGTGCCTGCTTTTGCAAGAACTTCCCAGCTTGTGCCAGTCCAAATATAAGCACAACCGTCTGTACTATTGTAATAGGCCCAGTTTAGAACTGGTTCTGATGGAGCTTGCGAAAGTTCACCTTGCCAGTCGAGAGATTTTCCATCAGCACCTGTAGAACCTGTTTTTCCAATTTTTGCAAGCATATCCCACTCTGTACCGTTGAAAATGTATGAGCAGCCAGTTTCAGTGTTATAGTACGCCCAGTTTAACTCAGGATTTGTTGGAGCAGAAGAAAGCTCTCCCTTCCATGTGATTGATATTCCATTTGTTCCATTCTGACCGTCAGCTCCTGCTGAACCTACTTTTGAAAGCAGATTCCAGCTAGCCCCATTCCAGATATACGAGCAGCCATCCGTTGTATTGTAGTATGCATAATAAGCGTTGTTGTTTATGCAGTAAGCGTAGGCAGCGTCTGGTATTTCTGGATACTCTCCTGCCCAATAAATTGATTTACCATCAGCCCCCTCTTCGCCTTTGTCACCTTTAGATGCAAGTTTTTCCCAGACGCCAAATGTGTAAATATATGAACAGCCATCAGTGGAATTAAAGTACGCGTCAAGATACTGAGGATTAGAGATTTCATCAGATGAAGCGAAGCTGCCGCGCCAATTTAGTGATTTTCCCTCTTCTCCTTGCTCGCCTTTAGCTGCCAGTGGTTTCCAAGCCCCCCAAATGTAAATGTATGAGCAACCGTCATTATAATTATAATATGCATAGAGATTTTTTGGCTCAGAAATTTCATCAGAAGAGGCGAAACTTCCGCACCAATTGATTGATTCCCCATCTTCTCCTTTGTCTCCCTTAGAAGCAAGTGTCATCCAGCCACCCGATATATAAATATAAGAAGAACCGGTACTGGAATTATAGTATGCGTCAAACTCTTGTATGTCAGTGATTTCATCAGGAGAAGAATATTCTCCACGCCATCTAATAGATTTTCCGTCTTTTCCATCCGCACCATTTGCACCGGAGCGGGCAAGAAGTTCCCAGTTATATCCGTTGTAAATGTATGAGCAACCGTCCGTCGTGTTAAAGTATGCGTTCAGATACTGTGGATTTTCAATTTCGCCATCAGATGAATATGCGCCAAGCCATACCAAACTTGTACCGTCTTTACCATCTGCAACAGTTTCACCTTTCTCACCTTTAAGCGCTGAATCAAGTTCATTGCTAGAAAAAGAAAAACTACTCATAAATGTAGCTTCGTTTGCATTGACTAAAACATATGAATCCAGATTGAAAATCCCCCCGTTCTTTGTAGCCACAAGCTGATACCCGCTTCCCGCCGGTACAGCACTGATTGTGTAGTTTCCCGCGTCATCAGTCATAGCCATGTAGCTTGTTCCCGCAACGAAGACAAGGAAGCCCGTGTTCCCCGATTCATTTTCATCTATCGTTATCGTACCCCTTATGCTTCCTGTCGCAGTCAGTTTCAGTGTGTCTGCAATAGTCGTTTCTGCTGAGCGTACCACAACATTTGTGCAGACTGCCCTTTCCGCTGAATATGTGCTTGCTGCATAAACCGTGTATGTGCCCGGCTCAAGATTTGAGAATGAGTATGAACCGTCTTTTGCTGTTATCGAGTTGTCAACAACCGTTCGGGCGGAGTCTTCCAGGCTTCTGCTTGACACTGAGTGTGAGACAGCAAGTGTTCTCAGACCGTCAGTTTTGTCGAGCGTTACCATGATGCCGCCGTTAGCTGATTCATCGACATTTGAAAATGTCACTTTTCCAGAGATTTTGCCTGTGGCTGTCGAAGAGCTGTTGGATTCTGTGATGCCCGAATCCGCAGAACACGAAACTGCTGTAAGCAACAGAAACAGGCTTACCATTGTGGTAAGCAGCAAAGAAAGACTTTTTTTCATACACTTCTCCTTCATAAAACTTTGATAATATCTCTGATAAAATATTAAAGTTTTATTAACTTTCTAAAGTCTATCATAAGACTTTATTATTAACAACAAAAATAATAGTAAAAAGATGTTAGTATTTTATTCATGGATTTTAGAGACAGACTTCGTGAGCTTATTGAATTTTCAGGCATGTTAGACAAGGAAGTCGCAGAAAAAGTTGGAATCTCTAAAAATGCAATTGACAGTTATGTTGGTTCCCGTGCATGTATGCCGTCACTTGAAGTTGGGGTTCGTCTTGCAAAGGTACTTGGCGTTTCTGTTGAATACTTGGTCACTGGCATAGACTCAACAAAAGAAACTGAAGTCGAAAACAAACATTTAAGAAATCTCATGCATTATTTTTCTGTGCTTTCAGACCGGGACAAAAAGCTTCTTCTTAATCTAGCCAAAGATATGTCAAAGACGAATTAGAATTTAACTTGAAACATGGGAAAAATACACAAAAAAAAGCCCGACAATACGAATATCTCGCATTATCGGGCCAATTAAGGACGAGGGGCAAAGCCCCAATGTCCCGTATCAGCTTACAGTTTTTTCAACCTTCAGCTTTCAGCTTTCAGCTTACAACTTTCAACTTTCCGTTTTCAATTTACTCTTACACCGCTGTTGTTGCAGGAACTGCGTTCTTTGCGTCAACCGGATCGTCGTCCACGAACTGTGAGCCGCCGCTTGCGTACTGGATGATTGGCTCTACTTCGCCTGATTTCGTCCAGATTTTGCCGTTTGGAAGCTCGTCCGGGTTTTTGCCGATTGGGGCGTTGCTCAGAAGAAGCTTGAGTCGGTTGAGCTGGTTGACTTCTGATGCACCCGGATCGTAGTCGATCGCGCTGATGTTTGCTTCAGGATATTTTCGGCGGAGTTCCTTGATCATGCCCTTACCTGTGATGTGGTTCGGGAGACAAGCGAACGGCTGAATACATGCAACGCTTGGTGCGCCTGAATGGATGAGCTCGACCATTTCTGCGGTGAGGAACCAGCCTTCACCTGAGATGTTTCCTGTCTGAATGAGGCCTTCGACGCTTTCCATCATCTTCCAGATTGAAACTGGCGGATCGAATCGGCGGCTCTTCTTGAGGCATTTCTTCATGTATCGGCGGTAAAGTTCAAGTACCCATACGAAGAGTTTTCCGTTGCGCTCTTCTGATTTCGGGAATGCGAGTTCCCTGTATCGGAATGAACCGTCTGAGAATGTGTAGAACATGAAGTCCATGAAGTCCGGCATTACACATTCAGCACCTTCTTTTTCGATTACATTTACGATGTCGTTGTTTGCTGTCGGGTGGAATTTTACGAGAATTTCACCTACGACACCAACGCGGGCTTTTTTGACCGGGAGAATCGGGAGATTGTCGAAATCCCTGATGATTCCACGAATCAAGCGGCGATATTTGAAGATTGAATTTGATTTGAGCATTTCTTCGGCTTTTGCGTTCCACTTTTCGTACAAGCGGTTTGCGCTGCCCGGTTCTGCCTCGTATGGTCGGACTCGGTAAAGTACTCGCATGAGCAAATCACCGATGAACATTGCCATCGCAGCCTTGTGAACCATGCTTGGCGTGAATGTGAAGCCAGGGTTCTTTTCCATGCCCAAAGCGTTGAGCGAGATTACAGGGATGTGGCTCCAGCCGGCATCATTCAGGGCTCGGCGGATGAAGCCGATGTAGTTTGTCGCACGGCAACCGCCACCAGTCTGAGACATGATGAGTGCCGTCTTGTTGATGTCGTATTTTCCTGATTCAAGAGCCTCGATCATCTGACCTGTCGTGAGGATTGAAGGATAGCAGGCATCGTTGTTTACATATTTAAGACCTGTGTCTACGGCTTTTGGATCAACTGCATCGAGAACGACGAAATTGTATCCCGAATACTGGAATGCTTTCTGCATGAGGCGGAAGTGAATCGGCGACATCTGCGGAGAAAGGATTGTGTATTCGTGCTTCATTTCTTCGGTGAAGATTACTCGCTGATAAGCCGCGCTCTTTGTCGGGAGTCGTTTGTGGTTTCTCTGTCGTGCTTTTACGGCCGCAATCAAAGAACGGATTCGGATTCGGACTGCACCTAGGTTGCTTCCTTCGTCAATCTTGATGAGGGTGTACATGCGGCTCTTTGCCTTCATGATTTCGTCAACCTGATCGGCTGTAACTGCATCGAGACCACAACCAAATGAAGTGAGCTGTACGATTTCGAGGTTAGGCATTCCCGCTACGAAATTTGCGGCGCGGTAAAGCCTGTTGTGGTATGTCCACTGGTCGATGATTCGCAATGGGCGTTCGATTGAGCCGAGGTGAGCGACTGAATCTTCGGTGAAGACTGCCAGACCGAGACCGTGAATCATTTCCGGGATACCGTGGTTGATTTCCGGGTCGAGGTGGTATGGTCGGCCAGCGAGAACGATACCGTTTCCGCCAGTTACGACGAGCTGCTCCAAAGCTTCTTCTGCTGCACGCTGAGTGTCAATCTTGAACTGCTCCTGTTCCCTCCAGCCTTCGTCAACTGCCTCAAAGACCTGTTTCTGTGTGAGGGCCGGGAAGTGCTTGTGAAGTTCCTCGTACAATCGCTCGCGCAGTCGCGGCAAATCGTAGATAGGAAGGAACGGATTCATGAAGAGAAGGTTCTCCGCCTCGTTGATAGAGTCGAGGTTGTGTTTGAGAACTTCCGGGTATGAAGTTACGACAGGACAGTTGTAGTGGTTTCCTGCACCCTTGTCTTCAAGTTTTTCATATGGAATACACGGATAGAAGATGAATTTGCATCCCATTTTGAGGAGCGATTCCAAGTGTCCGTGTGAGATTTTTGCCGGGTAACATACTGACTCTGATGGAATTGAGTCGATGCCACGCTCGTAAATCATGCGGCTTGATCGAGGTGAAGTTTTGACCTGGAAGCCGAGTTTTGTAAAGATTGTGAACCAGAGCGGG
>JAEEGL012506364.1_pt1 | contig 12950 bp, 10 predicted proteins | sample 9134231 | NCBI WGS metagenome assembly JAEEGL01 (sample SAMN16246548, study PRJNA631951) | gut metagenome | biome: gut microbiome; feature: rumen; material: fiber-attached | host: Bos | place: Iran: Karaj | collected 2018-10 | reverse complement strand
CAGAATGAGATATACATAATCGGTCTTCTCCATGATGTCGGAAAGATCGGAATTCCCGATGCCATAATAAACAAGAATGCCAAACTGACGGATGAAGAATATGCCGTGATCAAAAAGCATCCGGTCATCGGGACGCAGATACTGGAAACGATCAAGGAGATGCCGAATCTTTCAAACGGCGCGAGATGGCATCATGAAAGGTATGACGGCAAGGGCTATCCGGACGGACTGGCAGGAGAGGACATTCCCGAGGTTGCAAGGATAATCGCAGTTGCCGATGCGTATGATGCAATGACAAGCCACAGAAGCTATCGTGATACACTCCCGCAGAACGAAGTACGCGCGGAGATTGAAAGATGCCGGGGTACGCAGTTTGATCCGAAGTTTGCCGACATTATGATCGATATCATCGATGAGGATAAGGATTACCAGCTGAGGGAGCAGTAAATGGGGAAAAGGGACGACAGCGTCAATAACAATGAACTTATGCTTTCATCACATATGATGATGATCGTTTCGTATACGATCTTTTCCGTCATCCTGATAATCGAGACTTTCGTGATGGACTGGGAAAAGTATGCGGTATTTATGATCATCGGCGGAGTTGTTGCATCGTGGATACTTCACATCAGACAGGTCGGCCAGGACACGCTGAGGCCGTGGATCATAGCGACACTCATGATGGCAACCTTCTTTTTTTACGGTTCCCATACTACAAGTACTTATGATCTTGCGATAGTCATCTCGGTTGTCATGCTTCTTTATACGATGACGGGAATGCATTCGCTCGTGACTTTCTGTCAGGTCACTTATTACGTGACGATGATATATGAGATATTTGCACTTCTTAACGAGGGAACAGTATTCGATCCGCTCATGATCTCCAGAACGATCCTTCATTTTGCAATGGTAACGATGGTCGGGTGGATATCACGTACGATCATCAACAGATGGAATGATGTCCTTTTAAAGACCGAGGAAGAGATCAATGTGCTTTCCGAGACTGCAAACAGGCTCAATGATTTTCTGGCAAACGTTTCACATGAGATAAGGACTCCGATAAATGCGATACTCGGAATGTGTGACATGGGTCTTGACGAAGAGGACGATCCTGAAAAGCGCTCAAGGCTTGTTTCGATAGAGGGCGCCGGCAAACGTATCGGTGAACAGATAAGCGACATTCTTGATTATTCCGAGATCGATAAGAGCGACCTTACGAATAACTGTGAGGACTATATGCTCTCGTCGGTTCTAAACGATATCGTTAATGAGCTGACACCTTACATGAAGAAGCACATAGAGCTCATAATCGATGTTGAGGCGTCCATCCCTTCGGTCATGAATACGGATGTCGGAAAACTGAAGAAGATAATCAGGCATCTTATTTCAAACGGCCTCAAGTATACGAATGACGGCGGTGTTTATGTCCATTTTTCCGCGATACCGCATGACTATGGCATCAACCTTTGTATTGAGGTGAGAGACACCGGTATAGGGATGAGTGCCGAACAGCTTGAGAAGATATATGAAAACTACTATAAGGCCGATTCGGGAAGGGCGAGAAAGACCGGAGGCCTCGGCCTCGGTATGCCGATCGTTCACGGTTTTGTCCGCTCGCTCGGAGGCTTCATGACCGTATCGAGCACACCTGATGTCGGTACGACAGTTAAGGTCAGCATTCCGAATAAGGTTATCGATCCGGGTGAATGCATGAGTGTTGCCGACAGGGAGAACATCAGCCTCGGAGCATATCTGCATTTCGAGAAATATTCCAATCCCAGCGTAAGGGAATACTACAACACCATGGTCAGAAACATCGTTACCGGTCTGAAGGTTTCGATGCACAGAGTAGACAATGCCGAATCGCTTCACGCATTGACCGACAGTAAGCGTCTGACGCATCTGTTTGCCGGACCGGAGGAATATAACGGCTCGGTATCGTTCATGGAAGAACTGGCAAAGAAGATCATAGTTACGGTCATAGCCGATCCGAAGGAGCTTGATCTGCCGCCGGATTCGCGCGTGCGTGTCATGCCCAAACCGTTTTACTGTTTCCCGGTCGTCGGCGTTCTGAACAGCAAGCTTGGGGATGATATCGTAGAAGACGGCAGGGTGACGTTCCCGGGTGCGAGAGTACTCGTTGTTGATGATGAGCCTATGAACCTTATCGTTTCGAACGGTATGTTCAAAACTTACGGGTGTGTCGTTACGACGTGCGAATCGGGAGCCGAAGCTATAGAACTGTGCAGGGAAAACGAATACGATATCATATTCATGGATCATATGATGCCTGTCATGGACGGCATTGAGGCGATGAAGAGGATCAGATCCGATCAGGCAAGAGGCAAGGTGATAACACCTATAATCGCGTTTACCGCCAATGCCGTGAGCACCGCAAGAGAGATGTTCAAGAGCGAGGGGTTTGACGGATTTGTCAGCAAGCCCGTTGACCGTATCGAGCTTGAGCGTGTCATGAAGAGGGTACTTCCGCCCGGCATTGTTTCGGTTGAAGATGTAGTAAGAAAGCAGGAAGCGGATGCCGGTACTTCTGTTGAAAGCGAAGTGAAGGCACCTGAAAAGAGTTCGGAAAAAGTGAGCGTTCCGGATGAGACGGATATGTTTGCAAGGCTTGCGAATGTCGGAGTCGACACAAAAACAGGGCTCCATTATTCCGGTGGCGACAGGGAATTCTTTATCACGCTTCTTCAGCAGTATGTAAAGGAATCGTCCGCAAAAAAGAAGATGATGAGAGATGCTCTTGAATCGGGTAATCTGGAGGATTATGCGATACAGGCGCATTCGATAAAGAGCACATCCAAGATGATAGGCGCAATGGAACTGTCCGAGAAGGCGCGACTTCTCGAGACTGCGGGAAAAGAAGGCAACAGATCGTACATTGATGATAATCAGGAAGAGATGATCGCAATGTATGAAAAAGTGCTGGCGGCGATAAAGCCCGAAGGAGCCGGTCCGGAGCCGGAAGGGGATAACGAAGAAGATGAAGGCGTACTTGAGTTTTCACCGGACGGATCCTCCAAAGGAGGTGCCTGATCATGAATCTTGATTGGAGAGATTTCTGGAGATTCTTCCTTCATGAAAAGGATACATATGAAAATCTTGAAGAGATAAACAGGATGGTTTATTTCACTTCGCTTCGCAAGATGCTCGTTGCCGACAGGATGGTGATCGTTCTTTTTCTTTTCCTGATCGTCAGATCATTCTTAAACCCTCTTGAGTATGAAGGTCATGAGATGATGTTCAGAGCATTGTATCTTGTGATAATAGTGATCTCTGCGATATGTGACTTCTTCCTTTCTTATGTGAAGAAGGATTATGAACACCGTTATGTGATGCTCAAATGGTTCAACCCTCTTTTGTATAGCATGACGATATCATGGGCGGTCATTTTCATCATCAATAATATGATAGCCTTCGGTGGAGCGATGGTGAGTATATACAGGACGGCAGCTCTAGTTATACCGTTGTGTGTTTACATGCATCCGCTTGTATATGTGATCATATCAGTCATCTCCGATGTGACGATGATGGTATGTGCGGTCCGTCTTGTCAGTCCCGTGATGCGTACCGTCGCAATGGGAAGCAAGGGATATGATCGGGGCGGGATCATCACGCTTATCGTAAGAGTGACACTCGGCGTTGCGTTCATGTATCTCGAATTCGTTGTCAGAGAGAGGATCATCACGCTTGAGAGTCAGAAGAAAGAGATCAGCGATCTGTCGACGGCTCAGAACAGATTTTTCTCCAGCATGAGTCATGAGATAAGGACTCCCATCAATACGATCATCGGTCTGAATGAGATGATAATGCGTGAGAAGGTATCCGATGAGGTCGCAGAAGATGCTGCGAATATCAGGGCGGCCAGTAACATGCTGCTTCATATCATCAACGACATTCTTGACATGAGCAAGATTTCTTCGGGACAGATGAAGCTTACACCCGTTGCATATCATCCCGGAAACATGCTTTCGGACATTGTCGGGATGCTGTGGATGCGTGCGAAGGAAAAGGGACTGAAGTTTGAGGTTGAGATTGCACCCGACATACCGTCCGAACTGTATGGCGATGAGGTGAGGATCAAACAGATTCTTATCAACCTTCTGAACAATGCGATCAAATACACGAAGAAAGGTTCGGTCACACTCTCAATACAGAACAACGGTATAACCGATGGAGTTGCGGATATCGTCTATTCGGTCGCGGATACCGGAATGGGAATAAGAAAAGAAAGCCTTCCGTATCTGTTCACGGCTTTCAAGCGTGTCGATGAGGAACAGAACCGCTATATAGAAGGTACGGGACTTGGCCTTTCCATCGTTAAGGAACTGACGGAACTCATGGGCGGTACCGTTACCGTTAACAGCGTTTATACCCAGGGCTCGACTTTTGTCATCGAGATCCCCCAGAGCGTTACTGATTTTGCGACGATCGGAAATCTGGAAATTGAGAAAAAGCATGAGAAGAACCCGTCGGGCAACTACAGGAGCAGTTTTGAGGCTCCGGAAGCAAAGGTTCTCGTTGTTGACGATAACGAATCCAATCTTCTCGTTGTATCAAAGCTTCTTCGAGATACGCTCGTCAATATTGACACTGCCACCGGCGGAGCCAGGGCTCTTGAACTTACACAGGAAAACGAGTACGATGTCATACTTATGGATCATCTGATGCCCGAAATGAACGGTATCGAGTGCTTCCATAGGATAAAGGATCAGGTCGGCGGCGCATCAAAGAATGCGAGAGTAGTGGCTCTTACGGCCAACGCCGGAAGTGAGATGAGAAAGCTTTATTCGGATGAAGGCTTTGACGGGTATCTTGTTAAACCTGTCAGCCCGAGCGATCTTGAGAGCGAGCTTGAGAGACTTCTTCCGAAGGATCTTGTTACGGTGGTGAACAGGGATGAGAACATAGTTGAGAGCAGTATGTCATGGCTCGACAACCGTAAGAGGAAGAAGCCCATCGCGATCACAAGTGAGAGCGTAGCAGATATCCCTGCATCACTTCTTGAAAAATACGGTATCGACCTTATACCTCATAAGGTTGAAACCCAGGAGGGTGTTTTTGCGGACGGAAGAGAAATAGATTCCGACGGGCTTCTTGAATACATGGCAGATGACCATAACGTAAGAACCCATGCACCGAGTGTCAAGGAGCATGAAGAATTCTTTGCGAAGTCACTTTCAAGAGCCAACAACATCCTTCACATCACCATTTCATCCAGGGTGGCACACAGCGGATTCGATGAGGCGAAGGATGGTGCAAGAGCATTTGATTCCGTGACGATCTTCGATTCAAGACATCTGTCCAGCGGACAGGGACTGCTTGCGATCGAAGCGTGCAAGCTGGCATCTTCGGGAATGTCTGTGGGTGAGATCATAAAGAGACTGGAGTATGCGCGTAAATATGTTCATACAAATTTCATAGTCGAGAACCTTGATTATCTCGCCAGAAGCAAACAGGTAAGCTTCAGGATCGCAGCGATCTGCAAAGCCATCATGGTTCACCCCGTTATCGAGATGAAAAACGGGAAGATGACAGTCGGGCAGATATTCTTCGGATCCCGTTCGCACAGCTGGACAAAGTATATAGCGTCATGCCTTTCAAACGTATCGGATATTGATAAGAGCACACTCTTTATTACATATGTAGGTCTTAACAAGAAGGACCTGGATCTTATCAAGGCCATTGTTGAAAAGAGAGTGAAGTTTGATAATGTTTACTGCCAAAAAGCATCCCCGGCCATAGCAGTTAACTCCGGGCCGGGGACGTTTGGTCTTCTGTTTCTGAAGAAGATGTGATCATTTTTTATGGATCGTTTTTCCGTTTGCCAGATCGATCCCGGATGCGTCACAGTATTTTCTGTGAAACTGTTCCATCAGTTTTGCATCGCAATGACTGGCATGTTCTATCTTGAGATCAAACATCTCGCTTGTTACTCTGAATGCACGGTGTTCCTCGCGAAGCTGCTGTGCGAGCCAGTCGTTCGCCCTGTCATCGCGAAGGACCGAGGAGTTTCTTGAATCACCCATATCGCGGCTGACACTTACAAGATCTTTGTGAGGTCTGTAATTTGTAAAACCCTGCGGACGTTTTTTTACCGTGGGGTTGTTTCGTGTCACGGATACATTTCCTGCATAGTTCTTACGCTGAGGCGAACCTGACTGCGAGATCTTTGCCTTCTTAACAACCACGTAAACAACCCAGACCAGGATTAATAGAGATATTACACCACCCATAGACTGTCCTCTCCGAATGTTTACTGTTTTGCGGTTTCCGCAAGGGCGGTAATGGCACCGGCAAGGTTTGCAAGATCCGAAGGAACGATGACTTTGGTAGCCTGTCCGTCGGCCATCTTCGCAACCGCATCAAATGACTGAAGAGTCAGATACTGCTGTGTAGGATTGGATTCGTTTATGAGCCTGATACCTTCGGCCTTTGCCTTCTGAACGGCAAGTAGAGCCTCAGCCTCACCTTCTGCCTCACGGATACGCTGTTCCTTCACTGCTTCCGCACGAAGGATAGCAGCCTGCTTTTCACCTTCAGCCAGAGTTATGGCCGACTGTTTCTTACCTTCCGCGGTAAGGATCGCTTCACGTTTTTCACGCTCTGCTCTCATCTGTTTTTCCATCGCGTCCTGTATGGACTGAGGAGGCATGATGTTTTTGACCTCGACACGGCTGACCTTGATGCCCCATTTATCGGTTGCTTCATCAAGGATGACGGTGATCTGAGAGTTGATGTCATCACGGCTCGTAAGAGTCTCATCAAGAGTCATGCTTCCGATGATGTTTCGAAGCGTTGTGGCTGAGAGATTCTCAATCGCAGCGATCGGACGTTCAACACCGTATGTGAAAAGCTTGGCATCAAATACGGAGAAGAAAACTACCGAATCGACCATCATTGTAACGTTATCTTTCGTTATGACCGGCTGGGGCTCGAAGTCCGCAACCTGTTCCTTGAGAGATACTTTCTTGACGATCCTGTAAAAGAAGGGCACTTTGAGGTGCAGTCCCGCTGCCCATGTGCTGTGGTATTTACCTAAGAATTCGACCACCCACGCGTTTGCCTGGGGAACGATGCAGATCACTCTTATCAGAAAGATGATGATGATCGCGATCAGTACGATAAATGTAATTAATCCTCCCATATCGATACTCCTTTCGTTTGTTGAGAATTACCGCTATATTATACCATACTTTCAGCTTCGTTTGAACGAGCGGGATTCCTTGTTTTTGACATGCCGATATGGTACAATTCCACTTATGAAAAATCTGTTGTTCATATACAATCCCAAGGCGGGTAAAGGCAGCATAGGAGCCCATATAAGCGATGTTGTGGACACATTCGTTAAAAGCGGATTCAGAGTCACCGTCTATCCGACACAGTGCCCCGGTGACGGCGAAGTGTGTGCGAGAGAATGGGTCAAAGATTATGACAGGATCGTATGTGCCGGCGGTGACGGTACGCTCGATGAGATCGTGACCGGAGTCATGAGGGCCGGTGCCGGTATACCTATAGGATATCTTCCGACAGGGTCGACAAACGACTTTGCACGCAGTATGGGAATACCGAGGATAGTGAGACGCGCAGCCGTCAAAGCTGCCGGAGAAACAAAGTTCTGCTGCGATCTCGGAAGGTTTAATGACAGATATTTTGTTTATGTTGCTGCGTTCGGTCTGTTTACGGAAGTGACATACGAGACCGATCAGAATATGAAGAACATATTCGGTTATTCCGCGTATGTTGCCGAGGCGGTGAAACGGCTGGCGTCGATTCGTTCCATACCGCTCCGTATAACCTATGATCAAAACGTGATCACCGGAAACTTTCTTGTGGGGCTTATCACCAACTCCGATTCGGTCGGAGGCATGAAGAGACTGACCGGACCGGATGTCAAACTAAATGACGGTGTGTTTGAGGTCATGCTCGTCAGGGCTCCGGACAATATCGCGGATCTTACCCTTATGGGACCTGCGATACTTGACAGAAGGATAAAATCCGACAACGTCATCTGCTTCAAATGCTCGGATATCTCATTTGATTCGGATGAGCCGATACCGTGGAATCTGGACGGGGAATTCGGCGGACTTGTCGATCATGCTGATATAAACAACATTCATGAAGCAGTGGAGTTTGTCGTATGACGGGACTTGTTCTTGAAGGCGGTGCCATGCGCGGGCTCTTTACCGCGGGTGTGCTTGACGTTTTCATGGAAAACGGGATAAAGTTTGACAATGTCATCGGCGTCAGTGCCGGGGCATGTTTCGGATGCAATTTCGTTTCGGGTCAGATCGGGAGAACGATCCGGTACAACATGAAATACGCCGGGGATAAAAGATACTGCAGCATAACATCATGGCTGAAGACCGGGGATATGTTCGGGGCCGATTTCTGTTACAGAAAACTCCCGAAGGAGCTTGACAGATTTGATGAGGCAGCGTTTGTATCTTCGGGTATTCCGTTTTATCTTGTCGTAACGGATGTAGAGAGCGGAGAAGCGGGATACCATCTCATGAAAGACTGATCCGATGAGGAGATGGAGTGGATCAGGGCCAGCTCATCAATGCCGCTCGTATCCAATATAGTTGAGATCGACGGCGGAAAGTATCTTGATGGCGGGATGACGGATGCGATCCCTGTCAAAGCATCGGAAGCGCTCGGCTGCGGGAGAAATGTTACGGTTCTGACAAAGCCCAGAGGTTATCGAAAGGCTCCTGAGAAGACGATGCCTCTTATAAAGTGGAAATACAGGGATTATCCGAACTTGGTTCAGGCCATGAAAGTAAGGCATATAGCATATAATGAACAGCTTGACTATTGTTTCAGACAGGAAAAGGCGGGCACCAATTTTGTGATCTGTCCGAAATCGCCTCTTCCGCTCGGACATGTCTGCCACGATCCGCTCGTTATGCGTGAGGCATATGAGATAGGCAGGAGTGAAGCAAGTGAGCTGATGCCGGCATTGGAAAGATTTTTAGAAGGGGAGTAGCACTAATGAAGTTCAGAAGAATAAGGGCAATGATCATGACGGCAGCGCTGTTTGCCGCCTTAGGTGCTGTGAGCGTTCATGCGGAGGCTGCGCTGACACCGACTCCGGCAGCAGTTGCAACACCCACGCCTGCAACGGCTCCTGCAGCGGCTGCGCTTACACCGACACCGGCCCCTCTTGCCGTCAAGACAGTCGATCTTGTCATATTTGCGGGACAGAGCAATATGTCGGGACGTGGAGGAGACGCGAAGGCAGCTCCCGGCGTTGCCAAGGATACCGGATACGAATTCAGGATCGGCACATGTCCTACGGGTATGTATCCTGTAGCGGAGCCTTTCGGAATATATGCAAACGGATACCTGTGTGATCCCCCGGCGCTTCGCGGCGGATCGCTCGTTTCTTCATTCATGAACGCTTACTATAAAGGAACGGGAGTGCCGGTGCTGGGATTTTCGGCCGCCCGCGGCGGAACGAGCATTGCATTCTGGCAGACAGCCCCCGTACAGGCCGAGCTGTCCCAGAGATTCGACCTGATCAAAGCGTGGTGCACAGCCAATCATATTTTCATCCGTAAGGAATATGTCGTATGGCTGCAGGGGGAGACCGACGGCGTTGCAAGAGTCGACAAGGTCACATACAAAGCAGGACTTCAGAGGGTGTTCGCACCGCTTTTTGCCAAAGGACTCGATCAGGTATTTGTGATACCGATAGGACAGTATGTGGGACTTCCCGGAACTTACGACCAGATAATAGCGGCAGAGCTCGAGCTGTGTCAGAGTGATCCGCATTTTTCGCTTGGATCCGATGCACTCCGATCACTTCCGGCGACTTATCTTACCGACGGATGCCACTACAATCAGGCGGCACTTAACATAGTCGGAACACAGAGCGGTACTGCCGCGGCTTTATTTACAAAACTGACACCGTAAAATGTTTGGAGAAGCAGATGCGGAATATTGCTTTCTTTGCTGGGGAATTACAACTTGATTCGCAACGTAAGGTACTTGAAGGTATCTGGCAGGCGGCAAAGGAGGACGGCAACAACATTGTCGTCTACTGTCTGACGCTGTCTGCTGACGATTCGTTCAACCAGGGTGAAGCCGCTGCGATGCTCTATGATGATTTCTCGGTCTATGACGGATATATCATCTATTCGGAGAGCATATATTCAGAGAAGATAAGGAATGTCGTGATAGATAAGATCAGGTCTCAGGGAAAGCCTGCGGCATCGATTGACGATAACATTCCCGGGTTGATCTTTGTTTCAAGCGATAACGAATCCGCGATGAGAGAACTGTCGAGACATCTCATTGAGGAGCATGACATTAAGGTAGTCAACTTTATCAGCGGACCGGATGATTCCATAGATTCCGTCACACGTAAGAGAGTGTTTAAGGAGGAGATGGAAAAGGCAGGAAGAAGTCTTGACGAGAAACGCTGCTATACCGGAGATTATTACGCAAGGAGCGGCAGGGCTGCCGTAAAGTATTTTGATGAACAGGGCCTGCTGGAAGCGGATGCGTACGTGTGTGCAAATGACCAGATGGCGCTCGGCGCGTTCTATGCACTTTCAGACAGGGGTATAAGCGTACCCGCAGATACGATCCTTTCGGGATACGATAACATATTTGAGGCGGCCAATCATTATCCGAGGATAACGACGGTCAACAGATACGAAGAAAAGATAGGACGGACAGCGTACAAAAACGTGATCCGGGCCCTTGACGGAAAATCATATTCTGAAGATCCCGTCGTTGAGTCGGATCCCGTGTTTGCCGAAAGTTGCGGATGCGGTGCGGTTCGCCCGGTGAACCACAGGCTTGTCGTTAACCAGTACTCGAGAAACAAGCTTCGCGAGGCAAGATACTCGGAGATGATCAACGAACTAACGGTTGACCTGACAAATGCCAGAAGCGTCGATGACATATGCGAATCGCTCAAGCCTACCGTTCCGGAGCTGGGGGGAGATGCGTTCACCATGTTGATCGGGGATCTTGAAGGACGCAGTGAATCCGATCCTTCAACGATAGGCGGTTTCAGATACAATAACGGTGAGTTTTCAAGCATTACCCGAGAAAACTTTGAAGAGAGGCATCCACGCTTTGACGCGGACGGAGGCGGCAATCTTCATATAATCTACTCACTTCACTACAGAGAGTTGTTCTTCGGACTGGCATCAATAAGAAACTCAGTCATGCCTCTTTTCTCCGAGTTCTACAGAGTGCTCATTATGACGCTGTCAAGTTCTCTGGAGCAGGTCAATAACATCCAGAAGATGGAGAAGATGATAAAGACACTCGATGAGATGTGGGTTTTCGATCCGATGACACATGTGTACAACAGGGCGGGATTTTTCAAGTTTTCCGAACAGCTCATGATGGATGCACGAGCCGAGCAGGAGGATATGTTCTTCATATTCCTGGATCTTGACGGACTGAAGAAGGTTAATGATGTTCTCGGACACGAAACCGGAGACCGGATGATATGCGATATGGCCGATGTCCTTCGCAAGACAAGGAATAAGGAAGAACTTCTGATGAGATACGGCGGAGACGAGTTTGTTGTATTCGGAAAAGGACTGTCATCAGAGGAAGTTGAGGAGGCCATCGTTAAGATCAGAAAGGCGATGGAAGAGCTCAATGCGTCAGGAGACAGGGAGTACAAGATCGATGCCAGCATAGGTTACCACATGGTACCGTACGACAATGAGAAACCGCTGAGTGCACTCATAGAACTGGCGGATCAGGAAATGTACAAGGAAAAAAGAGAAAAACATAAGAGGTGACGTCTGTCACCTCTTTCTTATTTCAATACTGCCTCCGTTTGAAAGGTCTTTGCCGTCGAGCAGCAGGAGCTTTTCCGCCATAAGTTTTAGGAATCCCGCATTTATCGTGCACATCGTTATCAGACCTTCCGTATCGGTCACGCTTTCCTCGATGATATCCTTATGATCGAGGATCGGTCCCGCAACGAGCCTTATCTGCTTCAGGAAATACTGGATCGTGAACCTGTGACGGTCGGAGTATTTCTCATAAATACGTTCCACCTCGTCTTCGTGTATGTTCATCGGGATGATCCTTGAGATCACGGCGATCGGAAGAATCTGCTTCATCGTGCATATCATTACGAGATACGCAATATGTACTCTGTAATACTTCTTTTTTACGGGTTCCGGCATTATCTTTGTCCGAACGTAGTTGTTGATCGTTGCTGCCGTGATTATCTGTTCGTCCTTGAGCTCGGGGGGCAGATAATCAAGATACTCCTTAAGAAGTATGATCACCTGCTCCATGTAAAGGCCTATGTTCGGGATATCATCCCAGCCCGGAAGCTTGTAATCCTCAAGGTATTTTTCCCAGCGGCGGAGCTTTCCCGCCACAAGATCTTTGTCGAAGTTCATTTTTATCCCCCATCATAATGGCGCACGGCCATCAGAATCACTCTTTACAGTATACCATTTAAAAGATTAGATTTCATCATTTATTTTCTATTGACATAGTATACTGCACTTGCTAATCTAATATAAAAGATTAGATTGATCATGGCAATGTCTGTTTTAAGATGATCGGAGGAATTATGAGCGATTACGTAATAATGTCGGATACGGGGTGTGATATCGAGTTTGAGACGATGCGTGAGTGGGGCGTCGGCTTTCGCCCGTTGTCTTTTCATTTTGAAGGGGACAGGGAATATCAGGAAGGTGAAATGCCAAAGAGCGAGTTCTATGGTAGGATGCGCGCGGGCGATGTGAGCAAGACGAGCGCCGTTAACTCACAGAGCTTCAAGGAACTGTTTGAGGAAGCACTAAAGGATGGAAAAGATATCCTTTATATAGGTTTTTCTTCGGGAATAAGTGCCACGTCGAATTCAGCGATGATGGCGGCAAACGAACTAAGGGAAGAGTATCCCGATCGGAAGATCATCACGATCGATACACTTGCCGCAT
>JAEEGL012255820.1_pt1 | contig 12950 bp, 11 predicted proteins | sample 9134231 | NCBI WGS metagenome assembly JAEEGL01 (sample SAMN16246548, study PRJNA631951) | gut metagenome | biome: gut microbiome; feature: rumen; material: fiber-attached | host: Bos | place: Iran: Karaj | collected 2018-10 | reverse complement strand
GTCCCGAAATATCGTCATGAACCGGCATCAGATCCTTGAATGCTACATGATCATGGGCGGCATTCCGTTCTACTGGAGTTTTCTCGAAAAGGGCTTTAGTCTTCCCCAGAATATTGACCGTATCTTTTTTGCCAAAGATGCGCCCCTGGAACATGAATTCGATTACCTGTACGCCGCGCTCTTCAAAAAGCCAGAGCCATATGTCAAAATCATTTCTGCTTTAGCAAAAAAGAAAACAGGCATGACCAGGGAAGAACTCCTGGAAACAACGCATCTGGCAGACTCGGGGAATCTTTCTATACGGCTGGAAGAATTGGAAAGCTGCGGGTTTCTTCGGAAATATCGGCAATATGGAATGAAGGAGAGAAACGCTGTCTATCAGCTGATCGATAACTTCACCCTGTTCTATTACAAATTCCTGGAAGAAAAGCCGACCGATGAGCGCTATTGGAGCAATCAGATCAATACGCAGAAAGTCAACGCATGGTGCGGCTTGGCTTTTGAGAGGGTTTGTCTGGAGCACGTTTCTCAAATGAAACAGGCGCTTGGTATTTCGGGTGTTCTGAGCGAAGCCTGTTCCTGGGCTTGTAAAGAGAATAAAGAAAACGGCGTTTACGGTTCACAAATTGATTTGATGATTGTGAGGAAAGACCAGGTGATCAATTTGTGTGAAATGAAGTTTTCCAGAAATAAGTACACGATAACAGCAAAGGCCGATGAGGACATCAGAAGAAAAACTTCCGACTTCCTCTCGGTAACAGGTGCTCGTTATGCAATCCACGCGATATTGGTCACGCCATATGGCGTTGCTGACGGGTCTTACACAGGCAATATTCAAAATGTGATAACAACCGATGATTTATTCTCATAAATTTCACAAATAATAACTGCCTGCCGTCATACGTGTACGCCAGGTTGAACTCGTTCGTACCGTTCCCCTACTTTATCGACGCTACCAGGGGATTAGCCGCATTCGTACCGTACGCAGATGCGACCTGTACGTACCCGTACTGCGTATTATATTCGTCGCTGTTTGTTATCTTCCTGCTGGTTATACCATGACGAATAGCATTGTGAACGAACACTTGGAAAAATATACCTTCCTGCCCATCGCGGATTTTTCCGCGGTGGGCTTTTTTTGTCATTTTTTCGTTCAAAACCGTCTTTTTTGTCCAGTAAGTATTGAGGGGTTCCATTTTTTACTCTGTTTCTTCGTCAAAAGTGCTCCTCGACTTCCAGCGGTAAGTAGAAGGAGGTGTCAATTATGACCAGTATAATTGATAACGAAAGCATCACATCTGAAGACATACATGACACAGAATCTACAACAAACAATAACTTGCTATACTCCCCCACCGGAGCTAATATGCCGTCAACGAAGGTGTTAGGTCAGCCTGATGCCGCGTTTGACCAGCCATTGGAGAAACGTTGCTATACCGTTGAAGACCTGCAGGTGATCCTTTCCTGCAGCCGGGAAACGGTATACTCGCTCCTCGCGTCACATGAGTTCCGCTGGTTCCGCCTGGGCGGCCAGCGCGGCCCATACCGTATTTCCAGGAGGAGCTTCGACGAATGGCTGGATCACTCTATGGAATAGGAGGTGATCATATCAACAAGACTACCATGTCCGTACCCGAAATGCGCCGGATGCTGGGGCTGGGCAAGACTGATTCCTACTGGCTCGTCCACCAGGGTTTTTTCAAAACCATCCTGGTCAACGGGAAAATGCGTGTGGTGATCGAAAGCTTCGAGTACTGGTATGCCAGGCAGTTCAAGCACCGCAAGGTCACCGGCGAGGAACCCGGCTCCAAACTGCGCGAGGAAACATTCTCCGCGAGAGAGATTGCGGATATGCTCGGTATCAGCAAACAGCAGGCAAACATCCTTGTCCGGCAGGCACAGCTGCCGTTTACCAAAGTACATAACCAGTTTCAGATTCCCAAGGACGCATTCGACAAATGGTACGCTTCCCAGTCACATTATGTCCGGAAGCAGGAAAAGGCAGCCGCGCTGGATGGGAATTACCTGTCTCTTCCCCAGATGGGCAGAAAGCTGGGCAGGGACAGGCGCTTTGCAAACAGCCTAATCAGGTCAAGATCCGGGCAACGCATACTGGAAACAGTTCGGGTCGGCAGCCATTGGTATGTCGAGGCAGGCAGCTTTAAGCGCTGGCTGAACAATCAGACGAAATATCGGCTCGTTGCTGATCCGAAGCGCTTGATCCAGTTGCGCAGACCCAAGAACCCCGCATATTACACTGTGGAAGAGGTCTGTCGCTTCTACTATTTCCGGCATTCGGAGCTCTACGAAAAGCTGGCAAGTGGGGATATTCCAGCTATACGCACCGGAAAAACGTGGCGTATCAAACGCCGCGAGTTTGATCAACTGCTGAAAGGAGAAAGCAAAGAATAATGGCAAGCATTATTAAACGCAACGGCAAGTTTGCCGTTATGTACAATTATGTAGATGAATCCGGCAAACGCAGGCAGAAATGGGAATCATTCAAGACTATGGCAGAAGCCTACAAGCGGAAAAAGGAAGTTGAGTATAAGAAAGTTGCCGGGACACTTACTGTGCCGAAATGCACCACAGTGAAAGAATTGCTAAAGGAGTACGTTGCCATTTACGGTAAAACCAAATGGGCCATGTCGACCTACTCTTCCAATATTTCTCTCATCGACAATTACATAAACCCGCTCATAGGCAATCTGAAAGTCTCCGGGGTCAACACACGTGTCATAGAGCGCTATTACCAGCAGCTTCTGCAAACCGAGACCGTAATGCCGGTGATCGGTAAACGCAGAAGCAAATACGTCACTCCGCAGACGATACGCTGTATCCACAAACTCCTGCATTCCTGCTTCGAGCAAGCGATCAAGTGGGAAATGATTGAAAAGAACCCTACCGCGTACGCGTCACGCCCCAAGGCCGATTACGCCAAGCGCCAGATCTGGACGGCTGAAACGTTGTTCCAGGCTCTGGAGGCGTGTCCTGACGAGCATCTGAAGCTCGCAATGCATCTTTCTTTTTCTTGCTCCCTTCGACTTGGGGAGGTGCTCGGACTAACCTGGGACTGCGTGGATATTTCTAAGGAGTCCATAGCGGAAGGCAAAGCGAGCATATACATCAACAAAGAGCTTCAACGCGTCAGCAGACAAACGTTGAATCTCCTTGAAAGTAAAGACGTCATATTCATTTTCCCGTCTCAATCATCACGGACGACCACACAGCAGGTACTCAAAGCTCCCAAGACTGAGTCCAGCGTCCGGAAGGTATTCCTGCCGAAAACCGTTGCGGAGATGCTGGTCGAGACCCGGGAAAAACAGTTAGAGGTCATCGACGCACTGGGAGATGAATACAAAGACTTTGGACTGGTAATCGCAGGGCCCCTTGGGATGCCCATAGAATCCACTCGAATCAACGACGCACTACGTAAGCTGATCAAAAAGAACGATCTGCCCAAGGTAGTCTTCCACAGTTTGCGCCATTCCAGCATCACATACAAACTGAAACTGAATGGCGGCGATATCAAGGCCGTACAAGGTGATTCCGGTCACTCCCAGTCAAAAATGGTCACAGACCTGTATTCGCACATCCTCGATGACGACCGTGTGCAGAACGCCCAGCTGTTTGAGGAAGCGTTCTACTCGGGCAAAAATACAAATAAACATGGGCCCATCCCCGACAGTTCCGATGCTGAGATGTTGCTGAAGCTACTGCAGAATCCTGAAATGGCTGCGCTGATCAAAACACTAGCAAATAACTTGTAGCAGCATAGTCAAGCGCCAGCTTCACATCGTTCACAATCATTTCGTCATTCCTGGCCAACGCCACCGTGTCAAATCATCGCTGTATGCCATCGCTATGGAGGCGTACGAGTCGAATTGTACCGTCTCAGGGAAGCGCGAGGCATGGAAAAACATTATATACCGGGGCAGATTTCCAAAGTCAGCACTGTTCTCCAGCACGAATCCTGCGGTCAGACGTCCTTTTGCCCAGTCCCAACTCTCCTGTCCCAGTGTCAGGTCGTCCATAGACTGGTGCCATGTGAGCAAATCATCAGAATCCATGACACGGATGCCGTTCTTGGGGCTCGAAAACATCCGATAACCGCCTTTAAATGGGATAACACACACGTTTTCACCCGCCTTAGCATTGCCCATATAAGTCCAGGATTTCAAATCAAACGACTTTGAAAAGCTTACGCCGTTTTGTTTGTAAAAACACCACCATTCATCGCCTGCTCGCAGCAGATACGGGTCGATCATTCGTCCCATGTCCTGCCATTCGATATGATCTCCCTTGACCGGAATCAGCGCCGGTTCCGACCATGTTCGGAGGTCTTTTGATCGCATCGTATATATCCGGCAGTTGTCGTTGCCGTATTTTTCCCCGTTTTCGCGGCAATATGACTGAAAACATATAACGTAATCGGCGCCATCGCGCACTACATTACCTGGACTTGAATAGTTCAGACGCTTATCCTTTGGCGTGAGGAAGCATATATCAGACCAGTGCTCAAGATCTTTGCTCGTTGTTTCCGCTAGGTACAACCACGGACCGCCCGGTCTGTTGTCTACAAAAGTGAAAAAGAGATGGCATATCCCGTTTACAATGATCGCTGCCGGATCGCGATAAGCAAAGTTTTCGCTGCCTTCAAAAAGAATTGGATTTTTCAGCATATTGGCACCTCATTGATTTCCCGCCTCGGCATAGATAGATAAGGCTCTGTCCTGCGGTAGTATCAACCGATAACAGTATATGCAGAACCTTAGTTCTTGTCAAAGCCAAGCTAATGGAAAACTAAAGTGTCCACTTCGATTATTAGGGTCATCCGAGTTTCCTTTTTGTTTCACCTAACAAACTGCAGTTTCTCAGTCACCGCCCCAGTCTTCCGCTTCGCTGACATCTTTCTTTGGAAGAATCTGTTGTGGCTTCGTTGCCGATGTGTTATACTTATTATACGGACAGATTCTCCGGATCAACTCAGAGAATGGCATCTATTCATGTGTTTTTATTTCTCCTACAGGACTTTGTAAGGAAAGGGCCAGGGATATGAAAAAAGTTCGTATCGGCGTTATCGGTGTCGGGCGCGGCAAAAGCATGATCCGTTATTGCGAGGCAGTCGACAATGCGGAAATCGTCGCCATCTGCGATAAGTGGGCGGATGGGCTGGAAATGATGAAAAAGAAAATGACAGGCCAGCCCATTGCCTATTTTACAGATTATGATGAGTTTTTGAAATATGACATGGATGCCGTGGTCCTGGCAAACTATGCTACTGAGCATGCTCCGTTTGCCATAAAAGCAATGAAGGCGGGCAAGCATGTGCTCAGCGAGGTACTGCCTGTTCAAACGATGAAAGAAGCGGTTGAACTCGTGGAGACCGTGGAAGAGACCGGCAAGATTTACGCATATGCAGAAAACTACTGTTTTATGCCGGCGCCTCGTGAGATGCGCAAACTGTACCGTGAAGGCAAGCTTGGTGAATTTGAATATGGCGAGGGTGAATACGCGCACAACTGCGAGCGTATAAATGCCGAAATCACCTATGGCGATCCTGACCACTGGCGCAATAATGTCTTCTCGACATTCTACTGCACTCATTCCTTAGGCCCCATCGTACACATCACAGGTTTGCGCCCCGTATCTGTCATCGGCTTTGAAAGCCTTAAAACAGAACGTGCCCGCCGTATGGGCCGCAAACGCGGTCAGTTCGCCATTGAAATGGTCACACTGGAAAACGGGGGTATCGTAAAGAGCGTTCATGGAGATCTGTACCGCGATTCAATCTGGTATACACTGTATGGGTCGCATGGCCGCATGGAATCCGCGCGCGAGGATTCTGACAATGACAGCATTTACAGAATCTATGTCAACTGTGACGAATACTCGGGCGAATATGCGGACCATCCAGTGACAAGCTATATGGTCGATATGGAAGAAGGAGCGGACAACTTCGGACACGGCGGGTCTGACTATTATTGCATGAAGCACTTTATCAACCGTCTATTGGGAGACGAGTCAGCTGAGATAATCGACGTATACGAGGCGCTGAGTATGAGCCTGCCCGGACTGTTTGCCTACCGTTCGATCCTTAATGGAAGCGTTCCGATGGAGATACCTGATCTGCGTCAAAAACAAGTACGCGACAAATACCGTAACGATACTGCCTGCACCATTGCTTCAGCTGCAGGCGAACAATTACTGCCAACCTGTTCCGCCGGCACTCCCAAGATCGATCCGTCCGTTTACGAAGCCGTTCGCAAACAGTGGATGGAGATCCTGAATCGCAGAGAAGAAGAAGCAAAGGCGGAAGAAGCAAAAGCACTTGAAAATAAAAAGAGCGCGGAGTAACGTCCACGCTCTTTTATTATTCAAAACGACTGCGGTCATTCGACCTTGCGGAACCACAGCAGCGTATCTATCGGTGCGGCAATGGCAGCATCCGTACCGCCTTCATAAACTTCTCCGTTTGCGGCCTGCCAACAGCCTGCAGGGAAAAACACTTTTCTTTCTACAACACCTTTTGTCAAAACCGGTGCGACCAGCAGCTTCTCACCCACCATGAATTCATCGGTTATTCCGGCGTAACCCTTGTGCGGATCGTTATACTCTAACGCGCGCAGAATAGGTTCTCCGGTCTTTTCACTTTCATGAACAAGAGCGATGATCTCTCCTGCCAGCTCCTGATGCAGCCTTGCCGCCGCCAGCACTGCTTTCTGATTCTTTTCGCTCAGGCAGCTCCATGGAGACCAGGAAAACTGCATCATCGGAAACAATGCGGAGCATTGCGCCATTCTCACAAACAGTTCCTCATCCATTTCAAAGCCCGGAAGAAAGCGGAAAGCCCATTCCCCACCTCCTACCATATCCGGGCATATAAACGGATGTCCGATCAATCCGCATGTGATTGCGCATGGCACTAACAAATTGATGCCGGTTCCATCCCATGTAGGATGCTTATCACGCAGTCGCTGAATACAGTTCTTGCCGCCTCCTTTATATGTGTCCTTGTACTCATGATATAGATATCGCCTGCCAAACTGATTCCACGCCTGATTCAATTCATGCGGTGTCATCGTACATGCTAGGCTGCCATTGACTACATTGTCATGATAATAAACATAAGGTGAACCGCCGTCAAATTTGAAGCCATCGACACCGTATTCATTCATCAGAGTTCGCAGTTTATTGTCCAGAAACTTGGCGTCCCAGGGATTGGCCGGATTTAGAACGGCACCGCAGCCGTTCCACCAGCGGACAAGCGCGACCTTATCGATCTCCTCGTCCTCTTCTCCCGCTTCTGCAAGGCGCATGTAAAGATGTTTAGCCATTTCCGGATCGGTGCCCTTTAGCGGGCGAAGTGAGCGCACAAACTCAGGTCCGTCCGGACTGACAAACGGCGTGATCCACAAAAGCACGATATAACCCATTTCGTGCAGCCTTTTCACCATGTGCTTCGGATTCGGGAAGCGAGCCAGGTCAAATTCCCATACGCCGTAGCGCCCATGCCAGCCCTCGTCAATGATGAAAATACCGGGTGAATAACCGTGATCAAGCCAATCCTGCGCAAATTTCAGCACGCCCTCCTGAGTGGGATAGTACGTAAACTCCATCCAGGTATTGTATTGGGCAGTTTTAAAAAAAGCCTCAGGTAATTCTCTGCCGTCACATGGAAAATACCGCTTTTGCGCTTCCAGATATACTTCTCTTAGGCTGTGCCCCAGCTTCTCAATGGTGATCTCCTCTCCCTCCATCTCAAAGCGGCCGTTTGACACATCGACCTTAAACGGATCATCGCTCCAAATACAGCGTCCGTGATCGGAAATAAACATAGGCATGGTCTGATTTCCACAGTCGCTGCGAAAGTCCTGATGGTATTCGGAAGCAGCGGTCAATGGACAAGCACCGCTTGCCACGGTACCACCCCACCAGTACTCATTATCCAGCATCTCAAAGGAATACCTCATAGAAGCCCCCTCAACATACAACAGCGGAAGCCCTTATGGCGAAGCTTCCGACATTATGCATCATGATTCTTTGTTTTTGGTTTTTGATCCATTACTCATATTCTGAACGCTTCCGGAAGGTATTCAGACGTGTTTTTCAGCATTTCATCAAATAGTTCACGGGCATTCCAAGGCGATACGCCATGCAGGAGCGGCTCATTCAGGAATGCCTGGAATGCCAGCTCCTTGTTCCCTTCCATAACAGCCTTCAGGACGTTTTTCTGATTAACTGCATGGGGCATGACCAGCCCTAATGGTCCGCCCGGCAATTCGGCGGGCACAGGCGTTATACCGTTTCTGCCAATCAGAGCGTTGGTTTCAACTACGGCTCCAAGCGGAAGATTTGGAACCTGACCGCGGTTGGGTAAATTGACATTAGTAAGCATATCCCCCAATCCAAGCAGCGCCTTCATCATAAGATGTCCTTCCTCGCCGGAAGGCTCTAAAGCGATTGCTTCTTCACCGCTGCGCAAGCGTTCGCTTCGTGCCAGACGCATCTTTAAATCCTCCTTGCGCCAGGCCACAGATGTCAGACCAAATCCCCATTTATTAGCTGTTTCGGGATCTTTCAGGTACCATGGCGGAAGAAATTCCGTGATATGCCGGTCATTCGCAGCCGGAATGGCGCCGAAGCGCAGGAACAGATCCATCATAGCTCGGTGCGAGCATTTGAACGGGTCACCGCGCCACGATCCATCGCCAGTATCACAATACCCGTTTTCCATGTGTTCACGGCAAAACTCGGTAAACAGCGGAAAGAGGTCGATTTCGCGGCAGTAAGCGGACGTGATCCACGTAAAATGATTTACGCCGCTCAGCGTGCAGCGCAGCGCCTGACGTGGCACATTGATGCCGAGTTTGTCCCTAAGCATACAGCACAGAAGGTCCATAGCGTGAAATACCTCGTGGCAGCAACCGAAGGCTTTAATGCCAGGGTATACTTCATACAGCGCTGCCACGCACTGAGCCATAGGATTAGTGAAGTTAAGCACCCACGCGTCCGGGGCGTACTTCCGAATGGCTTCGGCAATTGGTATAAACATGGGAATAGTCCGAATAGCACGCACGCAACCTCCGGGACCCACCGTATCGCCCACTGCCTGATATACGCCATACTTTTCCGGAGCGTGGACGTCGCTCTCCATTTCGTCGAATGTGCCGGGAAGGATGGAGATGATCACAAAATCCGCGCCGGTCAGCGCTTTCTGAAGGCTGTCAACAGCGATGTAGCGCCAGTTTGCCCTGGCGTCCGGATGGCTGGAAATCATGTTGCCGATAACCGCATTGTTTTCAGCCGCCTGTTTGTCTATATCATACAGCCGGATCGTTCCCTCCATCTGTTCCTCGAGCGCCAAGTCGCGCATGAAACACCATGCCCAGTCGCGTGATCCGCCGCCAACATATGCAATAACCAAATCCTTTGCGCGGTTCTCAGCATATTTCATCCCGCATCCTCCTTGACACACACATTTTGGATTAGTTATAATACATCAAATCTCATATAATGCTAAGGTCCTGTTGTTCTCATGTGGGAGGTCCCTCTTTTATGAAGATCATAATGAAGTATATGTCCTTTGCGGCAGAAAAGCGCGACAAGCATATCATGGTCTATAATGAGGCGCACCCGGACATAGAACTATACTACCTTAAGGAAGGCGAACGCCTTTACTTTGTTGAAAACCGCACGTATCATCTTACGGCAGGCTGCAGCATCCTGATAAGCTCCAATAGGATCCATAAGACCGCATCTATCGGGGAACAATGCCACGAGCGCATGCTGCTTGAGGTGCATCCGGATTTTCTTCCCGTTATCTCCGCAGCTCATCCTCAGGTGAGTTTCGATTACTTGATGAGCCAGACGGCTGTGATCGTCACGCCAGACAACCAGTATTGCAGTATCATCGCCTCGCTTTTTGAAGAGATCGACCACCTCACCAAAGAAAAACCGTTTGGGTACGAGGAAGAGGTTCAGTGCGACGTTTTTAAACTGCTGCTGAATTTCCACCGTTCTCTGGGCAACGCGTTAAATGAACCAATCATGCTCAGCCCCAAACATCAGAAAATCTATGAAATCGCAGAGTTCATATCTGCCAATATGAGCGAGATCGATTCACTGGACTCGCTCTGTGCCCGTTTTTTCATCAGCAAGTACTATCTGTGCCACAGTTTCAAGGAAGTCACCGGCATGAGCGTAATGGCTTTTCTGAACATGACACGAGTTTTGAGGGCGATCGTACTGCTACGCGAAGGAAACATGACTATCGTCCAGATCGCAAGAGCTGTCGGATTTGCCACAGTGGCTCACTTTACCGACGTTTTCAAACGCATCGAGGGCGTAACCCCCTATGAATATCGCAGGAAAGCGAAACAGCATATCGATAAGTGACAGCACAGCATACGGCAGAAAACAGGCAGTCGCCTGTTTTCTCTTTATCCTTTGATGGAGCCGACCAGTACGCCTTTCGCAAAATGCTTCTGTAAAAAGGGATAAATCATGATGATCGGTATGGTGCTGACCATGATCGTAGCGAATTTTACGGCGTTTGACGGCAGCCATGCTTCCACGTAGTCGCTTATATCCTCCAACATGTTGCCCTGAGACATTACTATGTATTGGCGCAGCCACACGGTTATAGGCCACTTGTCTACATCGTCAATATAAATTATGGATTTTAAATATTCATTCCACATATCCACGGCATAGAACAACGTGAATGTCGCAATGGCGGCTTTTGACATAGGCAGGGCAATATGAACAAAACTTTGAGCCTCATTGCAGCCGTCTATGCGCGCGCTTTCTTCGACGCTCGCTGGAAGGTTCCGGAAAAAGTTCATCATAACGATCAGATTGGAGGAACCTATAGCGCCCTTCAGCCACAGCGCCCACCAGGTGTTCTTCAGGTGATACACATTAGCTTCCACTATGTAATCGGGGATCAAACCAAGCGTAAACAGGTAGAAGAACATGACTATTACCATCATGATCTTGTGACCGGGCAAATAATTCTTGCTCAGCACATAAGCGGTCACTGAGGTGCAGGCAACGCGGATGGCTGTGCCCACCACGGTAATAATTATGCTGTTTCGCAGCGCGCCGATGGTGCGGGCGCTTTTGAAGATCGACGAATAAGCCTCAAGTGTAAAACGGCCGAATTTCATATATGTCATGCCTGTTGTGGATAGACTTCCGACAAGCACATACAGTAACGGCGCCATCATCAGCAATGCCCAGATAGTAAAGAAACAGTAGTTAAAAACGTCAAAGACCCTGCCGGCGGTACTTTGATTCAGTTTCATCTCATAGCCGCTCTTTTTCTTCGCCATTACAGCAGTCCCTCCTCTCCCAACATCTTCGAGATGCGGTCGGTTATCAGGATCAGCGTTGAAGAAACAATTGAACGGGTAAAGCCGATGGCAGCGGAATAAGAGTAGGTGCTGATATCCTTCGCCGGTTTGTACAGGCCACAGAGGCCGACTTCATAAACATATGTATCAAAAACCTGCGCAACGCTTCTGTTCAGGGAGTTCATCATCAGGTATATCTGATCGAACCCGCTGTCAAGGAAACCGCCCATGCGCAGAATCAGCATGATCACGATCGTTGAACGTATAGTAGGAAGCGTAACATGGATCATTTGTTTCCACCGGCCAGCGCCGTCGATGACTGCGGCCTCATATAACTGCGGATCGCAGTTGGACAGGGCGGCCAGATAAATGATCGTTCCCCAGCCAGATTCCTTCCAGATGTTCTCTATTACGTACATAGGCCGGAACCATTGAGGGCTCTCCAGCATCGGGATGCTGCTTTTGCCGGCGGCTTTCAGCATCGTATTGATAGCGCCGGTAGGAGCCGGACCGCATATCATCATCACAATAGAAGCCAGAATCGCCCACGAAATGAAATGCGGTAAATACAGGACCGATTGAACAGAACGTTTGAATCGATGAACGCGGATCTCATTGAGCATCAACGCGAGGAGAATCGGAAATGGGAAAGTAATGCCGATATTCAGAAAGGCAAGCGCGAGCGTATTCCTGGTAAGCATCCAGAAATCCTTGCCGGTAAAAAACACCTGGAAATTGCGATACCACGGATCCAGCCATGGGCTCTTCTTTCCCAGCATTTCCAGTTGCGGAGAGTATTTTTGAAACAAAATGCGGAAAAACGCAAACGGAGCTGCCTGGAAGAAAACATAGTACAGAATGCCGGGAATCAAAAGGAAATACAGCCAGCGGTATTTCCACAGCCGCATCCAGCCCTTTTTTGCATTAAACCTGACAGTGGGTTTCGCGATGCTTGTCATTTACGTCCGCACCTTCTTTCGTCAAAAGGAAAGGGAGACAGAGCAGAATCCCTCTTCTCTGTCCCCCAAATCCATTGAAGATAGTATTACTTGGAAGCCTGGTAGGCAGCGTTCACGGCGTCGACGATCTCCTGACCGCCTTCAGCCAGCCAGCGCTGAGTTTCAGCGATGAAACCGTCCTTGTCGATCTGACCGACCATATACTTCACACGGGCGTCAGAGATTATAGTCGCAATCTGGAACTGAGCGTTCCTCAGATCAGTGGTCATGTAAGGTGTAGACTGGTCAACTACTGCGTATGCCTCGTTCTCGGCGTTCATATCCAGTATCTTCTGGTTGCGGATCTGGCGCTCGGTCTTTGCTCCGCCATAATCGATGCCGACGATACGGCGAGGAACCATGTAGCTGCAAACAGCTTCACGCTCTTTATCGCGCAGTTTGATCTGTTCTTCTGTGGAAACGGGCTGACCATCTACCATCTCGTAGTGCACGCCCTCGATGCCGATGCTCATGACCTTATTGACTTCGCCATCGGCATCCATCATGACTTCGAACAGGTTCAGCAGCTTCTCCAGTTCAGCCTCCGTGGGCACTGCGATCTTGGAAATGAGCAGTCCGTCGAGGGAGCCGGGAG
>JAEEGL010288745.1_pt1 | contig 12950 bp, 2 predicted proteins | sample 9134231 | NCBI WGS metagenome assembly JAEEGL01 (sample SAMN16246548, study PRJNA631951) | gut metagenome | biome: gut microbiome; feature: rumen; material: fiber-attached | host: Bos | place: Iran: Karaj | collected 2018-10 | reverse complement strand
TCCGTATTGCCTCTTCTACACGGCCAAGGTCGATGGGGACGTGTCCGTCACGACCGCGTACAAGGGCGGCACCGTGACGCACCAGAAGTGGGTGCCGAGCTCGATCGGGTTCGTGGCGGCGGCGAAGACCGTCAAGGAGGGCGCGGGCCGTGTTTCCGTCGCGCTCTCCCGTACGGGCGGCAAGTCCGGTGACGTGACGGTGAGGGTCTCGCTCGATGAGGAGAAGACGACGCTCTACAACAGCGAAGGCGAGCCCAAGTTCGAGTTCGCCGGGCCGATCGACCTCACCTGGGGCGAAGGCCAGATGCACACCACGAATGTGACAATCAACGTGCTCGAGGACGAACGTTTCGACGGCGCGGGCGACGTGGCCCTGAAGATCGAGCTCGTCAGCGACGAGAACGGCGATACGGTGCTGACGCAGACGAACTACGTGCTTACCGTCACCGAGAACGACAAGCAGGCCGCCGGCAAGGTGATGTTCTCCGGCGCCGATCCGTTCTTCTCGAAGAAGGCCACCGTGTACGCCCGCGAGAGCGAAGGTGCCATCGTGTATGCGAAGCGCATAGAGGCCTCGGACGGAAAGGTGACCGTCACGGTGAACGCAACGAACGACGCGAAGCTCAGCATCGACGACGTCGAGACGAATGTCATTACGTGGGCGAACCACAAGTACGAACGTCAGGCGGTCAAGGTGACGGGGCTTGCGGCCGGGAAGACGGCGACGTTGACGCTTGTGGCTCCGACGGACGGTCTGACTCTGGTTTCGGCTTCGAACAAGGTCACCGTGGTGTCCGTTGCCGATGACGCGCCGGCGTTCGCCAGTGACGAAGCCGAGGTCACGTTCTACCGCTACGTGAGCAAGACGGAGACTTATCCGGTGGTGTTGGCCGCCGGCTCGGAAGGTGCGAAGCTGACGTTCACGAAGCTCTCCGGCACGCTGCCGGCCGGCCTCAAGGCCACCTGGGACGAGGAGGCCGATGCGCTGGCGATCTCCGGGACGACCACGGCGAAGGCGGGCGTGTATCCGATGGTCTATCAGGTGACGCAGCAGGTGGGGACGGAGAAGACCCCGGGTCTTGCGATCGCAATTTCGCTCACGGTGGTGGATCCGACGGACGCCGTCGCCAACCCCGAGGAGGCCAATGCGTCGGTGGCGAAGGCGAGGACGTTCAAGGACGTTCCGGTCGTGAACGACGTCAACCATCGTCTCGCAGGAACATTGCAGGTCACCATCCCCACAAAGGGCAACGTGAGCGCGAAATACGCCTGCGAAAGCGGCGTGATTGCGCTGTCCGCCAAGGGCTGGGACGACTTCACGCCCGGGACGAAGGATCTGCACGCCACGGCGAAGGGCAAGAACGGCTTCGTTCTTGAGGTCATCTGCGAGGACGATGGAGACGTCACGCTGTCCGTGACGGATCCAACGTACGAGGGCGTCTCGCTTGATGCGGTTGTCCAGCCGGCGAACGCCTGGAGCAAGGAATCCCCCGCTTCGGCCTGGCAGGGGTACTACACCGTGGCACTCGTCCCGGATCTTAAGACGATCGACGAGGACACGGAGGGCTTGGCGCCGCGCGGCAGCGGATATCTCACGCTCAAGATGAACACGGCGGCGGCCTGGAACGCCGGCAAGGTGACTTGGGCCGGAATGCTGCCGAACGGCATGGCGCTCTCGGGCAGTTCGGTGCTTTCCTACGGCGACGCGACGTGGGCGAAGCTGCCGGTGTTCAAGGTCTCTTCGTCCGACACGGTCTCCGTGCTCGCGAAGATCCGCGCGAACGCGGTGGCGGACGGCATCACGCGGGCTGTCCTGTCGGCGGACGACGTGACGTCGTGCTGGGTGCGCAACGAGAAGGACGATTCGTTCAACGCCGACTATCTGATTGAATTTGGCGTGTTCGGCGGGCCGTATCTGACAACGATTGACCTTGCCGCATGCTGTCAGGAATACTACGAAACGACGAGCCCGACGCTCAAGTTCGGCGGCGAAGACGCATCTGGCGCAACGGTTGCCGTCGGGACGAAGACACTCTCGCTGCAGAATCCTCCTGTCGGCACGACGCTGCGGCTTGCGTTCAGCACAGGCGTCGTTTCGGGGACGGTGAAGGTGGCCGACAGCGCCGGCAAGCAGGTATCCGCCGCCTGGAAGGGCGTGATCCTGCAGGGATGGGGGCCCGGCTGCGGCTGTGGTCCGTCGGAGGACGGCATCTATCTGCCGTTCGTCAACGGTGCCTATTATTTCGACGACAAGGTGCAGAACGAAGGCGGCAAGACGCTGAAAGTCAAGCGCGGCGGAAGCGTGGCGGTCGAATGACAGTGTCAGTCCAGTTTAGACAACAACAGATAAAAGGAGCAAATCCATGAAGAATATCTTGATGGCAGTTGCGGTCGCCTTTGGGGCGCTAGGTACCGCGTTCGCGGGGGCCTCCTCGGGGAACTGCGAGTCGAAGGCCGTGGCGCTCAAGTCGTCGCAGAGCTTTGCGCTTGTCGACGAATGGTCCCCCGATGACAAGGATTACACCGGCAGTGGCGTCTACTACTTCAAGGTTTCCCTAAAGAAAGGTTCCGCCTGCTCCATTTGGGTCGATGGGGGCGATGCGGCGGACATGGATCTCGAGGTTTATACGGACAGTGATGCTGACTACTGGACGAGTTTCGAAACGAGTCAGACGGAAGACGGTTCAATCAAGTTCGCGCGGCTGGCCTCGGATGAGTGGGACGAGGATGACCCCGGCACCGTCCCTTTCTACATTCTGGTGTCCGGGGAAATCGGTGCGCAGGCCACTATCCACGTGGAGGGGAGTTACAGGGAGTTCGAGCCTCTCGGAAGCGAGTTGAACAAGCAGGTGATCAAGTTCGCGGAGGCGAAACCGGCCACGACGACCGCGAATTTCCTCAATGGCGAGTACTGGATGTCGGCGAGTCTCGACGCAGGTCGGCTCTACCGGATCCGCACCGTCGGCGGTGACGATGACAGCCCGTTCAGCCTCGACATCGACACGGACATGGAGGACGCCGACTATGAGGTCCTCGACGACGTGCAGTATGCCGCCGACTCGAACAACACCGCATGCGTTATATTTCCGAAAATAAAGGGCACGTACTTCATCAAGGTGACGGCGCTCGGAACGAACGAGACGTTCTCCGTCGTCTACGAGCAGCTGAAGGCGCGCACGCCAGCTGCGCACAACCCCGCGTCGCTTGAGTCCCTCGGTTACACGGCTACGTTCGTCCCCGGCCGCAAGATCGCCTCGTGGGACTATGCCGACGAGGTAATCGACGAGAACCTCTACTCGATCTCGTTGAACAAGGGCGACAAGTACGTCTTCGAGACTACCGGCGCGGCAAGCCCGATGCTCATGCAGGTGTATGACGCGAAGGGGACCGTGCTGGCCCAGAACGAGACGAAGGACGGGGTAGGCGATGATGTCCGAACGGTCATAGAGGCCCCGAGCGCCGGTATGTACTATGTTGGCGTGTGCAACGCGGCGCTTGCCCCGTATGAGGAGGTGACGGGTGACCAGGTGACGTTGACGGCCGAGCCGATCGCAGCGATCGACGGCGATCCAGACGAATGGGACGTGGCCGATGACGTCGCCTCCGGGGCGTCCAGCCTCGAGGTCGTGCCAGGCACAATCTCGTCGACTCCGCAGAAGGACGGCTCTACCCACGGCCCGCACCGCCTCTCCGTCACGGACTGGACCGACACGTTCGTCATCGCCGCCAGAAAGGGCATCACCTACAGGGTTGGCGTGACGTTCGACGACTCGGAGGACGTGTCTCCGCTCAGTCTCGCCGGCGAGGTGTTCACGCTCGCCGGCACGACTGAGAAGCTCGTCACCAAGGGCGATCTGCACCCGGCGGGCGCGGCGTACTTCGAGTTCACGGCCTCGGCCAACGCCGCCTACTACATCCGCTTCAGTGTCGCCGAGGGGAAGGGGCTCGACTATCCTCCGTACAACGTGAAGTCGATGGCCTACACGGCCTCCGGCGACAATCTCGGCATCCTCACCGTCAACACATGGGGCGCGTCGGCGGCCACATGGTCGATCGGCTCCGAGTCCGCGAAGTACCCCGGCGGCTCGTCGGTCCTCGTGAGCGGCAACGTGGCGGTCAAGCTCTCGAGCGTGAAGGGGTACAAGGCGAGCGCCGCGACAACGAACGTCACCGTCGAGGCGGGAACCACCCCGACCGTCGTGGACGTCTACTACTCGGACACCTTCGACCCCAAGGACGACACCGCAGCGGGCGCGACGGGCCTGACGCTCAAGAACGTGGACACGGTCTATGCCACGCGCACGCTCTGGGGGAACGACCCGGCGGACAACTTCTCGATCGCCGGAACGGACGGCTACTACTACGACCTCGCCCTCAGGAACGTGGACGGCGATAAGGTCGTGTTCTCGATCACGAACCCCGATGGCGGCGTCCTGGCTGAGAACGTCACGAGCGTGAGGCAGCTCGTCCTGCCCAAGACGAAGAACAAGTACATCCTCACCGTCTCGAACGGCGACGGCGCGACGGCGTTTGGCGGCTACACGCTCGCCGGTAAGTTCGCGAACGTGGGGGCGATAAAGTTCGACAAGACGGCACTCTCCTTCAAGGAGGACGCCTCGTCCGCCACCATCAAGGTGAAGCGTACGGCGAAGGACGGGTTCGTGCGCGTCAAGTACGGGACGGTGGCCGGCACCGCGAAGCCGGGCGTGGACTACGTCGCGCAGAACGGCGTCCTCGAATGGGCGAACGGCGACAACAAGGACAAGACGATCACGGTCAAGCTTCTCCCGGACCTCGTGCCCGAGTACGAGGGCAACAAGACGTTCGCGGTCCAGCTGAAGGCGTTCGAGGAAGACGAGCGCACGGCAAGCGAGTATCCCGCGTCCATCCTCGGCGGCGACACGTGCACGATCACGCTCACGGAGACCTCGAAGGCCGGGACTACGGCGGCGGACGCCTATGCGAAGAAGGCGCCGAAGCTCGCCACGGTGAAGACGGAGGAGGTGCCGCTGGAGACGGGCACATACTATGGCGTTCTGGCCGAGGACGGCGCGTCACTCACAAATGGATTGCCGCAGCTTGCGTCGGTGACGCTCACCGCCTCCGCGGCTTCGCCGTCGAAGCTTTCCGCAAAGGTTGCGCTCGCCGGCAAGAACTACACCTTCGCCGCGACCGGATGGGATGAAGGCGAAGCCGAGGGTACGCTTCAGAAGGAGTTCATCCTCGTGCAGAAGGTGAACAAGATCAACGAGGAGACGGGCAAGTCTGTATCGACGATGGTTACGAACACGCTCATGATTACCGTGAATGCCGGAGCGACCATGGCGTCCGGGGACTGGCTCAAGGCCGGTGGAACGGCCGAGCTTGTCATGAACGTGCCCGACACGAACAACAAGGGGTGTCAGGAAGATATTCGTTACGTCGGCGACATCTACCGTAACAACGCGAAGGTTCAGGACTACCTGAACGTCGTGACCAACTTCACGGGTTATTACACCACCGCGCTCGTGTCGGAAGGGGTGTCCGTCTATGACGGCATTCCGGCCGGTAACGGTTACCTTACGCTGACAATTGACAACAAGGGTTCGGTCAAGGCTGCGGGCATCCTCGCGGATGGCACAACCAAGCTGTCGATCTCGGTCGCCGCCTGCGCGATCAAGGAGGACGGCGAGTCCGCAAACGGCTACGCGATGTACGTGCCGGTGTTCTATGCCAAATCGCCTGTTTTGTTCGGTGGCACGTTGCGTCTCTACGCGAACGAGGAAGGTGTCGTGGTGGTGGATTCGTCGGATGCGCTTATCTGGAACAACGACAATCCGAAACTCACCTATGCGGGAGAGGATGGATACAGGCTCTTTGTGGATCCCGTCGGAGGCTGGTACGACACGGTGGTGAACCTTCAGGCGTACTATCTGAACTATCTCCTTGAAGTCGGTACGACGGACATCTCGGAATTCCCAGCTGAGACGGTCGGAGCCGGCTACAGGATCGTGACCGACGTGCAGCCGTCTGGAACGCCTGTGGGTCTTGAGGGCAATGCGCTTTCCACCGAAAAGAAGGCGCTGGTGAAGGACGGAGGCCTCTATGACCTCATCGGCAGTGCGAACCCCTGCAACGTGCAGGTGAAGTTCGCCCGCGCAACGGGTCTGGTCACGGGTTCCTTCTCGCTGTGGAGCGAAACCGAGGACGGTACAAAGCAGAAGGAGATTTCCGGCATCAAGCACAACGGCGTCTTGATCCTTTCCCGTGACGGGTTCTCGCCGATCGGCGACGAAGTCCTTTCTGCCGGATTCTGCACGAAGGCCGTAAAAGTGACGGACGAGGACTCCGAAACCGGCAAGACATCCACGCGCAACTGGACGTTCTCCCTTCCGTTCAATCTCATCGGGATCGACCAGGGCGACATCGACTGGTGGGCCGACGACTGGGGCGAGGACATCCAGCAGCAGTGATGAAGCCCGCGCTGAAGTGGATGCTTCCGACGGCGTTGGCCGTTCTTGGCGGCCTATGTTAGTTTTAATAAAGCCAAAGAAGAATATGCGAAATGATAAAGACAGATAGATGGCAGGGTTCATGCCGGACAATCTTCGGCAAGTTCCGTACAGTTATTGCAGGTCTCGCCTGCTTGACAGGCGTGTTGAGCGTCGGTGCGGAACAGGTGTCATCGGGTTTGGCCACGCGCGCCGTCAATACCTTGATTGCGCTGAGTGGACAGATGGACACTCCGATTCAGGGAACGGTGGCTTCCATGCGCCTCTGTACCGCGACGAATGGCGCGGCTTTCTATGTAGCCAAACTGACGGGCGGCGGTTTTGTCGTGATGTCGACGGACACGGAGATTGATCCGGTCATTGCCATCTCTCCTGCGGCGGATCTTGTCGAGGATCCTCGAAATCCGCTATGGGCGTTACTGGTAAGTGACATGGCGGCCCGGCGGGAAGCTGTGGCCTCCAAGCCTAGGGCGAGTTCAACTTCAGCGAGCTCTGCGGGGAAGGCAGTCACTTCTGCCGCTGCAGCTCGCTGGGCGCGTCTGACGAGTCGGGATACGGGGGCTGCGGGTGCGAGCACGGGCAAGTCAACGATTTCGGACGTACGCGTGGCGCCGCTGCTCAAGACGAAGTGGGGACAGTCCTATGCCGGCGGGAAACCCTGCTTCAATTATTATACGCCCTATGGCTATGTCTGCGGATGTACGGCAACGGCGGCGGCGCAGTTGCTTCGCTATCACAAGTTCCCGACGGAATACGTGGAGCCGGATGAATATCCATGCAAGATAGACGGGTGGGATGAAACGCTGTACCAATATGGCGGTTGGTATGATTGGGATAATATGCCAGAGGTTCCTGGTCGCGGAACGACTGATGAACAACGCGAGGCCATCGGCCGATTGACCTATGACGTGGGTCTGGCAGTCCATTCGGAATATACTCAGTATAATACAACGGGGTATGCCGATTATGTCCTAGATCTTCTCCAGAAGTGGGGCTATGCGCATGCAACGTACTATTGGTTCAGAAGCTTCCACCCTTTTGATTATGACGGAGGGCCTCAAGAAGGTTTTACCGAGGACGAAATGAAATCCGTGATGATCCCCAATCTTGACGCGAAACTCCCGGTATTCGCTAGAATCTACAACAAGTATTTCGAAGACGACACGGCGCATTTTGTTGTCGCCGACGGATATGGATATTTGAATAAACAGTGGAGCGTCCACTTGAATTTCGGCTGGGACGGGAACAGTGACGCGTGGTATGTGCCGCCGGAATTTTCGGCCGGCAGGTACACGTATACGACCATCAATAGGCTAGTTGCCAACATCTATCCCGACGGACCGTCAAGTGCGGGAATCGTCAGTGGTCGGGTTGTGTCGTCCACGACATCCAAGCCGGCTTCGGGTATCGTCGTGGCTGCACGAAACGGTTACGGAGATGTCGAATATTCGACGACGGATGCAAACGGAATCTACTCGTTCATCCTGTCGGGTTCAGACGGGATGGACTGGAGTGAAGATAAATGGCCAGACTATGATTACGACTGGGATGGCGATGATTATTTGGATGATGACCGTTACGGACATCCAGACGGAGACGCGGGGGAGCCGTGGGAGATTTACATCGAAAATGTGGATGTCTCGTCCTATTCGAGAAACATTCGTGACGGGGAGAACCATTACGGCTTAGATTTCGCCATCTCGATTCATACGGTGAAGCTCGACGCGAACGGTGGCAAGGTCACGTCCGCGGCAATCGACGTTGTGGAAGATGGCATGTACGGCGAACTGCCGATGCCGTCCCGCAAGGGGTACGTGTTCGCCGGCTGGTGGACACAGAAGGACGGCGGCGAGCACATAACCACTGGCAAGATCTTTGACGCTGCCGATTTCGCCGGCCAGAAGACGCTCGCGCTCTACGCTCACTGGCTGAAGATGCAGAAGGTGACATTGAAGGATATGTTGGCTTATGCAAGCTGGGAACTCTACGAGGAAGATTTCGATCCGGAAATCTTTGAAGAGATGATGGACAGCATCCGCAGCATCAATCCTGACTTCGAAGGATACGGAGAGTTGGATGGCAAGGGCGTCATGGAGGTCTTGCCTGGCGCGAGGGTTTTCGTGTATGCGCCTGGCTCGACAACCGACAAGAAGGAAAATAAGCTCGTGTTCCAGAAGTGGACGGTAACGCCCTCGAAGGCGGATTTCGGGTCGAAGTTCCTGGTTGCGTCCAACGAAACCGAATTCACGATGCCGTCCGAGGATGTCACGCTTCAGGCAACGTACATTGACCAATCGACCTGCGGATGGGTGTATGCCTCGGTTGACGCTAACGCCGTGAATCTGGGCTGGGATGACGAGGCGGGGAAATACATCACTATCGAACCGCCTTATGCGGCGTTCGAATGGAGTCCAGATGGCGGCAAGACTTGGTACAAGACAGGGTATTGGGATGAGGACTGTTGGGTCGGTAGTGACGGAGTTCTCCTGAAGAAGGGTACCTACACCGTGACATGGCGTTCCACCGATCCAAGGTGGGCGGTACAGTCTGCCACGACAAAGATGGCGCTTGAGACCGGCAGTTGTGGCGAAGCTTCAGCCTCCGTATCTGCGCATTTCACCTACAATCCGCAGGTTGTGGTGGATGTCGTCACGGTCGACCGGTACGGCGAATTGTCCAGTTCGTCTGTCTGCGGTACGGTGACGATGAATCCGAAGGATGGGATCGTACAGCTCGACAAGGCTTTAACCCTTACGGCCAAAGCCGCGAAGGATTTCGCATTTCAGGGTTGGGCGTTCGCAAAGTACTGGGAGTATGGCGATTGGTTCCGTGAAACGGCGGCCTCTTGGAAACTTGAAGACTTTGTTTCCTATCCCTATAGTGGCAACCCGTGTGTGGCTCCAAGTGCTTCAGACCGGATGCTTTACCGCTATATCAACCCTTCAGACGGCAAGGTTCATGTCGTTGCCGTGTTCAAGGCGGTTGGAGAATATCTAGCCGATGATATCCAGTTCAACGGTTTTGCGGGGCTCGGGGGCGCATACGTTGCATCCGGCAACGAGGTTACCGTCCGCGCCGTTGTCGGGTGTGCGGTGGAGAAATCTCTCATCAGTTCGCCCCTCGCCGGTCCGTTGGCCTACAAGCTCAACGGCAAGCTCCCGGATGGATTGAAGTTCAATGCGAAGACGGGTGTACTCTCCGGCGTTCCGAAGAAGGCTGGCAAGTCCACGGTGACAATCACGGCCAGCGATCCGGCGAAGAATTCGCAGAACTTGAAGGTCAACATCTCGGTTGCCGAGCTTCCGGATTGGCTTGCGGGTGACTATCGAGGTTCAACTGTCGGTGGTGGGTATTGTGCCAGCGGCTATTGTGAGCATGATGACTACGCTGGCGAGCAATTCGTCTGTGAAGAATACATTCCAGCAAGGCAGAACGGACTTCTTGAGCTCTCCGTAAAGTCTGACGGCAAGGTGTCGGCAAAGGTCATCACCAGTTATGGCTCGCGCGCCGTCTCTGGGTCTCTGGTATGGCGCGACCCCGAGGCCAGCTACGAGGAGGAATGGGACGATTCTGAGGGATTTGACGACGAGGATGCCGAATTCTGGTTTTGGCATACGGATGCGAAGGATGACTCGTGGTGTCATGTGGCTTTCCTGCAAAATGAAGAGACGGGCGCTGTTTCCATCCGCGGCTATGCCGATTCGTATGACAAGAAGGAAGATGACTACGCGGGCGGGAGCATGGCGGGATGTCGTCAGGATATGGTTCTGTTCGACGTGTCGAACTTCCTCGATAAGTATTACACGTTTGCGTTCTGCGCCACGACAACGGCATATGAAGACGAGTCGCAGATGCGGTCCGGCTACGGCTATCTTACGCTGAAGACGGACAAGAAGGGCGTCGCGAAGGTGACGGGCCAGCTGCCCGACGGCGAGAAGGTGTCGCTGAGCGCACTTGTCATGCCGTGTTTGATTGAGAGCGAGTCCGCGCCGACAACGGACAACATCGCCGCACGTCTCTACCTCTTCGCCTCTCCTTCGTCCTACAAGAAACTGGGCTGGTTCGCGATGCAGGTGGCACTCATGCCGAACGGTCGTGTCGTGAGCGAGGAGGGTGCGGCTTGGACGACGGGTGCCGGAGGAACTTCTTGCGGGGCGTGTTCCCCCAATTCTGGAGAGGACTCTCAGGAGAGCGTGTCTGGTGAAGGTGCGTTGTACAGTGAGGCTGCAACGCTTGCGAATTACTACTGGAACGTACGCTGTGCGTGGAGCGACGAGGTGCGCCAGCAGTATTCCTACAAGTATCTGACGGGAAACGAGGGCAATCCGAGTAAGCCGTATTCCTCGACGGCGTACGAAGATGCGGAGGCACAGAACTTTGACGGCTTCCTCTTCAACGTGGCCGTGCAGGGTGACAGCAAGGGGACGATTTCGCTCGTCGAGAAGAACAATGCGCTTTCCTTCTCCTTCGCCAAGGCGACGGGCATCTTCACCGGCAAGGCCACGGCCTACTTCAACTACGACCTGCCGAGTTGCAAGCTGAACAGCCAGACCAAAGAGATCGAGTGGTCTTACACCACGAAGCATACAACGGCCACATTGCCTTATGCGGGCGTGATGATTGCCGATGGTAAGGGCGGCTACGTCGGGTGCGGTGCGGCGGTGCACGCCTACAAGTACTCGTATGAGGATGAGAATGGCAAGACCAAGACGGATACGGAGAAGGTTTCCCTACCCGTCTCGCTTGAATCCCCGCAAGCCGGAAACGAGGAGCCGTAACTGAAATCGGTTACAGACCTCGCCAACGCGGTGCCCGTCCATCATTGTGCGGGCACCGTCTGTTTTTATCGGCATGGGTTGGCGGGTGGACGGCGGCAGCGCGCATCCCACGCCCCCATTAACACTCCGGCGCTTGTGGGCAGAAGGAGAATATGCTATTATTCCGCTTTCAGAAAAATTGAATTGAAAAGGCCTGCGGCGAGAAAGGAAGACAAATCGTGAAAAGATTGAGGAACACATGGGACAGCGTAAGAGAAAGGCCAGAATCCATGACAACAACCGATAAAACACTCAAACTGATGGCAGTGGCGCTCTGCCTGGCGTTGGCGACAGGCGCAATGGCGGGGTTGTGCGAGCCGGGGTATATCTATAGCATAGAGAACGACTGGCTCGAGGTCCAAGGAGCAGAGCGCGCCTTTGCCGTTGGCGAGGACGCGTACGCCCCTCTCGACGACTACTTTCAGGTGTCGTCTGGTTCCGATGCCACCGTAAAGATCGCGGGGCTGCCGACGGGCGTGAAGTACGACTCGCGGACCCAGACATTCTCCGGTGCGCCCACGAAGTCCGGCGTCTATTATGTCACCTGCTCCGCGAAGAACAAGAACGGCTATTCGCATTCGTTTATCAGCGTCTGGACGGTCGGGGGCGCATCGAATGGCGACTACGACGACATCGGTCTGTTCGAAGATTGGCAGGGCGATTTCCTCTCCGGGCTGAAGACGGGCGAGGCCGTTCTCTTCTGCGAGCTGCCGAAGATGAGCGTGACCGGTCTTCCGCCGGGGCTGAAATTCCCCGCTAGCGGCTGTGGGAAGTATGGTTGCGTCTGCTGCCTGGGAGAGTATCTCGGGGGTACGCCTACGAAACCAGGCAAGTTCACTGTCACTTTCACCGATTCTTCCCGTCGCAAGACGGTCAAGACGATCATCGTGAAGGACTCCGGGTGCCGCTACCTGAACGTCGTCTCGCCGAATCCCCGGCGTGGCACGGCGACGGGCTCAAAGGTCTATGCCATCGGTGCCAAGGCCAGCATTTCCGCCAAGGCGGCGAGTGGATACTATTTCGCCGGATGGTATCAAGATGAGGATTTCAATACGCCGCTGCAGGGCACGGCGAGCGGCGACTGGCGAAAGGCCAGCGATTCGGTCGTGGTCACGGCGGATCTCGCGGAGACGGGGATCTATGCACAGTACGTCACAGCAGGGGAGGACCCTGTTTCCATCGTGTGCGATGACACATGGAACGTGGAAACGGGTTGGTCCGATTGGTTCGATGTCAACGTCCAAAGCGAGACGCTGCCGACGGTGACCGTCAAGGGTCTCCCGCCCGGCGTGACGTGGAACAAGTCGTCATTTATGCTCGAATCAACGCCATCCAAGCTCAAGCCGGGGACGGCCGTCGCCACGATCACGGTGAAGAATCTTGCGGGACGGACGGCGACAAAGACCGTACGCATTGTCGTGCCGAATATCGAGTCGTACGTGTTCAGCGGACTCGACTACTCCGATAGTGCCTACCGCCTCACGCTTGGTGTCGGCGACTATTGCGTGATGGGATGGCTTTCGTTCGACTATGACACGAGCTACAAGGTGACGGCGTCCGGTCTGCCGCCGGGGCTGAAGCTTGCGACGTATGACGGAACCGCTTACGTCCGCGGCACGCCAACGAAGGCCGGTACCTACAC
>JAEEGL014848437.1_pt1 | contig 12951 bp, 12 predicted proteins | sample 9134231 | NCBI WGS metagenome assembly JAEEGL01 (sample SAMN16246548, study PRJNA631951) | gut metagenome | biome: gut microbiome; feature: rumen; material: fiber-attached | host: Bos | place: Iran: Karaj | collected 2018-10 | reverse complement strand
CCAAAACGAAAAATATTCCGCCAAAAGCGCTGATTTTCTCAGATTTTTGTTGTACCTTTGCCATGTCATTGATGATTTTGCTTGTTTTGATTTTGCAGCACTAAGATAAGTGAAAAATCTGACATGACCAAATCCTGAGCAACTTTTTGTTGCTCAGGTACTTATAAAGAAAGTTAAATTAAAGTGCTGCGGAATTTAGGTAAATCTATTCAAGGCCGTGTTACTAGGGTCATTTCTGAAAAAATGGCTCAGTTGGTAGACCAGTTGAATCTTGCTGTTGCAGAGGTTAATAGTCGTTTGAGTTTGATTTCTCAGCAGTCACGTGATGTCTGTATGCAGTTGATAGAGGAATGGGGACTTGAATTTGCTGATTTTAATGTCCGCATTACTCAAGATACTAGTAAGGAAGGTCTCATGATGGCCAGTGGGTTTGGTACTGACGCTGAGACATTCGAGCGCCAGAGAATACTTGATATTCAAGAAAAAGCCATCAATAATCTTTCTGGTGGAGGAAATGGCCTGTTAGGAGCTGTACTTGCTATGGGAATGGTCAATTCTATGAATTCATCAAGTGGGCGCCGTGATTATCAGCCCCAACAGCAGTCAGCTACGCAACCCCAACAGCAGGTAAATCCTAATGCTCACATGGTATATTGTGGTAATTGTGGCCGAAAATATGATGTTAACACAAGTCGTTTTTGTCCGAATTGTGGAAAACAATATTTTCCATGTCCAAAGTGTGGTTCTGACAATTTAAATAACAGTAGACGATGTGTGAATTGTGGATCTCCTCTTCAAACGGCACCCGTTGCCTCCAGTTTCTGCCCTAGGTGTGGAGCAGAGGTGCCTAACGACTCAAATTTCTGTCCTAAGTGTGGTAACAAAGTAAAGTAAGACTATGAAACTATCAAATCTTTTAATTTGGCTGATAGGTATTGGCCTTATTGTTGTTTTTAGTGTATTGGTATCTGGTTTATTTGAAGATAAAAGTGTTCTTCTTTTAGATACTACCGTGTTGATGATTTGCTGGACATTGGCTCTATACGTTTATGGAGGTTTATTTGTATCCCAAGAAGAGTTTGCAAGTGACGTTCCTGCAACAGGTGTTAAATTATATTCACTTTGGACTTATTGCCCACTTGCTATTTTATGTATTTTTGTAGGATATGCTTATAAAGTACCTTTTAAATGGCAGTTGTTTATTCAAGTATGTTTCTTGTTCTTATTTATAATAGGTTTGATTATCTCTAATGCTTCTGTTGAGCGTTTGACAGTAGTAGCGAATAAGAGCCAAGTAAGACATGCATCTAAAGACAATTTGTCGGCTTTGGCACAGCAGATGAAATTGGCTGCTTCTTTAAATCATTCGATAGATATGGAAATACAAAAGGAAATATCAAAGTTCGCGGAACGGGTGGGGTATATCTCTCCGAGCAACTCTCCAGCAGCGATTCTACAAGAGGATATGTTAAGAAGCTCTATTGGTCATTTGTCATCACTTGTACAATCAAATGCGCCAATAGCCCAATTACTTAAAGAATTGGAAGATGCCAAAACTATTTTGTCCCAAAGAATTAAAACTTATTAAACTATAAAGATTATGAAAGGAAAAGTATTTGAGTCCTCTATGGACATTTATCAAGATCAAGCGCAAGTGCTGTTCGATTTCTATTTAAACGCTGCTCAGAAAATTGTCGACCAGGAAGATGACTTCGACAAGAAATGTGAGGAGTTAGATGCAGAGATTGCTTCAATTAATGAAACTGCCAGTCATGTAAGTAGAGATTATGCGATTGGTGGGGTATTGGTGGGAATAGGTTTAATTCTCATAATTGTCAATCCTATTATAGCAGCCATTGTCGCATTAGCTGGAGCTGCCTATTTGTTTAAAACATTTAGGTTTAAAAAGAATGTACAATCGAGTATTGATGATGTAGAACAAAAAAAGCAGGAATTAGTCAATGCAAAGGCAGGTATATTCCGAGACTATAAGGTTAATAAGATAGGTACAGTATATGTACCAGTAGCTAAGAAAGTCGCATTTGGAGATAAGAGTGTAGTGGTGGATTTAACAGATGGAGTTGTACCAACGAACATAAGTCTTCAGGTCGCTAACAATCCATCTGCTCTTGTAAATACCCTGAAAGATCTTGAGAAATTATCTACAGAAGCGCCTGTTGTTGAAAAATCAGAGCAGGTTGAGGAAGTTGAAACTTCTGATTATTCAAGTTCAATTCAGGATGTTAAGTTTTATGATTACTTTGGCACGATGGATCGAACATTACGAACAGGTGCATATTACTTATCTGATGTTTCCACCAAAAATATTAAGGTTCCCTTCGTAATGCCTGGTAGCAAACAAATGAATTACCTTGATAGGTACGCAACAACAGAGATTGATAATGAAATTACAATACCTGTTTTCTATGAAAACCGTTTTGATAAGGAAATGGAGGAATTCAAGAAGATTAGCGAATTCCAAGCTCAGTTTGCTCAAGAGAATCAAGATTTTGAGGAGGTACTGAAACATTTGATAGCTAATATTGGCGTTGCAGTGCAGACTGTTGCAACAATGAAGGTTGCTTCAAACAATAAACTGATTGATAGTTCGAATCAGTTACTCTTTACTATCCTCAAAAATTCATATAACCATTATTCTCCGTTGTTGGAACATGATGAGATAGAGAAAATACGTAACACGAACTTTAACTATTCAGATACTGTTGAAGGTTACAAACCTTTCCAGCTGAAAGAAAGCTCAAGAGTCAAATATGATGTCCATACGGGAAATTGGGTCGCAGAGGATGGTACTATTACAACCATGCCATTTGGTATCAGTCAGATACAAGAAGAAATTGTGGCTCCAATCGTTCAAAACCTTTTGGCAGAGACCAGAATTGAGCGTATGAGAATTTATAATGATATCAAGAATCAGAAGATTGATTATCTGAATCAGTGGCATCAGGATACTGAGGATTTCTATGGACGTAATAGAACATCAAGTGATGATCTGTTGAATATCATGCGAAGTAACATGACAAAATTCTTAGCAGCCCAAGCTACTGTTGAAAGTGTTGCGGAGATTAAAAATAATATGAAAGAGCAGATGCTTGCAGGAAAGAAAACAGAAGAGATAGAAAACAAGTCTGATAAACAAGATGAGAATAATCTTGCTGCTTTTGAAATGCAATCACAGCAATTTAGAAAGGCGCAAGAAGATTTCGATGATTATATGGATCGTTTGAAAGACGACATTGACGAAAGAGCACGTAATTTCGAGTACATCGAATATTATGATGCTTCATTACGTGACCGTTTGGCAAAGGATCTTGTTTCTGCAGGTGATAATCAAGATCAGTTAGATGAACGACGCCGTCCATTAGCAAGTATTAACCCATTATATGCTCAGGCTTCTGTACTTCCACCATCTCCGTCTGTGGATGATTCTGTATCTGAACAGCTTACTTTGAATGTAGCACAATATGCAGCGAACACGTTATCAGATATTAATGGGAGTGATCCCAATAATATAAATGATTCGTCATTCCAGGATTATCATCAAGAAGATAACGGCAAAGCGGAAGAACCTGTAAATGATGTTGCAGAAGAGCCAACTTCTAATGAAGCAGATGAAAAAGTTGATACAGTAACGAATGAAGTTCAGGATGATCCTATTACACATGATGATGTTAAATCCTCAGAGAAGAAATACTCTGTTATTTTAATGTCGGCAGGAGAGGCAAAATTACAAGTAGTTAAGGTCATTAAAGAAACCTTTGGATTAGGATTGAAAGAGGCCAAAGACTTAGTAGATTCCGCTCCGTCTCCTATTATTGAACATCTCTCGAAGGATGAAGCTGAAGAACTTAAGCAGATCATTGAAGCTTCTGGGGCTACAGTTGAATTAATGGAAGAATAATCATCTTTTAAAGAAGTTTTTATTATGGGAATATTTAATAATAATGATCAATACGATATCCCCGTTAGTACCCAGCCGATGGCAAATAAGATAGATGTGGTTTCAAACAAAGTAGATTTGACCACGGGCGCTGTTGTTGGTATGGAAACGGCTGTGATTGCACAGGAAAAATCGTCAACAGAGCAAATCTGTGGAAAATTGGATATTGGATTCTTTAATGTTGTCATCAGCCAAATAGCCCAAAAACTTGCGAATGAAAATGCAAAAGCAAGAGCGTTAGCTTTAGAGTTAATGCAACAACAAAAGGCTTTGCAAGGTTTACAATCCAGAATGACAGGCGACTATAATATGATCAGTGCTAGGTATGCGAAGTTGTTTGGCAGTTTAAATCAAGAATTAAGAAACCGTATCACAGAGCTTGATAAACCTCTAATGGATTATTGTTCACAGCAAGTTAAACAGTTGCAGAATCGCATCTATGGTCTTGTATCTGGTGTTCCAGTACTACAGTCAGAAAGCCTTACAGCAACTCAGGCTATCGCTGCTGCCCATATCAAAAGAAATGCTCAAAGTCTTATAGAGGCTGCAGGTGAATACATCAAGCATGACAAGCAGCAAGAAAAAACAACTAGTAACTTGTGGAATGCTAAGATTGATGAAGAGAAGGTGTATTATGTTCCAATGATCATAGATGAAGAGAATACTGAACTTAGAAGTGGTGCATCTGTAATAAAAGACAATCAGGCCTTAAAAGCTGCAATCGGTGATGTCGCATACCAAAAGACGATTCAGACTCTTGATTCTCTTATATCATCTTTAGACTGGAAAATAGACGGCGCTCAGACTGTTAATGTTGTAAATCATTTTACTGAGATGATTGAAAAATCCGATTTGCCTAAACGACTAAAAGATGAAATGATGAAGCTGTTTGATAGGCAATTTAAAACGTTGTAGGAGGATTGTGTATGAGTTATACAGAAACAAAAACATTACCAGTTGATTACATTGATCATGAATATAGGTTGGTCGGAAGTGGTAATAATAGAACTGTCCAGACTTATGAAGTTCGAAGAACCAAATATATTGATGTTAATGTGAATGTTGATACTACACCGTTTGATAATAGTGTGGATCGTTGTGGAGATCATATTGGCACATTGACTGGTTCTATTATTGGCTTTAAAACTGCCAATGTGGCTTCAAAGATTGAAAACGAGAAACAGATTGTTAGTAGAGTAACATCTGGTTTTTCGTCTCTTATCGAACAGAACTTGACATTACAAAATGTTGGAATAGAAGCTGAAATGCATGCTCTTGCAGGAGAATTGATGCAACAATGCAAAGAACTGGAATATAAGCATGAAGTGATGAATAAGGATTTTAATCGAATCAAAGCGCGTTATACAGCTCTATTTGACACTATAACAAAAGAGTTAAATAATCGCCTAAAGCAATTGATTAAACCATGTTTCGATTTCGTGTCTGAAGTTCGTCAGGAGCAGAATCGTCGTATTGAGACATCGCTTCTTTCTGTTGCGACAACTACAGGAAAAGAAAGTGATTCTGCACGCATTGCAATACAGGCCTCCAAAATGAAAGGGAACGCAGAAAATCTTATTTCAACAGCAAGGGACTATATTGTTGGGAACAAATCTCTGAATATAGCAAAAAATGCTTACTTTCTGGAAGGAGATGGATCTGATAGTGTGTGCTACACACCAGTTATTCTCTGCTATAGTGGTGATGATTCATCCTCATCTAAAAAGCAATTATTTGCGAATCCTATTATTGACGGGAATGCGGATGTTAAGAAATCGTTATTGGAAACATCAAGTAATCTCCAAGAAAGAGATATGTGTGTAGATGCTAAAAAACGCATTGAAGATTATTATAATCAGATGCTTTCCGAGATAAGCGATGGATCAGCTCGTGGCCAAAGGATCGTGGCTCTAATGAAAAGTTTTTTCAACAAAAACTCAGTTAAAACATTTGTTAAATAATTAAACAGAAATAGATATGAAAAAGGAGTTAAATATCATCAGTATGGAAGGTGAGGTCCTTCTGAAAGATAATCTTGTAAGAAGTTCTATCCTGCCACATACAGCCTCAGAATTAGACCGTAATGTAACAATCTTAGCTGATGCAGTTGTTGAAGGTGCTGTATATGCTAATAAATTGGAAATTGAAAGCGGTGAAACAGAAATCCATGGTGCTGTATATACAAAATTGGAGCTTCATGTGGAAACCGGAGCCAAAGGAAAGGTGAAGTTTTTTAAATCAGTAGCATCGTCTGATTCTGTAACATCATACGCAAAAGACTGTGACTTGATGTTTATGGCGGATATTAATGCAAAGAAGGTTCGTCTGAATCATGCTTTTATTGCAGGTAGTATTTACGCTGACGAAATACAATTAGAAGATTGTATAGTTATTGGAGGTGTCTTTTCTACTAAAAGCATTGATATGAAAAACTGCATCGTTGGTACATTCAATTCTACTAGCGTATTCCTTGAGGGATCAACATACCTTCTGTTGCCTAGTGCCTTCAGTGGTTCTCCTATAGAGGTTATGGCAGATGCAAAACTTTATAATTTGAGCCTAGCGGATTTGGGTGCCATCTACAAAGGCACTCAGCAGATGCAGAATACTGGAGTTATCGAGATGGATGCTAAGACGGATGAGTTGAAGACCATGTTGTCAGAGGATCAAAAGACGATGCTGGTATATAGTTATTCAATAGCAGGTAAAGTCTTGGCAACAGACTTGGTTGATTTTGAACGTTTGCAGAATCATTTCTTGATTGGTGCAACAGCTATGGGAAGTCAGATTCTTCGCAAATATGATCTGGGGACAGATGCTGATGGTAATAAGGCCGTCATTGAACCAGAAAAGGTTGCAAAAATGTTTTTTGACATTCTGCATGGTTCTGTGAGCATTCAGCAGATTGATGGTACTTTCAGTATTCAAGATTTAGCGTCAAAAATTCCTGGAGTCATTTAAAATAGTAGTGCTATGGTAATAAAATGTCCGAACTGCCAACACTTTGTAAGTGATATGGCACCGACGTGCCCTCATTGTGGCACGATATTGAAGGATGAAGTTTCTTCATCTGAAGTTACTAATGATGAAGAGCAGGCTTCAGAGGGTCTTGGTAATGAGGAACAGTCCGTTTCTATTCCTCACAGTAATCAATATGCACAGCCAGAAAATTTGGAGAGACCTAATCCGCTAAAAGTGGAGGAGCCACATGTGGCAATCTCTCAGACAGAGATTCCAAGTGTAGAGAAAAGCCAGGAAGAAGTTCCTCCTGTACAAGTAGGACAACCATCTCAACCAACAGCAGATGTAAGTCCGAGTCCATCTTATTCTGCACCAGTGGCTCCAATTCCACCATCAAGTGCATATCAAGAAGCTAAAAAGAGTAATGGAACGCTTATTGCCGTTATAGTTCTATTGGCACTTATTATTTGTGGTGTAGGAGGTTATTTTTATTATGATAACGTTTATCTGCCTGAAAAGATAGATCGTGAGGCACCTCGGTATTACTCTATGGCAAATGTAATCGTTCTGCGATCCTCACGTTCTGCAGGGGCTGATTTTAATAAGGTCGCTTCGTTGCCTTATGGTACAGAATTAATTACATACGAGATAGATAGTGAATGGGCTCGAGTGAAGGTGAATTCTCCAAATGGAGATAAGCAAGAAGGTTTTGTCGCTTCTGCCTATATCTTAAATAAGGCTGATTTCTTTTTGATGAATAGTATTTTTGGTAATCAAGACAGTAAAGAGACCATTATCACAACAAAGTGTAGGATCGCTCTACTCAACTATTTTAAAGAAAGACAATATATTGGTAAAATTGATGATCAAATGAGAGTTGATGCGGGAATCACAACTGTTCCTAATGGTGAAAATCAGTGGCAGGTTTTTACAAAACCTAAAGATTCTAAGCCAAATAGTGTTTTCTTCAAACGGTTATATAACAAAGATTCTCAGTTTACAGATTTTGCTGTAATAATAACGAATTCTGTAACTGGAGTAAAGAAGTTATTGTATTTCTACTTTGACGAAGACGAGACGCCACATTTGCTGACAGAACAAGAAGCTCCTTCGCAAGGATATATTGTTGATATTAAATATGAATATGACTTCTATTCTGCTTCAAGAGTTCTCAATGTTAATTATTCATATTAAATAATGAGAAGTAAGAATAATTCAACAAGAAGGTATTTATATGTACTTTTAGCAATTCTTGTGATTTTACCATATTTGGGTCTATATGGCGTGAAAGTATGGTATGATCACAAGATTGACAAGATTTCTAATGCTAAATTTATCATAGTTGACAAAGAGTCGCTATCCTTAAAACTATATGATTATGCTGGCATAGAGCTCAACTCTTATGGTATCTCATGTGGTAAAAAATTAGGCAATAAAAAGGTGATCGGTGATTTAAAGACTCCTGAGGGCATTTTTCATATTACAGAGATTGAAGAGGCTTCTTCATGGGGACATGATTTTAAGGATGGTAAAGGTCGAATAGAGGGAGCTTATGGCCCTTGGTTCTTAAGATTAGAGGTCCCTGGTCATAAAGGAATTGGTATTCATGGAACTCATAAACCAGAATCTATCGGGACTCGTGATACAGAAGGTTGTATCAGACTTAATAATGAAGATATTGAAGATTTGAAAAACAAAGTTAATATCGGAATGGTAGTAATAGTATTGCCGTCATTGGGAGACCTGTCAGCATCGCAAAAAGATAGTTTGCTCCAAATTGAGATAGAGTCACAAAAATGAAATTAAACAGTTAAGAATTATGGTGATAAAATGTCCAGAGTGTAATCACTATGTTAGTGATACAGTGTCAGTCTGTCCGCATTGTGGTTTTGACTTAAATAGTGAAAAATCAACCTCGTTAAATAATCAGGAAGAATTTACACCAGAAGTTGATAAACAAGAGCCAACACCAGAAGAAAGTGATTCTCAAAATACCGTAGAATATGATGAAGAGTACTATGTTGAGAAAAAGAACAACAACAAAAAGCTAATTATACCGATTGTTCTTGGATGTATAATTATATTCGGTATCGTTATTGGGCTACTATATAATAATACTCCTGAAGAAAACACAGAGACTCCAGTTATAGAAACAGAAAGTGTGGTGGAGATAGTTGATTCTATAGCTGAAGAGCCGGAGTTAGATGTTTCTTTTGTCGTAACACCGATTAAATATAGTAGGGAAACAGATGATATTGTTACTTCAATTAATATTGATTTCCCTCAGACAGATAATGAAGTTCTTCAAAATAATATCGTATCTTTTATTATCAATGCTTTGACTGATGATTTTACATGGGGAGAGAATCAACGCCCCAGTTATCATGGTGATTTGACTGATGGACAAGCAATTGCAGAATTCTTTGTTAATGATAAAGTCAGAGAAATAACAGAGGCAAGGGAAGGAGATTCCATTGAATCTATGCCTTGGTATGAAGAGATTTCTATCAACAGGGTATGTGAGACGGATAGATTAGTATCTTATGAGGTCGATTTTGGAGGTAGTCATGGTGGCGTTGGAGATGGCGTAAATTATGGTGTAACATTTAGTAAGTATGATGGTAATATAATTCGTGTTATCGCTCACCCTTCAGACTCTAAATTAAAATCCTTTCTCATTAATTATATTAAAACTCATATAGATTCTGACAGTCAGGAGATGATTTTTGATGAAGAATTCTACAAACATCCCTTTCCAAGGAAAGATCCTTTTATCACGGATAAAGGCATTCGATTTGTTTATCAAAAATATGAAATAGCTGCAGGAGCAGCAGGTGTAATAGATATAACGATTCCATTCTCGGAGATTGCGGATTATATGAGTGAAGAGGCTTTGTTATTAATTGGATATGAGAAAAATCAGTATTAAGAATTGGGGCTGGCTATTTTGTTTTGCTTTATACTATGTTCATGTTCTGTGATTATGGATCAGCAGGCTCCTCTCCATCAATTAGAGGATTTAACAGAAGAAATACGTCAGCATCATGAAGAATATACAATTGCGGACTGGAAAGAGGCCTATGCGCGTTATGAACAAATAGCAACTGAGATGGAAAAGTACCATTATTCGTCTGATGAAGCAGAAAAGATTGGCAAATTAGAAGGTGAGTGTGTGGGCTATTTCATGAAAAGTGCCATAAAGTCTCTTGATGGATTAGGTCATGAAATGAAAGGCTTCTTCGATGGTCTCAATAATTCGATGGAATAAAAGAATAATCAAAAATAGTGTTTAAAGAGGTCTTGATCCCAGTCTTTGAGATTGGCTTGTGACTTGACTGTTTCTGCGACTTCTTTTGAAAGCGTGGGAAAGAACGTCATGCCAGTGATACGTTCTATCTCGCTGATGCTGTTGACATAGAGATCTCTCCTTCTGGAAGTATCGGTATTTCTTCTGATAAAGCCGATACCCTTTGGCGTGCCATTCAGACAAAGCACCACTTTGAAGAAAGCTTCTGGCACCACAATCTTATTTGGTCCTATGGTTTCGTGTTCTTGACGGAATAGGATTGGGCCTGTGACAATATAAATATCGCCAAACCTTTCTGCCCAGCGTCGACAGGCCATTTCTATCTGGTTCCAATCGCCACTATTCAGGTTCGCATCTTGTGGACAACAGTTCGTGAGAAGGAATGTGTCGTACATGGCATCCTTGTCCCATTTGTTATCACCTGCAGGGCACATGTGACCACGTGTCCATCCGCAATCGCGATAATCATAGATGGTTGCGCGAGGGGTAGGAACTTGCAGGTCTTCATGCCATGCGCTGCCTGGTCTGCGATAAGGGCCAGTTGTATGTTCTGCAGTCAGATGCCAGGCTACCCAGTTTGGGATTTTATGGTCTTTATTGTAAGATACAGTATAGCCTTTCCGATAAAGTATCTGCTCAGAGGTGTCTTTGAGAGGAAGGGGTATTTCAATTCTCTCTTCAGTCTTAGCCCGTTGCTTTGCTGCGCCTCTGATGCCAAAAGCTATCATGACAGCAAAGATGACCAGCGCAAATATGGTTAGCCTGTATTCCTTAAACATGCTGCAAAGATAGTGATTATTTCTGAAAGATACCAGCATTCTATATGCACACTTTTTATGGTTTGTGCATTTAAGGATTATTTAACAGAAAAGAAGTCGAAAGTAATAACGCGTTTAGGACCCGCAATCACTGCGAGTCCTAAACGTTTACTAACTTATTAACTAAAAACAAACGTATGAAAAGAAGAAACTATCTATGATGAAAAAACTACTGTCTTTATTATTTTGTTGATGCAAAGTTACGACGATTTTGGGCTGATTCCAAGAAAGTGCTCTATTTCTTCTTCAACTTGTGTGGACAAAGGACTCGTCTTTGGACAAATCGAGGAAACAGGCCATAATGTTGTCCAGACTTAAACAAAAAAGGCCCGCCGCTGCGAGCCAAACATTGTTTAACCTTAAATCTAATACTATGAAAAACACATTTATTGGATAGGTGTCATCACGACAGCACGATACTATCTGATATTATAAAGCAGTTCTGAGGCAGGGGTCTCTTGCATCTTGATGTAGGCAAAGAGCTTTTTACCAGCATCCTTCAGACTGGCCCCAAAGAGGTAGACCACATCATCGATAATGAGGAAGCGGTCGTGATTGCGTTGGCATAGATTGACAGCGATAGGTGGATACTGCTGGTTGTGGCGTTGGATGTCGAGCTGCAGCTGTTGAGAGAGCTGACGGGTGTAGATGGTAGCTGAGACATTGGTCGCCCGGTTGCTCAGCATGGTCAAAGTATCGACATCGATATAATTGTCAATGAGGACGATGGATATTTTGGCCTGTTTGATGAGGCTGATGATATGGGCGTATGCGTCGAAGATCTGTCCGTCGTAGAAGATGCCTTCGACTGGTGGAAGGGAAGAACGAACGAAGAAATTTATTTTGTTCTGCATGGCATTCAATTTGGAGTCGTAATCCATGAACTTTGTTTCCATTCTCTCTTCAAGCGATCTAATCTGTTGATTGACTACATACCCGCGAATGATGTAATCTTTTAAGATCCGATTGGCCCATTGACGAAATTTAGTTCCTCTTTTGGATTTTACTCTATATCCAACCGAAATGATGACATCAAGATTATAGGTTTTGGTTTTATATCTTTTGCCATCTTTGGCAGTTGTCAAGGAATCCTTGACTACTGAATCCTCTTCAAGTTCGTCTTCTCTGAAGATGTTGTTAATGTGAAGGCTTACATTCTGTTTAGTGGTTAGGAATAACTCGGCCATTTGTTGCTGAGTTAGCCATACTGTCTCGTTTTCAACTCTTACCTCTAACCTGATGGTCTCATCGGGTTGGTACATCACAATCTCGCCTTTGTTTGATTCAATGTTGTTCATACCATTATCTGTTAAGTTTAACTTTGATGCTGCAAAGATAAGGATTTATTTTGAAACTTCCAAAATTTTTTGAGGAAATTTGGAATTATAGCCCGCGGGGACAGGTCCCGTGAGTCGTATAACGCACTTAGACCTCGCAGCTTTGGCCAAAATGAGGGATTAACCTCCTTTTTCTGTCCAAAGAGATATAACTATTCGGTTTTGAGAAAATCGTAACACAAAAGGGACTGTCCCCTTTGTGAGATGCCCACATTTTCCAACGCTTGGATCGTGTTGAAATGCAGCAGCTCGAAAATAGGCTGTGGATGGAGCAAACTGACCACAAGATAGAGCAATTATTCGGGGCAATAGAAGAACATTCTCCCAAACTCTTACCTGAACAGATATTTGCTACAGGATGCGTGTGGGATGCCTGGGCCTACGTGTCTGATTTGGTAAGGAGTGCGAAGAAGCGGATAGTGCTGATTGGTAAGCGTCTCTGATGTTACGCCTTGCATAATCAATGACGATTGTTTACATTGTTGCCCATCTGTCAGGCAACAGTTCACGGTACTTGCTTAATGGTGTGTTTGGCTGCCACATGGCGGTCTTGTCAAGGATGTCTACAAT
>JAEEGL014583078.1_pt1 | contig 12951 bp, 9 predicted proteins | sample 9134231 | NCBI WGS metagenome assembly JAEEGL01 (sample SAMN16246548, study PRJNA631951) | gut metagenome | biome: gut microbiome; feature: rumen; material: fiber-attached | host: Bos | place: Iran: Karaj | collected 2018-10 | reverse complement strand
CGGCTTCGTCAACAGTTTTCTGACAAACGTGCTGCACCAGACCGGCGCGAACACCAATTATCTCCAGATTGAAGATCATACCTGGCTGAAAATGCTGCTCTGGGGTACCTGGAAAGGCGTGGGCTGGAGCGCGATTGTTTATATCGCCGGTATCGCCGGCATCGACCAGCAGCTGTATGAAGCGGCCAAAGTGGATGGTGCGAACCGGTTCCGCTGTATCTGGCATATTACGATTCCCGGGTTGATGCCGACCTATACGGTCATGCTGCTGCTGGGCATTGCCGGTATCCTGTCCAACGGCATGGAACAGTACCTGGTGTTTGAAAACGCGATGAACAAGGACGTAATTGAGGTGCTGGACCTGTATGTCTACCACATCGGTATCGGCCAGAACCAGATTCCGCTGTCCACGGTGGTGGGTATTTCCAAATCCCTGATCGGCGTGACGCTGCTCTTCGCGGCCAACGGTATTTCCCGGGGCGTCCGCGGCGAGAGCATCATATAAGGGGGTGTGCGAGATGAGCAAGAAAGAACAAAATGCTTCCATGCATATCCGGCGCACCGTCGGCGACAAGGTATTTGACAGCGTGGTCATTATCCTGTTTCTGCTGTTTACGTTTATCTGCATCTTTCCCTTTTACTATCTGCTGATCAACACAATCTCAGACAACGACCTGGTGACCAGCGGAAGGGTTAACTTTTTCCCGATGCTCAAAGACGCAGCCGGCAACGCCGTGTTCGGCGTCCAGTTCAACAACTACACGGCGCTGCGGAATGTGCAGGATCTCGGGTCCAGCGTATTGGTAACCGTAGCCCGGACCCTGATCGGAACCGCACTGATGGTCATCACTTCCGCCTGGGCGGGATACCTCGTAACCAAACGGAAAATGTGGAAGCGTTCCTTCTGGTATCGCTTCCTGGTCATTACGATGTATTTCAACGCAGGCCTGGTTCCGTGGTACATGAACATGCTGATGATGGGCCTGACGGACAATTTCCTGGCCTATATCATCCCCGGACTGGTGGCGCCGTACAATATTATTCTGGTCAAGACCTATATCGAATCCATTCCCTCATCGCTGGAGGAGAGCGCGGTGATCGACGGTGCCTCGACCCTGACCGTCTGGCGGAAGATTATCGTGCCGCTGAGTATTCCAATCCTCGCAACCATCGCGATCTTCGGCGCGGTCGGCAACTGGAATTCTTTTCAGGATTCTCTGCTGCTGATGAATAACCGGCCGGATCTTTATACGTTGCAGCACCGGCTGTATATTTACCTGAATTCTTCCAGCAATCTCGGCGCGATGATGAGCCAGGGCGGCACGGTCAGTGAACAGGCTGCCGCGAGCATGCTGAATCAGCGCGTGATCCAGTATACGGTTTCCATGGTTTCGATCATTCCGATCCTGCTCGTATATCCTTTTATGCAGCGGTACTTTGTCAAGGGCATTATGTTGGGAGCGGTAAAGGGATGACGCAAACGGTTTATGACCGGCGTACAGAAATAATCTAGATTAAGGAAGGTTCCATTATGAAAAACAAGAAATTGATCCTGATCCTGCTGGCGGTCATCGCGGTCATCGCGATTGTCCTGGTTGTCGTTCTGAGCCAGAAACCGCAGGAATCCGCGCAGCAGACCGTGACCGAGGCGCCAGCTGCCACGGAAGCGCCGGCCGAAACAGAAGCACCTGCTGAAACGGAAGCGCCGGAAACATCAAACTTCGTTCCGGACAGCGATCCCGCGTATGAAAAACTGGCGAAACAGGGCATTTATGACGGCGAGCCGATTACCATCAACGTCTACAGCCAGCTGGCAAACTATTCCGGGCTTCAGGGACATTGGAGCGCGGATCTGCTGCTGGATAAGTACAATGTAAGGATCAACATCATTCCGGATTCCGACGGCACTTATTCCACCCGTATGGAAAGCGGCAATCTGGGTGACATCGTGGTCTGGGGAGCGGACGGCGACCAGTATCAGACTGCCGTGAAGCAGGGTATGCTCCTGGACTGGGAGGAGGATGGACTGGCTGCGGAATACGCGCCTTATATCTGGGCCAATTACCAGGCGGCGCTGGAAGCAAACCGAGCCAAGAACAGCGACGGTAAAATCCATGGATTCGGCCACAACGTCGCGCTGAAGTCCGGCAGCCATGAGAACTTCTTCTATACCTGGGACATCCGCTGGGATCTGTATCAGCAGCTGGGATGCCCTGAGGTAAAGAATCTGGACGACCTGACGGACCTGTTTGTCAAGATGAAAGAAATCTGCCCCGTGGATGAGAACGGAAATGAAACCTACGCGATTTCCATCTGGCCGGATTGGGACGGCAACATGGTCATGTATGTTAAAGCACTTGCGACAGCCTATTACGGCTGGGATGAGTTCGAACTGGGACTGATCAGCACGGAGACCGGAGAATTCCAGGGCTGCCTGCAGCCGGACGGCATGTATATTGAAATGCTGCGCTTCTTCAACAAGCTTTACCGGCTCGGCCTGCTGGATCCCAACTCCGCCAGCCAGGTTTACGCAACCATGGGCGAAAAAGTCAAGGCGGGCGGTACGTTCTGGTCTATCTTCAACTATGCCGGGTCCGTAATCTTCAACACCAGGGAACACCTGGAACAGGGTAAGTATATGTACACGTTTGTGCCTGAAGAGGCGACGCCGATCTCATACGGTCTGTCGCTGACCGGCGGCAACCGGATCTGGACTATCGGCGCGGACGCGGAATACCCGGAACTGTGCCTGGCCGTTATCAACTGGCTGGCTACGCCGGAAGGATCGATGACCATGCTTTACGGGCCGAAAGGACTGACCTGGGACTATAACGAGGACGGCGGCGCGTATTTCACTGAACTGGGAATGAAGACCAGCAACGATCCCGCTTATGACATGACCGGCGTGACCCTGATCGGCCCGAGAACCGGGACGGAGTATCCGCAGAGCGGCACCTACAACGACGGCGCGCTGCAGATCAATAACACCACCCTGACAGCCAGCCAGCAGAACCCGGACAGCAAGCTGCAGGAAACGATCGACCGGACCGGCTGGGTCAGCGTGCTGAACGCGGATATGCAGCCGATCCAGAAAGCGTGGTGCGAATGGGCCGGTGCCGCGGATACCCAGCAGTACCTCGAAAAGCATCCTTACAAGGTCATGCTGGACAAGGGAACCTATGCTCCCGCGGTACGCGACGGCGACCTGGACAAGAAATGGAGCCAGATTCAGACGGCAGTAAAGACATGGTCCTGGCGCGCGATCTACGCGGAAAACGAAGGCGCGTTCAACGGCATGGTTCAGCAGATGATCCAGCAGGCGAACAGTTACGGCTATGCCGATTGCGTCAAGTGGTGCGAAGAGCAGGCTGCGCTCTGCTGGGCGGCTCAGCAGGCCCAGGCGGCCAACGCGGAATAAACCAACAGATCGATACGGCCTGCCCCTGCCCGGGCAGGCCGTATTTCAAGAGGGAAGGAACATGACACTGAAAAAGATGGGTATTATCTGTTTGATGCTGATCATGGCGCTGGTTTGCTTCCGCGTGGATGCTGTTGCGGAGGAAGCGCCTGTGAACGCCGTGGAAATGAGCCGGAGAATGGGAAACGGGATCAATCTGGGGAACACGATGGAAGCCTGCAATAACGGCAAAAGCGGCGGGATGATGAGCGATAATCCGCAGTTTTTCGAAACATACTGGGGCCAGCCCGTGACCACGCCGGAAATGCTTAAAGCGATGAAGGAAGCCGGCTTCGACACGATCCGGATCCCGGTGGCATGGATGACCAACGCGGCACATCTCGATCAGGGAGATTATACCATCTCGGAACAATACATGGACCGGGTGGAGGAAATCGTGAACTACGCCCTGGACGCCGGAATGATCGTGATTATTAACGACCACTGGGACGGCGGTTGGTGGGGGATGTTCGGATCGGATACGGAAGCGACCCGCGACCTGGCTATGGAAGCCTATACCAGCATGTGGAAACAGATCGCGGAGCATTTCAGCGGATACGACTGGCGCCTGGTTTTTGAAAGCGCGAATGAGGAACTGGGCAGCAATTTCGATATGAATTCCCCGCTGTATTGCGAGGATTCGCTGGATCATGCCATGCCGGATAACGAGCGGTACATGCTGACCAACAAGGTGAACCAGACGTTTGTCGATACCGTGCGGGCAGGCGGCGGGAACAACGCGGACCGCTTTCTGCTGATTGCCGGGTACAATACCGATATTGACCGCACTGCAGACGCCCATTTTATCATGCCGGAGGATCCGGCAGAAAGCCGGCTGCTGCTCTCCGTGCATTATTACAATCCCTGGAGTTACTGCGGGGCTTCATCGGCAAAGGAAGCCACGCGCTGGGGAAACAGGAAAGATTATGAGACCATGTATTCGGATCTGAGCCGGATGCGGCAGTTCACATCTGCCGGTTACGGCGTGGTGATTGGCGAGTACGGCGCGCTGCCGGGCGGAGACGGCATTATGAAAACAAACGCACCGGCTTACCATGAGGCGTTTCTCAACTGTTGCGACGCGCTGGATTTGGCAAACTGCCTGTGGGACTGCAGCGGATTCTTTATCCGCAGGGAACTGAAAATAACGGAGCCGGAGATGGCGGCGGTTTATGCCGGCCGGAATTACGTTTCCGAAGCCGGGAAGGCTTATGAAAAGATCGCTTTGGCCGGGAAAGCGGCCTTTGACGCGATGGTTGAGGCGGCGCCGGAAACGCTGACGGACAACGGTCTGCATACGGACGACGGCAGCAGCGTTGCCTGGATTATGTTTAACGGCGGGGACTGGGCGATGAGCTACAGCGTCGGTAATGTCTATATGCCTGATTCCATTACCCCCGGGATTATTCCGACGGACGCGCAGATCACCGGTCCCGGCATCTATACCGTCGGCCTGGACTTTACCGGAACGGAGGCGGGATTCGCCGCCAATACAGCTTTCAGCGCCATCGGGATTTCCAACGGGGAGCAGAATTATCCGGGATACTGCATTTACTTCACAGAGATGATCATTAATGGCGAACCTGTAAAACTGAAGGGCAGGAACTATACCTGCTCAGACGACGGGAAGTGCACCCGGAGCAACCTGTATAACGAATGGGTGGATATGAAAAAAGCCCGCGACGGCGCGCGGGTGCTCTACGGGGATCTGACCGGCATCTCCGCTACGGTGCTGGACCGCGACCTGGAGATTATGCGGAAGATCAGGACGATAGAGATCACCTTCCGCTATGAACCGCGGAAATGAACGAAGCGTTACGAAGACGGCCCGCGCAGCTGCGCGGACCGGCTTTTTTACACCTTTGTAATCCGGACGGCCATATACGGCCTGCCGGGCAGTTCCACCCGGAAACGGCCACGGTGCACGCCGGCGTCCGTAACGGTCATGTTCCAGGTATCGATGACTTCCGCCCGGTACGGCGTTGTGTCGTCAAAGTGGAAATCCCGGAAGGAGGGCCGCATGAAACTGTAATAGTACAGCCGGTAGCCGGTTTCCTCCTCCGCCGCGCCGTCCTCCGGAATCCCGCAGACGGAATCCCATTCCGCCGGCAGGTGTTTCAGCCCGTGGCCGGGCACTGCCCGCAGCACGTCCAGCAGGAAACCGACCCGCTTCCAGCTTTCCCCGCGCAGCCTGCCGCCGTGACTCCACCAGAGGATTTCCTCTTTGTTCAGGTATGTTTCCCCGTGACCCGGATAACCGCCCCGGACCGCAGCTTCCCAGAAACGGCGGACCATCTCTTCGCCGGTAATGTTGCCCCAGCCATGCTGGATATTGCCTTCATAGGCAATCTCGTCCAGCACGACCGGCTTGCCGAACTGTTCCAGCCACTCATGGGTCAGTTCCGCGCCGCGGTAGAGTTCCTGACGCTGGATGCTGCAGTGGGTGATCCACGGGCGGGTATGGTCATAGAAGGAAAAACAGTTATGGATGGACCTGAGATGCCCGTAGGGATCCTCCTGCAGGAGCAGGTCTGCATAATGCTCCCAGTCTTCCGCGGTTTTGGCTTTAAGGATATCGTACTCGTTCGCCAGGCTCCACCAGACATTGCGGAAGGCGGAGAATCGTGCAATAACATAGCGCCAGTAGAGGTCATCCGCCTTCCGGTCCATGCGGGAGAAACCCCAGCGGTCATAGGGATGCATGACGATGAGGTCGGCCTCCACACCGATTTCCTGCAGGGCCAGGATACATTTCTCCAGATGCCGGAAATGCTCCGGGTTCGGGCGGGTAAAGTCGAAGCGGTTTCCTTCGTCAATGTGTTCAGCGTAATTCCAGAAGTTCTCCATTGTCAGGACAGAGGAGTCCATCGGCATGCCTTCAAAAGGATAGGTACGTGGTTCGCCGAGATTATAGTCGTAGCGCTTGGGCAAAATGCAGAAACGGATCTTGTTGAAGCGCGCTTCCTTCAGGGAGAGGAGTGTTTCATTGATCCGTTCATCCGGCTGCTGGGTCCAGACATAGCAGGTGGTGCCCAGCGGATAAAAAGGTGTGCCGTCCATGTAGTCAAAATGGAATCGGCCAGCCACGCGGACAGGGCCGTGGTTGCCTTCCGAAGCCTCCCTGACGCGGAAGGTACCGCTTGTTTCCCGGCCCGAAAAGGAGCCGAAAACGGTATAACGGTATTCCCCGGTATAGCATGGCATAAACCGGATCCGATATATTCCGCCACCGTCATAGAAGCCTGAGACTATAACGTCCTCATGGCGGCCTTCAAACCGCCCCCGGATGTCATAATCCGTGAAGGGATTGCCGTCCGTCTTTCCCGGCAGAGAAAGCTCGAACATGCCCCAGCGTTCGACGATTGTCTGTTCCATGTTTTTTCCTTTCCGGGCCCGGTAAACCCGGGAGTTTTCGTTGAATCCGGCCGATCCTTTATGATATAATTATCATATCAGAAAACAGGACATAACGGGAGAGCATGTCGAAAAAAACCGGCTTAATCAGCCTGACATCTGAACATGAAGGACAGGGGACGGCAATGGCGGCAAAGAGAACGATCACAACGATCCGGGAACAGGTATACAGGATCCTCCGGGACGATATCTGTCAGGGCGTCTACGCGCCGGGAACCCGGCTGCAGGAAGTGGAGCTGGCTGAGAATCTGAATGTCAGCCGCAGCCCGGTGCGCGAAGCGATCCGGCAGCTGGCTGCAGACGGCCTGCTGCTGGAGATTCCGAACAAAGGTGTTTATGTCAAAGAGTTTACGGTTAAGGATATTGAGGAGATCTACGACCTGAGAGTCATGCTGGAATCCTACGGGATCCTTCACAGCGACGGACATATTACTTCCATGAGACGGGAGCGGCTGCTCGGCTTGCTTTCCGATATGGAATCGTTTCTGCAGAAAGGGGATCTTCAGTCCTATACAGCTGCCGATGAGAAACTTCACAGCCATATCGTTCACCTGGGGGACAACAGCCTGATCAATGATACCTATGACCGCGTCCGGTCCATGAACCAGCAGTTCCGTATCCTTTCCCTGATGGATGAGCAGCGTTTCCGGGAATCCATGGATGAGCACCGGGAGATTATTCACGCACTGGTGACCGGCAACCTGAAAAGGGCGGATGATATCAACCGCCATCATCTGGAATTGGCAAGGAAAGCGATCCTGAAACGGATGAAAACCAAAGAGCCTGAATAACAGGAAAACTGAAGAGCGCCCTGCGGAAATGAACCGCAGGGCGCTTTTTTGTGCTGTTCAGACTGGTGATCAGTGAATGAACAGGGAAAGGATGATCAGGATTACCGAGCCGACGGCAGGTATGATAAAGGTGGAAACAGACCATGTTTTCAGGCTTGTCTTGATGTCCATGCCGGAGAAGCTCGTAACCACATGGAAGTAGGAGTCGTTCAGGTAGCTGGGGCACATGGTGGTCAGGCACAGCGCCAGGGCCGCGAGAATGGGATTGACGGGCAGGCCTGCCGCAATCATCGGGGCAACGATAGCGGAACCCGTGATCATGGCTGTCGTGCCGGAGCCCTGGGGGAACCGCATGATGACACCGACGAGGATCGGGATCAGGATCGCGGGAATGCCGGTGGCGGTCAGCCAGTCAGCCATGATCTTCGCCGCGCCGATGGTGTTGATGACAGCGCCCAGGGCGCCGCCCGCCGCGGTGATGAAGACGATGGGGCCGGCGTCCTTGCAGGCTTCACCCATCAGGGCAACGCAGGTCTTGCGGTCAAATTCCTTGCAGAGGAAGAACGCGCCGATGCACAGGGCGATGAATAGCGCCACAACGGGGTTACCGATGAACTGGACGATGCCGCGGAAGGTGGTTCCGGCCAGGCCCGGGATCTGTCCGACGATGGTGTTGGCGAAGATCAGCACGATGGGCAGCAGCAGGGTGAAGAAGGACATGAATGCGCTGGGAAGCTTCTCGGCAGCCAGCAGGTCTTCAAAGTCCTTGGTCTCCATGTCCTGGCCGGCCCTGGCTTTCGCCGCGATGCGGTCGAGGACTTCCAGCTGAGCAGGAGTGTACTTGGAGCGGTCGATCTCTTCATCCTTCACGATCAGGTCCGGATATTTTCTGCCGTAATACCGGAACAGCGGAACAGCCACGATGAACAGCGGGATGGACATGGCCAGGCCGCAGAGGATGTAGATGCCCAGGTCGATCGTCAGGCCGTTATCGTTGAAGGTGGATACCACCGCCAGCGGGCCGGGGGTCGGCGGTACCATGAAGTGCGTAATGTACAGGCCCATGCCGAGGATGCCGCCCAGCCAGACCATGCTCTTCTTGGTCAGGCGGGAGAATTCCTTCGCCAGGGAAGACAGGATGACGAAACCGGAATCGCAGAACACCGGGATGGAAACAACGAAGCCGGTCAGTCCGAGCACGATGTCACAGTTCTTGACGCCGACCGCTTTCAGGATCGTCAGCGCCATCCGCTTTGCGGCTCCGGATTTCTCCAGGAATATACCCATGATACATCCGAAGCCGATTACGATACCGATGCTCTTCATCGTGTTACCGAAACCGGTTGTCACAGTGTTGATCACGTCTCCGATCGGCATCGCCAGAACGGCGATCAGGATCGCGGAGATGATCAGGGCAGGGAACGGGTGTAGCCTGGTAAAGATGATCAGCAGCAGCATGACCACAATACCGATTGCCATGGCAAGTACGGGACTCATCATGATTTGTTTCCTCCTTTTATTTGATACGTACTATATTCACACCCTCCCGGGTGCGATGCCCGAAAGAAAAGGATCAGATGACCGGACCGAGGCAGAAGATATCCATGGACCCGTAATATCCGAGAGCTTCATTCTTTGTCATACGTCCGTTCAGCACTTCCAGGAGCAGGGCGAAGGCTTCCTCGCCGACCTCCTCAATGGTCTTTTCGCCGGTGATGATCCGGCCGGCGTTCAGGTCCATATCATGCTGCATGCGCTCAAAGGTATTCGGGTTTCCGCAGATCTTGATGACCGGCATGGACGGGAATCCCTGCGGGGCGCCCCGGCCGGTTGAGAACATCATCACCTGGGCACCGGTGGCGGCCATGCCGGTCAGAATCTCCGGCTCGCGCCCGGGAGAGTCTTTGATCCACAGGCCTTTCTTCCCATCGGCACGGTCACAGTATTCCAGGACGCCCTGGATCGGCCGGTGGCCGGATTTGACAATGGCGCCGAGGCTCTTTTCCTCGATGCTGCTCAGACCGCCGGCGATATTGCCGGGAGTCGGCTGACCGCCGCGCATATCCTCGCCGATTGCCATGGCGCGCTTTTCCATCTCATCCACAATCTGATAGATCTTCTGACCCACCGGACCGTTTTCGCCGCCGACGGCCCTGCGGGCGAGAATGTGTTCGCCGCCGAGAAACTCGGTTGTTTCCCCGAAGATGACGGTGGCACCCAGGTCCACGAGTTTATCCGCCACATAACCGATCACGCAGTTGCTTGCCATGCCGCTGGTGGTGTCCGAGGCACCGCATTTGATCGCCATGGTCAGTTCCGAGATATCGGCGGTTTCCCGCTGCAGGCCGGAGATCTCCTGGACCATCCGCTGCGCGGCGTCGATTCCGGCCCGGATGGCGCTGCTGGTTCCGCCGAGTTCCTGGATCCGGATGATTTCCACCGGTTTGCCGGTGGCCCGGATCTCCTCCACGATACGCTCATGGTCTGTCCCCTCGCATCCGAGGCTGACGACCAACGCGGCGCCGACATTGGCGCTTTGCCCGAGGTTGGAGAGGGTGTCCGTTACCCGCTTCAGGTCGAGCGGGAGCTGGCAGCAGCCCTGGTGATGAAAGTATCCGACGGTTCCCTGAACCTGCCGGCAGATCGCCTGGCCGACGTCGTTGGCACAGATCACACTGGGGATGACCGACACCAGGTTCCGCACTCCGATCTTGCCGTCCGGCCGGCGATAGCCCTGAAAAGTATAAGCCATTCCGCAAACCTCCCTTATTCCAGATCGCCCCGGCCGCGCAGTGCTTTCATGTTGTGGACATGCACATAATTCCCGCGGCGGATATCGCACTCAGCTTCCCCGATGGATTCCCCGTATTTCATGATATGGCTCCCCGCGGGGATGTCCGTGACGGCAATCTTGTGGCCGTAGGGGATATCAGCAAGTACTCTGATGCGTTCGGTGTTTCCTTTTTTATCTCGGACATCGAGCTCTGTTCCGGCGGTGATCCCGTTGGCGAACACGGTAGCCACGTTGTCCAGGTCATCCACTCGGAGCGCCAGTTTGTTTTCCATGGTCATCCCTCCTTTACGGCCAGGACCGCCACGCCGTCCGGAATGACGACCACCTTTGCGTCCCTGCCCATCATCTCATATGCCATTGCCAGCGCCTCGTCCGGGGAGGAGGCGGGAATCATGTTTGCCTTCCGGACCAGGTCATGATCCAGGTAGGTTGTTACCAGGATCACCCGGTGTTTTTTCAGGATCCGGGAGTAGATCTGCGCGCACCACTGCTCGGATATGCTTTCCTTCGGTGGGATCTTTGACAGATAAGCGTCGATCTCGTCCACGGTGCCTTTGACGATCAGCTTCTCAAAATGCGTGCCGCCCATTCCGTCCACACAGCTGCAGCACATGATGATGACTCCGCCCTCCCGGCAGCAAGCCTCAGCGGTCGCGACAGCCTTGGGACTCTGGTAGAGATTCTGGTCCAGCGGATAACCGCCGTTGGAGGTGACCACGATATCCCCCGTGATGCCCGGACACTGGGCCAGGGAACGGACAAATTCCACACCCTTTTCGTGCGCCTGTTCCATGTCCCCGGCAAAGGCGGCAATGACTTTCTTTTTGGAGTTCAGGGCAACGTTCAGGATAAACGCGAGATGCACGCTCCGCGCGGCATACACCATGTCCTCATGGATGGGGTTGTGCTTCAGGACGCCGGTGGTGGAAAACGGGCTGGCAATGGCTTTGTAGGAATGGTTTTCGTTCACGGTGGCAGCGTTGCAGATGCCGGGGAGAATACTCTTGCGGCCGCCGGAGAAACCGGCAAAGAAATGTGGCTCAATAAATCCTTCCGATATGAGCAGGTCGCAATGGGTTGCAAGCTTGTTCACCCAGAGCTCCGCGCCGGACGGGAGGCCGCAGACAAAATCAAAATCTTCCTGTTTGAACGCTTCGTTGACGACGATCTTTTCATGGTCAACGATTTCGTCCCCGAACATCCTGCGCTGCTCTTCCTCCGTGGTCTTCCGGTGAAGGCCGGTGGCAATGAGGATCGTGATATCTGCGGCCGGATTCCCTTCCCGGATCTCCCGCAGCAGGATCGGCAGGGTCAGTTTGCTGGGAACCGCGCGGGTATGGTCGCTGGTAATGAGTACAACGCGGTTTTTTCCTTTTGCCAGGTCCCGGAGCCGCGGCGTGCCGATCGGGTTCTGCAGGGCTTCTTCCACGAGCTCAGCTTCAGTTTTGTCTGTCTTATACTCATCCGTTCCCGAATAGATGACAGCCTTCAGATTCTCTTCATCCACATGCAGGTCCATGGTCGAGGTATAGTAAGGAATCTGAATCGTTTTCACGATACGTGTCCTCCTGTTCTGATGAAATTGCATTGTCTAATGTATACATTATACTTTTAACATTTAAACCAGTCAACAGGTATTTCAAAGAAATCAGACGCAAAAATCCCGGCTTTTCCGGCGTAGGGAAACAGCTGTTATCCCAGCAGGGCGACAGCCACGTCGTTCACGTTGGTGCCGGTGGGGCCGGTCATGATGAGGCCGCCGGTCTGCTGCAGCGCGTGATAGGCGTCGTTGTCCTGCAGGACCGCGTCCACGGTGAGTCCATGGGCCAGGAGCTCCGCGCAGGTATCGCCGTCGGCGTAGCCGCCGGCCGCGTCGGTGGGTCCGTCGGTGCCGTCACTGCCCACGGAGAAGACGGCCGCGCGGTCCATGCCCGCGATGCCCGCCGCGGCGGAAAGGGCGATCTCCTGGTTCCGTCCGCCCAGGCCGTGGCCGGTGAGCTTCACGACGGTCTCGCCGCCGGCGATGAAGGCGAGCGGTTTGCCGTCCGCGGCATGGGTCTTCAGGATGGAGGCGAGGAAGCTGCCGGCTTCCTTTGCCTGGCAGCAGAGCTGGTCCGTCAGCATGACGGGCTCGTAGCCGAGCTCCCGGCAGGTGGAGGCCGCGGCGGCGCACAGTTCGCGCACGCTGCCGTTGATCTGGGTGTGCACATTGTCCAGGCTTTTGGGCGTTTCGATGCCGAGCAGCTGCCCGGCCGCTTCGGACATGCGCAGGCCGTATTTTTCCCTGATCCGCCGCGCGTCCTCCGAGGTGGAGGAATCCGGGCAGGCGGGGCCGGAGGCGATCATATCCAGCGGATCGCCCAGAATGTCGGAGAGGACCACGGCTTCGACAAAGCCGGGCCAGCAGATCTGGGCAAAGCGGCCGCCCTTGACCTGGGACAGGCGTTTGCGGATGGTGTTGATCTCCACGATGTCCGCGCCGCAGGCCAGCAGCT
>JAEEGL013967648.1_pt1 | contig 12951 bp, 9 predicted proteins | sample 9134231 | NCBI WGS metagenome assembly JAEEGL01 (sample SAMN16246548, study PRJNA631951) | gut metagenome | biome: gut microbiome; feature: rumen; material: fiber-attached | host: Bos | place: Iran: Karaj | collected 2018-10 | reverse complement strand
GGCTCAACGCGCTTTCCGACGAGGACATCGCCCGCATTGCCCTGACGCTGGATACGGCGGACGCCGCTCTGCGCGCCCGGGGAAGCCGCCTGATCGTGGCGGTGGTTCCCAACAAGGCCAGCGTATATCCCGAAAAAATGAACGCGGCCTATCCCCTCGGCGAAGCTCCCGGCAACGCGGAACGGCTGAGCATGGTCCTCGGCGCGGCGCAGGTCCCGCTGTTCGATCTCATGCGCCAGCATGCGGCGGAGGGTCTGTATTTCCGGGAGGATACCCATTGGAACGCCCTTGGCGCAAGGTATGCCGCCAACGCGATCCTGTCCATGCTGGAGGAAGAGACGGGCGTCGAGCTGCCCCTGCCGGATCCCCATGCGCCCTATTCGCTGCGTAAGGACTGGCGCGGGGATTTGCGCAAAATGCTGGATCCCTATACCGACGACCGGGAGGAGCAGCAGTATTTCACCGATCGGCCGCCGTTCTCCTATCAGGGACGAGCGCGTTCCCCGGAGGACCTGACGATCCGCACGACCGGCGGCGCAACCTCCCTGAGGCTGCTGGTGCTGCGGGATTCCTTCTGCAATCTGCTGATCGAAGAACTGTCAGGCGCGGCAGGCCAGGTCACGTATCTGCGTGCGATGCCGCTGCCCCTGGCCGCAGCGGATGGGACAGACGCGGTTTTGCTGGAAATTGTCGAACGGCGGATCCCGGAGTTGCTGCAGGCTCCCCCGGATATGTTAGCCCAGCCGACGGGTGCTCCGTCTGACCTAAAAGACGCTCATCCGGTAGGAATGCGTGTGGAAGCAGAAGTCGAACGGGATTGTGTGCGGTTCTTTGGCGCATTGGAAGAAGCTCCCGAAGGACTGCGGGAAGTCCTGCTGGGCGTTCAGGACGCGGAAGGCGAGCGATGGTACGCGGCCTTCCCCATTTCAGGTGTGGAAGGCGATGGGAACCGCGGCTTTTCCGCAAAACTCGAAGAGGTTTCCGCAGATGCGCAGATTTGCGTATACATGCATGGCAGCACCTCCGTCCGCAGTGAATGGTATGACATGGCATGCATCTCTGATGTTCCCCGGGAACCGGCTGCCTGACGGGCCGGTATGTCCACATGAGCCTCTCCCCTGTCTCTTTGACAACGGGCTCATAATTGCATCGAACAGAGAAAGGATGCCCCATTGCGCTTCAGGAGCCTCAAAGATGAAAAATCAAAGAAAAAACTGGCGAGGTACTGAAAAGTATCTCACCAGTTTGATTACGGAAATAAACAGCAAAAACGGGCGCGAAATGAGCAACTTTGGGCTATAACGGAGCATCGAGGAACAACTCCACAGCGCCTGTTGCTTTCGCTTGATCCTTCATAACAGGCTGACGGTTTATATCCAACGGACAACTGAAAAGATATGCGCCGCACCTTTATTGGGGTCCGTGGACAGTATGTCCCCTGTCATTTTTGTACCATGCATTCATTTGACCCGTCTTCATTGTGATGCGGGCATTCCGCAAATGCTGGCCGTAGCTCATCGCGACGGTATGTCACCATTTCTCCTCTGGCAGATCATCCAAAGAAATCGTATCATGATCGAACCGTTTCCACCCCGTCCACAAAATCAGTGTTTCTCCGTTGTATGGGATCTCGCACTTGACCCACCAGATGTCGTTCCGATTGTCCCAGGCTTTGGCCAGTACCTTTATATACTCGCCTTTTACGTTGTATGTGCCGCCTTCATCATATTGGGTGCCCGGGCCGGTCCGGGTGGCAAGCTTATCAATCGTCAAGCCGTAGACATCGCCGTCGTCGTTCCAGTTTGACGGTGTTTCAGTCGGCGCGCTGTTTCCGTTCGTCACGGAGACGGCGTCTTCCCAGTACATCGTCAAACCATAGTAACTGTCATCTGCCGCAAAATAGTTGGACAGCGTCATCATCCTGCCATCCCGCATCGACTGGAGCGCTGCGTAGTAGTCTCTGCTGCTGATCGGGGATCCATTCCGATAGAACCTGTCATTGCCATAACCAGAACTGTCGTATTCTGCCCGCAGGTAGTTCAGCGCCGTGAACCGGCCGAATGCATTTTGTACCAGCTGCAAAGTCCATGGCCACTCATACTCATAGTATTCGAGCACCAGCGTTCCTCCGCGCGCGGAAGACAGATAAATGTCAAAGCCCAAGCCCACGTCATCGTATCCAAGCCGCGTTATGCCGGGCACAAACAGAACGCATTTCGTACTTGCGCCACTTGAAGAGTATATATATAAATCACCCCGGTATTCGTTGGCCACTTCCAAAAAGATCAGTTCCGGTATCCCGTCCCCGGTGATGTCCTCGATTGATACCGGCTTGCAGGGCATTTGTACATATCGGCCATTGGAATAGAATTCCAGCGTCCGGCCCTGGTACGCTAAAATCAAGCCGGAATGATTGTTCAGAATCTGTCGATACGACTGCTGCCATGTGCCGAAATACGTTTGCTGATCGTTTATCCATCCTTCTGTTGCAACATATCCGTCCGGCTCGCTCTCCGCCAGACCGCCGGTCAGGGCTCCGCAGATGCTTCCCAAGCACAGAATCAGCGCCAGCGTCAGTGATATCCTTTTCTTCATATCCTTATTCCCTCCGTTTCATGATCTGCATATTCGCCATGTTTCACAGCGCAGGGCCGGAACATGCCGGATCTCCGGCCCCGCTTCATGGGTGCTCACTCAAACAGCTTCGGCATTTCCGTCATGCGCAGTTTTGCAGCGCCGTATGGGATCAGATCGCGCCGACAGAGCTGTCCGGGTTGAGAGATGTCCGGCAAACGTTCGCAAACGCCGTCATCGGAACCCCACGCCACTTCACGGAGGTCTGCATGAAGCGATATGGCCGGCGTTGACGGATCAAACGGATCGGTGATCGGATGCTCCTCCGCCTCGAAGGCATCCGAAGTAAAGCCGTAGTTCCAGGCCGATTTCGGATGAAGATAATAGTCGCAGTAAGGGAAGAAGCGGTCTACATCGTTTCTCGTGTATTCGATTTTCTCCCATTCTGCCTGAATGGGCAATGAGAATACCAGCGGACCGCGCACGACAGCATACAGGCCTTCCGACCGAGGCACAAGTTCGGTGCGGAACGTCATCGACATCTCCAACGTGTCGCAATTCCAAGTTTTTCGGATCGCATACAGTTGTCCGGGTGCGGCCGCTTGACTGCACACTGTGGCTGCATCCGCGAAGCCGGGAATCCTCAGATACAGCGTGAACTCCGTCGGCTGTTCACAGCGTACATGCAGGATCGCGCGGTCTCTGAAAGGATACCCGGATTTGCAGACAATTTCGACAGGGTTTCCGTTCACGGTCGTCCTCAGAGAGGCCGGTACAGGCATGCACAAAGCGATGCCGTCCGGCGCCCTCATAAAGGCTGAAAGAGCCATTTTCGGGAATCCCTGTCCGAAATTGGCGGTACAACAGCCATAATTCGGTTCCAGCCCAAAAACATGCGACTCTTTGCCATTTGTGCGGAAATGAGACTTTTCTGTCGGCACACAGGAAATCTGATTGGCAAGCTGGTCATACTGGTGCGTCCACATATCCGGGCTGACAGATGCAGGAAGCGCGTTGAAACCGGCACGCTCCAGCCGATCGAGCCATATCGGATCTCCGGTCAGGGAGAAGAGCTGCTCGCAGGAATACATCAGCTCCACCACGCCGCAAAGCTCGCTTCCATGAACGGGAGAAGTTCCGGACAGGCATTCATCGCCGTTGAAGATGCCCGCAGCTGTGCCGTGATTCCGTTCCAGCCACTGCCAGGCGCGCTCGGCAAAGCCCGTATCCTCGCCGATCCTGGCATACAACGCCTCGGACTTCAGCATCATGCCGGTATTCACGATATGGGAAAAATGGTCCCAGCCTTCCGTGCACTCCCCGATCAGACCCGAATCATATGCGTTAGGCCAGTCAAAGCCCTGAACCCGCAGCTTTTTGGCAAGCGTCAGCAACCTTGCATCCTCTGTACGCTCATAAAGCCAGAAGATGGGGATCAGCCCCTCAAACCAGCGGGCTTCGCCCCAGGCGTGCAGCGGTGAATGATTCAGGTGGCTGTTGAGCAGTAACAGGCATCGTTCAAGCGCATCCTGCGCGCGCCGGTCGCCTGTACAGTCGCACCAGAGACTCAGGACCTTGCAGATCAACAGAATCGCCCACGGGTCATAGCTGTGCCGTTCCGCATCGCCGCAGGGACAAATCCATCCATCTGGCTGCTGACGATCGAGAATCCCGTTGATGTATCGGGAAGCTCTCTGCTGCATATCGGCGTCATCCAGGAGGAATGCCAGTGGAATGAACCCATCCAGCCAATAGGGAACTCTTTCCCAGCCTTCCCGGTTGCCGCCGATCCAGGCGCTGTCGCGCACATCCGGCCAGATCTTGTCCAGATTGCCTGCCAGACCGTCCGCCTCACGACGAAGCTGATCGCGCAGCCAGCCCTGCGGCTTTACCTCATTGGCAGTAAAAAAACGATAGCGAAGCGGTTTCATGACAGATTCCTCCCATCCTGTAATGCTTGTACAGCATGCCTTTTCCTGTTAAACTGTATCATGTTTACATGTTTCATCCTTTTCAAAATTCATAACTCCGATTCTGTAATGATTCGTCAAAACGCCGTATGGAAATCGCCTGCATGAACTGTAACTCTATATAGCATTATATCACGAAATAAATGCTTCTTCAACAAAAACAGCAAAGAGCTTCTTTGCTCAACCATATGCTTGTTGACAATACAGATGATTGATTGTAGAATGAATATGTGTTTATTTCAAACAGTTGGCCACGTGTTCAGTAACATGATTCTATGCTGTCAGATACGCTACATGTGTACAGTGACGCTTACTCCAGATTGTGTTGGGGGGAAAGAAGACACAAATGAAGATAACAGAGGAAACAAGGCAGCGACTCAATGCGTGGTGGGACGGGAAGCCATTCGATGACCGGCCATGTATCCTGGCCTCCATTCCAAATGATTCGCCTGAAGAATTCCCTCCTTTCTCAGCAGATGATTTTTGGCGCAACCCTGAATTGATGGCCAGCTTACGACACCGCTGGGCTTGTAACAGAACCTATTTTGGCGAAGCGGTGCCGTATTTGTATATGGATTATGGGGCAAATGCCGTGGCGCTGCAGCTCGGAGGGAAAGGCAACTGGCGGGACATTGAAACCATATGGGTTGAGCCCTGCTGTGAATCCATCGCTGATGTTTTGAAAACACAGAGGCAGGGGCATTGGCGGGAGATAGAAGACGAAGCCATCAGGATTGGGTTGTCGTATTGCCGTCAGAGCGGCATGATGCTGTCAAGCTATTGCCTCGGGGGGCCGCTCGATTTGATTGCCGCGCTGTATGGCACAGAGAATACGCTTGTTGATCTTTTGGACGATCCGGCGGGTATTGAACTCGCTGCCAGACACATGAAGAATACAATCATCGATCATTTTCTCGAACTAAAGGAAAAAAGCGAGGCACAGCAGGTCCCTCTGAACGGATGGCATGGAATCTGGGCACCTGACGCGACAACGCCGATCCAGGAGGATTTTTCCTATATGATCGGAAACGACATGTTCAGGAGATTCTGTCTGCCGAACATCAGCGATATAGCCGACGCGGTCCCGTATGCTTTCTATCACCTCGATGGTATCGGCGCGCTGAAGCATCTTGATACCCTGCTGTCCGTCAAAACCATCCGTGTGATACAGTGGCAGCCCGGAGATGGGCATATGCAGATGTTTCAATGGATCAATGTGATCAAACGCATTCTGAATTCCGGAAAAGCCTGCCAAGTCTATGCGAACGTCCAAGACATCATAATGCTGACGCGCGAAGTGGGCGCGAAAGGTATGCTTTACATAGTAACCGATACGAAAGAAAACATCATGCGGCTCGTCGATGACTGGCATCTTCAGGGCATGATCCCAAAGGATGATTATGCCCGTCAATAAAACGGCAGCTATAACCAACCCCCAAGCGCCATTCTCTTCCCGTCAGCGGCGACGGTCAGATCGACATTCATTCACTATACAACATCTCCCGGCGTGTTTTGACAGATTCCATGATCAAACAGCGTTGCCGCATTATTATAGAAAGCATTTATTACTGAATATCCATACTCAGGTTGGCCTTCAGCGCATCAATTTCCTTGTGAGCCATCCCGATCTCCAGCAAGTAGTCATCGGCCTCAGCGGCCAGATCGGCATCGTAGATGCTCTCGATATCAAATGCTGCGGCCAGGCTCCTGGCAATGTTCTCATACAGCGCCATCTGCGACTGGGCGATAATGAACTGAGCTTTTGTGCGGAGTTGAGCTTCGTACAATTGGATCGCCTGCTTTTAACCTCAAAGAGTCTCGGCTTGCCGGGCACGCCGATAGCCTTCAGCAAAGGACTGACCGCCGGTCAAATCGTCCTGTCGGAGCGTGTCTCGTCCGCGGCGAGCAGATTGAACGTCAGCAGGGCCTGACCCCGCGCCACGCCCCCACGGAAGCATAATAGGACTTCGGATCAATGGAAATGTACACTGGCCGTTCGTCTTTTATCGTGGGCATTTGTCATCACCTCGCACAAAGGATAGCGAAAAACGCAACTTGACCGGCAGCAAGCAGAATCGGAGGACAGGATTCTCCGAATCTTCCTCCTTGAATGCAAGACGAAACCTGTGACTGAAATATCAAGGGAACAGGAAAAATGAAAACAGAGGCATCGGAGGCTTCCCGGCGAGGTCTGAGTCAGTCCATATGTGCCGTAACAGGTCTCATCCAAACCGAAAAGGGCAGAAAAATGGAACAACAAACAGACGGTCGGCAAATCCTTATGCAAAAGCAAACGCGAACCGTCGTACAGGTATTATTCCCAAAGTGGTATAAGCACCTGGGAATTCGTATTGGACTTTAATGATTTTGGGCACATTACAGGTTCGTGGTGGATAACAAGTTGTGATAATTTCGATTCAAACATTCCAAACCGATATGCAGAATTAATGCAGAATGCAATTGAAGAAAAACAAAAGGAAAAATCATGAATAGAACGAATGAAAGCAATTATACGGACTTTTGCCAGGGCCCAAATCAATCCCCTGTGCGGTGCACACAGATCTCTATGACTGGAAGGACACCGTTCGATAAGATTCAGGAATATATGGAGGCGCATCTGAAATGAGTAATGTAAGTGGGTTGTAATTGCAATATGCAAACAGATTGTTTCTGCTTTCCCCAATGACCGTATCCGCATTCACGAACCTATTCATCGCGGGCACGACGCGCTCGATCTCAGCGGTGTTTTGGGGCCGGTCCCACAATACCGCGTTCACGCCGCTGTGGAAGATATTTTGTCGCCGTATTTTCGCTTCTGCGCCACGGGGTCCATACTTGAGGGTATCTGAGATATGCCCTTTCGGGATCAATTCAAAAAGCATGTTTGCCAAAAACATCACTTGAGCAGTCAATTCATCGCGGATTTTTACAATTATTCGGCGTATATATGAATTATACTGGAGCCAAGCTTGAATGGCACCAGGAAATCTCATGATACGGAGGAAAAGAGCGATGAAAGAAATGACTCATAAGGAACGAATTGACGCGGTAATCAATCATCAGACGGTCGACCGGACGCCATTCTGCCTTGTGGACGGCGGCGCGTGGGTCGCAAAAACGGAAAACCTTTCTTATCGCCAGCTCTACGGCATGGAGGACGGCGGTGCGGCGAAAATCGTCAAGTGGACGGATGAGTTTGACACGGACATCGTCAGCGCGGTGTCGGGCGTGTTTACTGCCTGCCTCAACTCTTTTGGCTGCCCGATTCATATCGATGATCCCGGTCGGCCCACGGATACCGGGGCGGTATTTACCGATCCCGAATCGGAAATCCCTCTGCTTGACAAATCCGCGATCCGTGAAAAACTCCTGGCAAACGAATTCGTGCAGGGCATGATCCGCCAGTGCAAAAACGTGAAGGCGCTCGTCGGCGACAGAAAATACCTGCTGGGCGACATCGCCGGCCCCTTCACGATGGCCGCGGTCATGGTCGGCACACAGGATTTCATCATGCTGATGCTGGACGAGCCGGAACTGGTGGAACAGCTTATGGATTTCACCACCTGTGTGAGCACCGAGATGTTCGCCATTCTGCATGAGAACGGGTGCGACATCGCACTGCCCGCGGAGCCCGTGGCCAGCGGCAGTCTGATTGGCCAGGACATGTTTGAGGAATGGGTGCTTCCCGCGCTGGAAAACCTGAAGAACAACCTTTCGATGTACAAGTATTTCTTCACCCACATCTGCGGCGCTTCCGGGCAGCGGGCCAAGGCGCTTCGTGATATCGGCGTCAGGGCGTTCTCCGGCGACTATCTGGTGGATCTGGACAAGGCCCTAACGGACGCGGACGGCAGGCTTGTCATGATGGGCAACATCAACCCCGCCGGAGCGCTGCTCAGCGGCACCGCTGAAGAGGTCTATTCCGAAGCATGCGGACGCATCAGAACAGCCGCAGGCCGGGGACTTATCCTCGCCCCCGGATGCGACATGGGCGCGGCCACACCCCTTGAAAACATAAAGATGCTGCGCAAGGCCTGCTCCGATATGGCGGAAAGGGGTTGACCGCAGGCTGATCCGCTGCGGTACATTTGGCAAGGCCGGCAGAAACGCGGAAACTGATTGTCCTCCGATGATGCTTCTGAGGGGCATGCCTTAGCCGTGATGCTTTTGCGGCAGGGCGTTGCCGCCATGTTTCTGGCATACGATCAGGACAGTGCACGGCGGGCTGATATGCGGCCTTCAATGTCCCTTCTGACCGGCCTTCTCACCGGGCCCTCCCCTTCCCTCCCACAAGTAAAGCCCCGTTGCTGTTGGCGTGCGAGGGAAGGCAGGAGGGCTTCGGATCGCCTACGCCGAGGCGGGCTGCTGCGCGGACGCGGTGGACATTTCAATATAACAGATTGAAACCTTTTTCGTTTTTCTCTACCGTAATAGGGAAGGTATATTCTTTGCCTTCGGGATCCATGAGGATCACGTTGGTATTCTTCGTGTAGTCCTTGTAATGCACTTCGATCATGGTGGAAATGATTTCGTCGCCAACCCGCAGCTCCACGGTTCCGTTTTCATTATCTTCAAGGGCGGCTGTCCAGCCTTCCGCAACAGGAAACTGTTCAGGGTCCACGGGAATGTCTGCGTTGAATTTCATGTTTGCAAAGCCTTCCCGGAAAGTCAGGAACATCAGGACAGCAAAGGCAACTGCGGCAATCGACGAAGCGATCAGACGGGACTGCTTTCGGTGGTGGATAGCAACAATCAGCACCGGAACCATACCGAGGCAAAACAGAACAGCAATCAGATAATGGGGAAAGCTTTCGATCAGCTGCCGCAGATATCCGATGCCAAACCAGACCAGCGCAACCAGCGCTACAGAGTGAATGATCGCCCCGAACCAGTCATCCCGTTTGATATACCAAGCAATAAAAGCGCCGGGAAAGGTCGCTACCGTCCAGCAGAACCAGTAGGTGTAATATCCAAAGAGTTTCCACCCCATGGAACTGAAAGGCACCTGGACCAGATAAACCAGCGGCTGGGAGATCAGAAAAAAGACAAAGGTTTTGCAGGCGGCTTCCAGAGGTTTTTCACAATTCACCACAATGATGATCGCAAAGACGATCCAGGCTTCAAAGGTGACCGCGACCTGTTTGATGGAATTTCCTTCAGGAACCAGCATGGCAATCAGGGCGGTTATAATTCCGCTTATGACCGCAAACAGAATCAACCGGGGCCATGTCATCTTTATTCCGCCAAAGAGTTTCTTTAACATTTCCTTCTTTCTCCTTCATAGAGCATTTGTTATGAGAAAAAGGCTGTCGCACAAATCCGGCAACAAAAACTGGGCTCTCGATTTATCTACATATTTAAACCCTGTGTATTATACCACATATACCCGCTCAAGACAACTCTATCCCGGGATAACGCAATCAGCGGACAACACACAAGGTCGCTTTGCGGGCGACTTTGTAACAGGAAAAGCACACAATTGCATTGAACAATGAAATGTCCGCACAATGCAACCAGGGAGAGTATGCCAAAGGCAAGCCATCCTGACGGAGGGAGGGGCGCTGGCGATGACCAAGACAGGAGACTGCAAACCGATCCCGCAGGCCGTCACCGAATAAGTTATATACCAGCTCATACAGTGATATAGTCACGCCCGGAATGATCCACGTCAGCTGGAAACTCGTTTCGGCGTGTGGGCCAGAGAAGGATGTTTGCAGGAAATTTACAGTCCGATTTCGCAAACCATGTTATAATGGAATTACCAAACATACATGGAGGTAAAGCAAATGGCATACAATCGTTTTGTTCTCAATGCAACATCTTACCACGGAAAGGGCTCCATACAGGCAATCCCGGAGATTATCAAATCCAAGGGTTTCAAAAAGGCCTTCGTGGCCTCCGACCCGGGCCTGGTGAAATTCGGCGTCACCGCCAAGGTCACCGACCTTCTGAAAGAACACGGAATTGACTTTGAGGTCTATTCCAACATCAAGCCAAATCCCACCATCGAAAACGTCCAGGCCGGCGTGGAGGCCTACAAGCAGAGCGGCGCTGACTTCATGATCACCATCGGCGGCGGTTCCTCCATGGACACCGGCAAAGCCATCGGCATCATCATCAACAACCCCGAATTCGCGGACGTCCGCTCCCTGGAGGGCGTTGCCCCCACGAAGAAGCGCACCGTCTTTACCATCGCCGTGCCCACCACCGGCGGTACCGGAGCCGAATCCACGATCAACTATGTCATCACAGATGTGCAGAAGACCAGAAAGTTTGTTTGCGTCGACCCCAACGACATCCCCGATGTGGCCGTAGTCGATCCCGATATGATGGCCTCCATGCCCAAGGGTCTGGCCGCCTCCACGGGCATGGACGCACTGACCCACGCCATTGAGGGCTACACCACCAAGGGGGCCTGGGAGTTGTCCGACTGCCTGGATCTCGAGGCCATTCAGCTCATCGGCAAGAACCTGCGCAAGGCCGTGGCCGGAGACCCCGACGGCCGCGAGGGCATGGCCCTGGCCCAGTACGTAACCGCGATGGCCTATTCCAACGTCGGTCTGGGCATCGCCCACTCCATGGCCCACACCCTTGGCGCCCTCTACGACACCCCCCACGGCGTCGCCTGCGCCATGATGCTGCCCATTGTGATGGAGTTCAACCAGGAGGCCACTGGCGATAAGTTCAAGGCGATTGCCGAGGCCCTGGGCACCGATACCACCGGCATGGACCAGCCGACCTTCCGCAAGGCCGCCATTGACGCCGTGCGTCAGCTCTCCGTAGACGTGGGCATCCCCACCAAACTCGAGAAACTGAAGGAGGAGGACCTGGATTTCCTGGCTCAGTCCGCCGACGCCGATGCCTGCACTCCGGGCAACCCCCGCAAGGCCACCATTGACGACTACAAGGCCATGTTCCGCAAACTGATGTAATATCCCTCTATCGGCCGGGGATTAAATCCATCTTCGTTTTTTCGGAACGCCTGACAGGAGCAAAGAACAGGAATAAAACAAATGCTGCTTTCGAATCGATGTATACGGATTCGTAAGCAGCATTATTCATTTTCTTCCCAGGCACTACCGATCCATCTGAACACTTTCGTCCGAAAACTGCCTTTCGTTTCACAAATGCATTCTCGGATTGGCATCTGTAAGCGCCTATTCGTCCTCGCTGTCAAATCCACCCTTCGCGCCAATGGTTCTGCCGAGTTTTTCCAAATCCAAGTCCGACAGGTCGCCCTTCAAGCCATATGCTATTCCTGCAGCCGCAAAGGGGTCAACTTTCCCCTTCTCGTCCCTTGCCATCTCGGTAACCGCGTGGTAAACCAGTTCCTCAGCCAAATCGTCGAAGAGGCTCTCAAGGAATCCTTTGCTTTTTCCCATTCTGTTCGTCCTCCAAATTGATATTCCTGTACTCAATGATGAATTGCAGGTCCTTTTTCATCCGGCGTCTTCGAAATGGCATTTTTCGTAGCTGCGAAGGATAATTGCTATTATGATTATACAACATTTCTCCTTGTTTTTCAATGATATTCGCGCGATACAATGTTCTCATCTGTATGGCTCGGCCACAGGCATCAATCATTCCGCCCACTTCCCGTGCCGGTTCTCCGGTTCATCTGTTCATTGTCCACAGTGACCAGGGCTGTCATTACACCAGTAGTGCTTTTATCAAAAAACAAAGGACGCAGAGTTTGTCCGGTCCATGTCCCGGCGCGGTAACTGTTGGGATAATTCCCCGCAGGAGACCTTTTTCGGACATATGAAGGACGACATCGCCGGCCTCGTCGCCATGCGCGATACCTTCGATGACATCCTCGCCCGCATCGGCGATTGGATGGATTATTACTACAACGATCGTGGTCAGTGGGATTTGCTCAAGCTGGCTCCCAAGGAATACTGCGAGAATCGCCAGACTGAGATTTTTCCGCTGCCGGTATTTATCGCAGTCTCCTCCCCGGGCTCTGCCCCGGACCCCGAGGTTCAGCGCTTTCAGCACGAAAGAGCAGCACATCCTTTGCGCAAAAAAGAGCGACACTTCTGTGCCGCCCTCCCCCCGTGACCCGGACTGGCGCTCCGGTCGCACCTCAGAGTTGCCGCATCCTCCATCCGAGCAGAAAGATTGTATCACAAACTGACCAGTCATGGCTTTCACAAAACCAAATATTTCCTTGACAAAGGGTACACTTTGGCGTTGTCAGACGTGCAACCCATATTTAACATATGATTTATACCACAAGTTTATTTACAACCGGCAGAATCGGTGTTATAGTATGAGCATAGCAACGGGGCAACGCCCGGAAAGGAAAAAGTCTTGATCGTCATTCGCTTTGCTGTGTCGAATAAAGAGCATCCTGAATGTCTATCCGGTAATCAGCTGGATAGTCTTTTCGCGCGCTCATATAAGG
>JAEEGL013293295.1_pt1 | contig 12951 bp, 11 predicted proteins | sample 9134231 | NCBI WGS metagenome assembly JAEEGL01 (sample SAMN16246548, study PRJNA631951) | gut metagenome | biome: gut microbiome; feature: rumen; material: fiber-attached | host: Bos | place: Iran: Karaj | collected 2018-10 | reverse complement strand
TGAAAGTCCAGCTTCAATTTGTGAAGGACTTGAAACACCCGGAATAATAGGCACCTTCTGTGAAATACAGTAATCAACTACATCCGGATTGAATCCTGGGGAAACAATGAATTTTGAACCGGCTGCAATTGCTTTTTTTGCCAGTTCAACATTGATTACAGTTCCAGCACCTACGAGCATATTCGGGCAGGCTTTAGAAATTGCACTGATAGCATCACTTGCTGCGTCTGTTCTGAATGTAACTTCTGCACAGTTTATTCCGCCGGCAATAAGAGCTTTTGCAAGTGGTACAGCTTTTGCTGCATCATCAATCTTAACTACCGGAATAACTCCGATGTTTCTAATCTGAACTTCAAGATCTGTCATTCGACACCTCTATTAAATAAAAATTATTATCCCGTAAAAATAAAAGGATTAATTACATTTGCAATTATAGCACAAGTTTAAAAAAAATGAAACAGTGTTTCAAAAAAAATTATTCTGAATGTGCTTTTATGGTTTTTGGTAGTTCAGTAAGCGCTTCAATTTCGTTTTCAATTGTATCATCCAGAAGCGGAAAAAAATCTATTCCTGTTCTTGTTTCTATTTCATCAATTGACACACTGTATGAGCGTATGTTTTCGTCTGAAGCCTTGTTTGGAATAATGCAGGCAAAGACCCTTGCTTTTTTTCCGCCGTCTATGGGGCTGAGCATAATTTTATAGAAATATTCTGGTACAGAAACTTTGTTTATTCCTATGGACTTATAATCCATGGCTGGTTTTTCAAGAACAGGTCCTGTTACAACATAAACTGTTCCGTAAGTTTTTGCCATGTTCCGGGCATAGTTTTCAGCATCAGCCCAGATTCCGCAGTTCATGCCGTGATTTTGCGGGCTTATATTGCTGAACATAAAGCATTCCCGCTGTGTTCTGGCATTTCGGCACATATCTGCCGAAGGTGCAAGATGTCCCCGGTCAAAACCAGACTGCCTGTAATCGGTGTTTAGGGCACTTCCTGTGGTAATGGACAAATCCTCTGTAAACTTTTTATTTCTGGCAACATTTTTTACTAAATCTTCTTTTGTCAGTTTGTAGGCTACCCATTCGCTTTGTTCGTAAGCTTCACGATAGCACAGAGAAAAGCCTTCATAATGATGTATTTCATGAGGAGAAAGACGGGAAATTACATCATTAGCTTCATGTTTGCATTCAGGAAGCCATACTTTATCAGGAAAATCGATAAAGTCTTCACAAAAGGCATTTGTAAAAAAAACTGATAGAAAACATAATAAAACAAGAAAACTTTTCATGAATAGTATTATATCATGAAAAGTAAAAACTTTAACAAAATATTGAATAATATCCATTTAATATGTAAAATATTTATCAATAAGGGAATGATATTATGTCAAAGTTAACACTACCAAAGGGATACAAATCGATTCTTTCAGTAAAAGAAACAGAACATGCAATTGTTGCAATCAAGGATTTTTTTCAGCTGGCACTTTCAACCGAACTTAATTTAACTCGGGTTACAGCACCGCTTTTTGTAAAACGCGGTACAGGCTTGAATGATGACTTAAACGGAGTTGAACGGGCTGTAAATTTTCCAGTAAAAGATATGAATGATACTACAATGGAAATTGTTCATTCTCTGGCTAAATGGAAACGGCTTAAGCTCGGCGAAATGTCCACAAAACCTGGCTTTGGTATTTATACTGATATGAATGCTATCCGTGCTGATGAAGAACTGGATAATATCCATTCTCTTTATGTTGACCAGTGGGACTGGGAAATGGTTATTAGTGACAAGGACAGAAATATCAGTTTTTTGAAGGATACTGTTAAACGAATTTTCAGATGCCTTAAAAGAACAGAATTTTTCTTATTTGACAGATATAACATCAAACCGGAACTTCCTGAAGATATAACCTTTATTTATGCAGATGATTTACAGAAGCAGTATCCGGATAAAACGCCAAAGGAACGTGAAGACATTGTTGTAAAAAAGTACGGGGCTGTTTTCCTGATAGGTATTGGCGGAAAACTTCCAGACGGAACAATTCACGATGGCCGTGCTCCGGATTATGACGACTGGATTACAGAAACTGAAAACGGACACATCGGTTTAAATGGCGACTTACTTGTCTGGAATAATGTTTTAGACTTTGCTTTTGAACTGTCCTCTATGGGAGTTCGGGTTTCGCCTGAATCTTTGAAGCGGCAGCTGGAAGAGCGCGGTTGTACAGAACGAAGTAAATTATTTTTCCATAAAAAACTGCTTAATGGAGAACTGCCTCAGACTTTGGGTGGTGGTATCGGTCAGTCCCGGCTTTGCATGTATTTTCTCAGAAAATGTCATATTGGCGAAACACAGGTTTCTATGTGGCCTGATGACATGGTAACTAAATGTAAAAACTCTGGAGTTTACCTTTTGTAATGGCTCTGACCAGTTCAAAAGAATACAGATTTAATGCACTTTCTCTTGAAAATTCTCTTGAAAAGCTAAAAGAAAAGGGAATTACTGAGGTTGCTGTTGATGATGAGGCGATAACCCAAAAGCGGGAAGTGTTTTTACGTTTCCTTGGAAAAATTCGTAAATTTTGCCCGGATATCCATTTTAATTTCCGCATAAAAATTGACTGTATTGATTCTGCTCTGGTAAAAGCACTTTCCCAGACTTTCTGCTCCTTAACGATTGATGCTTTGCCACATACAGTTCAGGATAACAGTATCAGGAGAAATTTTACAAAAAAAGTTTCTCTTCTTAATTCAGCCGGAATTGTTTTTGGGTTTATTCTTTCTGGACAGAATTCTTCTTTTAAAGAATTTCGTAACCTGATAGATTTTCTGTTTACTTTGTATCCGAATCATATGGAATTTGCCTTTGATAAGCTGATTCCGAATGCGACACTTTCTTCTGTTGATATAAAAAACATTTATCGGCTTGCTTTCAGCATCGATGTGTTTTATACAAAAGGACGTGCGGTGCCATGGTTTTTAACCTGTCTTGAACCGCTTCGTATAAAGCCTTCTTCTTTTTTTATGGATTTTTCTGAATGGCTTGAATGTAATAACTGCACAAAAAATTCAGGTTTTGAACTGGAAAAAACTACTCACGAACAGATAGAAAAAATGCAGCTGGTGTTTTTGAAAATAAAATTTGAAGAAAAAAACTTGCAGCATCTGATTACAGCTTTGCAGAATATAGTCCAGCTTCAGGGCGCTTTCAGTAGGGCAACCTGTGAAAACACCGAAACTGTCTTAGAGCTTTCTTATTCTCCAGATGATTTAATAAGCGGCGAATCCCAGAATTTGCAGTACTTTACAGATAATGTCTGTATGCAGAATACAAAAATCAGAGTGTATCCGGGAACAGATGAACTTGAAATAGAGGTTTTGTGAAAAAATTTACAGTTTTTGCTTCACAGACAAAAAAAAACGGCTGTTTTACCAGCCGTTTTCATCAGTCAAAAATCAACTAAAATTAGTCTTTTGTGATGATGAGGTAGTCAAGAGACATTCCTGTTTCACCTTTGCGTGCTGCTGAGTGAGGAGTGATCTTGATCTGAACTGTCTTATCTTCTGGGATAGAGATAGCCATAGGTGTTCTTTCTGTAAGTTCCCAGTCTCCGATTGGAGGATCAGATGGGAAACAGCGATATGGTGTTTCATCGATGAATACGTAGAAAGCATCTGCCCATCCACCTGGTGAAAGTTCGTTTACGAGACCTGTGTAATCACCTTTTGGAAGTGTTACATTGATAATAGCTGTTGAATCATCAGCGATGATTTTAACTGCTTTTCCACCTGAAGCTGTTTTGTCATCATATAATTCGATGTTTGTAAGTGACATAGCTTCAAGTTCGATCTTGAGTTCTTTGCCTTCGAAAGCAACTGTTTCTACTGGTTTTGTTTCAGCAATTACTGGAGCTGCTGCTGCAGGAGCTGCTGATGCTGCTGCTGGTTCATCTGCTGGTTCTGAAGCACAAGCTACAAAGAGTACAGCGAGAAGAGCCATAGCGAGTACGAGTAAAGTTTTTTTCATGAAAAACCTCCTGAAATTTAGCGTCTGAATACTCAGACATTAAATAATTATACAATCTGAAATGCTAACCTGTCAACTGTAAAAAAAATGCTCATATTTGTAAAATATTGACTTTAGTGAATTAAATGGTAGATTTTTTACCCTAAAAGAATTATTTTTTTTATTGTCGATTATATTTTTTTTTGTTATCTTTAGTTATAAGGAAAAGTCAATGAGTAAGGAATCAAAAGAAACTGAAAAAGATGAAAAGGCAAAAGAAGCCGAAGCTGCTGAAACTTCTGAGAAAAAAGAAGAAGTAACAGAAAAAGAAGCTCAGGAGACTGCAAAGCAGGAAGAAAGTCCTGAACAGATTATTGCCCGGCTTCAGGAAGAAAATGCAGCTCTTAAAGATCAGTATCTTAGAAAAGCTGCTGATTTTGACAATTACCGTAAGCGCACTGTTCGTGAAAAACAGGAGGCCTACGACTATGCCAATGAAAAGCTTTTAACTGATCTTGTAACAATACTGGATAACTTTGATCGGGCACTTGAGGCTGCACCTAAAACCGAAGAAGGAAAAACTGATGCCTTTACAGATGGTATCAGGATGATTAATAAGCAGCTTACGGGGCTTCTCGAATCTAAATATAACTTAAGTTGCTATGGTGTAAAAGGGGAAGCTTTCAATCACGATATCCATGAAGCTATTGGAAAAACTGAAGCTCCGGTTGCCGAACCTGTGCTTGCAGAAGTATATTTAAAAGGATATATGTTAAAGGATCGTGTAATCCGTCCTGCCAAGGTTATGGTAAATATGCCTGACGGTTCTGTAAAAGAAACTCAGGAAGACACTAAATAAAGTAAATTGAGAAATGGCAAAAATGCCAAAGGGAGATATATAAAATCATGGGAAAAATTATTGGTATTGACTTAGGAACCACAAACTCTTGTGTAGCAGTAATGGAAGGCGGTGAACCAGTTGTCATTCAGAACTCAGAAGGAGGCCGTACAACTCCGTCTATTGTTGGTTTTACGGCAAAAGGTGAACGGATTGTTGGTCAGCCTGCTAAAAACCAGATGATTACAAATCCGGATAATACTGTATATTCTATCAAGCGGTTTATCGGACACAGATATAATGAACTGACTGGTGAAGCAAAAATGGTTCCTTATCATGTTGTTGATAATGGTGAAAATGTTCGTGTAGATATAAATGGAAAACATTATTCTCCGCAGGAAATCAGTGCCTTTATTCTTCAGAAAATGAAAAAAACAGCAGAGGACTATCTTGGAGAAGAAGTTACAGAAGCAGTTATTACAGTTCCGGCTTACTTTAACGATGCTCAGCGTCAGGCTACAAAGGATGCCGGAAAAATTGCAGGTCTTGAAGTAAAGCGTATCATCAACGAACCTACTGCAGCATCTCTGGCATATGGTTTCAATAAGGATCAGAAAAATGAAAAGCTTATTGCTGTTTATGACCTTGGTGGTGGAACTTTTGATATTTCAATTCTGGAACTTGGTGACGGTGTTTTTGAAGTAAAATCAACAAACGGAGATACTCACCTTGGTGGTGATGACTTTGACCGCAAAATAATCAACTGGCTTATTGATGAATTTAAAGCAGATACAGGTATAGATCTTTCTCAGGACCGCATGGCTTTACAGCGTCTTCGTGAAGCTGCAGAAAAAGCAAAGATTGAACTTTCAGCACAAACTTCTACAGAAATCAATCTGCCATTTATCACAGCAGATGCAACAGGTCCTAAACACCTTCAGAAATCTTTGAGCCGTGCAAAATTCGAGCAGATGACAGAAGATTTGTTTGAACGCACAAAGGAACCATGTCGTAAAGCTCTTGCTGATGCCGGTGTATCCGCAAGTCAGATTGATGAAGTACTTCTGGTCGGTGGTTCAACACGTATGCCAAAAGTAATGCAGGTTGTTAAAGAAATCTTCGGAAAAGAAGGTTCAAAAGGCGTTAACCCGGATGAAGCCGTTGCTGTAGGTGCAGCAATTCAGGGTGGTATCCTTGGTGGTGACGTAAAAGACGTGCTTCTGCTTGATGTTACACCGCTTTCACTCGGTATTGAAACAATGGGTGGTGTATTTACACAGCTTATTCCGCGTAATACAACAATTCCAACCCGCAAGAGTCAGATTTTCTCTACTGCAGCTGATGGACAGACTGCCGTATCTATCCATGTACTTCAGGGTGAACGACAGATGGCAAGTCAGAACCGTACATTAGGACGCTTTGATCTGGTCGGCATTCCTCCGGCACCTCGCGGAGTACCTCAGATTGATGTTACATTTGACATTGATGCAAACGGTATTGTTCACGTTTCTGCAAAAGACCTTGGAACAGGAAAAGAGCAGAGTGTAAGGATTGAATCTTCAAGCGGCTTAAGCGATGCAGAAATTGACCGCATGGTTAAAGAAGCTGAAGCAAATGCTGATGCAGATAAAAAACAGCGTGAAGCAGTTGATATCCGCAATGAAGGCGATTCAATGGTTTATCAGACTGAAAAAACTCTTAAGGAACTTGGAGACAAAGTTTCAGGAAATGACAGAACTACTATTGAAGCCGCTGTTGCTGAACTCAAGACAGCTCTTGCTGGTGATGATGTCGAAGCAATTAAGAATAAAACAGAAGCATTGAAAAATGCATCTTATAAAATAGCAGAAGAAATCTACAAACAGCAGCAGGCTGCCGGTGGAGCTCAGGGAGCAGGTCCTGAGGCTGCAGGCCCGAATATGGACAATAATGGAGCTTCAAGTAAGGGCAAAGCTGACGATGTAGATTACGAATTTGTGGATGACGAAAAGAAATAAACTAAAATGGCAAAACGCGATTATTACGAAGTTTTAGGTGTGCAGAAAGGCGCTTCCAAAGAAGATATTAAGAAGGGCTATCGAAAATTAGCAATTCAATATCACCCTGACAGAAATCCGGGAAACAAGGAAGCTGAGGAAAAATTCAAGGAAGCGACTGAAGCATACGAAGTTCTTTCTGATGATAAAAAACGCCAGATTTATGACCAGTATGGTTTTGCAGGCCTTGATGGTATGGGAGCCGGTGGTGGCGGCGGTGGATTCAATGCTTCTGCTTTTGAAGGCTTTGAAGACATCTTCGGAGATTTAGGCGGTATTTTCGGAAACTTTTTTGGCGGCGGTGGAAGCAGTCGTTCAAGACGGACTTCTCCTGACAGTCCTCAGCAGGGGGAAAGTATCCGTTTTGATATGGAAATTCCGTTTGAAAAGGCTGTTTACGGAACTAAAACTGAAATTTCATTTTCGCATAAAGAAGTTTGTTCAAATTGTCATGGAACTGGAGGAGCTGACGGGGCAAAACGGAAAACCTGTTCTGCCTGTCAGGGCTCTGGTCAGATTCGGAGAAATGCAGGCTTTTTCTCGGTAGCGCAAACCTGTCCGACCTGTCGTGGAGCTGGAACAGTTATTGATAATCCGTGTAAAGTCTGCGGTGGAACTGGAACTGAAGTTAAGCGCAGAAAAATCAGTTTAACAATACCGGCTGGAAAAGAAGAGGGAGACCACATCGTTATTCCGAAAGCAGGAAATGCCGGTGCAAATAACGGTCCTGCCGGAGACCTTGTGGTTGTTCTGCATATAGAAAACCATAAGTACTTTGAACGGCAGGATAATGATTTATACTGTGCAGTTCCTATATCAATTTCTCAGGCTGCCTTAGGTGCAAAGATAATGATAAACACTCTCGATAACAGGCAGATTGCCGTTACTATTCCAGCAGGAATTCAACACGGAAAACTGCTGCGTGTTAAAAATGAAGGTGTTCCATATTCCAATTCAACTCGAAAAGGAGATTTATTCCTGAAGATTTTAGTAACTGTTCCGGAACATCTTTCTCAAAGGGCAAAAGCTGCACTGGATGAATATTCAAAGATTCAGGGTGAAAATACAAGTCCATCTTTGAAAGCAATCTCTGAATTACGTGACTAAGAGTTTTTAGCTGAACAAAAAATAACTCTGCATTTCGAGTAGCCTTGAAATGTCAGAGTTTTTTTTATCCTGTTGTTATTATAACTTGTGAATTTACTGTTTACAAGTTATAATAATATTATATTTTTCTATAAAAATGAGGAGAAAAAAAATAATGAAAAAAATTATAGTTGCACTTTTAATTCTTATTAGTGTTTTTGCTTTTATCAGTTGTGCATCTAAAACAGAAGCTAAACCTGCAGTTCAGGCTTCAGCCCCATCAGCAAGTGCAAAACCTGCACAGCCAGAAATAACTGGTCCAAAACTGTTTATGGTTGGAGATTCAACTGTAAGTCCTTTTAATGATCCGTATTTTTATCCGCGTTATGGCTATGGAACAAAAATGCAGGATTATCTGGAAGGTATCACTGTAGTTAATTATGCTCTTTCAGGACGTTCATCAAAAAGTTTCCTTATGGAAATGAACTATCGTAAACTGACCAAAGAAATTGGAAAAGGAGATTTCCTTATCATCGGTTTTGGTCATAATGATGAAAAAAATGATGGTGAACGCTATACAAATCCTAAAGGTTCCATTGATGACCCGACCTCGTTTAAATATCACCTGTATGAAAAGTACATCAAGGTAGCACAGGCTGCAGGAGCAACACCAATTCTTGCAACTCCGATTGTACGCCGTTCTGCAGAAGGTAAATATGAAGGAACAATTATCCATCAGACAAAGGATATAGATAATTTCCCTGGCGGCGACTATGCTCAGGTTATCCGGGATCTTGCAAAAGAAAAGGGTGTTTACTGCATTGACAATACTGCAATGACAAAAGCCCTTCATGAAAAGCTTGGTGTTGAAGGAACTCTTAAACTTCATGCATGGCTTAAGGAAAAACCTGCTTCGGTTGATAATACTCACTTGAATACTTACGGGGCTTCGATGGTTGCTTACCTTATGGCAAAAGACCTTAAAGCTTCGGACTGCCCTCTTGGAAAATTTGTAAAGGCTGATATTTCAGAACCTGTTGAGTCTGTTGTGTTAAAACAGAATCCAGCCTTTGTAATAAAAACTTACAAAGCTCCTGATTTTACAAAATCTCACTGGAAGACAAATAGTCCATGGGTAGGAACAGTTTTTGGTGACTGTGGTGATGCTATGGTTGTTAAACCGGAAACAGGAATGTATGCAATTGATGAAATTTCTGGTGGTGTAAAAATGCGTTCCGGAGTCGAAGGCGGAAAAGCCTGTGGAAAGATAGCTTCGGCTTCTGATGGTATCGCTTTCTACTTCCAGCAGATTCCTGCCAATGCTGATTTTGAACTTTCTGCAAAGGCAAAAGTAAACTTTATTCTTAAAAACGGACAGGTAGCTTTCGGACTTATGTGCCGTGATGATGTTATTATTGATAAATATGATAATTCTATCTGTTCAAATTATGTAGCCTGTGGACCTGTAAAAATTGCAGATACTCCAATCAGTGTTGCCTTTGAAAGAGCAAATAATGCACTTAAAGTTACAAAGGCAGCTTCTTCTGCTTGCCCTGCTCCAGGTGATGTAGTTGAACTTAAGCTTTCACGAAAAGGAAATGTTTATACTGCTGTTTACGGAAATGAAGCACCTGTAACATTTACTCCAAATTTGAATGAAGTTGATGAAGAATTCAATTATGTAGGACTTTTTACTGTACGTAATGTTGAAATTGAATTTACAAACATCAAGTTTTCAAAAAAATAAAAGCAGCTGAAACTATAATAAAAAGGAACTGTCCTGTTTTTGAATTTATATTTAAAAACGGACAGTTTTTTTTTTGCAAAAAAAAACTGCCTCACATGGAAGCAGTCTTCTGATGATAGAAAAAAAGATTTAGTAATCTTTTTTTTCGGTCTTTCGTTTCTTGTTCAAAAGTTTTCGTTCAAGAGTTGTTTTCTTCTGGTGAAGAGTGGCAGAGGGCTTTACGAAAAATTCACGTTTTTTGAACTCACGGATAATACCTTCTTTTTCAACCATACGTTTGAAACGTTTGATTGCTTTTTCAAGGTTTTCTGAGTCGTCAACGATGACTGTTGCCATATTTTTCACCTCCTTCAGTTCGTAAGTACCGAAAAACATTTATATTTTATAAAATTTTTTTCTTGAAATCAAGTACTTCATCCATTATATTTTTAATATGAAGATTAAAGCAAAAAAAATATTATTAATTCTTATAATAGTTGTTGCTGCAGGAATTTATTTTGGTTATGATTTTTTATCACCTGAGCCCCAAAAAACTTCCTATGCAGATTTTATTTTGAACATGGAAAATCATCAGATTGAAAAAGTTCAAATTGGTGAAAAAGATATTGTTTATACATTAAAAGAAAATACTGATAAAAAGAAATTTTCAGTTACAAATCCAAATAGTCCTGACATTGCAGAACGACTTTTACTTTCTGGTGCTGATGTTTCTGTTACTAAATCTGCCTCTGAAACCTTTAGTCTTGTTTTTGATTTAATTTTTTATGCTGTTTTTGCTTTTATTTTTATTTTTGTTTTCAGGCGGTTTATCAGTCCAAATTCGTATAAAATTATCCGGCATACTGGTACAAGTTTTGATGATATTATCGGTATGGAAAACCTGAAAAAGTCCATGATGCAGATTGCAGACATGATGAAGCATCCGGCTGAATATAAAAAGCGCGGTATGAGAATGCCTAAAGGAATTCTTATGGAAGGTGCTCCAGGTAACGGAAAGACAATGTTTGCCCGTGCTCTTGCAAATGAAGCCGGCATAAATTTTATCCCTGCTAAAGCAACAGATTTTGAGTCGATGTTTATGGCAATCGGTCCGATGAAGGTTAAGATGCTTTTCAGAAAAGCCCGTAGAAATGCTCCGTGTATTGTTTTTATTGATGAATTTGATGGAATAGGAACAAAGAGAAATTATTCGGGTAGTGCTATTGAGACAGAAAATACAAGAATTGTAACTGCATTATTGAATGAACTTGACGGTTTTACTGTTAATGACGGTGTTCTTGTAATTGCTGCGACAAATAGTCGTCAGGCTTTAGATGAAGCCCTTGTCAGACCAGGCAGATTTGATGCCAAATACATGGTTCCGTATCCTGAAAAAAAAGATCGCATCAGGTTGATAAAAAAATATACTGAAAATAAAAAACTGGATTCTTCTGTTGATATTGAAAAACTCGCGGAGCTTTTTTCTTCTTTCAGTTGTGCTCATATCGAAAGTGTTATTAACCGCTCAGCATTTTTCTCCCGGCAAAACGAAAATCAGTTTATAACCATGGACGATATAAAAGATGCACTAAAAGAATTATAAGAAAAAAAAAGACTTGTAAAAATTATAGTAAAACACTTGACAAGTAAAACAGAAGTATAGTAATATTTTCAAGTAGGAGAGGTATATTTTCTCTTTGAAAGAAAATGGACGAAAAAACTTACATAGCGATTGACTTAAAATCTTTTTACGCGTCTGTAGAATGCAGGGAACGGGGCCTTGATCCGCTTTCAACAAATCTTGTCGTTGCGGATAAAAGCCGTACAAGTAAAACAATTTGCCTTGCAGTTACACCATCCCTAAAAGCCTTTGGCTTAAGCGGTCGAAGCCGGCTTTTTGAAGTTGAAGCAAAAGCACGTGAAATAAAAAAACGTACAGGAAAATCTCTGGAGTATATTACTGCACCGCCTAGAATGTCGCTTTACATTCAATATTCAGCCCGTATCTATAATGTTTATCTGAAATTTTTTGCACCAGAAGATATTCATGTTTATTCAATTGATGAGGTTTTTATTGATGCTACAAGTTACCTTTCTTTTTATAAGCTTACAGCACATGAATTGACGGTTCGTGTGATAAAGGCTGTTCTGGCTGAAACAGGGATAACTGCAACAGCAGGAATTGCCCCAAATCTTTTTCTTTGCAAATGTGCCATGGATATTGTTGCAAAGCATAGTCCGGCAGATAAGGATGGGGTAAGAATAGCGGAACTTGATGTAGCCTCCTACAGACATATGCTTTGGACTCATGAACCGATAACTGATTTCTGGCGGATTGGAAACGGGACTGCCCATCGTCTTGGAAAATATTTTATTCATACAATGGGAGATATTGCCAGAATATCGCTTAAAAATCCGGAACTTTTGTTTCGGGAATTTGGAATAGATGCTGAAATACTGATAGATCATGCCTGGGGACTGGAATCTGTCGGTATGAAGGATATTAAGAATTATAAATCTGAAACTAAAAGTCTGTCTTCAGGACAGGTTCTTCATGAACCGTATAGTTTTGAAAAGGCTAAAATTATTGTGCGTGAAATGGCAGAACTTCTAGCACTGGATTTATTCAAAAAAAAATTAATTACAAGTTCTCTTACGCTGATAATCGGATATGATACAGAAAGTTTGAAGGAAAAAGAGTTTGAAGGAGAAGTTGTGTACGATTTTTATGGACGAAAAATGCCGGCTCCTTCTCATGCAAGCTGTAATCTGGGAATAGAAACAAATTCTTCAAAAGTAATAACAGAGGCCTTTATAACAATCTATGAAAAAATCATCAGTCCCGTATGTCTGGTGCGTAGAATTCAAATGAGTGCAAATAATATAAAAAACGAAAATGAAAGACAGCAGACTTTGTTTGATGAACTTGATGAATTTAGCGGAAAAATGAACCAGAAAGCAGAAGTGGAATTGCAGAATGTGCGCTTAAATATAATTGACCGGTATGGAAAAAATGCAATATTAAAAGGGATAAACTTTGAAAAAGGTGCAACTACAATTGAACGAAATTTGCAGATTGGTGGTCATAAGAAATGAAAACTTTTGGATTTTTGAAGTTATCTTAACTAAAAAGAAATCCAAACTCTTTAGCATATTTTATTATTATATAGAGATTTGACAATATAAAAGTTTGGATTTTATTTTCGATATTCAAGACAAGGAGGATATTGTTATGAATATCGAAAAATTAATAGCGA
>JAEEGL013207104.1_pt1 | contig 12951 bp, 10 predicted proteins | sample 9134231 | NCBI WGS metagenome assembly JAEEGL01 (sample SAMN16246548, study PRJNA631951) | gut metagenome | biome: gut microbiome; feature: rumen; material: fiber-attached | host: Bos | place: Iran: Karaj | collected 2018-10 | reverse complement strand
GTCTGTGTAGCGCAACTGCATCAGTTTCACGTAGGTGCGGATGAACTCCATTTCCTTGGTCAGGGGCACGCCGTGCTTGTCGCCCTCGTAGAGCACATAGCGCATCATCTTGGACAGCTCCACAATCGTCTCCTGTGCTTTCGCGGGGTCGATGTCCACGAGGGCGTGGATGTTGTTGAGCGTGTTCATGAAGAAATGGGGGTTGATCTGGTAGCGCAGGTACTCCAGTTGCTGCTCCAGATTCTGCTTCTCCAGCTCCGCCAGGCGTCGGCTATCTTCGCGGCTGCGGAAATAGATTTTGATGCCGAGGTTGGCGCTGAACATGAGGATGAGCATAGCCACGGCCATAATGTCCGGCTCGCCGCCGATGGGAGGCTTCCTGTCGTCGGGGCGGAATCCGTCGTCGTGCGGACGGGGTGGGGGAGCCTGGCGGTGTCTCATTTCCGCTGGCGCGTCGGGGCGGTGCCCTTCAGGTTTGTGATGGCATTGATAGACGGCGAAGACGACCACTACAGCCGTCGCGACCAAGGAGTAGAGCATGCGGCGGCGTTTGTGTGCCAACAGCGGTGCCAGCAGAAAGTTGTGGACAAGGAACAGCAGCAGGAAGGCCGCAAACTTTTCCCAGATGTGGAAGACCTCCATCCAGTCGAACGCCGTGCCTGCATCGCCGGCCGAGCGCACATAGGCGTTCAGCAGCGGGCTCGCAAAGAGCAAGACCCACAGTACGAGGTACGTGATGTTCTCCTGTCGCGACTGTTTCATCCAGTAGTGTTGTTTCATATAGATAACGAAAGAATACGGGTGATTATTTTGTTTTTGTGCAAAGATAGAGCTTTCCGGACGTTTGGGAAAATATTTTCTACAAACAGCCCGATTCTTTCAGCGAAACGGCCACCTGATGCTTTGCGCTCGCGTTGGCTGAATAAAATGGGGCGTTGGTTGAATTTTTTTGGCTGTTTCGTGGCTTTCATCTACTTTTGTACCGTCAAAAAGACATATTTTATATTATCACGCATGATGAAGAAAACCCTTTTATTGTTCATGGTGCTCCTGGGCGCTCTGACCGCTCAGGCCGGCGACGCCTATCCTTACCTGACATTCGAGACCACGGACGGCACCCGAGTGTCCGTCAGCACAGAGTCTCTCTCGCTCAGCTTCAGCGGCACCACGCTGACAGCCGGCGAGCAGGAGTTCACGCTGGAGAACCTCAGCAAGATGTATTTCTCGACGTCCGACGAATCCACGACGGGCGTGGAGACCATTCAGGCATCGCAGCTCTCCATGGACGAGGCTGCCGAGGTCTATGACCTGCAGGGCAAGCGTGTCAGTCGGAATCAGATGCGCAAGGGCGCATATATCGTGAAGACGAAACAGGGAACTTGTAAATTGGTAGTCAAATGAAAAAGATATATACTTTCCTCGCAGCCCTCGTGGTGGCCATAGCTGCCGTGGGCCAGACCCTCAACGTGGAGGTGGGCAACGTGACATACTTGTTTCCTGCCGATCAGGCGGGCGAGATGACATACGCCGACGGCACAAACCTGACGATTATGAACAAGGTGTTCACGCTCTCGGAGGTGACCCGCATGGCGGTTGATGCCACCGAGGTGGAGGACAACACCGTCAGCGTCAGCTACGACGGCACATCGGCCCGCGTGCTCGTGGCCGGCAATATCGCGCAATACGTGGAGGCCACCGTCAGCGGTGCCCACGTGAGCATCGTCCAGAGCGCCGACGTCAATGACGAGGTGGGCGAAATCTCCTATTCGCTCGCAGGCACCAGCACCGACGGCGAGTTCTACATGGAAGGTTCCTACAAGGCTACCCTCGACCTGCGCGGCCTGACGCTCACCAACCCCTCGGGCGCAGCCATCAACATCCAGAACGGCAAGCGCATCAACGTGAGCGCCAAGCTCGGCACCGTGAACACCATCACCGACGGCACGGGCGGCACACAGAAAGGAGCCTTCGTCTGCAAGGGACACACCGAGTTCAAGGGCAAGGGCGAGCTCAACGTCTATGGTCGCACGGCACACGCCGTATGGAGCAAGGAATATGTGGAAGTGAAGAACCTCACGCTGAACATCCTCAGCGCCGTGGGCGACGGCATCAACTGCAACCAGTACTTCCTCATGGAAAGCGGCACACTGACCATCAAGGGTGTTGGCGACGACGGTATTCAAGTGTCCTACAAGGACGAGGAGGCCGAGCGCGAGGACGATGATTCGAGCGAGGCTACCATCCTTGGCGGTACGCTCACCATCACCACGACTGCCAACGGTGCCAAGGCCATCAAGGCCGAGAGCGATATCACCATGATGGGAGGCTTGCTCACGATTACCCAGTCGGGCAAGCCTACCACCGACGGCACCGATTACAGCTATGTGTCAGCTGTCAAGGCTGATCGGGACATCAACATCCTGGGCGGCACAGTGACTATCAACAATGCCGCTATGGGCGGACGCGGCCTGAGCGCCGATGGCACTGTGACCATTGATCAGGTCTATCCCACAATCACCACCGATGTCAACATCACCGTCAGTGGTAATGGCGGCACTGATGCTGAAATGGTTGAGGACGATGGTTCCTCGTCAGGAAGCGAAGCAGCCTCCTACAAGGTATATGTCAGCGTTCCCACATCGGGCGGCGGCCCCGGTGGTGGTGGAAACAGCGCGTGGAGCACCGTCTATCTCTACAAGAGCGACGGCACCCTCGTGAGCCAGCTCACCAGCGCCGTGACCCTGACCTCCGGCAACACATCGCGCACGTTCTACGTCTATGACTTCAAGTCAGCACAGACAGGAAGCTACTATTTCAAAGGTAATGACTACACCAGTGGAGGCGGCTGGGGTGGGGGCACAACCTACGCCATCCAGTCCTCGACGTTCTCAGCGCCCACATCGGGTTCCGATGTCTATTACACCATGAGCGGCTACTCCACCAGCGGCTCCACCCGCACTTATACGCTGACGAACGCGACCTCCACGTGGTCTGGCGCCTCGGGCAGCAGCTCCGACGACAACTATACGGCCAAGGGTATCAAGGCTGATGAAAAGGTGGCCCTCAATGCCGGAACGATCACCATCAAAGCCACCGGCACCGGCGGCAAGGGCATTAAGAGCTCCGGCACTTACACGCAGGGCCTCTCCGGTGGCACCGGTCCCACACTGAAGGTGACCACCAGCGGCAGCTCCATTGGCGGCAACTCTGGTGGTGGAGGTGGCTTCCCGGGTGGCGGCGGTATGGAGTCCAGTGGCGGCAGCAGTTCCAAGGCTATCAAGGTGATGGGCATCGCAACCCTCTATGGAGGCACGAGCGAGATCTATACCTCCACCGATGGCGCTGAAGGCCTGGAATCCAAGACAGCCATTTACATCGAGGGCGGTCAGCACTACTTCAAGTGCTACGACGACTGCATCAACTCCAAAGGAAAGATATTCTTCAACGGAGGTGTCACCGTCTGCTATGGCTACGGCAACGACTCTGTAGATAGCAATGCGGGTACGACGGGAGCCATCACCATCGGCAACGGCGTCGTCTTCGCCTACAGCTCGAAGGGCGCGCCCGAGGAAGGCCTCGATTGCGACAACAACTCCTATATCCAGATCACGGGTACGGGCATCGGCATCAGCGCAGGCGCTGCTCAGGGCGGCGGCTCCAGCAGCAACTCCATTTCCAATGCCCAGCAGGGCTACGCCTTCGTCACCAGCACCATCAGCTACACGACGGGCCGCTACTACACGCTTTGCGACGCCAGCAGCAACAACCTCGTCACCTATAGCTTCGAAGCCTCGTGCAGCAGCTCGCTGGCACTCTTCACCGCTACGGGTATGGTCAAGAATTCAACTTATTACGTGAAATACTCCAGCTCGGCGCCCACGGATGCCACCACCGTATGGCACGGCCTCTACTTGGGCAGCACGGCCAAGGGTACGACCAGCGTCACCAGCTTCACAGCTAAGTGATCTATAACCACAAACACAAAAACGTTTTTCTTGGGGGCTGTGTCAGCGATGATGCAGTCCTTTTTTTATTTGATGGACAGCCACAATTCTTCGAGCACGCGCGGGAAGTGGGCCATCTCGAGTTCGTGGACTTTGGCAGCAATGGTGTCTGGTGTGTCCTCGGGCGAGAGGGGCGTACTGAACTGAGCGATAATCTCGCCACCGTCGCAGACAGGAGTCACGTAGTGGATAGTGATGCCCGTTTCGGTGTCGCCGGCCGCTTTGACTGCTTCGTGGACGTGATGCCCCCACATGCCCTTGCCGCCGTGGCGGGGCAGGAGTGCAGGGTGTATGTTGACGATGCGGCGTGGGAAGGCGTTGATGAGCAGGTTGGGCACCATGGGCAGGAAGCCGGCCAGGACGATGAAATCGATGTCGTACTGGCGCAGCAGAGGCAGGATGATGTCCTCGCAGCTGAGGTCGGCTTTGGGGACTACGGCTGTGGGTACGCCGAGTCGCTTTGCACGCTCAAGGGCGTAAGCATCGGGGCGGTTGCTGACGACGAGGCTCATGTGGAAACGCTCAGAGCCTTGGAAATAGCGGATGATGTTCTCGCAGTTGGTTCCGCTGCCGGAAACGAAGATGGCGACCTTCATGACTTTAAAGTTCAAAGTTCAAAGTTCAAAGTTGGGTGCAAAGATAGGGATTCTGGAAGTTTTTTTCAACTTTTTTGGGGAAAATGATAGGGGATAGGCTAAAAAGCTGTATCTTTACGGCGCAAAACTTGTTAACATTGAACATTGAACTTGGAACATTAAACTTTGAACTTTGATACGATGAGAAAGCTATTCTTTTCCCTCATGCTGCTCGCAGCCAGTGCTGCGCAGGCACAGCGCACGCCCACAATGGGTTGGAGCTCGTGGAACACATTTGCCCTCAATATCAGCGAGGAGGTGATCAATGCGCAGGCTGACGCTATGCACAACAGCGGCCTGCAGGCGGCTGGATATCAGTATATAAACATCGACGACGGCTATTTCTATGGACGCGATGAGAACGGCCGCCTACGCATCCATCCGGAGCGCTTCCCCAACGGGTTGACGCCTGTGGTGAAGCATATCCACAAGCTGGGTCTGAAGGCGGGCATCTACAGCGATGCCGGTCAGAACACCTGCGGCAGCATCAACAATCCCGACCGCTCGGGCGCCGGCGTAGGCTTCTACGGCCACGACCAGCAGGATGCAGACTTCTTCTTCAAGGACCACGATTTCGACTTCATCAAAGTCGATTACTGCGGTGGCGAGTCGTGGGGCAATGAGTGGAAGATCAAGATGGATGAGCGCGAGCGCTACACAGCCATCACGCATGCGCTGAAGAATACGGGCCGCAAGAACATCGTGTTCAACATGTGCCGCTGGGCATTCCCTGGCACGTGGGGCGCTGAGGTGGCCGACTCGTGGCGCACGACCTACGATATCTACGATGCGTGGAAGAGCGTGCGCGACATCCTGGCCGAGAACCTCTATCTGAGTGCTTACTGCCAAGGCGGTCACTACAACGATATGGATATGCTGGAGGTGGGTCGCTCGATGACACAGGTAGAGGATGAGACTCACTTCGGCCTCTGGTGCATCATGAGCTCGCCGCTGCTCATCGGCTGCGACATGACAAAGATTCGTCCGGAGTCGCTGAAGCTGCTGTGCAACAGCGACCTGATAGCGCTGAACCAAGACCCGTTGCACCTGCAGGCTTACGTGGCCGACAAGCAAGGTCCCTGCTTCGTGCTGGTGAAGGACATCAAGAAGCTGCAGGGCAAGGAGCGTGCCGTGGCCATCTACAACCCCAGCGACGAGCAGCAGACCGTGACTCTCGACCCGAAGACAATAGACCTCGGCGGGCGCGTGTGCCTCTACGACTGCGTGGCGCAGATGCCTTTCATCTGCATCAAGGAGGCTACGGAGATCACGGTGCCTGCGCACGGTACGAAGATTTTCCAAGCCCGTGGAGAGCAGCGTCTGGAGCGTAAGAGCTACCTTGCTGCTACGGCCTATCTGTCTGCCTATCAGGAGCTGCGCAACAATCAGGAAGAGCGCTCGGCTATCTACGTGGCTGACGAGAAATCGGCTGGCGGCTATGTGGCTGCTTGGCTGGGCTCGCGTGAGGACAATGATATCCAATGGCGCGATGTCTATGCGCAGAAGGCTGGCACACGCCGCCTCATCATCCGCTATTTCGGCGGTGAGGACCGCGACATGAATCTGGAGGTGAACGGAAAGTTCGTGACGACCCTGCACACCCGTTCGCGCGACTGGAGCCGTCCGGCCATCATCGGTCTCGACATACCTCTGCGCAAGGGCTTCAACACCATCCGCCTCTACAACGCTTCGGCCTGGATGCCGGATATCGACGGTATCACGATCGAATGATTGAGGATTAAAGTTTTCAGCGTGAAATGAACATCGTTCAATATACATCGCAGATGGCGCCCGAATGGGATGCCCTGGTGCGCGAGTCGAAGAACGGGACATTCCTGCTGGAGCGGGCGTTCATGGATTACCACTCCGACCGCTTCTCCGACTGTTCGCTGATGGTCTATGAGGACAATACGCTCATGGCCGTCTTTCCGGCTAATTGGGTGGAGAAAGAGGCTACCGTGTATTCGCATCAGGGGCTCACGTACGGCGGACTGATTTACACGACGGCTGTGACGCAGAAGCAGGTGCTCCGCTTCCTGCAGGGGGTGATGATCTGGTATATCGACTATCTGCAGGCACGTCGGCTGGTATATAAACCTATACCTTATATATATAGCTCATGCGCGTCGGAGGAGGATCTGTATGCGCTCTTCCGTGCTGGCGGACGACTGACGGCGCGAGGCGTGAGTAGCGTGGTCACGATGTCCAATCCGCTGCAGATGCGCAAGCTGCGCCTGCGTGGTGCCAAGAAGGCGATCGAGAACAACCTGTATATCGACCGTATGACGGAGATGGATTGGAACACGCTCCACGAGTTCTGGCAGATGCTGACGGATGTGCTGCAGCGCAACCATGCGGTGGCGCCTGTGCACAGCTGCGAGGAAATGCAACTGCTGATGGAGCGCTTCCCGTCGCAGATCAAGCTCTTCCTGGTGCGCCAGGAGCGAAAGATTATGGCCGGTTGTGTGGTGTTCCTGACGGAGAGGGTTGCCCATATCCAGTATATAGCGGCAGGCGAGGAAGGGCGCTCGGTGGGCGCTCTGGATTTGCTGTTCCGACATCTGATCAACGAGCGCTTCCGCACGCTCCCGTATTTGGATTTCGGTATCTCCACTGAGCACGGAGGCGACTATCTGAACGAAGGACTGATCTTCCAGAAGGAGGGCTTTGGTGCGCGTTCTGTGTGCTACGACTGCTACGAGGTGGCACTGGACAGAGCCCGTATTGCGCAAATGGAAACCATGGAAAACACGCCCGTGGAGCGTGTGAAGTTCCTCGACCTGAAGCGCGTGAATGCCAGCTTCGAGCCTGCGCTGACCGATGCCGTGGTGCAGGTGGTGCGTGGCGGCAGGTATTTGCAGGGAACCTTCAACCAGACTTTTGAGCAGCATTTTGCCCAATATATCGGCGTAGAGCATTGCATCCTGTGCGGCAACGGTCTGGAGGCTTTGACGCTCATGCTGCGAGCCTGCAAACAGTTACGCGGCTGGACGGGCCAGAGCGAGGTCATCGTGCCGGCGAATACGTTCATCGCTACAATTCTTGCTATCCGCGAGGCTGGACTGGTGCCTGTGTTGTGTGAGCCCTTGTTGCAGGATTATCTGATGGATGTTGCGCTGCTACCCAAGCTGCTGACTGAGCACACGGTGGCAGTGCTGCCTGTTCATCTGTATGGTCGGGTGTGCAATATGCGGGCCATCAATGCCTTTGCCCAGAAGAACAATCTGCTGGTGCTGGAGGATGCTGCGCAGGCACACGGTGCCATGCAGGGCGGTCGCAAGGCTGGGCATCTTGCTTTTGCTGCGGGATTCAGCTTCTATCCGGCGAAGAATCTGGGCGCGTTGGGCGATGCTGGATGCGTGACCACCGACGACGACGCGCTGGCTGAACAGGTGCGCCTGATGACCAACTACGGGTCGAGACGGAAATATGTTCATGAGGTGGAGGGATTGAACTCGCGTACGGACGAGATACAGGCTGCCGTGCTGGAGGTGAAGTTGCCTCGTCTGGATGCCGATAACGAGCGCCGTCGCCAGATTGCCAAACGTTATCTCGATGGGATTGACAGTCCGCTAATAGTGGAACCTACGCTGCCGCGCGACGAACGCGAACATGTGTTCTATGTGTTCCCCATCCGCTGCCGCTATCGTGAGCAGCTCATCCGATGGCTGTCGGAACAGGGCATTGACACGCTGATTCACTATCCCATTCCGCCGCATCAGCAGAAGGCTTTCTCCGAGTGGAAGGAGATGAGGCTGCCCGTGACGGAACAGATTCATCGCGAAATACTGAGCCTGCCTATTTGTCCGCAGATGACGGACGAGGAAGTGGAGCGTGTGATTGCTGCTATCAACCAGTTTAATCCTGCCGGATGAGGATTTTCGTACTCATATCCACCATTGACGAGGGCATCCGCCGTGTGCCGGACGTGTTGTTGCCGGCAGAGGAAGGCGTATCGTATGTCGTCGTGTGGCAGCAAGATTCTGTGGTTGAGGCTGCGAATCCTCAACCGTTGCTCGACCGCACGGATGTACACGTGGAAACCATGAGTGGCCGTGGCCTCTGCCGCAGTCGCAACCGAGCAATCCAGATAGCCATCGATTTGCTTGACAACCCGCTCGAAGATGCCGTCTTTATGATTGCGGATGATGACGAACAGCTGATGCCGGAGGCTTTCAACCGGATTCGGGAGGCTTACAGCACGAACCCGCGTATGGACGGAGTTCTGTTCAGGATGCGCAGTTCCAAGGGTGGCGATTATTTCAAGACCTACCCGCAAAAGGCTGTCACCTACGGCAGACATCCTCGCAGCTACTATCCCAGTTCACTGGAGATGACTTTCCGCACACGCGTGTGGCAGGCTGGACTCCGTTTCAACGAGCGCTTCGGGCTTGGTTCAGAACAACTCTGCGCAGGCGAGGAAGATGTTCTGCTCACTGACATCGCAAGAAAAGGGTTGCTTGTCAGGATCCTACCGCAGGACATCTGTTACACCGAGCCCTCAACCACCGGCAACCGCGCTTTTGATGACAAAGTGCTGCGCTCAAAAGGCGCTGTCTATGCGTATGCTCATTCGCTCGCGTGGGCATTTTTCCGCAGTTGGCGAGAAGCTATTTCACTTGCTATGAGGAGTAGCCGTTCTCCGTTTCCCATCTTCCGCAACATCTGGAGCGGAGTTAAATACATACGCTCATGAATCCGTTGCTGACCGTTGTCGTTCCCGTATATAACCGTTCGCATCTCATAGAGCGCACGCTGGACAGCATTGCCGCTTCCACATACAGGCCTTTCGTGCTGAAGATAGTAGATAACGCCTCTACGGACAATTCGCTGGAAGTTTGTCAGCGATGGGCAGAGCGGAACGCATCAGCGGATAAGTTAGTTGTGGAAGTCATTGAGGAGACAAAGGCTGGTGCTCCGTGTGCCCGAAACTGCGGACTCGGCTCCTGCCAAACGCCATACATTTATTTCTTCGACAGCGATGATTTCTGTTCGTCTGATTTCATCGGAGACGCTTTGAAAGCTCTTGAGAAAGAGGATGCAGATATGCTCTTTGCCCCTGTTCAGATGGAGATAGATGGCCAGCTGAAACTCCGTGCTTATGTGGAGTATGGCGGTTTGGTGGAACAAATAAACAGCAGTATGCTAAGCACTCACTCGATGGTTTTCCGTACGGAGTGGCTGCGTAAGATTGGCGGGTGGCGAGAGGATCTCACGGTGTGGCAGGACTGGGAATTGGGCATTCGCGCTTTGTTGGCTCAACCCAAAATCCATTGGATGACAAACCACCCCTACCATCGAATAGCTGTTCATGGTGACAGCATTACGGGACACAGCCTCAGCCAAACGCTGGAAGGTACACTCTATACCATGCGATGCGTGATTGATAATATCCGGAAAGCTGACAGCATCAATGAGAAGGAATTATCGCGCTGCCTTCAGGCTTTGTATGACCGCTCTATGATTATGGCAGGCAAATTGCGCAGAGAGAAGAATCCAGAGGGTGTCGAAGCCTACCGCCGACTGGCTGCAGAGGTGATGCCGAATCCGAACCTGATGACACAAATGAAGGGCAGATTGTTATACTGTTACACAGCTGCTGGAGGACGTGGTGCCTGGAAGTTAATCTAATTCAAAAATGGCCGTTAAGTATATATTACTTGTTCCGCTGGGTGGCTTATGCAACAGGCTCCGTGCCATCATGTCAGCTATATCGCTGGCACGTGATATTCAAGCACCGCTCAAGATTGTGTGGCTGCGCGATGCGGGGTTGAACGCACGTTTCTCCGACTTGTTCAATCCTCTCCCTGAGATTGCTGACGTGCCTGTGACGATGATCGATTCCACGGCTTGGTACTTTTACGGTGTTCCCCGCCTTCGCAATCTATACCTGCCATCATTATGGCAGAGAAATGCCTTCGATACGATTCTCAATGAAGCCAGACTCTCTAAAGTTCTTAGCAGCACATCGGAAGAAGAACTGCCTGACGCCATTCGCTGTCTGCTTCGAGGTAAAGTCCTTATCCATACGGGATTAGGATTCTATCCAACGGATGACAGGGAGTTTCAACAGCTGTTTATTCCGACGGAAACCGTTAGAACTCTTCTTGCAAAGAGATTGGAAAAGATAGACCAGCATACCGTTGGCCTGCATATTCGGCGAACAGACAATAAGCAATCGGCCAAGCACAGCCCTCTGTCGGCATTTGAAAGCGCGATGCGTGCAGATTTGGAGCGTGACCCAGAAGCCTCATTTTATATTGCAACGGACGACCCTGCTGTGTTCACCTCGCTGAACAGCCGCTTCCCCTCCTGCTTCTGCAGCGAATCCTCGCCCACACGTTCCACAATATTGGGTATGCAGGAAGCTGTAGCAGAGCTCTTTACTCTGATTGCTTGTCCTCGTTTCCACGGTTCGTATTGGAGCAGTTTCTCCGATACTGTCGTAGCTTGTCACGAGACAGGAACAGCCGACATCTTATTTGTATAAAAATCCAGATATTGTTGTGCCACTTTGATGTGGTCGTGGTGGCGGCGGATGTATTCTATGCTGTCAAGCTGAAGCTGTCGAACATCCTCCTTGCCGGATAGCAGGCGGTTGGCTATCTGGTCATAAACATCTTGCTCGTTGGGTTGCACGTTGATGATGGGGCGCAACTCATGTTCTCCCAACAAATCATAATGCTCTGGCTCACCGCCGCCCACGAGGATGAGTCCCTTGGACATAGCCAGCAGACCGTTCATCGCGGGCGTGTAACTGTAAAGCTGGTCGAGGAGTACATGGCTGCTGTTCATCATCTGCTGATATTCGGCAAAGGGAACGTTTTCGGCTTTGACAATCTCTACGCGTTCTTTCCCACAATCTTTCTCCAGACGTTCCAAAGCGGACAACATAATGTCTGTGCCTTTATAGGATGAACGTGAACGCTGGATTCCGATGAAGAAGCGTAGTGCTTCTTCGTTTGCATAATCAGCAGAAACATGCTCTGTCGGATTGACCGCCTTGATGTTGATAGGAAATGGTATGAAACGTGTTTTCTCAGGGTAAAACGGGCGGTAGCACATCTCATATTCGCAGAGCCCGGTGATGATGCCGTCGCAGTCGTCAGCGATGCGGAGGTTCAGCTCGCCTTTCGGTCCGTGGAGCCAATCGCGTATCATCGTGTGCATGAAGGGATAGTCACGTAGCTGGCTTCCGAAATTGAAGTCGCTGTAGCGGAAGGTCTTGCAGTCCATGCCCACCTTGACCCAGAAATGGTCGATGCCGAAGGCTCCAAGGAACACGCGTCCGTTGTGTTTCCTCAGATAGCGGTAGAATGGCCACAGGCGTTCGGCTTTCAGGTCGAGGAATACGGGATTGATGAACTGTACGACATCGTAGCCTCGCAGCTGGGGCCACACCCGTGCAATGTCCCAGAGATATTGGAGGGTGGAGAACTTCGAGTCAAGAGACCCTCGGCGCAGATTGATGTCGCGTGGATAGTTCTTCCAGCGGTCGCCATCGGAAACCACAGTAACTTGATGGCCGAGAGCCCGAAGACCCTCGGCCAGCGTCCAGTGGACATTACTGTATTCTCCGATGAGAAGGATTTTCATTTCAGGAGCACTTTCTTGCCTCCGATGATGTAGATGCCGCGCTTCAGCGACGGGTATGCCACGCGACGTCCGGACAAATCATAGATGGCGTATGGATCGGCGGTGGGCTGGGGCACCTGTTGGATGCCTACAGCGTCATCCGACTTCTCGGTCAACGTCAGTGTGAAGTGGTCGGCACTCCACCAGGCTGTACCTGAGGTTTTCACGCTGAGCAAGACCGTCAGCGACTGCCCGTGCTGCACGGTGACAGGCTCGGTGGTGATGCGTCTCCATCCATTGGGCAGCTCGTCTTCGGCAGTGGATGTCTCGCCCTCGCCCGTGAAGGTCTTAGAACCTGAGGAGGTGGTTGTTGAGGCTGTCAGCGTTATCTCAGCCGTATCCTGTCCACGCAGCAGGGCACTAAGCGTATAGGTGCCGGCGGGCAGTCCTGTAATCTCCTGCGACAGCGACGAATTGAAGGCGCCGCTCTTCCAGATGTTCCAGAAGTAGTTAGAAGCATCTCCGTCGTAGCTTTCGTTCTTGTCATTGAATCCGACGTTAGAGGTCTTCCAGCCATAGGACGTCTTGTTGTTAGCATCGGGGTTGACGATGAAGCGTGTTGCATCGAAGCCTCCATCGATGGGGGGCATGAGGTCGTAGAGTGCCACCTCGGCGTGTGCCTGCTCAGCTGGCAGGCTGATGTCATTCAGGTCGCCTGTGCGCAGAAGTACAAAGTT
>JAEEGL012542292.1_pt1 | contig 12951 bp, 12 predicted proteins | sample 9134231 | NCBI WGS metagenome assembly JAEEGL01 (sample SAMN16246548, study PRJNA631951) | gut metagenome | biome: gut microbiome; feature: rumen; material: fiber-attached | host: Bos | place: Iran: Karaj | collected 2018-10 | reverse complement strand
GACCCGACATCCGTAGAGTTCTGCGATGAGATCGGCCTCGACTACGTATCCTGCTCACCTTTCCGTGTACCGATCGCAAGACTTGCTGCTGCACAGGCTGCAATACACCACAAGGGCATTTAAGTTTCAGAAAACGCGATACCAATCGCAAGACATTCTACTTTATGACTTTGACTGTTACGAAGGAGGATGTTAAAGAATACTTTGCCCGGGATCCAAGATACAAGAAAGTGAATGGATTCCAAGAAATGCAAGTTAAGATTTACATATAAGAACAGTCGGAGCATATTGCTCCGGCTGTTTTTTGTTTTAGCACTTTAAATGTTCAAGGAAACTTAATAAGGCTTATATTATAATTATTAATATAAAATCTTTGCTTTGAGAGGGTTTGCCATGCAGAAGTATCAGATTAACAAATATTCCGTAAGCACTATTCTTAATTGGGTCAAAGCAAAAGATGTTGCAATTCCAGAGATACAACGACCGTTTGTATGGGAACCGAAAAAAGTTAGAGATTTAATAGATTCTCTTTATAACGGATATCCTGTTGGATATTTAATTGTTAGCCAGAGTCATGATCTTAAGTTAAAAGATGGATCTTTATCCAAAGGTCAGAGAATACTAATTGATGGTCAGCAACGTGTAACTGCATTAATGACATCATTACTTGGTGTTACGGTGTTAGATGACGAGTACAAAGAACGCGTAATTAGAATTGCCTATAACCCTTTTGCTAAAGGCGAAGAGAGTGTTTTTGAAGTTCAAGATCAATCTCATCTTAAAAGTAAAAAGTGGATTGAAGATATTTCCGTCTTTTTTGCTGACAATTTCAATATGTTCACCTATGTTGAGGATTACTGCAAAGAAAATCCCGAGATGACTCGAGATGAGTTTGCACAGAAGGTAATTGATGTTAGAGATATTCTGACAAAGGAACTCGGAATAATTGAACTGGATGCTAGTCTTGATATAGAAACTGTAACGGATGTGTTCATTCGCATCAACTCCAAGGGATCTGTATTAAGTCAGGCTGATTATGCTATGAGTAAGATTGCTGCTGATGAGAAATATGGTGGCAACCAGCTCAGAAAAGCAATTGACTATTTCTGTCACGTTGCAGTTGAGCCAAGTTTCTTCCATAAACTTAAAGAGAATGATAAAGCTTTTGTGGAATCTGATTATGGAAAAGAGATGGCATGGCTGCAAAATGACTACTCTTCGATTTATGATCCATCATATGAAGATATGCTCCGAGTATCCTTTGTTCATATGTTCTCAAGAGGTAAGCTCAAAGACTTGGTCAGCCTCTTATCTGGTCGTGATTTTGAAGCGAGAGATTATAAGGCTGAGATAGCAGAAGACTCCTTTAAGAAGTTAACAGAAGGTATTATGCATTTCATGCATCAATACTACTTTGAACAGTTTGTATTGGCCGTTAAAAATGCCGGTTTTATTAGTAATAAACTTATTAATTCTCAGAATGCTTTGGATTTTGCTTATGTTGTATTTCTTAAGCTTGCTTTATCCAACGAAGTCGAAAAAACAGAAATTAAGCGTTATGTTGCAAAGTGGTTTGTTATGTCGATTCTTACTGGAAGATATTCAAGTTCGCCGGAAACCAGAATGGACATGGACATCAGAAATATAAACGAAAAGGGTGTAGTAAGTTATCTGAAAGAAATAGAGGATGCTGAGCTTTCTGATGCTTTTTGGGATTATGGTTTGGTTCAAAAACTTGAAACGCCTAACTCTTCTGCGCCAGCATTATCTGCGTTCTTTGCTGCTCAAATTGTAAAAGGGGATAGAGGGTTATTCTCCGCGACATCTTCTGTTAGAGATTTATTTGGTGCAAGCGACGTGCATCATATTTTCCCTAAAAGTTATCTTCAGGAAACTGAAGAATTGAATGTAAGATCAATCTACAATCAGGTTGCCAATTATACATTCCTCGATACACCTGTAAATATTGCAGTTGGCAAGAGGGCGCCCAACGATTATTTCAAAGAAGCTTTTGATTCTGCAGCTAATAACGGAACTGTATTTGGTTCTCCTATGACATTAGAAGAACTGAAGAAGAATCTTGATATGAACTGTATTCCGCTTGAGATAGTGGACTGGGATTACAATCAGTATCTTCACAGTTTCTTGCCTCAGAGAAGAAAACTGATGGCAGCGAAGATTAAAGCGTATTATCAAGGCCTGTAAATGTCATAATATATTGTAAACGCGGTCGGGTTGAGGGATCTAAATGAAATGATAAAGTTTGGCTAATTCCAAGGAATGTGAACAATCCAAACGCTCCTCACATTATAATAAGGCGATGAGGTAATAATATGTCTATACTAAGTAAAAAAGATATGTCTGAAGAAGATATTAAGTTGAATTATATTACCCCTGCTATTCAGTTAAAATGGCAAAATCGTATTACGATGGAGACCAAAATCACAGATGGTCGGATAAATATTAAAGGAAATGTAGTAGCCCGCAGCAAGCCGAAATTTGCAGATTATTTATTATATCTAAATAGTGGCAAGCCAATCGCCGTTGTAGAAGCAAAGGATAATAATCATTCAGTATCTTTTGGTCTTCAGCAGGCGATAACCTATGCCCTAATGATGGATATTCCGTTTGCGTATTCATCAAATGGGGATGCTTTTTTTGAGCATGATTTCTTGACCGGAAAAGAGCGACAGATACCATTAGATCAGTTCCCGACTCAGGAAGAGCTGTTTGAAAGGTTTTATGCTGAAGTAAACGATGGCGCCGGCTATTCGGAAGCAGAAAAGAAGGTTGTCGATCAGCCATATTATTCATCACAGAATACATATCCGCCGAGATATTATCAAAGAAATGCTGTAAACCGTACTGTTGAAGCTATTGCAAGAGGTCAGCAGAGACTTCTTCTAGTCATGGCTACTGGTACAGGAAAGACTTATACAGCATTCCAGATTGTCTACAGATTGCTCCGCTCTGATATAAAGAAAAGAATTCTTTACCTTGCAGACAGAAATATCCTTGTGGATCAGAGCATCCTTCAAGACTTCGCTCCGCTGGAGAAGACTATTTATAAAGTTGATTTTTCCGATAAAGACTGCCTGAACAAGATATCATCCCACGAAGTGAATTTTGCCCTGTATCATCAGATGGTAGGTCAGAATGATGAAGAACACTTTAGGCAGATTCCAGCAGGATATTTCGACCTTATTATCGTTGATGAGTGTCATCGTGGAAGTGCCAAGGAAGACAGCAACTGGCGTAAAGTACTTGAGTATTTCAATACGGCTACTCAGATTGGTATGACCGCAACTCCTAAAGAGAGTGAGACGGTATCGAACATTGATTATTTTGGGGATCCTGTTTATACATACAGTCTGAAACAGGGCATTGAGGATGGATTCCTTGCTCCGTTTAAGGTTATCAATGTTACCTTGGATATCGGTGATGGATGGAGACCATATAAAGGACAGACAGATATTTACGGTAATGAAATTGAAGATCGTATCTATAATAATCGTGATTTTGATTATCCGAATGGCGTTATCCTTGAAGATCGAATCAATGAGGTTGCTAACGAGATTACAGAATATCTGAAGAGTACAGGTAGAATGCAGAAGACCATAGTGTTCTGTGCTACTGAAGATGCTGCTGAGCGCATGCGTGTCGCACTCGTAAATCTTAATGCGGATATGGTTGCAGAAAACCCGGATTATGTTGTTCGTATTACTGGATCTGATATCTACGGAAAGAGCAAGCTGGATTACTTTATATCCGTATCTTCAGAGTATCCAGTCATTGCAACAACATCTGAACTGTTATCGACCGGTGCAGACTGTAAGATGACAAAGCTCATTGTGTTGGATAAATATATTGAAAGCATGACCACATTTAAGCAGATTATTGGTCGTGGAACCCGTATCCGTGAAAAGGAAGGTAAGACACACTTTGCAGTTATGGACTTCCGTGGAGTTACAAAACTCTTTGCGGATCCTGAATGGGATGGACCGATAGAGCAAGATGAACACTTCCATCATGGCGGTACTGAAACCCATCCTCCAAAACCTCCATATGATCCGGATGATCCGATAGAACCAGTTGAAAAACTTGGTGTACCTATCGTTGATAAAGATGGATGTCAGGTAAAGATCATTAATAAAACTGTATCTGTTTATGATGCCAACGGAAGGTTGCTCAGACAGGAAGATATCATTGACTATACAAGAACCAATATCAAAGGTGAGTTTGCTTCATTGTCTGATTTTATCAACAAATGGAAAGCATCCGACAAAAAGGAAGAGATAAGAAAAGCTCTTGCTGAAATGGGTATTGATCTTGAAGCCTTGAAAAAGGATCAGAATATGACGGAAGTGGACGACTTTGACTTCATCTGCTACGTTGCTTATGGACAGAAACCTCTTACAAGGGCCGAGAGAGCCAATAATGTTAAGAAGAAGGATTTCTTCTCCAAATATTCAGGAGATGCCCGCGCGGTGTTGGAAATACTTTTGGATAAATATATGAATCAAGGAATTACAGAAGTTGAGGATATTAAGGTCCTTTCATTAGCTGATTTTGCAAATTATGGAAAGCCTGCAAAGATTGTAAAACTCTTTGGAGGTAAGGACCAATACGAACAAGCCGTAAAAGAGCTTGAAGCAATTATTTATGAAATCGAGGTAGGATAAAATGGCAATGCAGTCGGGATTTATTAAAAGAATCAGAGACATAATGCGTATGGACGCCGGTATTAACGGTGATGCGCAGAGAATTGAGCAGATGGTATGGATGCTCTTTCTAAAGGTATATGATGCCAAGGAAGACGATTGGGAACTTAATGAAAAGAACTATACTTCTATTATCCCAGAAGAGTGCAGATGGCGTAATTGGGCGCAGGCAGACGATAATGGTCATGCTATGACTGGTGATAAGCTGCTTAACTTCGTAAATAACACGCTTTTCCCGACATTGAAGGAACTGCCTGTAACACCGGATACACCTGTGAAGAAGGCTATTGTAAAATCTACATTTGAGGATGCCAACAACTATATGAAGGACGGCGTATATCTCCGTCAGGTAATAGATATCATTGATGAAATTGAGTTTGATGATGTTAAGGAAAGCCATGATTTTGGTTTTGTTTATGAAGAGATCCTCAGGGATTTGCAGTCGGCAGGCTCCTCTGGTGAATTCTATACTCCTCGAGCCGTTACTGACTTTATGGCGCTTATGATACAGCCGAAGCTCGGTGAAAAGATGGCAGATTTTGCCTGCGGTACCGGAGGTTTTATCACATCTTGGCTCGGACAGTTACAGAAGCAGGTTAAGGATACAACTGCGAAGAGACAGTTTGATGACAGTATTTATGGTATCGAAAAGAAACCGTTCCCTTACCTTCTTTGCGTTACAAATATGCTCCTGCATGATATTGAAGTACCGAACATCTATCACATGAACTCTCTGAAGCATAATCTTTTGGATTATACAGATGATGATAAGTTTGACGTAATTTTGATGAATCCTCCGTATGGTGGACACGAGGATAAATCTATTCAGGGATTCTTCCCAGATGATCTTGCATCATCCGAGACTGCGGATCTCTTTATGTCTGTCATTATGTATCGTTTGAAGAAGAATGGTAGAGCTGCGGTTGTTGTACCGGATGGATTCCTTTTCGGTCTTGATAATGCAAAAGTAGCAATAAAGACAAAGCTTCTAACGGAATATAATTTGCACACAATTATTAGATTGCCGGGTTCAGTATTCAGCCCGTATACATCTATTTCAACTAACCTTCTGTTTTTTGATAATAAGAAGCCTTCAGGAGATGTTTGGTTTTATAGAGTAGATATGCCTACCGATAGAAAACATTTTTCCAAAACAAAGCCGATGGAACTTAAGCATTTTGATGAAGCAGTAGTTTGGTGGAACGACAGAAAAGAAATAGAGCTGGAAGATGGACCGAAGGCAAAGAAGTATTCGGTAGATTATCTTTTGAAGGAACAGGGGTGCAACATCGACCTTTGTGGATACCCTCATGAGGAAGAAGAGGTGCTGGATCCTCTTGATACAATTAGAAACTATCAGGAAAAGAGAACAACTCTTAATGCCGAAATTGATAAAGTTCTTTCTGAACTCGAAGCATTGCTTCCGGGGGGTGTTGAGAAATGACACCTGAACAATTAAAATCAAGTATTTTGCTTATGGCATTTCAAGGGAAACTTGTGCCTCAAAGAAAAGGTGATAATGCTGTTTCTCTTGTGGAAGTAGAAGAAATTAAAAAGACTCAGGCTCGATTAGCAAAAGATAAAGTCATTAAAATTGGAAAATATGACAAAGTTAATTATGAATATGAATATGAGTATCCAGAGATTTGGACATTAGTAAAGATTGGTGATATTTCCAATCTTGTCACAAAACAAACAGGGTTTGATTATTCTAAGACTATCAAACCGGCTTTGTTGGACCATTTTGAAGATGGTACATTACCTCTTATTCAAACAAGGAATTTTAAAGGGAAGGAGTTCAATATGAACTCTGCATTTTATATCCCATTAAATGTAGCTGATGAATATGAGCAGCTAAAGCTTAAAGAAAAATGCTTATTAGTATCAATTGTTGGCAGCATTGGTAATGTGGGACTGTTTGATGAGGCTGAAATAGGCTTTCTGGGTGGCGCAATAACAAAAATAGACTTAACGGATAAGCGATTGACTGATTATATTTATTATTTTTTACAGTCTCCTATAGGACAATTTCAGTTAAACAAAAACAAGAAAAAGACTGCTCAAGCAACAATTACTGTTGAAGATGTGAGAAACATAATAGTACCTATACCACCATTTGAAGAGCAAGATCGTATTGTTGCTAAGATAGAAGAGATTCTTCCGTATGTAGATCGTTATGCGGAAGCTTATGAGAAATTAGAGCAGTTCAATGCCAAGTTTCCGGATGACATGAAAAAGTCCATCCTACAATTTGCTATAAAGGGTAAACTGGTGGATCAGAGATCTGAAGAGGGAACAGCAGAAGATCTTTATCAGCAGATAAAGCAGGAAAAACAGAAACTGATAAAAGAAGGCAAAATAAAGAAAGAGAAACCTCTTGCGGAAATCACGGAAGATGAGATTCCATTTGATATTCCGGATAGTTGGAAGTGGGTTAGATTTGATGATATTGCTGGATTTTACAATGGCGATAGAGGAAAGAATTATCCAAACAGATCAGAGTATGTTTCTGAAGGTATAGCATGGATTAATACGGGACATATTTTGCCAAATGGATTCTTAGATGAAGATACGATGAATTATATTACAGAAGAAAAATATAATTCATTATCTGGTGGAAAAATAGAGGCAGGAGATATGGTGTATTGTTTGAGAGGAGCCACTTTTGGGAAAGTCGCAAGGATAGAGCCATTTTCTATGGGTGCAATTGCTTCGTCATTGATGGGAATTCGACCGGTTTTTTATGAGTTAAGAGAATACATATATTTATACTTGAAAAGCCCTATGGCAAAGCAACAATTATCCATGTATGAGAACGGATCGGCACAACAAAACCTTGCTGCAAAAGATGTTCGCAAGTATTTGATTCCGCTTCCACCGATTAAAGAGCAAAAGAGGATAATTGATAAAGTTAATGAATTAATGCCATTATGTGAGAGGTTAGTGTAGTGAGAACAGTAGCATTACGATTTGGAGATAACATAGCACCTGAATGTGGGACTATAGAAGCCCATAATCAGCTGATAGACGAATATGGTGAAGTGTGGTATGGGAAATTTGGGTCGCCCCTCTCGGAAAAGGTTATTACGGAAATTTTAAGAAATGAATCTCCGAAGATATTGCTAATTCAAAGCGGAACAGCCAATAGATATTGGGCGTATATTAATAAGATAAGCAAAGAGATTCCTGACTTAAAAATGGTTCCACAGTATTATCATCACGAAAAGGGAAGAGTGAAAACATGGTTTTGCATTTATCGTTTTGAGAGTGCTGAAAAAGATATTATGTCCAAATGCAAGGTGGTTTCGTCTGGATCATTATTGTCAAATGCTTCAAAATATAGTATGAGTCCGTATTTCATAATAGATTGTGAAGAATAGCATTTAGAAGTTCGATAGTATAGTGCCTAATTAACTAAAAATGTCGAGGTGTAAATCCTCGACACTTTTTGTAAGCAGGTATAATAGTATCTCGACTTACTAGTTGATATGCTATTGCAAACAAATATCTCATCGATGATATTGCATGCTGAAAGGCCGTTCTGAACTACAGCATTACAAGTATTGGCCGCTATTCTTGGTTGTGTTTCCCTTTTCCTTGGATTATGTCGTTTAAGTCGTGCTCATTGAATTCGAAGTCTTTTTCTGTATCTTCATTTAGTTGAGCCATCATATTATATTTTTTATATGCCTCATCATAAGCTTTTTGGTGCCAATCCACTTCGTTGATTTTTCTTAAGAACGCATCTTCAAAGGTTCGTCTTATGTAATTGCTTAGGACATACATTTTACTGTCATATTTGTCACTATTACGGCTATTTAGTTTCTCAATTGATTTTCGCTGAATCTGAATGTTCGTGAGAGTAAATGATTCCTCCCCCTTATGTTCCTCAAGCACTTTATCAATTGCTTCGAGATGACCGTAGGAGTAGCTATTGTTAACAGCGGCAGATAGTAGTTGCCGCCAATAATCAGAAAGCATCAAAGGCCAGGTATCATCTTCAAACATATATGAAAGCATTTCTGATAATCCCAGTTGAATTCTGGGATCCATTAGTTTTAGAACTGTCTTCTCCGAAAGCCCTGTTGATTCACATATGGATTGCACAGTTATATCTCGAGAAACAACATTGCTATAACCCAAAAGATAATCTGCTGAGCATTCAAACAGAGCACAATATGCAACGATGAATTCACCTTGAATTTCACTTGCGCTATCCGCAACCATATGCTTTCTAACTTTTTTTACGATGCTTCCTATGGCGTTCTTCTTAATCTCATCTTCAAGAGTTACATCAGTTATTTTGGATTTAACGGAGACGAGGTTTTGTTCATATAATGCGCGTGCTAAATCATTAGAGTTCTTATAACCCTTTGCTACCATTAGTTTGCTTAAACGCACCTTGAATTTCGAAGTATCACCATTAGGTTCTGGTCTCAAAGACATTTCAGTTTTACCTCTTGAAAAAGGATAAATTTATCTTTTCTTTCGTGAATTATAGCATAAAAAGAAGCGAAATAAGATGGATTTATCCGTTGTTGGCGGGTTTAATATAAGTATCTTTCGAAAGAAATAATACATACAGGAGGTGCTTATGCCAAACGAGATCAACACTAATTCTTACCATGAACCAGCTTTGGAACTGGCAAAGAATGTAAAGATAAATATTAAGCTCGAAGGCTGGCCTGCTGCAGCAACATGTTCAGTCGGATTACTCGGACTAGCCACAGTTGCGGTTGTAGCAATAGTAAAAGGTGATTAGTTCTGTAGAGAGAAGTTCCGGAGCTTCTCTCTTAATCTATTAGCTTATTGTAGGAACAGGTATTAAATACTGAGGTTTTGTATGAGGTCGAGAAAGAGAATTGAAGGTGAGATGCCTTGTAGACTTGGTAATCAAGAGCACTTATCGTTTGTTAAGCGATTGACGTCACGAACATTTAATAAACGTTAACGTCAAGACTTGACGAAGGCGTAAAGCGGTGATACTATACGCTTATAAGATGATAAAGGAGGATTTTTAATGTGCATTACGACGGTAAATTAGTTTTTAAGAACATTAACAAGTTGATAGAAGATAAAGGAATGAAGATCGGCGATTTTGAAGCCGAAATGACAGTCAGCACAGGTTATGTTTCTCGTACGTTTAAAGATGGTGCAAAGCCAAATATTAACTTTCTTATTAATGCGGCAAAGTATTTTGACATAAGCTTGGATTCCCTCTTATTCAGAGATATTAGCCTTCCGACTCCAGATGAGAAGAGAAAGTATGATTTTCTTCAAAAACTGATCAAGGATACATGGGATTCCCAATTAGCCTGGATTCCCGAAACTCGCAACGCACTTAATGACCGTGTTTATCCGACGGATGACGGAGGTACAACCCATCCGTTATTCGAGATGGCTCCGTGTGGTGACAATAATTATAGCCGCTTTGAGCCAACATTCGTTTCTCACGCTTTTGACACAAAGACTTATATTTCGGATGACTGTTACCATCTGGAAATGAAGACAGGTGCTACGCTCTATATAATGCATGTTGGTTGTTACAGTGATGAATACGATCCAGTTGCTCCGCCTGATTCCGTGAAAGAAGCATGGATGTATTTAAAGGATCGCTCGAAACATTTTCTATGTGATAGCAACGCTAAGAACAATGTTGGTCAGAGTGTTAATGAGCTTTACGCAGTAATTAAGAGAGCGGCCAACTGTCCTAAATCTTCTAAGGCAGTAGATGATGCGATTGATGCTTACTTAAATGAATCGCCTGAATTACCATTCGAAATATAGGGGGGCTTATGAAGAATAAATTGGATAGTAGCCAGATAAGAACTCCCGTTACCGATAAGTTGATCGGATATCGAGCTGCGAAGCGTGGCCAAAAAGGAATAGCCTTAATAAAGGTTTCCGATAATAAAGCAGTGGAGTGCATGGGGTTTATCTGTACAACAGATTTAGTTGCAATGCTAAATACAGGACCATATATAGAAATAGATTAAATACAACTACTTGAAGTGCCGTTCATTTTGTATCAAAGCCGGGTAGTATCGACCATCTATACGATAGTTGATGCTGACCGGCATTATATATTTTGTAAGAAGGGAGGGAAGCTAATGGATACATACAAACGCATAATTTGTTCTTGCAGTTATAAGAATTGTCCTTATAAAAAGAACCATTGTTGTTTGGGGGAGATAAATATCGATAGCTTAAACGGTGTGATACCGTTAAAAGCTCGACATTGCTGTAAGGTAAAGCACAGCAAAAAAGTATTCGGTATGCTGGCCGCATAACATATTAAATACTCGCGAAGGATGCCTCTCGTAGCGCATGAATCGCAGGACTGAAAGTGATTACACACAGTTCTTGTGATCGTGACTACGGGGGGCTTTTTATTTGTCTGAATAACTGAATCGTTATTATATGTAGCCGCATTAACGGCGGCTCGGAACTTAATTTTTTCGAGCAATCGTTATTATAAGTGACCGCATCCAGAAAAGTAGGTGCTCGCCATGGAGTAGCACCGTTAGCTGCCGAGTACGGATGCATAGCAATTTAAAGAACCAGCCTTGCTAACGGGTTTGGTCGCAACTGAAACACTGGAGGTTTCGGGCGATGGAACACGCAACAAAGCTGGGACGGGTTATTATGCCCGTTTTAAGATCCGATTGGGGAACTGCATATGAACAGTCCCTGACACATTATCCCTGACTTCCTTGGATTTTGCCTTTTTGAATTTCGCAGATCCAAAGGAGTCACCGATATGAATAGATATGTAATTTCTGTAAGAAACACATTTACAGGCAAGTATGAAGAAGTTGAAGTTAGTAGAGAGGTATATGAAGTCTATAGACGAGCTGAATGGACAGACGAAAATGATCGTCGACGGTTTTATAAACATCAGACACCGTTCAGTTGCCTTATTGGCAATACTGATGACAACTTCGAAAACTTCCATGAGTTCGTTGCAGTAAGCATGGCTCAGGACGATGAAGCGTTTACCGATGATGACATAAGCGAGATGGTTCACAAGGCTCTGAATTCTTTAAGTGAAGCCGAGTTGAATCTTATCACTGATCTTTTCTTTGAAGGTAAGACCGAGAAAGAAATTGCTGCATTGTCAAATGTCAGTCAGCAGGCCATTGCGAAGCGCAAAAAGAGAATACTCATGAAGTTAAGAATAGAAATCTCCGAAAAATATTTCAGGTAGAAGGTTGTATTTGCCAGATTAACTTACCGATACAAGTGAAAAGGGATGAGCACCCAGAAGCGATGGCCTTCCCGGATTGAACTTTGACAATTTAATACTCCTATATGCTCTTCTTTAACTTTCCTGTCATCAGGAGCCAAACGAGGAACTGCTGATCTCACTCAATAACAGATTGGCCACAGCCTCGGAAATCATAACGCATAAGTGATGTGGCGATGAGCGATGGCAGTCTCGAAGATACTTTCGTGATTTACAGGCCGATTACCATGTCGGGATTTCCTGTGAATGCGACCGCGGTAGTACTGCGGAGGGGTCCGCCTATGGGAATCGCATGCAAATTCCAGAAGAAGAACAGAGGGACGAAAGTTCGCTGATCATGAAGAAGCGAACAGTTTATTTAACAGTACATGTATTTGTTGGCTGTGGCGGGAAGAATCACAACTTCCTGCTGCAGTCACAATGATATTACGAATTAAGGAGGAAGAAGTAATGCTTATAAAAGATTCAAGTAAGAAGACAGTAAGCGTAGAAGTTGATGAGGGTAAAAGCGTAGTGCTGGAAGTCGATCGCAACTGTATTAACCCTGTCGTATTAAGTCTTTGTCCGAGATGTTATGCAGCTTTTGCAGAGCATAAAGACAGAAAGGCTGTCAGATTGGAAGAATCAAATTGTTATACAGGGTGCGACATCTGTTTGGCGCGTGTAGCACGTAATTATGTTGTGTTCGAATACATATTAGACAAAGCTGCTTAAGGAGGAATTATTTATGAAGGAAAATATGCCCAGTGTTACTGCTAAGATTATCTGGATGAACGAGGATAAATCGTCTGCTAAAAAAGCAACAGCATCAGTAACAATAGCTGATTCATTTCAGATAAATGGTGTGAGCATAATAGAAGGCTCTAAAGGTATTTTTGTTTCAATGCCGCAGAGATCAATTACAGATAAGAACGGCGCAAAAAAATATGTGGATGTTGCACATCCGGTTACATCAGAAATGAGAAACGCCATTCATAGCGCAGT
>JAEEGL016960821.1_pt1 | contig 12952 bp, 13 predicted proteins | sample 9134231 | NCBI WGS metagenome assembly JAEEGL01 (sample SAMN16246548, study PRJNA631951) | gut metagenome | biome: gut microbiome; feature: rumen; material: fiber-attached | host: Bos | place: Iran: Karaj | collected 2018-10 | reverse complement strand
TGGATCACCGGACAGAACCGTGAGTCCTTCAGGCAGTAATCCTTTTACGATATACCTGCGCTTTTCAAGCTGCTTTTCAAAAAGCACGTCGCTGTCGATGGTATGAAAACGCTTGATGCCCATCGCTTCTTCAAGCAGTATCTTTTGCTGTTCCCGCTGCCACTGATCATCTCTTTCTTCGTTATCGCAGTTATCGTACACGTCGTAAAGCTCAGCTGCTGAACTGAAGTCGCGCGATCCTGCTGTTCTTTTTAATTCTGTCATCTATCGATACCTCCTGTGGTTTGTTTTTTCCCTTGCGGGACTTCCGCCTGATGACATTGATAAAGACGGTATGTATGATCCATCACAAACAAAAGAGCCGGAACCGGTATAACAAACACCACTCCCGTCACGGGGAGATAAATACGTTTGTTATTTCAGTTCCGACCCTTGATTCCCGAATTCACCGCCGGGAGGATGGATATGTTTTTATGATATTACCGTGCCGATGATCGGCACGTTTACAAGTCCGTAGCGCGTGTGCAGCGCTTTAATGCTGACTGCGAGAATTGCACCGCATTTCGGATTAGGACATTGGATGACCATATCGCATTTCTGCTGATTCATTGTCGATATTCTGTACTCCGAAAGATTGCATTGATGGTAGACCCATTTTTCGGGAAAATCTATCGTACGGTATCGACATACAGGACACATGCGTTTCGGCATATTACGGCGACCGTCGTCCTGACGGGAATTGTTCTTCATCTGTATTCTCATCTCCTTTTTCACATTCATAAACTTCCTTCCGGTGCTGCAGATGGATACCGATATGACCGATCCCGAGAATGATACCCGCTGCGAGCAGAAAAGGATTGCCGCCATATATCGCGATGAGCAGTACCGCGACGACAGGCAGAGAGGCTCCGGCGACGGGGATCCCTATTATGCCGCGGTAGAAATCCTTCATGGTTTTTTCGCTTCTAAAATAGCGTATCCAGAATATCTCGTACAGGATCATCAATATCAGTGCGGCTGCAAGCCACAATACCCACCACGACGCGCGGACGTTGAAATCGCTGAATACGAGAATGATCCCGCAGACAAGGATTTCACCGATGCGTTCAAACGTTAAGAGAAACTTGTTTTCGTTTTTAACGTATTTGTCGTAATCCTTCGGTTTATGCTTTGTCCAAAAGAAATTCGGCACGAAAAGCATGATCAGAAAGATCAGCCCGACATAAGAAAAACCAAAGTGCATTTCACGTTTCCTTTCCCGTGCGTCACAAATTACACGATCTGTTTTATTACGCGCAGCGCCAGCCCCTGCATCTCAAGACGCTGAGGATAAATATCCTTGTACCGTTTGTTCTCGGGATGAAGCCGCGGCCTGCCGTTCTCGACAAACAAACGCTTGAGAGTGTTGCCGTCTTCGGTAAGCGCAACAATGACTTTTCCAATATAGTCCGTCATAGGACCATGCTCGCGTTTAACAAGCACCAGGTCACCGTCTTCGACTCCTACGCCGGTCATCGAATCACCTTTGGCGCGGAGAAGAAAACAGTCGCCTGTGATCCATTCCTCCGGGAGAGCGAGATATTCCGGGTTCTGTTGCTCTTCCTCTTCAGGCGTTCCGCAGATAACCGAACCGTAGATAGGAACCTTAACAGACCCGTATTTCTTATAGCAGTTGGAATTACCGGCAAGCTGAAGTGTGCCTTTTCCGTTGTACTCGATAAACCCGCGGTCTTTAAGGATCATAATGTATCTGTACGCGGCGGACTTGACCATGCCAGTCTCTTTCATAATATCCGCCAGGACCGGCACCTCGCCGTTATTGTCGCGGGCGTATTCACGTATGTAGTCAAGCGTGGACTGTACCCACTCTTCATTGATAGGTCTCATTTAAACACCTCTTTCTTGTTTGGTAGGACTTCAGGTTCTATTATACTCATTTTTTGGGATTTGTCAATGGTTTTTTCGCGTTTTAGTGTCGTTTGTAAACGACACCAGGGGTCAAGTAACGATAAAATTACTCAATAAGGCGTTTTTCGAAGAAAACAGCCGGCTGAATTTTGTCTCAGTCGGCTGCGTTTTCATAATAGTTATAGCTTCACGATCAGTATGATGGCGATTGGTTATTGTCAGACGGTTTAATAACCTTGACTTTTTTCAACAGGCTATCGGGTTCTTCGTATATTCTAATTCTTTTCCCACCAACCGCAATAAAATCAATTGTCATAGTTTTGAAGTCATCTTTAACAATAATTGTACCAGATGTTCCAGCCGGTATGCCTTGAAGATCTTCCTCCAGAATTACTTCAAAACGGTTTTCCATAATAAAAGGCTTACTGGATTTAGTGACCTCTTTTGGAATAATAGCGTTAATCCAGTCGTCAAGACTTTCTTTCATTTGATCCAGATAATGTGGCTCTCCGCACAACCGTGAAGAGTCGACAAAATCAGGATTTTTCCACCATTTTGGCGCGGTTCCACTCGTATGAGAGAATGCTCCACAGTTGCTACACCAGGCCCACATTCCGCAATGTCTATCGTTATGTTTGTGAATGTAAATATGCGCATTCCGGGTGTTGCAGACGGGGCATTCACAGGGATATACGGATTTGCCATCTTCAACGTTACGGAAAATACTTAAAATTCTATCATTATCGTTCCACATATTATCATTCTCCGAACTTCTTTTCCTCTTCCGCCACCATAGGCATCGGCTCTTCGTCAATCTGGTACGATGCTGGTGCAGACATGCTGCCCGAGCCGATACCGAAGAACCGTTCAAAGAAGGCTTTCAGCTTTTCGATAACCGTCTGCTTTTTCTTTGCCCGTGCGCCGCCGAAACGGGTGACCGGAGGCATGATCTTATCAATATCGGTGCCGGTCGTCTTGATCTCGCCGTTACGGAAGGAGTCCTCAAGGAATTTCCGCGTTTCCGCCTCGTTCAGATTCTCTTCGGAAATGATCGTCTGAAGCTGATTTTCTCTTTCCTCAGCCACAAAAGTGTTCCATTCCAGAAGCACGTCGTCGACGTCGTTGATACCGGCGATGAACGTCTCGATAAGAGCCTTTTTGCTGCGAAGCTCCGGGCTGGCGTCGATCGCCTTGCGGATAGTGATAAGCACTTCTTTGTCCTGGCAGTGGCTGTCATGGAACTTTTTGACGAGAAGCAGAATGTAATCGATATTGATCTCTATCTGCTTGATGAGTTCGATTTCAAAAACGATATCGTCGGTTATGTCTTCTTTTTCGCCGCGCTGGCGCTTTCTGTTCCACTCGTCGCGCAGATCCTGATATCTGCCGAGATAATCCTGCAGATCACGCTCGGAGATCAGTTCTTTTCCTTCGAACTCGTCAAAGGACACGAGCAGATTCCGCATACGGAGTATGGCGCCGAACAGAGCGATAAAGTCTTTTTGATTCTGTTCGCCCTCGATGCGCGGTTCGCTCAGCGGATAGTTCGCTCGCAGATCGTTGATCATATCCACGTAACCCGGATGCGTTTTTCCGTCCGCGCCTATGAAACCGTTGTAATAATCCTCAAACCGCTGCATGAGCACGATCCCGGACGCGTCTTTGTCTCCGAAAAGGGAGATAGCGTCATCGACCCGCTTTTGCAGATTGCGGAAGCAGACGATATTGCCGAAGGTCTTGATCCTGTTCAGAATACGGTTTGTCCGGCTGAACGCCTGGATCAGACCGTGCAATTTGAGGTTTTTATCAACCCACAGCGTATTGAGCGTCGTGGCGTCAAAACCGGTGAGGAACATATTGACGACGATCAGCAGATCAAGCTCTTTGTTCTTCATCCGCAAAGACACGTCTTTATAATAATTCTGGAACTTGTCCCCGTCGGTCGAGTAATTGGTATGGAACATCCGGTTGTAATCGGAAATTGCTTCTTCAAGAAAATCACGGGAGGACTTATCGAGTGCGGAGGTGTCCTCGGAGTTTTCCTCGCCGAGAAGGCCGCCTTCCTCGTCGTCAGCCTCGTTTGCCGCATAGCTGTAGATAGTAGCGATCTTCAGCGCCTTGGCCGGTTCGGCAGCCATCTGTTTTTTGAATTCTTCGTAATACAGCTTCGCCGCCTGGACAGATGAAACGCAAAATATGGCGTTGAAACCGTTTATACGCTGCCGCACCTTGATCTCGTCGATCTTTCCGCGGTCCGCCGACGCCACTTCGGTAATGTTCGTCAGTTTGGAGAACATATACGTCTGGTTGCCGCGGTACGTCTTCTGATCATAATGATCGAGTATGTATTTCGTGACAAGCTCAATGCGTTTCGGCGCCATGAACGCTTTTTCACGGTCGATATCCCAGACTTTCGCATCGTCAATATCCGGATCGCTGTCCATGGTCTTGATATAATCAACGCGGAACGGAAGCACGTTTTTGTCGTTGATTGCGTCAACGATGGTATATGTGTGCAGCTGATCGCCGAAGGTCTGTTCCGTCGTGAAAAACGCCTGAGTGTGGTTGGCGGCGGTATTGATCGCAAAAATCGGGGTTCCGGTAAAACCGAACAGATGGTATTTCTTGAAATTCTTCACGATTGCAGCATGCATATCGCCGAACTGGCTGCGGTGGCACTCGTCGAAGATGATAACGACGTGCTTGCAGTAAACCTCGTGACCGGGGTTTTTCTTTACGAACGTTGACAGCTTCTGTATCGTCGTGATGATGATACGGCATTCCGGATTCTCAAGCTGCTTTTTCAGGATCGCAGTTGACGTATTGGAGTTGGCTGCGCCTTTTTCAAAGCGGTCGTACTCCTTCATCGTCTGGTAGTCGAGGTCTTTTCTGTCAACGACGAACAGCACCTTGTCGATAAAATCGAGTTGAGAAGCGATACGCGCCGTCTTGAATGACGTCAGCGTCTTTCCCGAACCGGTAGTGTGCCAGATATAACCGCCGCCGGCAATGCTGCCATATTTCTTATAGTTAGTCGCGATCTCGATGCGGTTGAGTATGCGCTCGGTAGCCGTGATCTGGTACGGGCGCATAACGAGAAGCATATTTTCAGACGTGAAGACGCAGTATTTCGTAAGAACGTTCAGGATCGTATGCCGGGCGAAAAAGGTGCGTGTAAAGTCGATCAGGTCCGGGATTACGCGGTTATTGCTGTCTGCCCAGAATGAGGTAAATTCAAAACTGTTGCTTGTGGCCTGCTTCTTTCCGACGCCGGTCTTGCTTTCGTTTATATGGTTGATACGCGTGCTGTTGGAGTAGTATTTTGTATTCGTTCCGTTGGAAATAACGAAAATCTGTACGTATTCAAACAGTCCGCAGCCTGCCCAGAAGGAATCGCGCTGATAGCGGTTGATCTGGTTGAACGCCTCACGGATGGCGACGCCGCGTCGTTTCAGTTCGATATGAACAAGCGGGAGCCCGTTGACAAGCACCGTAACGTCGTAGCGGTTGTCATGCGTTGCTCCGGCATCCTGGCCGATAGCGTACTGGTTTATGACCTGAAGGAAATTGTTGTGGACGTTCTTTTTGTCGATTAGCAGAATGTTTTTGCTCGTACCGTCGTCGCGCCTTAGGACCTGAACGTAATCCTCCTGGATCTTCCGCGTTTTTTCAACGATATGCTCGTTGGGATTGGCGACGGATTCCTTGAGAAAACGATCCCATTCGCTGTCGGAGAACTCATATTTGTTCAGCACGGAAAGACGGACGCGCAGGTTCTTCAAAAGCTCCGCTTCCGTGTGTATTCTCAGATATTCGTACCCCTGTTCCGTGAGCATACGGATAAACTCCCGCTCAAGCTCCGCCTCGCTCTGATAGTTCTCCGAACGGGTCTTGACGGGTTCGTATTCGGTTACGACGGTGTTTTCCGTTGTCTGGGCTACGATGTTAAAGTACGGCATAATCAATCATCCATCCATTCGCTGTGTTTATATTTCTTTCTCAAGTAAATAGTCAGTAGAATAACCGCAACCAAAATTACAGTAACGGCGATTAGAACAATTATAAAGTGTTTTTCAAGAATCATCACGACATAGGACAAAGCCAAAGATACGATAAGTGAAATGATCGTATATGCGGCGCTCATACGTGCCTTATTGTGATGACCGATTGCGTCAAACACTATTCCGACCAAGCCAAACGAGATAAGCCAAGTAGCGACCTTGACAAAGATTTCTCCGGCGATTGATAGCCCGCTGTCTTTCATATTTTGGGTGACAAGCCAAGTTATGACACTAATCAACGGCTTCCACAACCCACTGAAAATAACAATGAGCAGTATCAAATATCCGATTAAGCTTGATCCTTTCTTCATTCTTTTGATATCTCCTTGAACGACAACAATTTGTCTCTGTAGTATTCGTATTGTTTTTGCCTTGCCTCGATCTCGGCGGGGAGACCCTCGGTTAGGTCGTTGCAGAGTGTGTTGAAGCGGTTTAGCAACAATATAATCTCGTTTTGCCTCTCAAGCGTTGGGAGAATAATTACGATACTCCTGAAATCGCCTTGGTTTAGCTTGGGTATGTTTCCATGTATCATTCCCGAAACGTTGACTGTTTGCAGATAGTAAAACAAAAATCTTGTCTCTGCCAAGTCGTTTCCCTCAATGATATGGGCGTGATTGTTGACCCATATTTTTCCCTCAGCCCATGTAACAACGGGATGACCATCAGCAGTGACTACACTCCCATCTTCTCCAACCAGTACATAAGAACCATCAAAAATGTAATCTGATACATAATCCTGTATTCCGTTTGCGCCGTAATAGGGATAATCTCCTTTCTCACGTGCGGCTTTTGTTACCGGTTTTCTTTTGCTGTCAAGAATAGCGCAACACTCTTCAAGAGTCACTATCGCATACCCAAACACATACTGCAGCAGTTTTATCTCGTCACCGCGCCGCGCTCCTGCTCTCTCTCTCTCTCTCTCTCTCTCTCTCTCTCTCTCTACGTTACCAAATTGTGAACGATCGAATGAGAGGAGGAGATCACGGTAATAAGCGTACTGTTTGTTTCGCGCCTCGATCTCCGCCGGAAGACCGATGTTCAGGTCGGAGCAGATGGCGTCAAAATTGTCGAGGACGTTGACAAGCCGTTTTTGGACTTCAAGGGATGGAACCGGCAGTTCTATCTGTCCAAGCATTTCACCGCTAACATGCGGAACACCTGCTCCTCTTTTCATTTCATTCAGTTCTTTTTCTTTCCGTTTGAGAACATAATACAAATACTTAGGAATCGCTACTTTCTCTTTTGCTTCATACCCAAAACCGTCAGTAACAAAAATCGGTTCATTCCAATACGATACAAAGCCAGCAGAAGCACCACTACGTGCTACGACAACAATCTCACCATAGTGATTTGCTTTATCTATATAGTAAGCCGGCTCCTGACCACCCAAAATAACGGGTATATTACCAGGTTTCGAGTCTTTTTTCGTAATATATTCCCCACGGAAAACATTAGCGACTTTTGAGAGGGGGAGGAAATCGACGCCTTTTTTGATATTTAGGAGCTGGTCGCGGTAGTATTCATACTGCTTTTTTCTCGCTGTAAGCTCCGCTGTAAGCTCCGCTGTAAGCTCCGTGAAATTGTCCAGAATCCGGACAATTTCACGCTGTACCTCTATAGGAGGTACGGGGATTTCAATATCTTCAATAACCTGACGGGCCAATCTTGGAATACTTCCTCTGCGGACTTTTCCGTAGATTATTTGTTGCTTCGAGAGTAAAAAATGATAAGCATATCTGTCATTTAAAGCCGATGAGCAGACAATCGGGAAACAGTCGTCTGCAGCCCAAAAATCATTCTCGCTAAATCCGATATCGCCAGCCGCTCCGGCACCAATTACATAAGTGGTATTTGCTTTGTAATTGCATTGATTATAGAACCCCAGTGGAGTTAAGCTGTTCTGGAATACAAGATATTTTCCTTCTTTGGGTAATTGTTCGCGAACAACCCTTTTTCCTCTTTCAACCGCAGCAACGTCAGACATTTTTTTGTATTCAACACCAGAGGGACAGTATTCTTTTATCAACTCATCCAGTCTGCTCATTCCGCTACCTCGATTTCCCTGATTATAGCATCGATCTCGGCGCGAAGGATTGCCTCGCGTGCGACAATTTCGTCGATCTCGGCGTTGAGCTTTTTGATGTCGATCTTCTCGCGGGTGTCCTCCGCCTCGACGTAGGTGGAAATGGAGAGATTGTAATCGTTCTGCGCGATCTCTTCATAAGACGCAAGATGTGAAAAGTGCTTTTCTTCGGTATGTCCTGCAAAGACGGAGACGATCTTTTCGATATTCGCCGATGTCAGTTTATTGTTGTTCGTGACCTTGATACATTCGTTCGTCGCATCGATAAACAGAGTGTTACTATCGGCTTTGTTCTTCTTCAGCACCATGATGCAGGTAGCGATAGACGTGCCGAAAAAGAGATTGCTCGGAAGCTGAATGACGCAATCAACGAAGTTGTTGTCTATAAGATATTTTCTGATCTTCTGCTCGGCTCCGCCGCGGTACATGATACCGGGAAAGCAGACGATCGCCGCCGTTCCGTTGGACGCCAGCCAGGAAAGCGAATGCATAATGAAAGCAAGGTCCGCCTTCGATTTCGGCGCAAGCACGCCTGCGGGAGCAAAACGCGGATCATTGATCAGCAGCGGATTTTCGTCGCCCGCCCATTTTATCGAATACGGCGGATTTGAAACGATCAGCTCAAACGGTTCGTCGTCCCAGTGCTGCGGGCTGATGAGCGTATCCTCGCAGGCGATATCGAATTTGTCAAAACCGACGTCGTGGAGGAACATATTGATACGACAGAGGTTGTACGTGGTGATATTGATTTCCTGACCGTAGAAACCGTTGCGGATGGCGTCTCTGCCAAGCACTTTTTCTGCTTTCAGAAGCAGCGATCCTGAACCGCACGCGGGATCGTAAACCTTGTTGATTTCCTTTTTGCCGACCGTGCCGAGCCACGTGAGCAGTTCCGACACGTCCGCGGGAGTAAAGAACTCGCCGCCCGATTTGCCTGCGTTGGAGGCATACATCGTCATCAGATATTCGTATGCGTCACCGAAAGCGTCGATATCGTGGTGCTTCACGTCGCCGAGGTTCATCGCGGCGATACCTTCGAGCAGTTTCACGAGCTTTTCATTACGCTTCGCGACCGTCGCGCCGAGCTTGTTGGAGTTGACGTCAAAATCATCAAACAGGCCGGCGAAGCTGTTTTCCGACTCGCTACCGCGGGCGGACTCCTCGATGTGGTTGAATACGCGCTCCAGCGTTTCGTTCAGATTATCGTCCTTTGACGCTCTTGCGCGGACGTTGCAGAACAGTTCGGAGGGGAGGATAAAGAAACCTTTTTCGTTGACCAGGTCTTCCCGTGCCTGTTCCGCTTCAGCGTCCGGCATTTGCGCATAGTCAAAAGAGGCGTTGCCAGCAGCGTGTTCGCCTTCGTTTATGTAGTTGCAGAGGTTTTCGGAAATATATCTGTAGAACATCGTGCCGAGCACGTAATTCTTGAAATCCCATCCGTCAACGGCTCCGCGAAGCTCATCCGCGATAGCCCATATCGCGCGGTGCAGTTCCTCGCGCTCCTGTTCTTTTTTCATATCAGGCATTGGTTTTTTCCTCTCTTTCCGGTCCGTAAGACATGTAGAGCAACAGTAACGCGTAATAATACATATCTTCCATTGTTTTCAGTTTATCGTCTTCAATAGTATCTTTATACTCCCATGATTCGTCGTATTGGGCGTTCGGGTCAAATCCATGCAAATGATGGCAAACCGAGATAATGAATCTGTTGACCCAGAAAACAAGCGTTTCCTCTTCGCATTTTGCTAAATTAAATTCATTCCAGAGCATATTAAACGGCGGGGGCATTTCATCTTCCGGATGATGTTCAAGTCCGTACTCGTAATCATCGATATATGCGCGCAGATTTCCACGAACATTAGGGAATAACGAGCTCGCATATTTTCTTTTGAAGATATAAGGGTCAATACTTTCCGGCTTATAGTCTGCATGATACATAAATGCCCTGTGGAAATACTTTGCGCCATCGTACAGAAACGGAATTGTTGCGTATTTTTTATCAGTTATCTCTTTTTCGAAAGCGTCAATACATTTATCTATTTCCCCCGCATTGCAAAACTCATAAGGCTTTATTGACTCGTGAATCAATATGGCCTTCTGAGTTTTTTTATTTTGCCTTATGAAAGCATTGATCATCGGGTTAATATGCTTATGCCTCGGATTGAGAATGGAAGCCATTTCGCACAAGGGAAGCAAGTGCAGGTCTTCTTCATGGTCAAGACAGAAAAGACGGGCATTTTCTAAAGTGTCTTCGTCGATACCGTATTCGGAACTGTGCGGAACATCCTCTTTTCGAAGTAGGACGTTGTCGCCATCGGACTCCAAATGAATATCGGCTTTTTCCTTATTAAATGAGGTTATATAATCAGTGGTTATCTGCTCAACACTTTCCCGGTTTCCGGCGTTTTTTGTTGCAGTAACAACATAGAAAAGTATTCCGGATATAAATCTATAAACGCAGACATTTTTGCTTGCCACAACTTGTTTTTTAGTCTGCTGTGAAACACGTTCGATAACAGTCCCGTCTTCGATCGATGAATCGCCATTGATAATATCTTTAATTGCAAGGACCATATTAGAAATAAGGTTCTGATCAAAAAGGGGAATCACGTGTTTTTTTATCTTTTCAGAATAGTCCGCTAGGTCAGAAATGGATCGGGCAGAAATTGAAAACGCCGGCGGCAGATTTTTGGTGCCTCTTACTGCACTTGAAACCAGTGCGTCGTTGAACCACTCTCCATTAACGTAGTTTGAGTCAATAGTCGATAGAAGTGCCGACACAAACTCTTTCTGCGTAACTGTTTGCAATTTACACTTTACGAGTACAGATGCGAACGTAGCAAAACATAATTTCATATTAACACCTGATTAAAAGAATTCCTTTTCAAGTTCTACAACGTCACCTATATCAACGTTTAATTCTTTGCAAAGACGAGCAAGAATATCAAGAGTAACCGATTCTCCCTTATTCATTTTTGCGAATGTTGCCTTTGACACACCGGTACGCTCCATCAGAGTCTTTTTGGTCATCCGTTTGTCGATGAGTAATTTCCATAGCTTATTGTAAGAAAACTTTGTCTCTTCCATTGCCATTTCTCCTTTATAAAGAGAGATATATTTTATTATAGCACCGTTTTAAATGGCTGTCAAGTCGGAAAATGCAAAAAGTATGTAAATGCGAACTTTTTGCAAGTAATTAGATAGATAATGGCAACCCGTAGCCATATAAGAATAACGCAAAACGCAGTATCATATTCTCAGTCCAATGAAAGGAGGACTGAGGATAATGTCTGTCATCTTTGATACCAGCTGATGAAGGAATGAACAACAAAAACGAGCCGAAACGATGTCGGCTCACACTGTAATTCCAATATGAACATTAAGTAACTTTTCCTAATAAGGAGGAATTAATATTGAAAAATCAGCTTGATTATGGTATGATATTATGTCCGCGAAAGGGCTGTAAGGATATTTGGAACGCCTTTATGTGCGATGGCGCAACATATAGCGACAACGACATACCTTTTTGCCCGACTACAGCGGATACACTTCCTTCAGAGATCATTCTGTGGGATGAAGCAAAACACATCTATAAGAACGCACTCGCAAGAGGTGATGTCAACTTCTATTTCAACGCATTTGTCGCCTTTTATCTCGATGACTACAAATTTGACGGTCCGAGAGGTATCTGGCACGATAGTGCGAACACTTTAAAGGTACTAAGCCATTTTGCAGGAGTTATCACTCCGGACTTTTCCACTTATCAGGATTTCCCCGAACCGATCAAGATCTATAATACTTATCGGATGCGGGCGTTCGGATACTGGCTAGGCAAAAACGGACTCGCAGTAATCAATAACGTACGTTGGGGAACGTCCGAGTCGTGGCGATATTGTTTCGATGGTATTCCGGATAACAGTATCGTTTGCATCGGCACAGTAGGTGGTAGTCCAAGGAAACTTATCGATCGGAAACGCTTCGAGGAAGGACTGGAAGAAATTGTCCGCATCCGCAAACCGCATTCCATCCTCGTTTACGGGTCCGCAAACTATCCCTGCTTTAATGAACTGGTTGATCAAGGCATCAATGTAGTATCCTATTCCAGCCGCACCGCGTCGGCCTTCGAAAGGAGGCGGACGAGATGAGCAAAGGTGGAAGCGGACTGTTTAACGGAACAAAGGGAAATGGTATTCAAAACATAGAAAGACTATTTCCGATCCCCCCAGATGAGTCTACAGCTGCGGTTTGGGAACATATTAAAACCACACAGGAGACATATAGTGGGACAGTGATTCCAAAATCTTTTGAAATTGATGTTCCTAAGTCATTCAAAACTCCAGCGGGTAAGATGTGGACACATGGAAATGCAACAGAACACATGTATGAGGCAATGATATCCATAAAAGAAAGTCCTCGACTTAAAGGGAGCAATCCTAATTTGTACTCACAATTCATTCTTTATGATTACTACAAATCCCTAAGCAGAGCAGTAAGGAAAGGTATTAATTATAAAACCACTGTTAGAATCGGAAACTGGGAATTTGCTTTTGCGCCAGCAAGAAATGGTCAGAATCTTCCAGTTGTTAAGCATGCCCTGTTTACGGGCTTTGAGAAATGAGGTGTTATTTATATGAATTCTGTTTCTTTAACAAATACAGATCTCGAATTACATGTTTTAAACGAAGATTATTTTGCCCTAAAGGTGGTGAATGATTCCTCTGTCGAATCAACGAAATATGTTGAATTTTGCTTTGGCGATACTGACCTTCTTGAATTCTCGTTAGATAGAGAAAGCAACATAATCAAAAAGTTCCTGCTTGTTTTATGTAACCATTTTGAAGTTTTAGATATGGATTTTTGCTCATATACAGATTGCGAGAGCGGATGTATTTCAATA
>JAEEGL015129797.1_pt1 | contig 12952 bp, 9 predicted proteins | sample 9134231 | NCBI WGS metagenome assembly JAEEGL01 (sample SAMN16246548, study PRJNA631951) | gut metagenome | biome: gut microbiome; feature: rumen; material: fiber-attached | host: Bos | place: Iran: Karaj | collected 2018-10 | reverse complement strand
GTTTGCCAAGATGGCCATCGATGAGATGGTGACCCTAAATCTTATCAGCAGCCCTTCGGAGGTTATGGACTACCATATGGAGCGGGTTAAGAAGGCTTATCCTGCATACTTTGATACCTACGAAGAGATGGACAAGCTGGTTGACTATCTCAATACCATCGACAATCTTTACTGCGTAGGCCGAAACGGTCAGCACAGATACAATAATATCGATCACTCAATGTGCACTTCCTTCGAGACCGTGAAGAACATCATAAGCGGTAAGACAGACAGGAGCAACATCTGGAATGTCAACACCGAGAAGGAATATCACGAATCCGACTCAAAGGCTGCAGCCGAAGAGGAAGAAGTAGAGGTTGACTAAAATAAGTGGGCGGCACATTTGCCGCCTACTGTCTTGTTGAGAAGGTCTTATTTATGCAGTTTATTTCATTTGGTTTTCTGCTTTTTTTGCCTGTCGTGGCTCTCATCAATTCAATAGTACCGCGCAAATACAGATATATCTGGCTCCTTGTCGCCAGTATTTCTTTTTATATCAGCATAGATTTGAAGGCTGCTGCTGTAATGGCAGGAACGGTAGTGGTTACTTACGGCGCTGCTCTTTTGATCGATAAGCTAAGAGACGGATCCGGGGAAGGTATTTCTAAGAAGGCCGCTGTAGTCCTTGGCATTTCAATACTTATCGAAGTAGCTGCCATGCTTGTATTCAGGAGCGGCAAGATACTTGGCGCCATCGGTATTTCTTTTTACATGCTCAAATCCATCGGATATCTGGTGGATGTATATCGCGGAGACGAAAAGGCCGAGCGCAACTTCCTGATGCTGGCGCTGTTTGTCTCTTTCTTCCCGCAGGTCATCTCAGGACCTATCGAGAGAGCCGGCAATATGATCCCTATGTTTGCATACCCTGTGACCGTTGACTTTGACAGGCTCAGAAACGGGTTCCTTCAGATGCTCTGGGGATATTTTCTCAAGCTGGTCATCGCGGACAGACTGGCAATCTTCGTAAATACCGTGTATAAAGCTCCGAATTCTTTTGACGGCACAATTGTTGCCCTGGCAACAGTCTTTTATTCTTTTGAGATCTACTGCGATTTTGCAGGATATTCCGCCATCGCGATCGGTGCTGCAAGGATAATGGGCATCGATGTCATGGACAACTTCGACACCCCATATATGGCGAAGTCTGTGGCTGAGTTCTGGAGAAGATGGCACATATCGCTGTCAAGCTGGCTCAGGGACTACGTGTACATCCCCCTTGGAGGCAACAGAAAAGGCACTCTGAGGAAGTATCTGAATGTGCTTATAGTATTTGCCATCAGTGGTATCTGGCATGGATCGGCGCTGACCTTCCTTGTATGGGGACTTCTTCATGCTGTATACCAGATTGCGGGTTTTGTTACTGTTCCGATTAGAGATAAGATTGTTGAAGTTTTGAAGATAAACAGAGATGGATTGTCACACAGGACAGTTAAGACCATTCTTACATTCCTTCTTGTAAATCTGGCATGGATATTCTTCAGGTCCCCTTCACTTGCGGTGGCTGTATCAGTTATCAAAAAGAGCTGTGAGTTTACACCCTGGGTGTTCACCGACAAGTCTCTCTTTAAACTTGGACTGTCACAGGGAAGCGTAAATGTGGGCATTGCCGGGATTATAGTTCTGATCGTTGCAGATATCCTTTGCTACAACGGAGTCGCGATGAGGGAGAAGATCATCAGTCAGAGTATATGGTACAGATGGCTTATTATGATAAGTGCTATCCTCGTTATCCTTATCTTCGGTATATGGGGCGCAGGCTACAATGCGTCAAGTTTTATTTATCAGCAGTTTTGAGGCAAAGTGAATGAAGACAAAGATTTCAGCTATTTTAAAAACATTAGCTTTCCTCTGCGCCACGGCACTGTGTGTGTTGGCGGCTACAATAGTACTTCGCAGCAAGGAGAGCGATTATAAATATGCGGACTTTTTTGATAAGGCCGACCAGATAGACGTTCTGTTTCTTGGATCATCCCATGTTATAAACGCCATGAATCCGGCAGTTTTATTCGGTGAGTACGGATACACTTCCTACAACATGGGCGGACATGGCTCTGTCATGCAGGCCACTTACTGGGAATTCAGGGAGGCGCTGCAGTACTGCACTCCAAAGTGCGTAGTGCTCGATATTTTCCTATTGCAGAAGGACTACAAGTACATTGATCAGATGACAGAGAATGATTCCGACGAGGAAAGAGAAACATCCGTTGCACAGCTCCATCTCAACATGGACTGCTGGCCTCTTAACAAGCTGAAAGTTGAGGCAATCAATGACCTTATTCAGGACAAAGAGGTCAAGAAACAGTTTCTGGCGGACTTCTATGTGTACCACAACAGGTGGGATGAACTTGGAAAAGATGATTACAAGTCCCTGTGGGGAGATGCGGACAGAAACGGTCTGATGGGCGCTGAGATGCGCTACGGCATTGAGCTGACCCCGGGCATTTTCCCTAATCCCGAAGACGAGAATGGACTTGGCGGCGATACAGTCGGCGAGCAATATCTCACAAAGATCATTGAGGAGTGTCAGGCAAAGGGGATCGATGTATATGTGACCTTCCTGACCTGTAGTGCTACAACAGATGATAAAAGAGCTATAGACAGCGCGGAGATAATCTGCAATACCTACGGAGTTCCCTTTATCAATCTTCAGGAAGAAGGCGTTGTGAATCTGTATGCGGATTTAAATGATACGGGTCACATGAATGCACTGGGCTCCATAAAGGCAACAAAATACATCGGAAATATACTTGCACAGAACGAGAAACTGACAGACCACAGAGGAGATGACGCCTACAGCGACTGGCAGGATATGAGCGACGAATTCAGGGCGGATATGCACGACATCGCGGTGGATTCAGATAACATCTACCAGCAGCTTGCATTCCTCTCAGAGGGAAATGTCAGCTCGGTGATCTGGTTCAATGACGGATCCCAGGCCCTTGGAGATGAGCAGATCCGAAGGCTCATACACAACTACACTATTACTCCCAAGATCTATCACACTGAAGGACCTTACGTTATGATAAACGATGTGGGCTCCGGGGAGATATATGAGGCAGATGAACAGGAGGCTCTTTCCGAAATTGATACAGCCATGGGAACAGTATACTATCAGCCGGTAGAGCATCTTTTCAGACTCTTCTATACGCTTGAAGATCCTGACACAAATCTTCTTTATGACGACTCAAGACACGACTACGATATTCAGATAATCACTTATGACAGTGAGACTGGGGAGATCCTTTCCCACAACTATTACAGATCCTACGGAAGTAACTATACAAAAGGATAAAGATCAGGAGGCGGATTTTATGAGCGATAATATTTGTATTGTCGGAATAGCAGGAGGAACTGCTTCAGGAAAGACTACCATTGTCAGGAAGATCAAGGAGAAGTTTGGCGATGATATTGCTGTCATCAACCACGACTCCTACTACAAGGCCCATGACGATCTTTCCTACGAGGACAGGACAAGGCTCAATTATGACCATCCTGCTTCCTTTGACACTGACCGCATGATAGAGGATGTAAAGAAGCTTAAGAATAATCAGGAAATAGACATGCCTGTCTATGACTATACAATCCACAACAGGTCGGATGCCACCATCCATGTGGTTCCCAAGAGAGTCATCATCCTGGAGGGAATCCTTATCCTTGAGAGCAAGCCTTTAAGAGACCTTATGGACATAAAGGTCTTTGTTGATACAGACGCCGATGAGAGGCTTATGCGCAGGATCAGAAGGGATATGGTAGAGAGGGCAAGAAGCATCGACTCCATCCTTATCCAGTACCGCGAGACCGTAAAGCCCATGCATGAGCAGTTTGTTGAGCCCAGCAAGAAGTATGCGGACATCATCATTCCAAGAGGCGGCGAGAACACAACAGGAATAGCCATTCTTACTGAGCACCTTAAACTCATGATTTCGGAGTAAAAGAGATATGCCGGTTATTTTATCTTTTCTGAGCCTCGTGTTGTGGCTCCTTGTGGTGCCGCTCCTGGTGGGGCTTCTCTTTAACTTCATATTGCCAAGGCACAGGCGTACCGTGGCCATGACCTTTATTCTGGGGTTTCTCATTTACATGGCCGTGTTTGAACTGGTGGCGATAAACTGCATGCTGAAAGTCACTTTCAGCGCCTTTACCTACTGCACTAACATATTCATGATAGTGTCGCTTTCGCTGGCGTTTTTCGGGATAGTAAGAAGCGTTATCCTTCTCCGCAACAGGGAGATGGGTCTGCTGACTCTTTTCCCGGGAGAGGACCACGGAGAGATCAGGGATTACTTAAGCCCAAGGGCCGACCTTAAGCTCTTCAAGCATCACTACTCTCTGGAGAGCCGTGTATACTGGGGGATTTTCTTTTTCCTTATGGCCGCCCAGATGGTGATGGCGGTAGTGATGGCCAGCTTTGACGGAGATGATGCCTACTACGTGGTGGAGTCTCTTCTTGCGCAGCAGGCCGATGTTATGAATACGATCCTTCCCTACACGGGATCTTCAACATCCCTTGATATCAGGCACGCCCTGGCGGTGATCACCATGTGGATCGCCTTCATTGCAAGACAGAGCGGCATTCACGCGACGATACTTTCACACTCTGTCATGCCGCTGTTTATCATTCCGTTTGTTTATATGATCTACACCGAGGCAGCAAGGATTCTTTTCAGGGACAGGCAGCAGTACACGCCGGTGTTCATGGTAGTGGTAGCGCTGCTGATGATGTTCGGCAACGTTTCGATCTACACTCCGGCCACCTTCTTCCTTATGAGAACCTGGCAGGGGAAGGCCATGGTTTCAAACATTGTGTTCCCCATGATCTTCTGGGTTTTCCTCTGGATGATAGAGGAGATAAGGGCGACAAAAGGGCTGAGAATAAGGGATGGGGAGTATAAGAGGTACGACACCATGGCTGCAGCCAGACTTAAGGTGACGCCTTGGATAGTCCTTGGACTGATATGTATGTTTTCCGGCGTATGCAGCTCACTTGGAGTAATCTTCGGAAGCGCGCTGATCGGAATACTCACTTTGGTTTTGCTGTTCCTGTCAAAGAGATGGACTGTGATTCTTGGAGCGTTCCTCAGCATAGTGCCTAATCTCGTTTATCTTGCGATATATTTTTCGTTGTTTCAGTCTTAAGCTGAAGAGGTAAGTATGTACGGAATATTTATGGAATGCTGGGTTTCCTTTAAACTCTACTTTGGAAATCCGGTACAGGCGTTCCTTCTGGTTGCTGCTGCGATATACATAACAGTAGCTGAGAAGACCCTTTGGAAAAAGTTAATACTGGGTATTCTGCCACTTGTAGTGGTGGCCGGATTTCTTTTGCCCATAACAAAGATAGTGTATGTTGCGGCATTCGATGATGGCAGTGATACTTACTACAGACTCCTGTGGCTGATCCCGTCTTACATTGTGATCGGATACGCTGTATGCAAGCTCTCTTTCAGCTTTGGAAACAGGGTGAAACAGAGGATCGCTCTGGTGGCTGCTCTGGCTGTTATCTGCCTTTCGGGATCGCTTGTTTATATCAATCAGTACATGTCCGTTGCTGAGAATTTCTATCACATTCCTCAGAACGTTATCGATATCTGCGACGTGATAGCTCCTAAGGATGACGAGCCCAGGGTAAGGGCCGCATTTCCTTCGGAACTGGTGCATTTTGTGCGACAGTACGACACTGATATCCTGATGCCCTATGGACGTGAGATGATTGCCACTCAGTGGGATTACTACAACGAAGTATATGAGGTGATGGAGAAGCCCGAGACTATAGATGCTGAGGCTCTTTTGGAAGCCACAAGAAAGACCGGCTGCAGCTACATAATCCTGGCAAAGGACAGGAAGGTAAAGGGCGATCTCATCGACCAGGGCCTTGAGATGATTGGAAGCGTCGATAAATATATCATTTATGCGGATCCTGTTGTTTTGGATCAGGGGTGATGTATGCTATTTAACTCATATGTTTTCTTACTGGCTTTTTTGCCTGTCTTTCTGGTTCTGTTTTTTGCGGCAAGGAAGGCATCATACAAAAATCCCAAGATGAGGGGAGTGTGCAAATGGATCATAGCTGCCTGCTCCCTCCTTTTTTATGTGCCCTTTGGACTGCGGAATGTGCTGGCGCTGGCGGTGAGTATCGCATTCAGCGGCGCAGCGGCTTTTTTGATTGTCAGAGTGCGGGGGAAAGGCTCTTTACCAAAGTCTGTGATGGCGGTAGCTGTGTGTACCAATGTCGCAGCTCTTTTATTGTTTAAGTTTTCGGGACTCTTTTTCCCTGTGGCGATCAGTTTCTATACGTTTAATCAGATCTCTTTTCTTGTGGATGTTTACAGAGGAGAGGTTAAGGAGTTTACGCCTGTCGAATACCTGTCCTACATTTTCTTTTTCCCCAAGCTGTTGCAGGGCCCTCTCATGGGCTTTGAGAAATACCGGGAGCAGCTTGATGCTTCAATGTCCGCAGGGCTCTCTTATGAGAGGCTTTTGAGAGGGCTGCTGTTGTTATCGATGGGACTGTTCAAGAAAGTGATACTGGCGGATACTTTCGGTAAGGCAGTGGACTATGGTTTTGAAAATGTAGCGGGGCTTGGGAGCCTGGAAGCTATATTGGTAGCGGTGTTCTATTCGTTTCAGCTTTACTTTGACTTCAGCGGATACTGCGACATGGCATCGGCCATATGCATGATGATGGGCTTTGAACTGCCGGTGAACTTTGATTCGCCCTATAAATCCGTGAATATTGTGGACTTCTGGAAGAGGTGGCACATCACCCTTACAGGGTTCTTTACTAAATATGTTTATATTCCTCTTGGAGGAAACAGAAAAGGTGCGGCAAGGATGTACCTGAATTTCATGATAGTATTTCTTTTGAGTGGCCTGTGGCACGGAAACGGCTGGAACTTTATCCTCTGGGGAGCCATGCACGGAGTGCTGTTTGTGATAACCAGGATGATGATGAAAAAGAATATGTCGCTTCCTGTTCCGAAGGTGCTAAAAGTTCTTTTGACATTCATCTACGTGACTATTGCCTGGGTGTTCTTCAGGGCGCCTTCGATATCTGACGGCGGGATGCTTGTTGCAAGGATATTTACCGGTGGCAGAAAGGCCATTGCAACGCAGATGGCTGCAGGCTTTCAGCTTGACGAGCTCTGGTATATGCTTAAGGTGACGCCGCTGATGAGGTTTAACTTTGCGTGGGTCAGCTGCCTGTGGATATTTCTTGTTTTTGCCTGTGGGATTATCTTTTTTGCACCAAACGCCCTTGAAGTGGCGAAGAAATGCAGGATAGGCGTCCGGTCCACGATCGTGACGGCGTTTCTTCTTCTGTGGAGCATAGTTAGTTTCGCAGGAGTAAGCACCTTCCTGTATATGAATTTCTGATGGAGATTGTAGTGGAAACTGAAGAAAGAAATGTTTCTGAAACTAAATACAAGAGGCTCTTTATTGGGCTTATCGTTGCGGTTGTGGCAGTGCTGTGCGCTGTTGCGGCTCTCGTGGTGTATGTGGATCCGTTCTTTCATTACCACAGGCCCCGTGCCGGATTCCCCTACGTGGTGGACAATCAGCTGAGCCAGAATCCGGGAATGGCCACCAACATGGACTACAACGGATGTATCATAGGATCTTCCATGACGGTGAATTTTGATACCGATGATTTTAAGGAACTTCTGGGATATGACACGGTCAAGCTCAGCTACAGCGGAGCGTATCCAAGAGATGATTACAATATCCTGTCCATCGTATTCGATGAGAACACGAATGCAAGAAAGACTCAGGATATGGGAGCTGTCTTTTTTGCAATGGATATTCCCACCATGACGGCTGATATCCATGAGACCAAGTATCCGCTTCCTGAGTACCTTTACGATGACAATATTTTTAACGACGTTAACTATGTGCTCAACAAGGATGTTCTGTTCCAGTATATTTTAAGGCCTGTTGTTCAGGGAAAGGGATCGGATCTGTCTGAGATATATGCAAGCTGGTGGACGCCGGATTATTACAATATCCAGTGGGTGATGCACACCTATGAGGAGCCGCCAAAGTCTGATCAGGTGATAACCAAAGAGGACGTTCTTCCCACAACTTCTGAGAACCTGGAAAAGAATATTCTGCCTTTTGTGAAGGAACATCCTGAGACGGAGTTTTATTTCTTTTTCCCGCCCTACAGCATTTTGTACTGGCATAATCTTCAGCAGGAGAATTTTTATGAGGCGGCTTTTGCCCAGTATCAGTTTGTGGCGGATGAGCTACTTAAATATGACAACGTGCGTCTGTTTTACTTCCAGACCATGGATGAGGTGACGGACCTCAACAACTATGCGGACTATTCCCACTATAAACCCGAGATAAACAGATTTATGGTAGAATGTTTTAGTGATGGCAGATATGAGATCAACTCTTCCGAGGAGATGGCGGCTGAGCTGGCTAAGATGAGACAGATCGTGGAGAACTTTGATTTTGAAGAACTGCTGTCGAAAGACTGGTAATAAATTAAGATAACGAGGATGGTTTTATGAGCAGAAATAATGACAGGAGAAGAAAAGCAAGGACTGAGGGACGTGAGCCGGTGCCGATCTGGGTACACATTGCGATCGTAGTTGTGATCGGAGCGGTAATTGCCTTTTCCATATATAAGCTTCTTAAGTGGAATGCAGGAACTGTTGAGACGGAGGGAGTGGTTGAAGGCAACTTTGAAGTTGAGGTTCTGGACCAGGTATTCCTTCTGCCGGATGACATGAAGGCGCTTCACGAGGATGACGGAAAGGAGACGATTCTTTTCCTTGGAAATGACAGCCTGACTTACTACGAAAATGAAAACGGATTTGCGCAGCAGGTGGAGGCTAAGACCGGAGCAACCTGCATAAACGTTGGTTTCCCTGAGAGTACAGTGGCCCGTAAGAACGCTGAGGGCGATGACAGCTATAGACTGGATGCCTTTAGTTTCTACAATGTCAGCAAGGCTATTGTGGAGCAGGACTTCACATTGCAGGATGATACAGCGGCCGGGATGGAGGATTCGAGATACTCCAAGAATACTGAAGTGCTGGACGAACTGGATATGACCACTGTGGATACACTGGTGGTATTCTACGATGCTTCGGATTATCTGAACCTCAGGATCGGAATGAATCCAGATAATGATAAAGATCCCATAACCTACAGCGGTGCGCTGAATGCCGGACTGTCGGCGCTGAAGGAAGCGTATCCGTATATCAGGATCGTGAGTCTGTCCTTCCCTATGTGCTATGCTTATGATTCTTCAGGCGCTCCTGTTTCGGGAGATGAGTATGACTTCGGAAACGGAAGGCTCACCACTTACCTGCAGTTTATGATCGATGTATCCGGTGGGACCGGAGTTACATTCATCGACAACTACTATGGAATGATGCATGACGACAAGGATTGGAGCTGGCTGCTTGACCACATCCATGTGACTGCTGATTGCAATAAAAAAATGGCAGAGCACTTTGTGTCCGTCATTTATGGTAAGTAATGCTTCTGATGAAATTGATAAGCCCTGCGCTTCTATTTGGAATGCGCAGGGCTTTTTGCGTTCGTTAGTATATCTGTCTTATGGGATCAATACATATCCTGAGAGAAGAACAGGTAGCCGCCGTCCTGGATGATGACGTGTCCCACCAGGCGGTCTGCAAAATCTTCAAAAAGGTCTTTGTTGATAACGAAGATTGCGCCTTCGTCTTCCAGCCAGGCGTCCACACCGCCCTGCCTTGGATGAAGGTCCAGGGTGTACTCTGCATAGGCCTGGAGATCACAGAACATGTAGTCCTTGATGTCTACTCCGTCGTATCTTGAGATGTCCTGCATGTAGATGTGACGCGAACGGTACTCATCGCCGTAAGCTTCTGCTATATCTATCATGTCATCCCTGAAGGGATATGCAGGTCCGCCGCCGGTGCCTGCCAGTGCGTTCACAGTTGTTATCTTGCCGATGCCGTGTATCGCGCAAACCGCGATGAAGCATCCGGTGAGAAGTAGTGCTGCGGCTTTGAAGGCTGTTGGGCAGGTGAAAAGTTCTTTTACCGCCCTGGAACCGTAAAGGCCTGTCAACAGAACAACTATGAGGTGTGATGAATAAACGTACCATTCGTTATGTGTTCCGGCCAGGGTGTAGAAGGCGATGGGAACTATGATCCACAGGTAAAATACTGCATCTTTCTTCAGGTAGCTGCCGAAGGTCTTAAAGGCTTCCGGAACAGATTTTTTGCTGATGATAAGTGAAATAATGAAACAGATGATGGTCGAAAACAGGAGTATGTATTCTGTGCTCTCAGGAATATCTTTAAGGTATCCCGGGGTGAACCAGGTGAACTTGTCGCCAGCTTCGCCAAAGAGCATTGCATTGAAGAAAGCAAGGCCGTCGAACATGAACCTCTTGATTGCCCAGGGCAGAACCGTCAACGTTGCTGCTATAACGGAGTAAATGATATGTCTTATCCGCTTTTCTTTTGCCATAAAGGGAATACAGCAGATGGCGGCCAGGAGCATGGGAACCACATTGAAGCTCTTGCACTGGAAGGCCAGACCTATTGCTGCGCCAAAACCGATGAGCCATTTGTTGTTCTTTCTTGACATGTAGATGCACACGACTCCTGCCATCAGGAACATATTGTAGAAGGAATCAAAGTTTCCTGACCGGAAGAGGTGATAATCGTAGAGCATATCCATTACGAGGAACGCTCCCGAGAAGAACATGATCGCGGTCAGAGAGCCGGCGTTAATTATTGAGGTTTCATTGTCCTCCTCTTTCTTGAGGAACAAAAGGAAGCCGGCAAGGATCAGGAATGTTACAACGCCTGCTATGGCTGATGGGATTTTGAAATTCAGAAGGCTGGGGCCTGCGACTTTAAAGAGTGCCAGCACTGTCCAAAGATAGAGGGGAGGCTTTGAATTGAAGTAGTCCACCTGATCCTCGTAAGTGTTGATGGTCCAGGAGTCTGACCTGTACATTTCGTAGGCGTTTACCGCATGCCATGCCTCGTCGTAATCGGCGATTCCAAGGGCGTCCAGCTTGTAGAAGATGCGGATCGCCACCAGGAAGAAAAAGATAATGAAGATGATTGTTGGGATTATTTTACTAAGTGTTTTCATATGACAACTTATATAACTATTTAGTCTAATAGTCAAGGCTGACGCTGTGTTGTTGCTATAAAACAGTATTTAAGGTAAGATGATTATATATTGTGGTGTACTATAGCCTGATACAAGATATAGAGGAGTAACAAAGTATGAAGAAAAAGTTGATGTTGTTCAACAGGAAACATAAAAAGTCTAAGCATGAGAGAAATGATGTCATCGATCTGGATGAGGAGTTTGATGAAGAGGCATATACCGATGAGGACTATGCTGACGAAGACTACGAGGACTACGATGACGAGGACTATCCCGACGAGGAGTTCGAAGAGGACTACGGCGGAGAGTATGAGTCCGATGGCAGAGAATATGAGTCCGAAGGCGGCGAGAGATATGAAGACGCGGACGAAGGCTATGCAGACGATGCAGAGCCGGAGGAAGATTATGCGGAAGAGCCGGAACCCGAGGTGGCCTATGATGAAGAGTCGGAACCCGAGGAAGACTACGCTGGCGATGATCAGGGCGAATATGCGGATGAGCGCATTGAGAGAAATGAACTTCCTGAAGAAGACAATCGGGAAGATGCAGATGCTGACTACGCTGATGACGAGAAGAACAGCGACGAAGACTACATGGATGAAGACGGCTACGATTATGATAACGAGGCGGTAGCCGAATTCAAAAGAAATACTGACAGCGAATACAGCGAGGCGCCTGCCCGGGTAGAAGATGACTTCACAGACAACGAAGAAGGCGAATACTACGAGTCCGAAGGTACAGACGACGAGTACTACGAAAATGAAGGCGCCGAAGATGGCGAGTACTACGAGTCCGACGATAGAGATGAGTACTATGAGTCCGACGAAGATTACATGGATGAGGACGGCTACGACTACGACGATGAGGAAGTAGACGGTTACGAGGACGAACGCGGCGGATACTACGACGGAGGCCGAGGCGGACGTGGCGGTAGAGACAGTGGCAGAGGTGGACGTGATGGCAGAGGCGGTCGCGGCAGAAAGCACCGTGGCGCTGCAAATCCTGCTGCGGCAATAGGCGCTAAGATCCTGGACTTTGTCAGGGAGTCTTCAGTAGCAGAGAGAGCAGCAGCTATTGTGGCGGTTCTTCTTCTGGCAGCAGGAATAACGACCATGGTCTTCTACTCCAAGGCCAAAGATTACAGCGAAGAGATCGGATCTTTTGCCGAAGTAGGCGCAGGCTTCAATGTTGATGGCGCGATTGGATCCTATGGGCTTCTTGCCATAGCTGATGCGGAAAAGGCCAAGGCCTATGCGGCAAGCGTGATAGAGGAGCCCGAGGAAGAAGAGGAAGAAGTCTCCGACGTGGCGGAGGGCGTAACCATTCAGATGACCCTTACCACCATCAAGAGCGACATGAAGATCAAGTTCATTAACTCCGAGACCAACAAGCTTGTGGCTAATGTGCATTTCGAAGTTGAGGTGGTGACTCCTGACGGAACCAAGGTCTCTTACGATGATCACGACAAGGACGGAATCATCTACAAGAACAACCTCACTGCAGGAACTTACAAAGTAACTCCCAAGCCTCTTGCAGCTGAGTACTCTGATTATAAAGTTGAGACAGAGACCAAGTCTCTGAAGATAAAAGATACAGTGGAGATGAAAGCAGTTGACGTCTCCAACGAGATCAAAAAGGAATCTCAGGTCAACGCAGCGGTAGAAGATATGGCTGTTGCAGACGTAATAGAGTCAGCCCTTCAGGATACCGTTGAATATGTGGAGAGCAGCAAGTCTCCCATTGACGGAGAGGGCGGTGACGGCGAGTACAGCTATGAGTCGGT
>JAEEGL015041384.1_pt1 | contig 12952 bp, 6 predicted proteins | sample 9134231 | NCBI WGS metagenome assembly JAEEGL01 (sample SAMN16246548, study PRJNA631951) | gut metagenome | biome: gut microbiome; feature: rumen; material: fiber-attached | host: Bos | place: Iran: Karaj | collected 2018-10 | reverse complement strand
TCACTGTTAGCAAAATATTCTACCTGTCATCTGAATGTCGGTGTCAAGAAAGAAGCCTGTCCGCTGAACCTGGCACCTACCAGTAGTACCACGGCAGCACTGGCTATGGGCGATGCCCTGGCTATCGCCTTAATGCAGAAAAGGAATTTCCGCCCGCAGGATTTCGCACATTTCCACCCAGGCGGAGAACTAGGCAAACGCTTACTGACAACGGCTCAAGACGTGATGCGAAGCGAAGATATGCCTATTCTCTCACCAGAGACACGCCTAGGCGAGGCTATCATGATAGTCAGCGAAGGCAAACTGGGACTGGGCGTAGCTGAGGTAGACGGCACCATTGCCGGTTTGATTACTGACGGTGATATCCGTAGAGCTATTGAACGCTGGCAAGCCGATTTCTTCAACCACACCGTCAGCGACATCATGACTCGCACGCCAAAGACGGTGGAGCTAGATACCAAGATTACAGAGATACAACGCATTATGCAACAATATAAGATTCATTCCGTACTGGTCATCAACAAAGACAACCAACTATTGGGTGTCGTAGACCATTACTCGTGTATGATTTAAGGATACAACGTATGAATGTACTTAAGAAAGTTCTGATCCTCATAGCGCTGATGCTGCCTTTGGCGACATCGGCCGATTACCTTTTCAAGACATTGGATGCCCGCAACGGACTGACATCCAGTCAGATAAACTGCATCACAAAGGATTCACGCGGTTTTATCTGGCTTGGCACCCCAGCAGGTCTCTATCGTTTTGACGGATATATCTTCAAGCATTTCCAGACAGACTCTCAGGATGGCTCATCACTTCCTGACAGCTATATTGAATCTATTCAGGAATCCTATGATGGCAACCTATGGATAAAGACTATAGCTGGCTATTGTATCTACCACCCACAGTCAGAGAGTTTTGAGCGCGATATGCGTCAGGCTTTTGCCCGTCTGGGTATCAAAGATGTGCCAGAACTCATCTATATCGATCGTCACAAGAATCTCTGGGGCTATATCTCAGGAAGAGGCGCTATTAGTTATAACACCCAGCAACAGCTTTTCTATGAATTTCCAGAATCAGACGACTCCTATGGTATTCCCCAAGGAAATGTCTGTTCTATAGGCGAATGCAAGGACGGCGTAATCTATGTCTATGATGACGGACGTATCGTATGCCTTGATATTATCCATCAGCAAAATGTAGTTTGGCGCAACTATGATATTGCCAACAAAGGGCTTCGCAAGACCAGTTCACTTCGTGTCTTCTCTGACCAGAAAGACAATATCTGGCTTTACGGACAAGGCACGCTGTTCCTTTACAACAAGAAGACCAAGAGTTGGGACACAAGTATTGGCGACCAACTGGACCTGACAGGTATCAATGTTGACAATGCCGTCTATTCTATGGGAGGTGACCGTAGTGGTAATATCTGGCTGGGCACCAACCTACCCTATCTGCTAAAGATGAATGTCAACACTCATGTCATTGAAAATGTTCAGACAAAGAGTCTTAACTCATCGCGTATGGTGGAAAACAACATGGGTATCCGCAGTATCTATGTTGACGATACAGACCTGCTATGGATAGGTACCGCTAAATCAGGCGTTGCTTACATGGGACAGAATATCTACAAGTTTGAGTCTAAGAAACTGGGGGATATCACAGCCATCGTAGAAGACAGCACAGGCAAAGTATGGTATGGCACCAGCGATAAAGGTATCATCGATTTTGAGGGCAAGCTCGCCAGCAATAAGATTTCTGCTATGGCTTATACCAAGGACGGAAGTCTCTGGGTAGGTTCTCCTCAGAATGGTATTACGCGTATCAAGAACGGTGTGTCACAGGTATACTCTGTGGCCAATGACAGCACACAGCGCATCATGATTGACGACCATATCAATGCACTGACATCTGATAAAGCCGGCAACCTCTGGATAGCCACTGATGGTGGTCTGCAAGTATATAACCCACGCGTCAACCAATTCTCTAACTATACCAAGAAGAATGGTAAGATAAGAGTGAACAATATCACGTCACTCTTCTACACCGCAAGCAACAAGATGCTGATAGGAACCTCAGAGGGACTTATCGTCATGAACATCTCTACAACAGAGATGCGCCAATATACGGGTAACTCTACGAATCTGTCGAAGTATACCAACAATTATATCACACAGGTCTTCGAGGACTCTCGTGGTTTGATATGGGTAGGCACACGTGAAGGTGTGAACATCTGGAATCCCAATAACGACAATCTGGATTACCTGACTGAGAAGAAAGGTCTTTGCAACAACAACATTTGTGGTATCGCAGAAGATGCCAGCCATAACGTATGGCTGTCAACCAGTAATGGTGTCAGTCGCGTTGTCATCCAGAGGAATCATGAGAATGACACGTATAACTATGGCCTTTACAACTATACGCGTAACGACGGACTACAAGGCGATGAATTTAATGTGGGGGCTATCCTCATTCGTCGTGATGGCAACGTGGAGATGGGTGGTTTGAACGGTATCAACTGGATACGTCCCAAAACCATTGACGAGACAGTCAGTCTGCCACGTGTGATGCTAACCCAGCTGTTTATTGGTGAAGAGGAAATTCAGGTAGGTCATACCTATAATGGCAATATTCCCCTGACACAGGCCCTCAACGAGAGTAGTCGCATCCAACTGAAGAGCGATCAGAACACCATCACCATCAAATTTGCAGCAGGAAACTATAACCAGAGTGAGCGTCTGCAATTCATGTACGAGATGGAGGGACTGGACAACAACTGGCATGATGGTGATGCCCTGAAACATGGTGTCACCTTCACAGATCTCTCACCAGGCACTTATAAGCTTCATGTTAAAGCCGTCAGTGCCGAAGGAGCAGTCAGCAACCAGGAGCGTGTCATTGAGATTGTTGTTGCACGTCCTTGGTTCTTCCAGTGGTGGATGATTGGTATCTATGCCCTCGTCCTTATCATCATCATCTACATGTGGAAACAAGGCATGGACCGTATCCGTCTGTTGTGGAAGAAGAAGAAGGCCATCATTGGCGAACTTGTACAGCAACGTGAGGAAATCAAGTCGGCCAGTGACGACCTGCGCCAGCCTATGTCGCGCATGACAACTATTATCATGAACCTCTCCGAGAAAGAGAGCACATTGGAGGAGCGCGAACAGCTCAACGCCCTTCACGCCCAGATGTTGCAGCTCATCACCCGTGTCAGCGATATGCAGACTATCCTTGAGAATCCTGAGGAGAGAGCAAAGAAGGCCGTGCAGAAGCACTTCGAGATTAACGCTAAGGGCGAGATGAGCCTGCCTGATCTGCTGAGTGAAGAACTCACATCCGAGATTCGTCCTTATCAGACTGAACTCCCCACAGCTAAATTCCGTGTTGTCTTCATCGATAGCAATGTAGAGTTTATCAAGTTCATCAAGTCACACCTGAAGTTCGTCTATGAGTTCCATACTTATAACGATATCCATAAAGCTGCCACCGATATCGAATCGATGATGCCTGATTTGGTTATCTGTAAACAGGATATGCCCAAGATGACAGGTAGCGAGTTGTGTAATAATATCAAGATGCACCCCACTCTTAATCGCATCAAGTTTGTGCTGATGACAGATAACAAGCTCTCACCCCAGGAGATGACGAGTCAGAATATCACCATGGGTGCTGATGACTATCTGGCTAAGCCCTTCAACCTGCAAGAAGCCGTGATGCGCTTCAATAAACTGCTGGGCGTCGGACCTATTGAGATCAAGACAGATTTGATTGAGGGTGCAGAGACCCGCGAACTGGAAGGTCGCAACTCAAGTATGACCACTGCCACTGAGAGTATGGATTTGGCTACTTACGATCCAAGCGCCAAAGACATTGAGGAAGATGAACAGATGAAATCTCTGTCCATTCAGATTATCAGGAACCATACTGCATCGGCTATGGAACAGAATTATACCTTCACCGATGACCAGGATGAGATGCATGAGAAATTCAGTATGACTGAGAGTATGGACCAACAGCTCATCAACAGTATCGAGCAGTATGTCCAGCAGAATATGAACCGTGGCACCATCAATCTTGAGGATATGGCAGAAGCAATGGGTATGAGCATGAAGCCCTTCTTCCAAAAGGTTCATGACATCACTGGCAAGACACCTGCCGAGATTGTGCGCGACTTGCGTCTTCGCCATGCCTGCATCCTGCTCCAGCGCACCAATATCAATATGAGTGAGCTGGCATCACACGTAGGATTCGCCACTGGCGAACATTTCATCAACCTCTTTAAGGAGCGCTTCGGAATGACACCCTCAGAATACAGGCTTAAACACCGCAAATGAAAACGATAGGATATAAGATGACAAGTGCTGCTTTCGCGGCACTTGCCCTTCTTTCAACAAATACATTAAAAGCTCAGGATAACCTCACGTCCGATTCCTTAATCTATCGGCAGTTGAAGGACTATAATGTCACGTTCTCAGATAACAACAGCGTGACACTTCTTATGTCTGGACAGGAGAAATTCGATGATATGTTTGCAGCTATCAAACAGGCTAAGCATAGCGTCCATCTGGAGTATTTCAACTTCCGCAACGACTCGATCGCCATGCTCCTCTTCGACATCCTGAAGGAGAAACGCAAGGAAGGCATAGAAATTCGCGCCATGTTCGATGGTTTTGGTAACGACTCCAATAATCAGCCTCTGCGCAAACATCATCTGGAAGCTCTGCGAAAAGACAGTATTGATATTGTGGAATTCGACCCTATCCGTTTCCCCTGGGTTAACCATATCTGGCCACGCGACCATCGTAAGATTGTGGTTATCGACGGCAGTATTGCCTATACAGGTGGCATGAATGTGGCCGACTATTATATAAAAGGTACAGAGCTGGTTGGTGCTTGGCGCGATATGCACTGTCGTATTGAGGGTGGTGCCGTCAATGTGCTGCAACAGATTTTCTGTAGGATATGGAAGAAAGCCACTGGCGAGGATCTTCTCTCACAGCCTCAATACTTCAGAGCCTATGAACCCGTAACAATAGAAGGTCTCAAACCAGATACCACAGCAACAGCAGGAAAGAAACTGGTGGGCATCATCAATCGTGAACCCCATATCACGAATGACGCCATGCGCTATTTCTATGTCAATGCCATCAACGATGCCAAAGACTCTATCCATATCATCAACCCCTACTTCACCCTGATTCCCAGCATCAACAAGGCTATCAAGCAAGCCTTGAAGCGTGGCATAAAAGTGGATATCATGCTCTCTGCCAAAAGCGATATCCCCTTGACACCAGATTGCGCTTTCTATAATGCCCATAAATTGATGAAACGCGGCGCTAATGTCTGGCTTTACCAACCAGGCTTCCATCATTCAAAGATCATGATGGTTGACGGAAAGTTCTGTACTGTAGGCAGTACCAACTTAGACGCCCGCAGCACACGATTCGACTATGAAGAGAACGCCGTGATTATCGATAGTTGCACCACACGTGAATTAGACGATATGTTTGAGCGCGACAAGAAAGAGAGCGTCTACCTGACACCACAGACATGGAAAGAATTTCGCACACCCTGGCAACGTTTCCGTGGCTGGTTTGCCCATCTGTTGCGTCCTTTCCTCTAACCTTTTATTGCATCCAGCATCAACTGAATCTCACCTTCACCAATATGGTGTTTGAGAATAACGTCATATTCCGTTTCATAGAAAGCCATTTCCAATGAACCCGACTTTCTTCCAATAACAAGTTCCAAATAACGACGGAATGACTGGACAGCTCCTCCGATGTCGCCAGAGAACCACAGGCAGTAACCTTGATAGAGGAAGCTATCAGCCTGAGGGTGTTCCTGTGTCATGAGTTGAGCAAAGTATTTCTTTGCTTCATCCAAACGTCCTTCAATTGTCAGCACCCAAGCCAATACTAGTACGACCTCCATATTCTCTTCATCGAGATAGTTCAGTTTATACAACAATTTGAGAGCATCCTCACACTGACGAAGGTTAGCCATGCAAATAGACGCATTAAGCATATACAATCTGGACTCAGCATTTATCTCAAGCAACTGCTTATATATATCCAGTGCCTCACGGTATTCATGCTTAGAGAAATATGCTCGTGCTAATCCAGCAAGCGCTTTCTTATCATTAGGTTTCAGTTTCAATGCATCGTTAAACCAACTTTTTTCCATTTCAGCGAAGTCTGCTGGGTGTACATGACATATATATCCACGTAAGAAGCAATACTGGTAATCGTACTTATCCTCAGGATAAATTTCTAGAATCTCTTCAGCTTCAAGATAGTATTTGCGCTTCACCAAGAAGTTCACCACTTCGCTCATTCTGTTGAATAATGGCGTCATGTACAACATCTCATTGGTAAAGAAAAGATAATAATCGATTCTATCAAAAGGATTTACGAACTCCTGACGAGCAGGATACAGACGGAAGAAGCGATATAAATCCTGCAGATACATACGCCTGATGTATGCTGGAGTCTTTTGTTCTTCGTTAGTCACCATTCCTCCTATAGGCATTGCCATCGCTTCACCTTCTTCCATCATCTTCAACATATGAGCAGGCAGACGACTGAGCACTTGGTCAAAACTCAGCACAAACGAGTATTTGTCACTATCACAGAAGGCTCCCCTCAACATGATGGAATGCAGGAATTTTCTGCCTTTCGAGTTCTCCCATATATTACTAATCGCAGGATGATTCGCAAAGAAAGGGACAAACCAGTTTGACAAGTCATAGAAGAAAGAGAAACGTTTCATCTGCGCAAAGCCAGCAAAATAAATATCAGAACCTTCTTTCTGCATATTCGTCATTCGCATCACGCTCCTCTCCATCTTCTCCATATCAAGCTCTGCCGCATCAGGATGCAGGATGTCCTCCAGCGTGTCCTCATCCATCTCCTCCAATCCCTTTGGCGTCATCTTCATATGGCTGCCATTCATGATGTCTGGCATTATCTCATCATGAATCAGCTTCTGATCACTCTCTGTGCTCTTGCAAAAGAACAACTGCATCTGCAGTTCAGTCAACTCCTTGCACATCGCGTCGTCAGCACATATCTCTGCAATAGCTTGTTTCAGCTCTGGATAGAAGTATGATTTTTTGGCACCTACAACAAACGCCCAACCTACCAACGCACGCTGACGGACAAAGACATCAGTTGACTGCTTATATACGTTTATCAGCGTCAGTGCCTTATTCACGTCAAACGCATTCAGAGTAGCCAACGTGATAGCACTCACAAGCAATTGCTGGTCTACCGTATCAATCGTTGGCGACAGTAGAATATCCACAAACTGTTCTGACAGCGAGTATTTCCATTGCCGTGAGGTCAATACGTACTCAAAAAGATTGCTCATCAAGGCCTGATGACGCTGATTCAGTTGCAGACTCTTATCCGCCCTGATATGAGCCGGCTCCAACTCCAGCATCACAGTCTCACTGACATAGTTTTCCAATTCCTCCCTAATGCCAGTCAGCCCCCATTCCGTTCTGTTCTTACGTGGACGCTGATAGCAGGACATCCAGTAATCGTTGTATCTGTAGAGATGATGAGCCCTGGTATTCATTGCCAAAACATACAAACGCCTAAGTAGTTGAGCATAGACCTGTTCTCGTTCTGGATCATTTGCCCCACGTTTCCAATAGTCGGCCATCAATTCATAATCGACCTTGATAGCCGACAACTTATCCAAGCCAGGCATCTGCGGATAAGACAAGAGATAATTCTCCAAGCCCTGAATTCCAGCTAAGAGTTTTTTATCTGAAATATCCAATATAACACTATCTAATGGATTCTCGTTCTGCATGTATCCCTCCTTATACCTATTTATTTATTAAGCCACGAAGTAGCCCTCGTTATGTCCTGCTCACGAGGCTGACGCACACCATTAAAATGGATATCCGAAGGCAAGGAATCTGTCACGCCATCCTTCATCCCCAATCGCTGTACCATCAATTTACAATAATATCTCACGCCACGCTTATTGATAGAATCACAAGCCTCACCATAAGCCTTCAGCATACCTTTTGTCAGACGTTGACGCAACGTATCACACTGTGAAGCCTCACTGGCAACCATTGCCCCCATACATACATCATTCCACTGCGTATCATAGAGCACTTCAGCTCCCAAAAGTTTAGCAGCAGTAGCCTGAGGCTGAGGCAAGAACATGGCATCCATGGTCTCTGTCTCCAACATCTGAAGACGTACACCGAGATCGTTCACCTGGATTCTGAACACATGCTCATTGATAACAGAAGCACTATCTACCAACGCGTCAGCCAACATAGCAGTAGCCGAGTAACGCGTCATTGCAATCATTTTGTTCTCCAGTTGTCCCAGTTTCTTCAGACGAGCATGTTTTCCAGCCACCAACTGCCATTGCAAGTCTGTGGCAGTCAGGTAACGTAACCTCACGCCTTGGCTCTTCAGACGCTCTGCTCTCACCAGATCCGTCACCATCGCATCCACCCATCCATTCTGTATGGCTGTGTCGCAATCCATCTGAGCCTGATAGGGATAAAGGCTCACGCTGACACCCTGACGTTCAAACATCCCCTCCTCCTCTGCCACATACAAGGGCAGACAGTCTATAGTAGGCATCACAGCGATACGTAGGGAAGCCGAGTCAGCTTCCCACGCATCTTTTTCATTGTCCGTTTGTGTATTATCGCCTCTGCCTCCACATGCAGCAAAGCACACCAAACCAGTGGCGATAGTCAAAAAAAATCTTATTCCGTTCATCGTGGTGCAAAAGTACGAAATTCTTTTGTAACTGCGAAAACAATCACCAAATACAAGAGTTAATAAAGTAAAAAGCCTTGTATGAAGCCTTTGAATTTCGTACCTTTGCATCAAACTTGAAACAAGATATCTCATCATGGCAAAGGATAAGACAGCATACGTCTGCGAGAATTGCGGACAGGAATCAGCAAAATGGATTGGAAAATGTCCATCTTGCGGACGGTGGAACACATTCAAGGAAATCAAGATCAGCACTGAAAACGTCAGACAGAGTGCCACTTCTGCTGCAGCAAAGACAGGACACGCCCTGCGTACCAATCGCATCATGCGACTTAGCGAGATCAGCAGTCATGACGAGAAGCGCATCGATATGCTTGACGAGGAGTTGAACCGCGTCCTTGGTGGTGGTCTGGTGCCTGGCAGTATCGTACTGCTTGGTGGTGAACCAGGCATCGGAAAATCTACACTCTCGTTGCAAACCATGCTCCGTCTTACGGATAAGCGCATCCTCTACGTCAGTGGTGAGGAGAGTGCCCATCAGTTGAAGATGCGTGCAGAACGTATTTTAAACGGACAGCCAAATCCTGAGAACTTCATGATACTGTGCGAGAACGCACTGGAACATATCTTTGAGCATATCAAGGAAGAGCAACCCGACATGGTTGTCGTTGACTCCATACAGACGATTGCCACTGAGGACGTAGAGTCGAGTGCAGGCTCCGTGGCTCAAGTGCGCGAATGTGCCGCTGCCCTGTTGCGATTTGCCAAGACAAGCGGTGTGCCCGTTATCCTGATTGGCCATATCACAAAGGAAGGCACCCTGGCAGGTCCCAAGGTACTGGAACATATCGTTGACACCGTCATTCAGTTTGAAGGCGACCAGCATTATATGTACCGCATCCTAAGAAGTATCAAGAATCGTTTTGGAAGCACATCAGAACTAGGAATCTACGAGATGCAGCAAGACGGACTGAGACAGGTAAACAACCCATCAGAACTATTACTTACGCAAGACCACGAAGGTCTCTCAGGTATAGCCATCTCCAGTGCTATCGAGGGCGTACGTCCATTCCTGCTAGAGACCCAGGCACTCGTTTCTTCAGCAGCCTATGGCACCCCCCAACGTTCTGCCACAGGTTTCGACCAGCGTCGATTGAACATGCTACTGGCTGTGCTTGAGAAACGTGTAGGCTTCAAACTGATGCAAAAGGATGTCTTTGTGAATATTGCTGGCGGACTGAGAGTCACTGATTTGGCAATGGACCTCTCCGTCATTGCAGCTGTCCTTTCCTCAAATGTCGACACCCCCATCGAACCAGGCTGGTGTATGGCTGGCGAAGTAGGATTAAGTGGTGAGGTACGTCCTGTCAACCGTATTGACCAACGTATTGCCGAGGCCGAGAAATTAGGATTCCAGCACATCATCATTCCTCGCTATAACATGCAAGGACTCAACACCAAGAAATATAAGATTGAGATTCACCCCGTCAGAAAAGTGGAAGAAGCCCTCCGTGCGCTGTTCGGATAAGTCATTTATTGATGACTCTCACGATATTCCAGAGGCGTCTGCTTATACTGATGGAAGAAGGTGCCAATCATATAATTGGCTGTAGAGAATCCACACTCTTCTGCAATCTGCTCAATGCTATGATTTGTTGTCAGCAGTTGTTTGGTGACATGCTCTAAACGATAGATACGTGCTAATTGGCGAGGACTCTTATACACATTGTCCATCATCAATTCGTATAAAGACACCACGTCCATGCCAGCTACATGACTCAACTGAGCCATACTCAAATCACCCTTCATATGTTCGTTCACATAAGGAAGGATACGCATCATTACCTGCATGAACTCTGGACTCAATTTTACGTCAGCATTCTCAGAATTATGACGATAGTCTTCTTGCATGGACGACATCACCTCACTTGTATAGGTATTACAACGTGTCACAAACTGACGTATCTTGCGTATCATATCACCTTCGCCATGACTTCTACGCATACGCATACGCTCGTTTCGCATATAGAAAACGAGATTAGCAATACCAATCATAAAGACCATGATGCCAAGAACCCATAAGATGCCAGTAGTCTGCCACCAAGGCTCATTAACAATGATATTCCATGTGAATGGCTCCCCATCCCATTGGTCTGGATACATTGAAGCCTGCAGCTCCAGTTGATAAGTACCAGGTGACAATCCCTGAAGCGGCACATGCAACATACCTTTAGAGTCAACCTTTCCACCACTATTGAAGAATGAAAGCAGTCTCCAGTTCTCATACTCCTTAACACCTTTCATCCTAAGCCTGTAATACGTCTGCAAAGGACGGTAATAGTTCAGAGGTGAAAAAGTCAGCGATACTGACGAGTGCTCACTACTCAACACGATTTCCCATGCTCTCGACAAAGCCCTATCCACAACAATATGGTTATCTATCAACATGTCTGGTTCAATATTGTTGCCATTTACCATCAGGCGAATCAACTTGGGGAGCAGCTTATACGGATGTGGCGTGTTTACCTCTTCCAGATCGTCAGGATTGAAACGGATGACATGGTCTATAGCCTGCATGATAATCGTGCCATCATCCAGCATCTTTCCTTTACAATTCACAAACGACTCGCTAGGTACGCCGTCAACCTCATTGAAGCTATTGACAAACTCCACCTGCTCGCCTTTGAAACGCACAAACGAGATACCATTCGATGTAGCAACCCATATATTATGGTTCTTATCTTCCACCACCGTATGGACCACATTATTATAGAATCCGTTTTTCTTCGAGAAAATCACAGGTTCCGACTGAGGCGTCTTATACATATAAAGACCTGTTGTCGTACCTATCCACGACCATCCTCTGCTGTCCATAAACATACAGTTGGCACGCAAGCCGTGAAACTCTGTGATATTCTGAACCATCTCGTCCATCATCTTGGAATACTGTGCAGCCTCCGGCGATGGGATGGAATATGATTTAAACTGTGATTTTGCAGGACGGGAATAAAGTACGCCACGACCTTCTGTGCCAACCCACATACCATCCTGACGGTCAAAGGCAATCATGTTACAATCTGTCTGAACCTTACGTCCATCAACAAGCGGAAACTCGTTAATCCAGTCCATGCTTTTCTGCTCGATATTATAAATACCAAATCCACGTTCCGATGGCAAATAAATCTTCTCGTCATGAAGCGCAAGATGATTAACGTGATAAGGGAATGTCTGGATAACGGTCCATTTCAACTGCTTCACATCGAAATACAAAAATACAGACTCTTTCTCACCACTTCGCACCTGGAAATATCCATCCTTATAGCGCAGAATGGCCGATGTGCGATTATAGCGCTGGCCTGTATCCCAATCATAAGCACGTGTACGATGCACGGTCTTACCTGCTTTTAGGTCCTGTCCAACCTCTTCACCGTTGCTATAGAAAGTAAGCAGCAGGTCATCATACACATCTACATCCTGCAGATTCTCATCACGTAACACGGTATACGTCTGCTGGTTGTTAACCCCAAAGAGTCCCTTTCCTGTAAGAAGCCACACACCGCCTACAGAATCGACGAACAAATCCTCTACAGGCTCATGACAACCCATATCGTTAATCACGCTGTCCACATTGGCAACAAATTGCTCCATCAGCAGGTCCACACATGTCAACGTATTCGTGTTTTTCAACCAGATATGATGCTTACGGTCAAAACCTAAACGATAATTACCCGTATAGCGTGGCAACAGATACTCATTGTCGTGATACGAATTGATATGTGAGAATCCAGAACCATTATACAAATTCAGATTACCAAGCGTAGCAATAATCATACGACCAGTCTTTGTGCAGACAACAATCTGCGCACTATTATCTGCCAACTCATTGGATGCATTAATGGTTTTGAAGGTGCGACCTTCAAAAGCCTCAGCAAGCTGATTTCCAAGCAGTAGTAGTAATACAGTAAAGACTCTTATTATAGATTTCATATCGCTATAGCCGATTAATCTGCCTACAAAGATAATGAAAAAATCTTATTTTGCAAACTTTTTACAAGAAAATGTATAAAAAAAGAAAACATTTAGCCATTTTGACTAAATGCTTTCCAAAAATTATCTGCTTGTCGAGGTGACAGGACTCGAACCTGCGACAGCCTGGTCCCAAACCAGGAACGCTACCAACTGCGCTA
>JAEEGL014570293.1_pt1 | contig 12952 bp, 10 predicted proteins | sample 9134231 | NCBI WGS metagenome assembly JAEEGL01 (sample SAMN16246548, study PRJNA631951) | gut metagenome | biome: gut microbiome; feature: rumen; material: fiber-attached | host: Bos | place: Iran: Karaj | collected 2018-10 | reverse complement strand
GTGATCGCCACCATGATCTGGACCCCGGCCTGGCGGGCGAACTTGATCGCCTCCTCCGTCTGCGGCCTGATGCCGTCGTCGGCGGCGATGATGATAACCGCGATGTCCGTAAGCTGCGCGCCGCGCTGGCGCATGGCGTTGAACGCCGCATGGCCGGGCGTGTCGAGGAATGTTATCAGCCGGCCGTTCACGTCCACCTGGTACGCGGATATCTGCTGCGTGATGCCGCCGGCCTCGCCCGCCGCCACCTTCGTGTGGCGGATATAGTCCATCAGCGTCGTCTTGCCATGGTCGACATGGCCGAGGAACGTCACCACGGGCGGACGCGGCTTCATGTCCTCGGGCTTGTCCTGTGGTATCTCGTCGTCCGCGTCGATCGCCTTCAGGACGGGCTTCTTGTTCGCGGCGTCGCGCGCATGCTCCACGTTCACCTTGTAGCCATATTTCTGCGCGACCTTTATGGCGACATCCGGCTCCACACGCTGGTTTATGGCCGCCAGCACCTTGAGCTGCATCAAATCGGCGATAAGACGGTTCGGGCGCACGCCGAGCTTGAGCGCGAGCTCCTTCACCACGACGGCGCCGCGTATCGAGATCTCGCGCGTCGAGACGGACAGCGATATCGTAGGCTTCGCGGCGGCCGCCGTCGCGGCGGTCGTGCGCATGGATACCGACGAGAATCCCGCGCGCGTACCGCCCACTCGCATCGGGCGCGGACGCTGCGGCACTTCCTTTGACGGTGCGGACGGCACCTTCTCTTCCGTCTTCGCTGCAGGCTTGGCGGGCTGCTTCGGCGGCGGCTGCACCTTCTGCTGCTGCACCTTCTGCCGCTGCGCCTTGGCCGCCTTGCCGGTAGGCTGAACGCGGCGATCCTTGCCATGAAGGTAGGAAAGTTCGTCGTCGTCATCCTCCTCGTCGTCCTCGTCCGCCTTGCGGCCATGGTCCTGCCGCGTTTCCCCGTAATCTTCGTCCTCTTCCTCCGGAGACGAGACCTCTATCGAAATGCGCGGCGCATCGGCGGGCTTTTCGTCCTTCTTCTCGTCTTCGCTGCCGCCAAGCAGGTCCTTGAGGTCCTTGACGGCCGCGCGCTTCTCCGCGGACTGTTCCTGCGGAACCTCCTTCGCCGTGTCGATAAGGCCCGCGGCCGCAAGCGCGCGCTTGCGCCCGGCCTCAAGTTCCTCCATCTGCGTACGGTCGTGCGAAGCCAACGCCTGTATGACACGCTGCAGCCTGTTGCGCCGCTTCTCCGCTATCGCCGCCGCGGCATCGGCAAAGGACGAACGGTCCGAGCGAAGATACGCCGCATGAAGCGTCTCCAGCTCGTCATCCTCGAACTGGGTCAGAGGCGAGTATACTTCGATATCGTTGGCTTCGGCCAACTGGACGACCGAACCGTAATCGATACCGTTCTTCCGGGCGAATTCGTATGCTCTCATCAATTCTCCTCCTTGGCCGGCTCCTCCACATAGCCGTCATCGCCGCCCGCCTCTTCGGCGTTCGCGCCCATGAGCTCGGCGACCGCCTGCGCCGCCGCGTAAAGCCCCTTCGCGGTGACTTCATCAAGCCCCGTGGCGGCGATGAAGCCCTCTTCGTCGCTCTCCACGATGCCTTCGACCGTCAGGAAGCCGGCATCCGCCAGCTGCGTGGCGACCGCCGTGGAGATGGAGAACGTGTCCGCCAGCGTCTTGATGGCCTCGGCCTTCTGGTCCTCGAACGATGCGAGCGACATCGCCTTCGTGATGTCGACGTGCCATCCCGTCAGCTTGGACGTGAGACGCACGTTCTGCCCGCGCTTGCCGATGGCGAGCGAATACTGGTCCGGCGCGACGGTGACATGCACCGTGTTGGAGAGGTCGGGATCTATCTCGACCGTCTCGAGCTTGGCGGGCGCGAGGGCGCCCGCGATATAGGCCTTGGGATCGTCGCTCCAGCGCACTATGTCGATCTTCTCGCCGTTGAGCTCGCGTACGATGTTCCTGACGCGCGCGCCCTTGAGCCCCACGCAGGCCCCCACGGGATCGACCTTGTCGTCAAGCGTGCGCACCGCCAGCTTCGAACGGTAGCCGGGATCGCGCGAAACGCCCATTATCTCCACGACGCCATCCGCTATCTCGGAAACCTCAAGGCGGAACAACGTACGCACGAACTCGCCCGACGCCCGGCTCAGCGTCACTGCGGGACCGGTCGATTCGGACTTGACGTTGTGCACTATCGCACGTATCGAATCGCCCACGTTGAACTCCTCGGTGGGTATCCTCTCCTTTGCGGGAAGGATCATCTCCGTACGGCCGACCATGACGAAAAGGTCCCGATGCGAAGTGCCGGTGACCGTGCCGGAGACTATCTCGCCTATGCGGCCCTTGAAATCATTGAACGTGTTGGAGCGCTCGGCCTTGCGTATCCGCTCCATTATCATCTGACGCGAAGTCTGCGCCGTGATGCGGCCGAGCCGGGAAGCCGGTATCTCTATCTCGATCGTGTCGCCTTCCGCGGCGTCCGGCTTTATGCGGCGCGCCCGCGCCACGGATATGAAGCCCGTTCCGGTATCTTCGTCGGAAACGACCATGGTGTCAAATACGTGAAGGGAGAGATTCTTGCGGTCGATGGAGACGCGCAGGTCGTTCGTGACGGTCGGGTTGCGCATCGCCGCCTGCTTGATGGCTTCCTCGATCGCACCAAGCACGATCTCGCGGTCGACGCCGCGCTCGCGCTCTATAAAGCTGACAACCGCCTGCAAATTGTCATTCATGGCCATCTTTTCTCTCTCCTTTTTTCTGTCAAAAATCAAACAAACCAAGCGGTGACTTGACACAAGCCACCGTGAAAACTGTCAAATGATACAGTTTTCTGGCAGGAAAGTCAATGGGAAAGCGCGTTTATGCGAAAATAGGGCTTTGCCCCCGCCCACTCCAATATATGGCGGAAAAACGCCAGAAACTCCTTCTGCCCATCGGCGTCAAACTGTACTTCCGGGTGAAACTGCACGACCGCGACCGGCAGCATCTCGCCTTCGATGGCCTCGATAACCCCGTCATGGGCGCGGGCCGTGACCCTGAAACCCGGCGCCACGTCCTTTATCGCCTGATGGTGCCAGGAATTCACGACGGCGTTCGTCGCACCGCCCATGAGCATGGAAAGCCGGGATCCAGGCGTTATCGATATCGGATGCTTTACATATGTCCTGTTGCCGCCATGACGATGCCTTACGCTTACATCGCTTTTGCGTTCGCTCGGCAGATCCTGCCAGAGCGTACCGCCAAAATACACGTTCACGATCTGCAGCCCGCGGCAGGTGCCGACCACCGGCAACCGGCGCTTCACGGCCTCGTCCAGCAGCGCATACTCCCAAGCGTCGCGCCGGTGATTCACATCCTCCAGTCTCGGCGAAGGCGCCGCCTTGTATCGGGCCGGCTCCACATCTTCGCCGCCACACAGGAGAAGCACATCGACCCGATCCAGCAACCGCGCCACCTCCGCGGCGTTAGTCGTGGCCGGCAGGACGAGCGGTACGCCGCCCGCGGCGAATATTGCCCTCGCATAGTTGCCCCGGCAGCATACGTCAAGCTTGCTGCCGCAACGTTCGGCCAGCCCGACCACCACCGGACGCACCCCTTCGCCCGTACTGCAGTTCCTGCACCCGGCCACGGCGGCAGCCAACGTCAACACCGACATCAGGATTTCAACGTATTTCTTCATCCCGTCTCTTTTCCGCTTTCAGCCTTTTCACTTCTCCACCACGACGGACACCCCGGCGTCACAGATGTCATAGAGCCTGCGGGCGTTCCAGTTCGCAAGCCTGAAGCATCCGTGCGATTCCGCACGGCCGATCTGCTCCGGTTTTGGCGTTCCGTGGATTCCATACCCCGGCAGAGAGAGTCCAAGCCATACGGCGCCTACCGGATTGTTCGGACCCGGCGGCAGGATGAACTTCCTCCTCTTCGCCCCTTTCGGCGTGAAATCCGGCGTATAGGTGTAGTTCGGCCTGGGTACCATCGTCGCCACGAGTATCTCCCCCGGCGGCGGCAGCTTGTTCTTGTCGGCCGCGATCGAACAGGGCAGCAGCAGCAGGAAGTTGCCGTTCGCATCGAACGCCGTGACCTCGCGCCGCGAAAGCGAGACGCGCAACACGTTCACCCGCGCCATGTGGCGTATGTCCTTCGAAGGGAAATACGGTATCCGCACCTTCGAGCCCACCGGGGGATTCGGCCACGGGAGGGATGGGTTCAACCGCTTCAGCGCCGTCTCGGACAGGTGCCCGCGCTCCGCGAACATCTCCTGCAGCGTCTCGTAGCCCATCGCGGAAAGCCCCGCCTTGTCCTCATATCTTGCGGGGATGCGCACGAGCGACGCCACGTCCGCCGCAGTCACCACCACCGTCGTGCAGGCGGGCGGCTCCTTCCTGAAGAGTTCGGTGAACGCCGCCTCCGGCGACGGCGGCACCGGCACGCCCTTTACGGCGCAATATGTCGCCAGGGCGACCTGAGACTTGCGCCCCCATTCGCCGTCGATCGCGTTGGGCGAGAACCCGGCGCGATCGAGGCATGTCTGAAGCGCAAGTATCAGCAGGAACTTGCCCATCAGATCTTCGCGAGGGCCTGCTTGAGATCGGCGATGATGTCCTGCGGATCCTCGAGCCCCACCGAGAAGCGGATGAGGTCCGGCGGAATCCCGGCGGCCTTCAGCTGCGCATCCGTCAGCTGACGGTGCGTGTGCGAGGCCGGGTGCAGCACGCAGCTCCAGGCGTCCGCCACGTGCGTGACTATGCCGATGAGCTTGAGCGAATCCATGAACTTGATGGACTTCGCGCGCCCGCCCTTTATGCCGAACGTCATAACGCCGCACGGGCTCTGCCCCTTGAACTGCTTCTTGACGAGCTTGTAGTAGGGGGAATCGGGAAGCCCGGCGAAGTTCACCCAGGCGACCTTGGGCTGCTTCCTGAGCCACTTCGCTATCGTGAGGGCGGACTCCGCATGGCGACGGATGCGCACATGCAGCGATTCCAGCCCCAGGTTCAGCAGAAACGCGTTGAACGGGGAGGGGATCGACCCGAAGTCGCGCATCAGGTGCGCAGTGCACTTGACGATGTAGGCCATCTTGCCGAAGGCCTTCACGTAGGAGAGTCCGTGGTAGGATTCGTCGGGCGCGACCAGGCCCGCGAAACGTTCGGGGTACTTCGACCAGTCGAAATTGCCGCTGTCGACTATGCACCCGCCGACCTGCGAGGAGTGGCCGTCCATGTACTTCGTGGTCGCATGCGTCACGATGTCGCAGCCGAAATCGAAAGGACGGCACAGCACCGGCGTCGGGAACGTGTTGTCCACGATGAGCGGCAGCCCGTGCCTGTGCGCGACGCGGGCGAACTTCGCGATGTCGAGCACGTCGCCCGAGGGGTTCGCGACCGTCTCGCCGAATACGCATTTGGTGTTCGGACGTATCGCCGCGGCGATCTCCTTCTCCGACGCGTCGGGGTTCACGAACGTGAAATCGATGCCGAGCTTCTTGAGCGAGACCGCGAAAAGGTTGAAAGTGCCGCCGTATATCTGGGCGGACGACACCACATGGTCGCCGGCATTGCAGAGGTTCAGTATGGAGAACGTCGAGGCCGCCTGGCCTGAACTCGTCAGGATCGCGGCGACACCGCCTTCGAGCGCGGCGATCTTCTTCGCCACCTGGTCGTTCGTGGGGTTGGCGAGGCGCGTGTAGAAATAGCCCGACGCCTTGAGATCGAAGAGGTCGGCCATCTGCTGCGAGGTCTCGTAGCGGAATGTGGTCGAGGAATAGATCGGAACCTGGCGCGGTTCGCCTCTCTTGGGGGACCATCCCCCCTGGACGCATAGTGTATCGACTGTCATTTTGCTGTTGCTCCTTTTTGGGATGTGCGTATTTTACCACATTTCACCGACAATTGGTTGCGCTCAATGGAGTTTCCCCGTTTTTTTGCCAAGACGAAAGCATTATACCGCACCACGCCGGGGTGACAAGGACAAGGGGTATTTTGAAATTACGCATATCGCGCAAGGGCGGCAAGGAACGGCGCGAGAAACGTCTGCTCGTCGCCGACCTCCATGCCAAGCGTTATCTGCGGCTTGTTCGCGCCATGGAAATCGCTGCCAGCGGTAACCGCGAGTCCGAGTTCCTTCGCCGCACGCAAGTGGTCTATCGTCTCCTCGGGCGCATTGGCCTGGTAGACCGCCTCTATGCCGTCAAGCCCGCGGTCCTTGAGCCGGCGGAGACCTTCGCGCAGCTTCATGGGATCGGTCGTCCAGAACCGCGGATGCGCCATGACCGCAACGCCGTGCGCCGCATGTATGAGATCGAACGCCTCGCCCGGGTCCGGACGGTACCTGGACGCGTAGCAGCGCGTCGCATCCGGGGAACCGGGCGAAAGGTACGTGCCGAAAGCCGACGCGCGATCCGGCGCATATCCGTGGTCCACGAGCCAGGCGGCGAAATGCGGACGCGCCAGTACCTCGCCATGCGCGTATCGCGCCAGTTCATCCGCGGGAATCACGATTCCGATGCGCGCAAAGTTCGCGATGATGCGTTCGTTGCGTTCGTTGCGCCCGTCGAGTATGCGCCTGAGGAAAACCTTGAACGGAGCGTTCGCGGCATCGATTCCGAGTCCCAGCAGATGGAAATACCCGTATCCCTCGCCGGGGGCGACGCTAAGCTCGATCCCCGCAAGTCGCAACCCGGTGGAGGCGGCGGAGGCGGAAAGAAACTCGGCGACGCCATCCGTGTTGTCATGGTCGGTAAGCGCCATGACGGAAAACCCGCAGCCCATTTCCGCCAGCCTGGCAGGCGCGACCGTCCCGTCGCTCGCCGTGCTGTGGACGTGAAGGTCTATCATTTCTTCACCATCTCCGTGATGGCGCTGAGGAACTGGTTCACGTCGGTGAAACGGCGATATACGGAGGCGAAACGGATATAGGCGACCTCGTCGATGGCATGGAGGCGCTCCATGACAAGCTGGCCTATGCGCTCGGAAGGGACCTCCTCCCCCTCCAACGCCGCCACCACGGAACCGATGAGATCCTGGACCTTGGACTCCGGAATAGGACGCTTCTGGCAGGCTATGCGCACGGACTTCTCAAGCTTATCGCGCTGGAATATCTCGCGCCGGCCATCACGCTTCACCACGAAAAGGTCGTCGCGGTCGATTTCCTCGTGGGTCGTGAACCTGAAGGAGCACTTCAGGCATTCACGCCGGCGGCGGATGGACGAACCGTCCTTCGCCGAACGCGAATCCAGCACCTTGTCGTCGTCATTCCCGCACTTAGGGCACTTCATGGCTTACTTGCCGTTGGGGCACATGGTGCAATGGCGGCAGTCGAGGTTGATGGGCAGCGGCGGCGGTTCGCCGTGCTTCCGGGCCCACACCGCCCCGACATGGTTGATGAGCGCAAGCAGAAGCCCAAGCGTGATGAATCCGCCGGCAGGCAGGATCGCCAGAACCACGGTGTTGGCGTGGATGTTCTTGATCGCGATATCACCCCAGACGGTAAGCGACCCCGCGCCCAGAAGTTCACGCACCGCCGCTATGAGCGCAAGGGCCAACGTGAACCCGACGCCCGCGCCAAGACCGTCCGCAAGAGAATCTATGACGCCGTTCTTGCTGGCGAAAGCCTCGGCACGGCCGAGGATGATGCAGTTGACGACGATGAGCGGGATGAAGATGCCGAGCGATTCCGAGAGCGCCGGCAGATACGCCTGCATCAGAAGATCGGTCGCGGTCACGAACGTGGCGACGATCACGATGTAGCACGGAATATGCACGGCGGCGGGGATGAGCTTGCGCAGGGCGGAGATGATGCCGTTCGAGCAGACGAGCACGAACGACGCCGCAAGTCCCATGCCAAGCGCGTTTTCGAGCGACGTCGTCACCGCGAGCGTGGGACACAGCCCCAGCACCAGACGGAACGTCGGGTTGTTCTTGAAGATGCCATACCAGAATGCAAGCCAGGTTTTCATGCCGCCCATTATATCATAAAAAGGTGAATGGTGAAAGGTCCTCTGTCATCTATAATTCGTCCACCCGATGGCGCGAGGCGTTTCGACCCGCAGCCACCCGCCATGGCGCGAAAGCGTCTTCACTTCAGTGCCAGGGGGCAGAACCGCCACGACGGGCGAAGTCCCCGATGGCGCGAAATGCAGCGTGATCTGCCTGGCCGCACCGTCTTTCGACGGCGCCTGCGCCGCCCCGGCCGCATGCGCATCCACCAGAACCGACGTGTTTTCCGTGGACGCCGCCTCTTTCGAGACGAACTCGAGCCGGCCGGCCGGCGCACGTGCAGTGGCATATCGTTTCGCCGCCACGTCGTAGTAGACCACCGCCAGCGATGCCGCGTTCGTGGCCGCCGGCGACTGCGGCACCAGCATCTGCCGCCAGACGACGGCACCTGACGTGCGGGATTTCTCCTTGGGTTCGTAAACCTTGAATTCCCCGCCCAGCCCTTCGATCTTCGGCAGGACGTTCGTCGGGAAATACCCGTTGAACGTCAAGGTATACTCTGCCGTCACCAGATCGCCGGGATGGACGCGCGAAGGCGTCAACTTCTGCAGAAGCCTGAAGTTCTTGCCGATCGCGCCCGTAAAGTCGGCCGGCCGGCCTTCCTCCGGCAGCGGCTCGACCGAAACCTGCATCGGCGCGCACCGCGTGCTGAAGTTTACCGACGACGTGAAGCTGAACGAAGTACCGTTGCCACGCCGTGTCACGAGCATTCCCATTGCCACAGGCTTGACCTCTCCGGTGAACGGCGCAAGGAAGCGGACTGGTATCTTGACACGCCTGACCACATGTCCGCGCGTGGAGGACACGGCATCAGGCATGCGCTCCAGGGTGCCGTATTCGATCTCATCGTATCCCAAGGCCGGAAGGCCGCGAAAATCAAGACGCTCCACATCGACACCGTTCTCGACATCGAACGAGAAGACGAACGCCGAAGGCTCGCCAACGACCGTCTCCGCAGGCTCGAGCGAAATGGACGCCTTCACATCCGTAGATCCGGCATGCATAAAGCTCCGGGCCGAACGGAACGGCCATTGCGCCGAAGCGGCAGACACGGCCATGAACGCCGCGGCGAGAACCAGCACCCTCCCGCGGCCGAGGCGCCCGGCAAGCCACCACACGAATCCCAGGACAAGCAGCGTCGCCACGCAGGCTACGATGCGAAGCCACAGTTTCATGCGGAACCATAACGGGAAAAGAATGCGCGTGACGGGCAGATCGGCGCGGGGATCGTTCATGAGCCGCGCACGGGCCGCCTTGATGCCCCGCAGCATGGATGGATTGTCGCCCGCAAACGCGCTCGCCTGCGAATAGGCGTCCAACGCGCCCCGGGCGTCGCCGCCAAGCAGTCTGAGAGCGCCGAGATTCGCGCAATGGCGGGAGAGTCGATCCGCATCCTTGCCGCCGGACGTCTTCAACGGAGAAATCATCGCAAGTGGTTCTTCTGGCAGTTGCGACAGATATTCCTCGTACGCCTTGGCGGCCGCGGCGAAATCCGTCGGCTCCACGGCACGGCCGATCAGCGAGACGGCCCGTTTGAAAGTAAAGGCGGCGGTGCCGGAATCGGGGAAATCGAGATCTATTCCATCCGGCATCGGGAACTCCCCCTCGCCTTCGGTTTCCGTGTCGGAAAGTCCCAGCGCGACCTGCGCGCCAGCCTTGACCTGCACCGGGATGGATTCGGTCTGTAGCGTACGGTACGAACGCGAACGGATGTCGAAGAACGCCACGGGGACGGACGGGAACTCGACCGTACCCGCCTTGCATGCCCTGATACGCCAGGTGAAGACGCGCGAATTGCCGTCGATGCGCGACTTCACGGACTCGGCATCGACGCGGAACACGCCCCCCTTCTCGATTGCGCTCTCCACCGCCGGCGGACGTACAACAGACGGATCCGACGCGCCTGAGACCGTCATCGTCAGGATCAACGGATCGCCCGCCGTGCAGATGTTGGTATCAAGCCGCGCGACCGCCGTTATGTTCGAACCGATGGCTCCGCAATAGGCGTCGGGCCGTCCGTCACGGGGTGGTTCGCTCACCGTAACCGTCACACGAGGCGTGGTGAAACGGCGGATGTATGTGTTGAACTCCGGCCCGAAAGGCGTGGCGATGATCCGCCCGATGAGTCTTGCCTCCACGGTGAGAGGGCCGACATCTATGCGCCCGGGCCTTGCGGCGGGGATCGGGTCAGACACCAGGGTCACGCGCCAATAGTTTACCCCGTTCTTCTTCTCGCGACCTATAGAATGCGAGAAACGCACCCCCTCGACCGGGAACCCGTGCAAGGCAATCCCGCCGTCATCTTCCTGGAAAAAGGAAGGTAGCGGCGAAGATGACCGTGCGATAGGGCAGGTCGCGGCATGCCGCCCTTCCAAGGGCGCGATGAAAAACTCGATCTTGGCCGTCCATGTCTCCGTGACCATCGGGTCGGGATTGGACACGGAAAGCGTCGTGGGCGGCATCGCGGCGTAAGCAATGAGCCCCAGCAGCATCGCGGCGATGGAGAGGAAGCCCTTCATTGGATCACCGTGACGGAAAGCGGCGCGCGGCCCCCGGCGTGGATTGTCACGTTCGTGCCGTCATCGGACTCCCCAAGCGTGTCGAGCTGGGAAAGGGTGTCGCGCAGACGCTGGTCGCGCTGCTTCTCCGAAATAGAATACCCCCATATGACACCGCCGACGAAGGCCAGGACGACAAGCAACGCAGATGTCGCGTATAACGAAATCGGCCGCCGCGCACGCGCAAGCTTCGCCTCCGCCTCCGCGTAGACGCGCGCGGCCTCTAGGCGTTCACGCTCGACCGCGATAGCCTCGCGCTCGAGCTTCAGGCGTTCCGCCTCCAATTCCAGGGGCGTTGCATTGGCAGGTGTGTCTACGATTGTGTTCAAAATTCTGCTTTATTCCCTGGCCTGGCTACATCGAAAATGGTGGAGAAGAGGAGATTCGAACTCCCGACCCCCACGTTGCGAACGTGATGCTCTACCAACTGAGCTACTTCCCCATGGATGAAAGCGCGGAAATTATAGCAGATACTTGCCGCATGCGCAAGCGGAATCGTATGAAATCGCATTTCCCGCCGCCGGACAGAGCGAGCCGGGCGGCGGGGATCGGAAATCAAGAGTGTTCCAGACCGGTCAGAACGTCGCCGTGAGCGCGAGTCCGGTCACGACGTTCCACGAATACCTGTAGCGATCGGCATCGCCCCACGCCGCGTTGTGCGAACGGGCGCCGTCGCGCATATTGGCGTCAAGCAGGTAGTCATAGTAGGCGACATAGGCGCTGAGCGAGAGCCACTCCGTGATGGTCCACTCGAACTCGCCCTTGACGGAGGTGTCCATCAGACCGGCGTGGTCGAGAGGTTCGTCGGAACCCGGATGCGTATTGAAGTAACCGCGAGCGCGTTGCGTATTGCCGAAACCCTGGCCGATGGAAGGACGGAACGTGAGGACCGTATCCTCCTCGTTACCCACAATAGTGAACTTGTGCCCGACCTCGAAGTTGACGTACGTGCCGTCGTCGGCCATGAGATCGCGCTCGATGGCGAGCGTCGGCTCGAACCAGAGGTCGCCCAGCGACAGCTCAAGGTTCAGATACTGCGTATCGCCCATATCCTTGTCCGCACCGCTCGAGTTGTGGTATTTGTAGCGGCGGAGGTACTCGTAGATGTAGTTGAAGTCCACGGAGAGCGCCCCCAGCGACTCGCACAGGTCGAAGTCATGCGCAATGCCGACGGTATTGTCGAGCGTGGTCCATTCCCCGGCTCGCCGACCATAGCCGCCGCGCTTGCCGTTGCCCTTCGTCACATCGTAGATCGCCGAGACGCCAAAATACACCCAGTCGAAGAAGGTGACCGTCGCGCTGGGCGTGACAATCGGATCCTTGCCGTCCATGACGCCGTAGGTCATGTACTTGGAGTCGAACGCGAGCCCGAACTCGGCCGTCACGATCTGCAGTTCGCCGAACGAGACGCCTTCGCCGGGCGTGTAGGAGAACCCGTCCTTCTCTTCTTTCTCGGCCTCGGCCGACTTGGCCTCGTCGGCCAATGCCCCGCACGCGATACCAGCCACGCAAAGGGCCGCAAGAATTTGCCTTGTACTCATTTCTTTTTTTCCTTTTCCTTTCTTGTACACGCCCGGTCGCCCGGCACGCGCGTTAGTTTATCAAAAAATGACTCCCCTTCGCAAGTGTCAACTTGCGTTTCCCTCGGCGCAACCTCCGCAGCAGCCGCAGCCGCATTCCTTGCGGGAACCGCCGCACGCGCAGGGTGCGCCCTTTTTGAGATTTCGCCATACCGCCAGCGCCATCAGCGCCCCAACGGCAACCAATACGACTATCGACCCATTCGACATTTCCCAATCCTCCATTCTACATTCTACATTTTACATTTCCCCGGCCGTACCACCATCCAGATGCACCACAGGTCCACCAGGATCGCGACGGCCGTCCAGAACCCGAATCCGCCGCCGGCGCAGAGCATGCCGATCTGATAGACCGAGAGCGCAAGCATGTAGCCAACGAACAACTGGAATGCGATTGCAAACCAGCCCCACGCCTTCGACCCCATCTCGCGGAAGGTCACCGCGATCGCGACCATGCACGGCGGCACGAACAGGTTGAAGAGCAGGAACGACAGCGCCGCGAGCTTCGGGAAGCTGCTCATCGAGGCGAACAGACTGGAGACATGCGCCGCCGTCGTGGCGCCATCCATGTTCGCCGCCACGAGGCCCAGCGTCGCGGTGCCCTGTTCCTTCGCTATCTCGGCCGAGACGGATGCCGCCGCGCCCTGCCAGGTGCCGAGGCCGAGCGGCGCGAAGAACCAGGCGATCCACGAGCCCATGTCATGCAGCATGGACTTCTCGATCTCCTCGTCGCTCAGCAGGTTGAATCCCCAGTCGAAGTGCATGACGAACCAGAGCACGACGCAGGCGGGGAAGATGATGAG
>JAEEGL012943680.1_pt1 | contig 12952 bp, 11 predicted proteins | sample 9134231 | NCBI WGS metagenome assembly JAEEGL01 (sample SAMN16246548, study PRJNA631951) | gut metagenome | biome: gut microbiome; feature: rumen; material: fiber-attached | host: Bos | place: Iran: Karaj | collected 2018-10 | reverse complement strand
GCATCATACAGGATGCTACCGCATGCTGTGCGCAAGGTATAGAGTTTGAACCGACAGACGACTACAGGTATCCCGATGATTATCCTGCCGAAGGGCAGGAAGTGTGCGTGACAGGTGTGTTTGATACATATAAAGAGGGTGAGAATATATACTGTACGCTAAGGAATGCCCGGCTTGACTGATACAAGGTCATCAGCGAAAACATGCCAAAGTCATCAATGTGTTTTAGTCAATCTTCCACGAATTCTCCATCCGGCATATGGCCGTAGAATAATAACCAGAAAATTTAATAAGTGTAAAGCAGGCCGTATTTCGTGAAGGAACGGTCTGTTTTTGTATGCCAACACATGTTAAAATATCTGTATATTAAGTGCAAAATATAGGAACTGGGGGCAATATGTCAAAGATATATGAAATCTACGGAGCTGACGCTCATGAAATGACAAGAAAATTAATGACTGCAGCAGAAATTGCAAATATCATCCCGGCCGGAGCTAAGATTGCATTAAAGCCAAATCTTGTTCATGCGGATGTGGCAGAAAATGGAGCAACCACGCATCCCGGGGTTCTTTCAGGCTGCATAGAATACCTTAAGGATAACGGTTTTAATGATATTTCTATCATAGAGAGTTCGTGGGTAGGTGAAAGAACTGAAAGGTCAGTAAGAATCTGCGGTTATGATAAGATAAGCGACAGATACGGAATCCCTTTTTATGATCTGAAAAAAGATAAATCCAGACAGGTGGATACACCCTTTCGTCCAATGGAAATAGCCTGCAGGGCAATAGACGCTGATTTCCTCATTGATCTGCCTGTACTCAAAGGACATTGTCAGACACTTATGACTTGCGCTCTTAAGAATCTGAAAGGGTGTCTGCCGGATCATGAGAAGCGGCGGTTCCACATGGACGGTCTTACCAAGCCGATAGCTGCACTTGCTTCAGTATTGAAACCGGATCTTGTTATAGTTGACAGTATATGCGGTGATCTGTATTTCGAAGAAGGCGGCAATCCGGTTCAGACAAACAGAATGATGCTTGGAACGGATCCGGTACAAATGGATGCTTACGGATGTCAGCTAATGGGACTTAAAACAGATGATGTTCCATACATAAGGCTCGCTGAAGCCTGGGGCGCAGGATCTTCAGATGTAAATCCCGATGATATATATAAACTTAATGAACCGGAAGCATCTCATGATTATTCACACGCATCCGGCCTGGTAAGGAAACTCACTAAAAATGTCAATGCTGATGCTGCATGTTCTGCTTGTTTTGCATCTTTGGTAAGGGCATTGTACCGGGCGGATAAAGAAAGAATACATATCAAAGATAAGATATTCATCGGTCAGGGATATCAGGGAAAATCTCCGGATGGAATCGGTATTGGCAGGTGCTGCAAGGATGCAAGATCCTGTGTGATGGGGTGTCCGCCTACAGCAGATGCCATACTTAAGCATTTAGATGAATGAGGGTTTTTGGCAGTGTCAAAATAGGGAAGGAACTTACAAGTGATTAAGAACATAGTATTTGATATGTCAATACTTCGGAAAATTTAGCTTTTAGGTATAGTGGGTTTGCAAATTGAAAAAGACATTGTTTGTCAGCAATTTTCTCGATACTGATTCAATAGCATCGGTGGGAATTATGATGGCAATATACATATCGGGCTGAAAATGATCGGGAGTCTGACAGAAAATATCAGATATGTGCATTCGTTGGAGAACAACAATGTGATTCTTCGGTTCCGGATACTTGAACCCTTAAAACAATTGATGTGACGATAATGATATGCTATCTTTTTTAGATGGGGTTATGAGACGTTTGCTCAGATGAGGGAAGGGACAATTAGCGGATAATCTCGATCATAAATACAGGGTGACAGTAGATGATGAGCTTAATGTACAGATAGAGCAACTGTCTGTAAAAGATATAAACGAGGTATCAGTATGAGCAATATAAGATTAATAAACGCTTCCTGTGCCGATCAGACTGTAGATGCAGTTGTTAATGCGGCAAACAGTGGGTTATGGAAAGGCGGCGGTATATGCGGTGTTATATTCTCAAAGGCCGGTATAAATGAGCTTACAGCCGCATGCAGCAAGTATAAAACCCCATTAAATGATGGCGATGCCGTGATCACCCCGGCATTTAATATGACTAATGCAAAAGCGATAATCCATGCAGTGGGCCCTAACTTTAATGTGACCCCGACGGCTTTTAAGGAACTGTTTGATGCATATTACAATTCATTAGCAGTGCTTAAGGAAAACGGTTATCATAGCATATCATTTCCACTCATAAGTTCGAGCATTTTTGGCGGAAATCTGGAGAATCCGGTAGCTGAATCAACGAAACAGTGCCTAAGGGCATATAAGAAATTCATTGCTGATTTCCCGGATTATGATATTGATGTGATTCTTTGTGCTTTTACGCCGACTGAGATGAAAAATGCAACAAGGGAATATGAGGATTTTGAGTGGTAACTTAGGATATTTAAGAAGATCATTCATTATGATGAGCTGCTAACGGGATAAGGGAAAATGAGCGTCTTTGATTTTTTCATAAATCTGAACCATCCGTTCCAAAGAGATGATTGGATAGAAACGACAGCCGTTTTTACAGGAAATGTTGAAAGGGCTGCTGTCGGTAAGCCTGGGCATTACAAAGAGGCAGATTATAACGAGTATGAGATATGATTTTAATGATAATGTAAAGAATTAAAGGAGGAAACGAGGATGCAGTTAGCAAAACTACAAAAAGACATGATGGAAGCCATGAAGGCCCATGACAAAGCAAGGAAGGAGTCCATATCCGTACTGTACTCGGCAGCAAAGAAGCTTGGTATAGACAATGGATGCCGTGATAATGTACCTGAGGAAATGGTGGATCAGGCTATCCTTAAGGAAGTAAAGAGCGTAAAAGAGCAGATAGAAACCTGCCCGGCCGAGCGTACGGAGCTTTTGGAAGAGTACAAGGCCCGTCTGGCAGTTTTTGAGGAGTATGCGCCAAAGATGCTTAGTGCGGATGAAGTAGAAAACCTACTTAAGGAAAAGTTTGCTGAAGTTATTTCTTCGAAGAATAAGGGAGTGATCATGAAGACTGTTATGCCGGAACTTAAAGGAAAGGCAGACGGAAAGGTCATATCAGAGGTAGTTGCCAAATTGTGTCAGTGATCAATGGGAGATAATTATGTAATTATTGGTTGACATTTTTAATGAAGGGGAGTATTCTTTAACCATGATCCGACCGACGGTCGGTCGAGAAGATGAAACATATATGATCAGTCAGATATAGTATGCCCAATGAAAAGGGCCGAAGAGAGGAAGAGGAACAATAATGGAAAACAATGTAACCGATAATAAAGCCAAGAAGAGCAATTTCGGAAAGTTTATGCTTTTGTGGAGTGGTGAGCTTATATCATCAATAGGTGGGGGACTTACAAGCTTCGGACTCAGTGTATATGTATTCAGGATGACAGGGTCTGCATCGGCTACGGCTCTTGTTGCCCTGCTTGCATTTCTGCCTACTCTTTTACTGAGCGTTCCGGCAGGAGTGCTTGCCGACAGGATGGACAGACGGCTTCTAATGATCATCGGGGACGGCTGCTCTGCAATAGGCATCATCTATATCCTCATCTGCATGCTAAGGGGTGGAGCGTCCCTTACTCAGATATGTATCGGAGTGACCGTAAGCTCAATATTTTCAGCCTTGCTTGAGCCTGCATACAGGGCCACGATCACGGATATTCTTGATAAGGAAGAATACACCAAGGCCAGCGGGATAGTGGGGCTTGCAGGGAGTGCAAGATATCTCATCTCTCCCCTTATTGCGGGACTCTTACTGGCTGTCTCCGATATTAGCCTGCTCCTTGTGATCGATATATGCACCTTCTTCCTGACAGTGATCGCTACCCTTATAGTAAGGAGTCATCTTGAGACTAAGAAGGAAGAGCATACAGCATCCTTCATGAGTGACCTTAAGGAAGGCTGGACCACCGTTACCGGTAACAGGGGAATACTGCTCCTTGTGCTGATGACGTCAGGCGTAACGCTCTTTATGGGTGCGATACAGATATTATCCGAACCCATGATCCTTGACTTTTCAGACAGCAAGACACTCGGGATCACGGAAACCGTGTGTGCATCGGGAATGCTTGTATCCGGCGTATTGCTCGGGATTCGCGGGATAAAGGACGGATATGTCAGGCTTCTGTCCGCATCATTATGCGGCTGCGGGTTAGCAATGATCTTCTTCGGGATGCGTGAATACATTCCGATGATAACTGTTGCGGGATTTGCATTTTTCTTCATGCTTCCCTATGCGAATTCCTGTCTTGACTATCTGACCCGTACCAATATACCTGACGAACTTCAGGGCAGGGCATGGGGAGTGATCGGCTTCATATCCCAGCTTGGATACGTTGTCGCATATGGGCTCTTCGGTGTGCTGGCTGATGCTGTGGCCGGATGGACCGGACAGGGTGTGGGCCGGGGAGCCGGGATCACGATAATGGCATCGGGGCTTATAATGGCGGTTATTTCTGTATTTATTTATTTTAATAAGGATATAAGGAAGTTGGAAACCACCGGAGTTGTATATTACCCTGTTTCAAAAGGAGAGAATTATGGCAGAATCGAAGAGTGCTGAAGAAAGAAGAGAGGAAATAATGGATGCCGCGGCGGAGCTTTTTTCGACCAAGGGCTACGAAGAGACGACCACGACAGACATCATGAAGAAGGTGGGCATCGCTAAGGGAACCCTGTATTATCACTTTGCATCAAAGGAGGAGATACTTGATGCTATGATCGAGCGAATGGGCAGGCGCCTCATAGCCACGGCAAGGGACTGTGCGGCCACGGATGCACCGGTATACGAGAGGCTCCTTAAGGTGATGCTGTCCCTTAATGCCAACAGTATAGGCGGCGAAGACCTTATCGAGATCATGCACCAGCCAAGGAACGTGCTCATGCATGAAAAATCACGCGCCATGGTGATCCGGGAAGCGGGGCCTATCCTTGCGGACCTCGTGCGTGAAGGAGTGGATGAGGGGCTCTTTGACTGTAAATATCCCGAGCAGACTGTTGAAATGATAATGGTCTATGTCCTTGTCGCTTTCGACGGCGGTGATTTTTTAGAAGCCGATATGCAGCAGGAGAGGATAGACGGTTTTATCGCCATTATCGAGAGGATGCTCGGTGCCGGGAAGGGTTCTTTTGACTTTGTAAGGCAGCTGTTTAAATGAGTATGCTTTGCCGGATAACAGAGAGGTTAGTTGTATGAACATGCATATGAAGATGCTTAAAAACGACTTTGCGAAGAAGGGATGGAAGAATACGATCCTGTATGCTTTCATGTTCATGTCCGTTCTTATATCATCCCTGGTCGTCCTCATGCTCACTCAGCGGTTTACCTCTATAAGTTCCATGTATGAAGCAGCCCGGCCGCCCCACTTTCTGCAGATGCATATGGGGAAGCCGGATACAGATGATATAGAAGAGTTTAATAAAGGCTTTCAAGGGCTTACTCATTCTCAGATAGTACCCATGATAGATGTGCACGGTGAGGATATTAGTGTTTCGGGCAAGGCGGGTACTTACACCCTGGCTGACTGCAGGCTTGATATAAGTCTTGTAAGGCAGAACGACGGATATGATGTCCTTCTTGACGATGAACGCTGCCATGCAGACGTTTCACAGGGAGAGATCGGGGTTCCGGTCATCATTCTTGATATGTACGATATATCGGACGGTGATGTGATAACGATAGATTCAGACGGAGATACTTATAAGTTCAGGATATCAGCGACAGTACATGATGCGATGATGAATTCAACGATGTGCTCATCAACAAGGTTTCTGATAAGCGATGATGACTTTACCCGGATGCTTGGCAGGGTAGGTGAGACGGAGTATCTTATCGAAGCATATTTTACGGACAGCTCGCTCGCCGCATCCTATCAGACAGCGTATGAACAGTACAGTCCGGCTCTTCCCCGGAACGGACAGGCGATCACCTATACCATAATGTTTCTGTTGAGCGCACTTACCGACATACTTACTGCCATGGTATTCGTTCTGGCAGGTGCCCTGCTTATAACGATCGCCCTTATGTGCCTTAAATACGTGATCATGGCCGAGCTTGAGGACGACATCACCGAGATAGGCACCATGAAGTCGATAGGGATCCCCGAGAAGGGGATACGGAACCTGTATCTTACGAAGATAAGGATACTGATGACTGCAGCCTGTGTGACAGGATTCATAGTATCCCTGCTTACAGCGCCGGTCCTTACGGGACATATAAACAGGTACTTCGGAAGGCAGTCGATAACTACGACCGGATATCTTCTGTCAATCGTTTCCATCGTGCTTACTTATATTATCATACTTACAAGTGCAAGGAGGGTTCTGTCAGAGATCAAGCACAGGACGATAGTTGATCTTCTGGTTACAGGCAGGGGTTTTGGAAAGGAGAAGAGGGTACAAGGCAGCCTTGCAAAAGCATCGGGCCTTCCTTCAAACCTTCTTATCGGAATAAATGAAGCAAGGTATGGATACGGGATCATATTTTCTCTCATGCTAATCACTACCGTACTTATAATGATACCCTTCCGGTCATTGCAGACCATGAAGAATAAGGACTTTGTCACTTATATGGGAAGTCCTGTCTGCAGCCTCCTCATTGAAGCAGACCAGGGAGAGGGCCTGGAAGAGAGGAATGCCCGCCTTTACAAAGAACTGGATAGTGAGATAAAAAACGGACATATTATGAAAGCTGACAAGTTAAGAAGAGTCCGCCTGCAGGCACTTAACAGTGATGGCGAAGCTGTGGGAGTACATATTGATTCGGGTCCTGCAGCCGGAAGGGGGATCGTGTACCTGAGTGGATCATATCCCCTGACAGATAAGGATATATCTCTGTCGGCTCTTATGGCCGATGAGCTTGGAAAACAGGTCGGAGACCCGGTAAGAGTCAATACAGGTACCGGCGAATATGATATGCGGCTGTGCGGGATTTATCAGGATGTAACAAGCGGGGGCAGGACAGCTAAGGCCATGTGTGACTTTACAGAGATTGAAGCTGAAAAGTACATATATCAGGTTGACATAACTAAAGGAACCACCAGCGAAGCCCTGGCCGGAAGGCTTAGGGATAAGCTAGGTGCAGGTTACAGTATTGAGAGTATGGACAGTTTCCTCGATCAGACTCTGGGCGGTGTCACCGGAAGGCTCGGAAAGTCGGTTTGCATGATCCTTGTGATAGGTATCGTGATCACGGTCCTTATGGTGCTCCTCTTTATGGAATTAAGGCTTACAAGGAATGCGCCGGCGCTTGCCGAGAAGATAATGATGGGAATAGACTTTACTTCGATACGCTTACAGGAACTGTATCCCATGCTCATCCCGGCACTCGCAGGATGTCTTGCGGGAACGCTTGTGACGGAACTCTTGGGAGAAGGGATTGTGAGCGGACTGTTCTCGCTGCTGGGACTTGGAATTTCAAGTATTTCCTTTGCCCAAATGTCGGCGCCAAGCCTTTTGATACCGGCAGGACTGGTTTTATCCCTTGCCGTGACAACCATGGGATCGTGTATGAAGATAAGCAGGATAGATGTAGTTGAGTTCTTTAATAGGTGAGGTGGACCATGAACGATATTATCAGAGCAGATAGATTAACTAAGGACTACGGTAATGGCAACGTGCTTACGGACATAGATCTTACGATCGAGAAGGGTGAGTTTGCTTCCGTAATGGGACAGTCGGGCTGCGGTAAATCAACCTTGCTTTACTGCGTAAGCGGTATGGATAAGCCAACATCGGGAAGGGTGATCTTCGAGGGGACGGACATGTCGGGACTTACTGCCGGGCAGATGCAGGAACTGCGGCTTAACAGGATGGGATTTGTCTTCCAGAAGACCGGCTTTCTAAAGAACCTTAATATAATGGACAATATCCTGTATCCGGCTTATCAGCTTAATGATCGTTCGAGGAAGGATATAATTGATGAGGCTTCGGAATTAATGGCACAGATGGGAATAGACCATGTGGCGGACCATGATATCCGAAAGGTATCGGGTGGGCAGCTTCAGAGGGCTGCCATATGCAGAGCCATGATCAACCATCCGGATATCCTCTTCGGAGATGAGCTTACGGGCGCCCTTAATTCCTCATCTACGCAGGAAGTTATCTCAATAATCGAGCAGATAAACAAAAAAGGAACGACAGTCCTTCTTGTAACCCATGATGCAAATGTCGCCCTTCACGCAGGCCGCATAATCTACATTCAGGACGGCAGGATAATGGATACCCTTGTCCTTGGCGAGTATGATCCGAAGAATGTTTCGGAACGTACCGATAAGATGAAAAAATGGCTTGGCGAAATGAAGTTCTGAAAACGTAGATATTATTCGTAACCAACGGATGCCGTTGCCCATGTTCCGGGTATAGAAGAGACATATACTTCCCTTAAAGGAGTCCATAAGAACAAGTATTTTCATCTTTTGTGATATACTTATAATATAGTTACAAAAACTACTCAAAAAGAGACCGTAGGATTTTAGAAAATATGTTATGTGAGAAGGTAAGAACATGGTTTTAAAGAGCCGCTCACAGACAGATGGGGGAAAGAAAAATGAAGAACCCAAAAAGATTTTTTGTTGTTTTACTGACGCTGTTTACTTTGTTTGTAAGCGCGTGCGGAACTGTAAATATTAATGTAAATACAGATGATCCCATTTACGATAAAAAAGCAGGATCATCAGATCCGCCTGAACATAAACAGGAAACAATATACAGTTATAGAGAATATCCGCTTGAGAGGAATGGGATAAAACTACATCTTGATTGTTTGTATGAAAACAAAAAAACTCAGGATAAAAGCATTCTTTTAATACATGGAGTAACGTACTCTTCGCATGAATTTGATATAGATTATGAGGATTATAGCCTTGTAAGAAGGCTTGCAAGGGAAGGATATGCAGTATGGCGGTTGGATATTGCCGGTTTTGGGCAGTCGGGACCGGTAGAAGACGGTTTCCTACCTGATTCCGATTATGCGGCAGAGGATATAAATGCAGCGGTAGAAGAGATCATCAGACTTACCGGTCAGGAGAAAATTGATATACTCGGTTGGAGCTGGGGAACTGTAACGGTTGGCAGATTTGTTGCAAAACATAGCGAGCACATAGACAGAATGGTTTTGTATGCCCCGATATTAAATGGTATCGGAGCTTATGAAGTTACAGAAGATTTCCATCATAACACATGGGAACATGCTGTTGATGACTTTCAAAAGGATGAGAACGGGAATTTGGATAATGAGATAACCGATCCGGTCGTAATTGAACTCTTTTGTTCCGCTTGCTGGCATTATGACGGAGAACAGAGTCCGAACGGTGGCAGACGGGATGTATGCGTAGATCCGTCAGAAAAACTGATCGATCTTAAGCAAATCACAGTTCCAACACTGATCATATGCGGTGATAAAGATCCGTATCTTGATTATGAACTTATAAAGGAATCGATAAAGTTTCTCCCTGAGGGATCTGAATTGGAGATAATACCGGGAGGTTCACATGTTGTTTATGTTGAAAAACCTTTTTATAGAGATTTCCAGGACCGATTGATCGATTTCCTAGAAAAAATTTTTGAAAACCGGCAGAAATAGTTATTTACAGTTTAATGAAGAAAAAAAACAAAATGAAGATGGATAAGAAAATTAAAAGACACATATTTCTTGGATGGATCGAAGGAGCATGTAATAAGCTTCCACAGCCGGGAATTCTTTTTATATATCTTTTTCTGTTTACAGCGGTTTTGTCTTTTGTATTGTCAAAACTGGATGTGATGGTTATAAATCCGGCGACTGAAGGGACAGTTCATATACAGAATTTCTTTTCCGTTGATGGATTGTACTGGTTTTTGGGAAATCTGATCACAAATTTTACTTCATTCCCACCATTGGGCATGGTGCTGGTTATGACTGCAGCTGTAGGATTGTGCGAGGAATCAGGTCTTATTGAGACGTTACTCAATGAAAAGATGAAGCATACGATTCCGGTGCTGGTGCCATATGTTGCTGCATTTATAGGAATTCTTGGGAATATTGCCTCAGATTCTTCTTCTATCATTATTCCGCCGATGGTCGGACTCTTCTTTCTGGCTGCCGGAAGACATCCGATTTCCGGGATAATCTGCGGATATGCAGCTGTTCAGGCCGGATTTACAGCCAATCTCATGATTGCAGGTACTGATGGGCTTCTCCAGTCTATAACCCAGCAGGTTACAGATGATTTCCTGGGGAAAGGGGTTTTGACAGTAGACATAACCTGCAATTGGTATTTTATGGCGGCTTCTACTTTGCTGTGTACTATTATTATAGGATTTATGACTAATCATTTTGTTGAAAAAAGATTTGGTACATTTGTGCCTGCATCCGGTCTTGAGCTGGTCCGAGAAAAGGCAGTCACACCCTTAGAAAAGAACGCTTTTTTCTGGGCAGGAATATCAGTGCTGATCTACATCGCTATTCTGGCTGCAGCAACAATCTGGGGCCCTCTGGGAATAGTTACGGGTCTTGAGGCAGAAGGTAAAAGGGCATTTGCGGGTTCCTATCTTCTTAAGTATATGGTTCCTGTTCTGCTGCTCTTTTTTGGAATTCCCGGAATAGTGTATGGTGTTATAGCCGGTGTTTTCAAGAGTATCGATGATGTTTACAAAGCCGTGGTCAGGATAATCGGAAAAATGGGTGGATATATTGTGTTCTGTTTTTTCTGTGCTCAGTTCCAAAAGCTCTTTTCATGGACTAATATTGACAAGCTTTTGGCAATAAACGGATCTAATCTTCTTAAAGCAACAGGATTTACGGGTTTTGGTTTGATAATAGTCTTTATATTTATTAGCAGCTTTATTAATATTTTCATACCATCCTCATCTTCGAAATGGGCCATCATGGCTCCGGTTTTCATTCCAATGATGTTGCTGGCAGGAAGCTACCATCCCGCCATGACACAGATTTTCTACAGGATCGGAGACTCTTCAACCAACTGCTTTACCCCAATGATGCCATACATGTGGATAACACTTAAGATAGCTCAGGATATGTACGATCCCAAGATTAAACTGGGTACATTTGTTTCGGTGCTTTTGCCGATAGGTCTTGTTTTAATGGCAGCCTGGATAGTGTTCCTGTTCATCTGGATGCTGCTTGGAATTCCGGTGGGTCCGGGCGTAAATATCTATATCCCATAGGTTGAAGATCATTCCGTGGCATATCAGAATGAGCAAAAATTAATAACCGTCATCCGAAGAAATGATTTAGCAATACAATATGATCCAAAGACGCAGTCGGTTGCGGATAATTCATAGGAGGTGAAAAAAATGCTGGTTACATTAAAAGAAATAATGGATATTGCTGAGGAGAGTAACATTGCCGTCGGGTCTTTCAATGCGTCTTGTCTTGAGGCTGTCGAGGCTGAGCTTGAAGCGGCCGAGGAGCTTAAACTGCCGATCATCATACAGTTTGCCCAGTGTCATGAACCATGGATCCCGCTTTCAACAATAGGACCGATCATGGTAGAGATGGCGAAGAAGGCGACCGTTCCTGTATGTGTGCACCTTGATCATGGCGAGACTCTGGACTATTTACGGACGGCTCTGGAGATTGGTTTTACGGGAATTATGTATGATGGTTCGGTACTTGCTTATGAGGAGAACCTCGAGAATACCAAAAAGGCTGTAGAGATGGCTGGCAAGTATGGGGCATCAGTGGAAGCTGAACTTGGTTCCATGGGTAAGCGGGAATCAGGTATGGGAAATGATGGTGCCGGTGCAGATGATGATACAAAGATTTACACGGATCCGGACCTTGCCGCAAAATTTGTTGCCGAGACGAAAATTGATGCTTTGGCTTGTTCATTCGGAACCACACACGGTATATATCTTACCGAGCCCAGGCTTGATTTTGATGTTGTAAGAAATGTAAGAATTAAGACCGGCTACATCCCGGTTGTTATGCACGGCGGTTCAGGTGTAAGCACGGAAGATTATCATAAGGCTGTAAAGGCCGGTGTCAGAAAGATAAATTACTTTACATACATGGATAAATCCGGCGGAGCAGCTGTGGTTGATTATCTGAACGGTCTAAAAGATGGTGAGCCGGTATTTTTCTCATCGATCTTTATGGCAGCCCGTAAAGCAATGAAGGAAAAAGTAAAGTCTGCAATGAAGATCTTTGCAGGAATTGAGTAAACTTTCAAAAGAAGGGGTAAACAACAAAGGAAAAAAGTGTATTTCCGGCGATAAAAAGATAACAAGACAGAGTCAGTAAACGGAGGATTATAATGCCACCAAGCAGACACAGTAGTTCACATCACAGCAGCAGTCATCACAGTTCGCACAGTTCTTCGCATCATTCGAGCAGCAGAAGTCATTCAAGCCATTCATCAGGCCATCATGGCTCTTCTGTTTTCTCTTCCCGAAGCAGTTATCGTGGCTTCTCACCGGTGCGTCGTAAGCGTACTTCGCAGCCATATGGATGGAACAGTGCGGTGCATGGGGCAGTACGTCATTTCATTTGTTCATCCCATGATTATGATTATTATCCGCAGGGCTGGACAGCGTCAGACGGTCGTTCATTTGAGGAAGGTTACTATGACGAGAACGGTCAGCATTATAACAATATGGTCATGGTCGGCGGTACTACGATGTTGAAGTGTGAATTTTGCGAAAACCGCATTGTGTATCAGTGGAAAGAAGGGGCAATACCCGTCTGTGATAAATGCGGAGCCCAATTTCAGATAGATATAACTGATAAAGAGAAAACAGCGTATGGAAGTGGCATCAGAAGCAATACAGGTTTAAAGAGCGTTTTATCCCAAACACCATTTATCGGTAAGATCGCTATAGCAACATTTTTATTATGTATTTTATTGCCGTTTTTTGTTATTGCTG
>JAEEGL012880965.1_pt1 | contig 12952 bp, 8 predicted proteins | sample 9134231 | NCBI WGS metagenome assembly JAEEGL01 (sample SAMN16246548, study PRJNA631951) | gut metagenome | biome: gut microbiome; feature: rumen; material: fiber-attached | host: Bos | place: Iran: Karaj | collected 2018-10 | reverse complement strand
GCTTAAGGACATCCTTGATTTTGCGGATATCGGGGAGTTCATCCATCAGCAGGTCAAGACATACTCCTCCGGTATGTTCGTACGTCTTGCTTTTGCCCTTGCCATAAATATCGACCCTGAGATCCTGGTGGTTGATGAAGCGCTTTCTGTCGGGGATGTATTTTTCCAAAACAAATGTTATCATAAGTTTGAGGAGTTTAAGGCCCAGGGGAGGACTATACTGTTCGTGTCCCATGATCTTTCCTCCATCAGCAAATACTGTGACAGGGTGATCCTGCTGGATCACGGAGTCAAGGTGGCTGAGGGTAATCCCAAGGAGATCATAGACATGTACAAGAAGGTGCTTGTAAATCAGACAAGCTCTGAAATGTCAGGCTCCGAACAGGTGGCAGAGGACGGAACCCTCAAGGGATCCTTTAACAGGAATGTAAGGGACGGCCTGTGGAAAAGCCACATGACATTAAACCCTTCAAATGATACCTACGGCAGCGGCCTGGCCAGGATAGAGGATTTCTGCCTTATCGACAACTCCGGGAATATGACCAATACCCTGATAAAAGGAGACAGCTATTCCGTAAAGGTGAAGACGAAGTTCTTAGCCGACATCTCCGAGCCCATCATAGCTCTGTCCATTAAGAACCGCATGGGAGTGGAGATAACCGGTACCAATACCATGTTCGAAAAGCTTTCTACAGGTGAATGTCACGAGGGAGATGAGATCGTGGCTACCTTCACCCAGAACATGATGCTGCAGGGAGGGGACTATCTGGTATCCCTGGGGCTTGTGGGATACCGGGGGGGAGAGTTTACCGTATACCACAGATTATATGATATATTTAACATTCAGGTGATCTCATCAAAGGATACGGTGGGTTACTATGACATGGATTCTGAAGTAGTGCTGGTGAAAAATGGAAAAGAGATTTGAACAGATAGGCAAGGTCTGTCTGGACCTTAAATACTACAACGGGGAAGACCTCTACAGCGAGGGGAGTGCCGAGGACGAGCTGCTGGAGATAGTAAAGGCTGAGCCACCGGAGAACTATAACCGTATCATAGCACAGCGGGCAAACTGGAGTGTACTCTATCATCTCTCCGATATCAGGGGAAACATAGTCGATTTCATCCACATCCAGAAGGAACATAAGGTGCTTGAGATCGGTTCGGGATGCGGGGCGGTCACCTCGACTTTGGCTAAGAAGGCGGGGAGCGTCACCTGCATAGAGCTGTCACACAAGAGAAGCCTTATCAACGCCTACAGGAACAGGGATATCGACAATATAGACATTATAGTCGGTAATTTCGAGGATATAGAGCCGGATCTTGAGGAAAAGTACGATTATATCTTCCTCATCGGCGTGCTGGAATATGCCGGTATGTATATCCATTCCAAGGATCCCTACAACGAGATACTCAAAAGACTTTCTTCACACCTGGCTCTCGGCGGAGAGATAGTATGCGCCATAGAGAATAAATACGGGTTGAAGTACATCTCGGGCTGCAGGGAGGATCATACAGGCGGGTTCTATGACGGGATCGAGGGCTACAGAGGCAGTGAGGGTGTCAGGACCTTCTCACATAAGGGTATGTGCGAGATAGCCAAAGCTGCGGGACTTCGGGCGGAGTTCTACTATCCTTATCCCGATTACAAGCTTCCCACCACCATCTTTTCAAATGAACGGCTCCCCAGGACAGGAGAGCTTACAGACAATATCAGGAATTTTGATGCCGACAGGTTCGTAGTCTTTGATGAAGCAAAGGTCTACGACGAGGTGCTCAGGGAGGGGGCCTTCCCCTCAATATCCAATTCCTTCCTGGTGTTCATGTCTAAGGAGGACAGGATCGAGAGCTTCAAGGTCAAGAAGACTCTGTTTTCAAGACATTCCGACGAAAGAGATCCAAAATACCAGATAAGGACAGATATCCTGGAGGATGGCTATCATAAGAGATTCGTGATGAAATATCCCAAGACCTTAAAGGCACAGGAGCATCTGCTTAATATGTACAGCACATCCGCCAAAATGGCAAAGCTTGCCAGCAGGACCGTGAGGATAAACAAAGCAAGGATAGTCACGGATGAAAACGGTGATTTCGAAGGGATCCAGTTCGAATACCTCTCCGGAAGGACACTGGAGGAGGTACTTGCGGATCAGATCAAGAAGGGACTGAAGGGATCCTATGAGAAGATCCTGAAACAGTATGCCTCCTTTGTAAGGGCAAAAAGACCCATAGATCTGGATCTTATCTTTTCCAATATCATCATCACACCGGACGGTGCATGGAACATAACGGATTACGAATGGACAGAGGAGGACTGCGATCCCGAGTTCATCATCTACAGAGCAGCCAGGTATTTCCTTGAGGAGAATAAGGACCTGATACCGGAACCGGACCTTTACGGCATATTGGGACTGGATCTTTCGGACAAGGCAGGCTTTGATGAAAAGGAGATCAGACTGCAGCAGAAGATAGCGGGAGATCATGCATCCTTAAAGATCATGTATGATATCTTCGGAAGCGGATATGTGACCCTTGCTCAGGCGGTGACAAGCCACAGCATGCTGCTTCGGGCCGGCAGGGTCAAGCTGTATTTTGATACGGGATCGGGCTTTAGTGAAGATGAGACCATGTACTATACGGGAGATGTCTCCGACGATATGAAGGTGAGTCTCGACCTGCCTCTTAAGGAAGGGACGGTAAGGCTCCGCGTGGATCCCATGGACGGTGAGTGCATGATCAGGCTGATCTGCGCTTCCATACCTGATGCCATGGCCAACGGTCATGTGTGCGGCAATACCGTCATATACGATCACGATGACCCTCAGCTGGTGTTTGAAGGAGTATCGGACATTAAGAGCTTCCATCTGGAATACACTATCAGGACCGTAGATAACGATATGTCCCGGGATATCGGCAGGATGCTGGAAGAATACGAGACCCCGGATAATCATATATTGGGCAGACGTCCCGAGAAGAAGGTATATGTCAAGGTATCTGCAGTGGATAGAAAAAACTGAAAAGTGGCGTGACGCCGGGCATGACATACATGCCATAGGGAGATTTCTCGAGAAATATGACGTGTTTTATGACTCGGATGATCATGTGCCGGATCCCGATGCAGTGAACGAATTTGCCCGCCATGCCGCTTTGGGAGATTACGACCTCATATACTGTGACGAGGACATCATAAGGGATGATGAAAGGTGCGATCCCTATTTTAAGCCGGGATATTCTCCCGATACTCAAAGAAGCACAGGCTACATAAACGGCATGTATGCCATACGAAAGGGCGTTAGCCGGGAACTGTGGGATCATGAAAGGGACCGGGTCTGCCATATCGATAAGGTTCTGTATCACAGGGTTAGAGAACGGGAGGATGTAAAAAAAGGTATCCTTCCGGATATAAGACCCGGTCTTGATATCTCAGTCATCATATTGTCAAAGGATCATCCGGAGCTTTTCAGGGGAGCATATGACAGCCTCAGGGCATCTCTTGTCGGGGAGAATGTGCAGATAATCCTGACGGATAACGGCAGCAGTGAGGCAAACCGCAGGAAATACGAGGAGATATGCAAAGTGGGCGGCATAGACTATGCATATGAGCCCATGGCATTCAATTATTCCGCTCTTAACAACAAAGGTGCAAAAAGGGCAAAGGGTGAAGTCCTCATCTTCATGAATGACGATATAGAGATACCTGCCGCAGAAAAGGGGATTATGGAGAAGCTTGCCGCAAAGGCCTGTGAGGAGGACTGCGGTGCGGTGGGGATAAAGCTCCTTTATCCGGATCTCACCCATATACAGCATTGCGGGGTCACGATCCTTAAAAGCGGCCCATCCCACAAGCTTTCCGGATATGAGGACGGAAGCTATTATCACGGTTACAGCGACAGTGATATCAATACCCTGGCGGTGACGGGAGCCCTTCTTGCGGTAAGGAAGGACAGGTTTGAAAAAGCCGGCGGGTTTGATGAAAAACTGGCGGTCGCATATAATGATGTGGACCTGTGTCTGAAGCTCCACGAAGAGGGCTTGTATAATGTGTGCGTCAATTCGCATCATCTGATACATTATGAGTCGGCCACCAGGCCTGATGACAGAAGGGACCGCGCCTCCTATCTGAGGCTTAAAGAAGAAAAGGATCTGTTTTGCAAAAAGCATGAAAAGACCCTTGCTAAGGGTGATCCGTATATCAGCGGGAACATCACTGAGACCGGGCTTGATTTCGATATCAACCTTCCCATGGAATATGAAGGCTCAGGGCTGTCGGAACCTGAAGTATTGAAGAAGAAGGTAAGGAGCAGGAGCAGGATCCATGCTGCCATGGACAGATTTGACTACAGACTGTCTGATGCATACGGAAATGAAGACTTCTATGAGCTTTCGGGATGGATCTTCATGGAAGGTAAAAACGGCTTTGATAAGGCTGTGGTCATAAGGACAGGCGAGACCGGTTACCTTGTAAGGGCAGCCGCCATGCCCCGCCCTGATGTGGGTGAGGTATATAAGACGGAAAAGAAAGAAAAGGAATTCGGATTTATCGCAAGAGTGAGCATGGATGTCCTTGACCGTATCAGGGAGGAAAGAGAGTTCACCGCCACGCCCGTGCTCGTGAGCAGACGGGGAAGGATCTATAAGGGAAAAGAAGAATGTCAGAAGAAGAGAAAGATATAGATATAGACAGCTATTACAAGGAACTCTACCTTGAAGAAAAGGAAAAAAACGAGAAGCTTGTAAGAGAGCTTTGCGATCTTGAGGCGGAGCATAAGGATCTTACCAACAAAGTGGATATGCTGAAGAAAAGCATGATCTACAGGATGATCATGCCCGTAAGGCTTTTATGGTCTCATTGCAAGAATGCCATAATAAGAGTAAAGAGACTGGGGTCCGTTAAGGAGGTCATAAGGAAGCTGAAGTCCAAAAAGATCGAGAGATCCGCTTACAAATATCACGGGACACAGAGCTATCCCACTCCCGAGGAAAGAGCGGAGGCTGAAAAGAGACAGTTTAAGAAGGAGCATGTCTTCTCGATACTCATACCCCTGTACAATACTCCGGAGAATTTTCTGAGGGAGATGATAGAGAGTGTTACTGCCCAGACCTACGGCGGCTGGGAGCTTTGTCTTGCCGACGGATCTGACGGAGAGCACGGCTATGTGGGGGATATAGTCGGAGAATATGCAAAAGCCGACGGGAAGGGAAGGATAAGATACAAAAAGCTTGAGCACAACGGCGGCATATCCGAGAATACCAATGCCTGCTTCGACCTGGCAGAGGGGGATTATTACGCCCTGATGGATCATGATGATCTCCTCCATCCCTCGGCTCTGTACGAATATATGAAGGTGCTGGAGGATAAGGATGCCTGGTTTATTTATTCCGATGAGGCCACCTTTAAGGGGGATTCGGTAAATAACATGATAACCCTGCATTTCAAGCCGGACTTTGCACCGGACAATCTCAGGGCAAATAATTACATATGCCATTTCTCCGCTTTTAAGCGGGAACTTATAGAGAAGACAGGCAGATTCCGTTCGGAATATGACGGCAGTCAGGATCATGACCTGATCTTAAGACTCACGAGGGAGGCAGTGAAGTATGAGAACGGTATCGTTCATGTGCCTCATATCCTTTATTACTGGAGAAGCCATGAGGGATCCACAGCTGCCGATATCAATGCCAAGACCTATGCAATAGATGCGGCAAAGAGGGCGGTTGCGGATTCGCTTAAAAGCCGGGGATTCGAGAACTTCGAGATCGAGAGCACCAAGGCCTTTGCCACCATATTCAGGATAAGATATGCCCTTACTGCAAGGCCTAAGGTGTCCATAATAATACCGAATAAGGATCATGCAGGGGATCTTTCGAGGTGCATCACATCCATAATGGATAAGAGTTCATACGACGATTATGAGATCATAGTGGTGGAAAACGGCAGTACCGACAAGGATACCCTGGATTATTACGACAGGATAAGGAAGGCTAAAAACGTCAGGATCCTTGAGGTATCCCAGGATGAATTCAATTTCTCAAACCTGATAAACAAGGGAGCTGAGGCAGCCACGGGAGAATATCTGCTCCTTATGAACAATGACACGGAGGTCATCACCCGCAACTTCATCGAGGAAATGCTCATGTATGCTCAAAGAGAGGATGTGGGGGCCGTAGGATGCAAGCTGTATTATCCGGATCTTACCATACAGCATGCAGGCATAGTGATAGGACTGGGGGCCCACAGGAGCGCCGGGCATACGCATTATATGCTGTCAAAGGATAACCTGGGCTATATGGGAAGGCTTTGCTATGCTCAGGATGTGACTGCAGTGACGGGTGCCTGCCTTATGGTATCGAGAAAGGATTTTGATGCTGTTTCGGGCTTTGACGAGGATTTCGCCGTGGCATTGAATGATGTGGATTTCTGCCTGAAGCTGAGGCACATGGGAAAACTGAACGTCTTTACCCCCTTTGCCGAGCTTTATCATTATGAATCAAGGAGCAGGGGCTCCGATATCAACGGCTCCGATGATACAAGAGCAAAGCGCTATGACAGGGAATCGGCGGCATTTTGTGAAAAATGGGCGAAGGATCTTGAGGCGGGAGACCCCTACTATAATCCGAATTTCAGTCTGGATCACAGCAATTATACCCTTAAGGCCCATCCCGCACCCATGGTTTCCTGATGCCTTTTGACCCTTGCCAAGGCATGGTATAATTATAAAAGCGATCATTTCTTTACAGGAGGTATCTATTATGGGATATATGGAAAGCTATAACCAGTGGCTTAGCGACCCTTATTTTGATGCTGATACAAAGAAAGAACTGGAAGGCATCAGGGGGGACGAAAAGGAGATAGAGGAGAGGTTCTATAAAGAGCTTGAGTTTGGCACGGGCGGCTTAAGAGGCATCATAGGTGCCGGAAGTAACCGCATGAACATATATACGGTGCGCAAGGCTTCTCAGGGACTGGCAGATTATATCATAGAGAATAAGGGACAGGACAAGGGCGTAGCCATAGCATATGACTGCAGGTTCATGTCACCCGAGTTTGCCGATGTCACGGCTCTTTGTCTTGCGGCAAACGGCATAAAGGCTTATGTATTTGATTCCCTTCGTCCCACACCGGAACTTTCCTTTGCACTTCGTGAGCTTTCCTGCATAGCCGGCGTTGTCATAACCGCCAGCCATAATCCCCCTGAATATAACGGATATAAGGTTTACTGGGAGGACGGTGCACAGGTATCCGTACCCAGAGACCAGGAGATCATAGACAGAGTCAATGCGGTAAGGATCCAGGACGCCAAGACCATGGATATGGAGGAGGCCCGTTCGAAGGGACTCTACAACGTGATAGGGGCCGAGATAGACGACAGATATATGGAGGAGCTTAAGAAGCTTATCATCCATCCCGAGATCATAAGTGAGATGGCTGATGATATAAAGATCGTTTATTCACCCTTCCACGGCACGGGAAATATCCCCGTAAGGCGGATCCTGAAGGAGCTTGGATTCAAGCATGTATTCGTTGTTCCGGAGCAGGAGCTGCCGGATCCCGATTTTACAACCCTTGATTATCCCAATCCGGAGGATCCCAAGGCATTTACCTATGCTCTGGCTCTTGCGAAGGAAAAGGATGCGGATATCGTGCTGGCCACGGATCCCGATGCGGACAGACTTGGTATATATGCCAAGGATAAGACAACGGGAGAATACATCCCCTTCACAGGCAATATGTCGGGCATGCTCATAGGAGAGTATCGTATCCTGGAGCAGAAAAAGATGGGAACACTTCCTGCAAACGGTGCCCTGGTAAAGACCATAGTCACCACAAATCTCGCGGATGCCATAGCAAAGAGCAACGGCATAGATCTCATAGAGGTGCTCACGGGATTCAAATACATCGGGGATCAGATCAAGAGATTCGAGCAGGACGGATCCCACACATATGTATTCGGACTGGAGGAGTCCTACGGATGTCTGGCCGGTACTCATGCAAGGGATAAGGATGCGGTCTGCGCGGTCATGTGCCTTGCTGAGGCAGCTGCCTTCTACAAGAAGCAGAACCTGACTCTCTGGGATCAGATGATCAATATATACGAGAAATACGGTTATTACAGGGAGGGTATCCATACCATAACCCTTAAGGGTATAGACGGAGCGGAGCAGATAAAGGCCATTATGAAAAAGATAAGGACCGAGCCTCCAAAGGCCTTCGGAGAGCTTAAGGTCAACCGCTTTACGGACTACAGTAAGGGACCTGATGTTACGGGACTGCCTGTTTCGGATGTATTGTATTTTGAACTTGAAAACGATTCATGGTGCTGCGTAAGACCTTCGGGAACCGAGCCCAAGATCAAGTTCTATATGGGAGTAAAGGGAACAAGCCTTGAGGATTCCGACAGAAGGCTTGAGGCTTTGAAGGAGGCTGTCATCGCCATGGCATAAAGCGGCGGACTTTCGGATGAGGGGCTATATCAAAAAGATCACAGCAGACAACAGATTCTGGGCGGTGCTATATTTTCTTGTAACACTGCTCAGTGTTGTATCTGTATACGAAGGCATAAGAAATGCCATAACATGGAGTCAGGATTTCCAATATGATGCCTCGGCAGCCCTGATCTCGGGCATAGATCCTTATGACATGAGCCTTGATCCCGATGAGGACAAACTAAGGTCCGTTGAAAAGCTTAATGAGTTCTACAGCTATTTTGAAGACCTTGGAACTCCTCAGAAGATGGAAGCGAACCAGTTTCCGTCCCTGCTTTATATACTGACACCCTACGCCTTAATGCCCTACAAGGCGGCAAGGTGGGCCTGGCTTGTCACCAATCTCATCCTCACGAGTGTCATCATAATGCTTCTGAAAAAGACATTCATGAAGGATGTGGACGAAAGGCTCTATCCGGTCTTCATAATGCTGATGCTGTCGGGCACGCCCTGGAGGAATCAGCTGGGAGTCGGACAGCATACCATATTTGCCCTGGCCTTTTTTCTCCTTGCGGTCTATCTCTCGGACAAAGAGGAGAAGGGGATTTTGGGGAACCCGATAACAGTAGGGCTGGTGTTGTCGCTTTCTTACCTGAAGTACACGGTGACTGCGCCTCTTGCCATATATTTTATCTACAGGAAGAAATGGAAGGAGCTTCTGATAAGCCTTCTGCCCCATCTGGTACTGACCCAGATTGCCGCTTCAGTGCTTGGGGGATCCTTCGCGGATATGCTGATCAAACCCTTAAGAGTGGCGTCGGCGCTTTCGGCCCAGGGCAGCATAGATGTGGGAGTATTAACGGGGGGAGCTTCTTTTACCGTAGTTATCACCGGAGGGATCATGATCTTCCTGGTGATACTGGCAGTCATGATGCCTGCAGGGATGGATGAGCTTTTTATCTCTACCGCCATACTGCTGTCGCTTATCATGACCTACCACAGGACCTATGATTTCTTTATCATGATCATGGTCTTCGGGTACTTTGCCACGGGCAGGATGAAGACGGCGGAGATCATATATCTTATAACTACATTGATGTTCTTCTTTGTACTGAGGGTATTTAACGAGAATGTGATCTGCCTCACCATAAGCGGAGCATTATATTATGCGTGTGTCATAGCCTTTGTGGTTATTTCCTGCGAGACGGTCTTAAAGAGGGCAGGCTGATGAGGCGCATGATGCAAAAGGAAAAGAACGGAAAGGATGGATATGGACAGATTATATATGGTCATACCTGCATACAATGAGCAGGATACTATAGAGCAGGTAGTGAGGGAATGGTATCCGAATGTCATGATGGGAGAAGAGGGATCAAAGCTCCTTGTGATCAATGACGGATCCGTTGACGCCACGGGGGAAGTACTCCGGGGGCTTAAGGATGAGTTCCCGAGGCTCGAGGTCATAGAAAAGGAGAATTCCGGACACGGAGCCACCATATTGTACGGATACAGATATGCCATAGACCACGGAGCCGATTATGTATTCCAGACCGATTCCGACGGTCAGACGGATCCCTCGGAATTTAAGGATTTCTGGGATAACAGAAAGAGATATGAGATGATCATCGGCTACAGGAAGAGCAGGGAAGACGGCTTTTCAAGGGTTGTGGTCACCAGGATCCTGAGGGCGGTCATACTGCTGACCTTCCATACCTATGTCAAGGATGCCAATACCCCCTTCAGGCTCATGAAGGCATCGGTACTGGAGAAGGAACTGAAATACATCCCCACGGATTATTTCCTGTCAAATGTGCTGATCTCCGTGATCTTCAAAAAGAGGAAATACAGGATCCAGTATCTGCCCATAACCTTCAGACCCAGGCAGGGAGGCACGAACTCCATCAATATGGGCAAGATAACGGGGGTTGGGATCAGATCCCTGGGAGATTTTATCAAGCTTAACAGGATCATTTCAAAATAAGGAGGCGGTTCTATGAACAAGGTACCCGGGATACTGCTCTTTATTCCCGCATATAATTGTGAGAAACAGATAGTGAGAGTGCTGGACAGTCTCGACGAGAAGGTCATGGCATACATTTCCGAGGTGATCGTTGTGAATAACCGCAGTACCGACGGCACCGAAGAGGCAGTAAAGGAATATCAGAGGACGCATACCTATCTCCCTCTGAAGCTGCTGAGAAACGGGGACAATTACGGGCTGGGAGGATCTCATAAGGTGGCCTTTTCCTATGCCCTGAAGCATAAGTTCGACTACATCATAGTTCTCCACGGAGATGATCAGGGAGACATCCATGATTTCCTGCCTGTCTTAAAGAAGGAGATATACAGAGGATATGACTGTGTACTTGGGGCCAGGTTCATGCTCCAGTCAAGGCTTGAGGGTTATTCCCTTTTCAGGACCGTGGGAAACATAGTCTACAATTTTCTGTATGCCATAGGAGTAAAGCAGAGAGTCTTTGATCTGGGATCGGGCCTCAACATGTACGATGTGAAGATGCTGAGGGATAAGTACTATCTCAGATTCCCCGACAATCTCATGTTTAACTGCACCATGCTCTTAGCCTCCTCATACTACAATCAGACCATCAGATTCTTTCCCATTTCCTGGAAGGAGACCGATCAGGTGTCCAATGTGAAGATGGCTTCCCAGTCACTGAAGACTCTGGAGCTTTTATTCAACTACATCGATATGCCTACTTCCATCAGGGGCGAGTACAGGGAAGTCTCGATCTCTAAATATGAATACGAAGAGGTTAACTGATTTCATCGGAAGGAACGGCCTTAAGAGCACGGCATATGCCACAGCACAGCACCTGTCGGATATGAGGGTCGACCGGGAATATGACCGCATGATGAAGGAGCGGGTACCTGATGAGGCGGAGCTTTACCGGCAGAGGCATAAGCGCTTTGCCTATGAGCCGCTCATATCGGTTATCGTACCCACCTACAGACCTGTGGAGGAGCATTTCAGAAGGATGCTGAGGTCTATGCGGGAGCAGACATATGCCAATTATGAGATACTCCTTGGCAACGGGGGAGGGATATCCGATAACAGCAATGCTGCCCTGTCCCAGGCTAAAGGCGATCATATCGCTCTTTTGGATCAGGATGACATATTGGAGCCCGATGCTCTCTATCATGTAGTGGAGAGGATAAACGAAGGGGCTAAGCTTATCTACACGGATGAGGATAAATTTGATACGGAAAGCGGCAGATACTTAAGAGCCTTCAGAAAGAAGGACTTTGACATGGAGCTTCTCCTGTCAAACAATTACGTATGCCATTTTCTTACGATACAAAGGGAACTTGTTGAAAAAGCAGGGGGGTTCAGGAGCGAATACGACGGCGCCCAGGACCATGATCTTATCATAAGATGTGCCGAGCACATAGATCCCGGCGAAACGGCCCATATCAGAAGGGTGCTCTACCATTGGAGGATACATGAACTCTCCACGGCAGGAGATCCGGCAAAGAAGGGGTATGCCCATCTTGCGGGAAAGAGAGCCATAGAGGATCATCTGGCACGATGTCACAAGAGTGGAGAGGTCATTGAGACCGAGCACCGGGGCTTTTACAGGGTGGAGTATGAGGCGGCGGAGGATATGTCCGGATTTGAACTGCATCTGGCACAGAACCTTAAGAGTCTTTCCCGGGACAATTCCGAAAGGATGGCCTCTTATCTGGCAGCAAATGACGATGTAGGTGCCGTAAGCGGCAGGGTCATAGACCGGCTTGGAAGGATCGTTTACAGCGGATACGGGACGGATGAAAACGGCAGGAAAGAGGCTCTGTACCACGGCATGGACCATAACATGCCGGGAGAGTTCAATATAGCGTCCCTAAGACAGGAGGTTCCGGTCATATCTCCAAGATGCATGATGATAAGATCCTCCTTATCGGACTGTATAGATCCGGATCCCTTCAGGATGAGCGAGAATATCAGGAACAGAGGCTACAGGATCATCATGGATCCGAAGATGCTCTATCTAAAGGTGAGATGACTGAAGTAAGTGTGATAATCCCCAATTATAACGGGGCTAATTGCATAGAAGACTGTATCGATTCCTTAAAGGCACAGGACTTTAAGGATTTCGAGATCATTGTGGTGGACAACGATTCCAAGGACGGTTCCGCCGACATAGTGGAGAAGTCTTACCCTGAGGTAAGGCTTTTAAGGCTTGAACAGAATTTCGGCTTCTCAAGAGCGGTAAACGAAGGCTTAAGGATCTCAAAGGCTCCCTATGTCATCCTGCTGAACTCCGATACCAAGGCAGAGCCGGAGTTTGTAGGGGCTCTTCTTGAGACGATAAAGGAGGATGACGGGATCTTTTCCGTTTCCTCAAAGATGATACAGATGAAGCACCCTGACAGGATAGACGGGGCAGGTGATCTGTACTCCGCCTTCGGCTGGGCTTATGCCAGAGGAAAGGGCAGGAGCGTAAAGAGATACAACAGGAAATGTGATGTTTTTGCCGCCTGCGGCGGAGCTGCCATATACAGAAGGAGC
>JAEEGL010336012.1_pt1 | contig 12952 bp, 10 predicted proteins | sample 9134231 | NCBI WGS metagenome assembly JAEEGL01 (sample SAMN16246548, study PRJNA631951) | gut metagenome | biome: gut microbiome; feature: rumen; material: fiber-attached | host: Bos | place: Iran: Karaj | collected 2018-10 | reverse complement strand
CCGGTTGGTGTTTCTGGTCTCACTGCCGCCTTTTAGGACCACGCAGGTTCCGCTCTTGATGCAGAGCGTTGAGATCTGCACCAGCGCATCCGGCCTGGACTCGAAGATGATGCCGATCACGCCGATCGGACAGGTGGTCCTGACAAGGCGCAGCCCCTCATCGAGTTCGCGGTCCATGAGTTTCCTGTTCAGCGGATCAGGGAGACCGATCAGCTGATCGATCCCTTCCGTGACGGACGCAAGCTTGTGTTCGTCAAATTTCAACCGCTTGATCACGGGATCCGGAAGATTGTCGCTCTTTGCCTGCTCCAGATCTTTTCTGTTTTCCGTAAAGATCTCTTCACGGTTCTCAAGAAGCGTTTCCTTGACCGCACATAAGATCCCGTTTCTGACTTCTTCGGAAAGAGAAGCCATCCTGAAACTGTCGGCTTTCATTTTCCGTGTGATCTCTGCCATGCTCTTTTCTTTTTCCATGCTGTTCTTCGCCTTCCTGTAAGTTAGTATATATACGGCCGCCTGGTCAGGTACGGACAGTGAATTTCTGAAGAAATTCACTGTCCTACCAGATCTCCGCGATATCCAGGATCAGCCGTTCCGTCTTTTCCCAGCCAAGGCACGGGTCCGTGATCGATTTTCCGTAGACTCCGCCGCCCACTCTCTGGCAGCCGTCCTCGATATAACTTTCAACCATGAACCCTTTGATCATCTTCTTCACACTTTCGTTGTGTTTCATGGAATTGATGACTTCCTTGATGATCCGCGGCTGTTCGAACGGGTCCTTGTTCGAATTGGAATGGTTCGTGTCAATGATCGCCGCCGGATTCAAAAGCTCTTTCTTGCTGTACATATGATACAGCTGGATCAGATCCTCATAATGGTAATTCGGACGGGATTCGCCGTGTTTATTCGTATAGCCTCTTAAGATCGCATGCGCATACGGGTTTCCGCCGGATTTCACTTCCCAGCCCCTGTAAATGAAGGTATGTCCGTGCTGGGCAGCAAGGATCGCGTTGAGCATGACCGCAAAATCACCGCTGGTCGGATTCTTCATCCCGACCGGCGCACTGATCCCGCTTGCAGTCAGCCTGTGCTCCTGGTCTTCCACAGACCTGGCGCCTACAGCCACATAGGCCAGAAGATCGTCGAGATACTGGTGGTTTTCCGGATAGAGCATTTCATCCGCGCAGGCAAACCCTGTTTCACTGATCGCTTTGATATGCAGATGCCTGGTGGCGATGATCCCCTGGAACAGATCCGGTTTTTCATCCGGATTCGGCTGGTGCAGCATGCCCTTATAGCCTTCACCCGTTGTACGCGGTTTATTCGTATATACCCGCGGGATGATCAGGATCTGATCTTTCACTTTTTCCTGCAGGGGACGAAGCCTCGAAATATAGTCGATCACACTGTCCTCGTTGTCCGCGGAACACGGTCCGATGATCAATAACAGCCTGTCGCTTTGACCGGCAAAGATCGCTTCCGCCTGTTCCTTTGCCGCTCTGACAACTTCCCGGTGTTCTTTCGTCAGAGGGCACATCTCCCTGACTTCTGCCGGAAGCGCCAGTTTCCGTATGAATTCCACGCTCATCGTTACTCCTCCTCTATTTGTCAAACAGCAGCCTTCTTTTGGTGGAAAGCCGCATTTTTTCTTTCAGTCCTTCAGCATCCTCTTTTGCGATCATCTCGCGGATGCTTTCCATCTCACCGATAAAGGAATCGATCCGCTCAAGCAGCGGCTCCCTGTTCATAAAGAACAGTTCTGTCCACATATCTTCGTTGATCCTTGCGATCCTGGTCAGATCACGGAAGGAATCTCCCGTATAATCCCGCAGTTTTTCGTTGTCGTCACAGGTCATCAGCGCTACGGCAATACAATGGGTCAGCTGTGATACATAAGCGATCATACTGTCGTGTTCCTTGGGGGTCAGTTCCGAGATCCTCTGAAACCCTAAGATCCTGCCGAGGTTTTTGCACCAGTGGATCGCCTTTTCCGTATTCTTATCCGTGGGCACGACAATGTAATTGGCATCCCTGAAGATCCTGTCGTCGCTGTTCTTAACGCCGTATACTTCCCGTCCGGCCATCGGATGCGCCGCGATGAATTCCGCATCTTCCCTGAGGATTTCCTGCACATCGGATACGATCGCGGATTTGATCCCCGTAACGTCCGTGATGATCACATGACTTTTGAACAGGTGCTGATACGTTCTGACCCAGTCCGTGACGATCGAAGGATAAAGCGCAAGGATCAGACAATCCGCTTTCGGGATCAGAGAATCATCCTCAGCCCCTTCGTCTATGATCTTTTCTTCGAGCGCATAGTTGATCGCCTCAGGATCTTTATCCATTGCAAGCACATGATAGCCGAGGCGCTTTAATGCCCTCGCATAGCTGCCGCCGATCAGACCGAGTCCCACGATCAGAACATTTGCATCATTGATCCATTCCATGTCATACCTCACATGATTGATTGATATCCAAAACGATCCCGAGGCTTTTCAGGTCCTCAAAAAATGACGGATAACTCTTCCTGACAGCCTCCGCGCCGTTGATCGTTCCGCCTGTCTTGGTCAGCAGAACGGCAAGCGCCATCACGATCCTGTGATCATTGTGTCCGCACAGGGGTTCCTGCGGTTTTTGAAGCCCGGGATCAATACAGATCCTGTTTTCTTCCATTACGGAACTGATCCCGCATTTCTTCAGTTCCTCGCACATTACGAATCCCCTGTCACTCTCTTTCATCTTAAGCCTCGCCGTGCCGGTAAATTCCGCGCCGTTTAAGCAGGCCGCAAGTGCAAACAATACGGGGCCTAAATCCGGGCAGTCCGAAATGTCCAGTTTTGCATATCCGCTTTTCAGTTTCTTAAAATATTCCCTATATATCCTGTCTCCCTGCCTGCTGTTTTCATCCAAACCGGTAACACTTACCGATCCGCCAAGAAGATTCAGTGCATCCGGGAACGCTGCATTGCTGTAATCGCCTTCCGCGGTTATTGTATTGCCGCGATACGATTGCGAACCGGGTATCACTATCGTATTCCCGGTTCTTGATACATTTGCCGAAAACGCGGACAAGGCCTGCAAGGTCAGTTCGATATAAGACAGGCTCTCCACCGGCGGGATCAGAACGATCTCACTGTCCTTCTCACGTAAAGGCAGTCCGAAGAGCAGTCCCGTCACAAACTGGGAACTGATGTTACCGGGGATACGGTAAGTACCCGGTTCCAGTTTTCCGCAGACCTCTATATGATCCGCCTGTCTGACAAAGGTGATCTTCTGCTTTCTGCAGATCTCTTCGTAAACGGAAAACGGCCGTTCCAGAAGCCTTGTGCTTCCAAAAAACCGGGCATGGATCCCAAGCGTCATGGCAATCCCCATAAAGAACCGCATCGTGCTGCCGCTTTCCCTGCAGAAAAGATCCACCGTTTCATCAGGAACAGCTCCACCCGTTCCCTCTACCGTGATCTCTCCCCTGATTTGATCTACGCTCACAGATGCCCCGAGCGCTTTCATACAGTCCATGGTCGCAAGGATATCCTCGGAAAATGCGACATTTCCGATCACGCTTTTACCGGGCGAAAGCATGGCAAGGATCAAAAGCCTGTGCACGATGCTCTTCGAAGGCTGCGCCTTAACGGTTCCCTTTCCTGTTGACTGCTGTATCGTTACTTCCACTGCTGTTTATTCCTTCTTAAAGGTCTTCAATATCCGTTAGATAAATCATTACGGTTTATTACAGTATTCGATCAAATAATCCATCGCTTCGGTATATCCGTTCAGCCCGTGTCCCATGATCGTATGCACGCAGGCCTGTCTGATATAACTGATCTGCCGGAACTCTTCCCGTTTGGTCACATCCGAAATATGCACTTCCACGACCGGAAGGCCGACGGCCTTTGCAGCATCCAGAATGGCGATGCTGGTATGCGTATAAGCGCCGGGATTGATGATGATCGCATCATCCCACCGGTAAGCGCCCTGGATCATCTCCACAAGATCTCCTTCATGATTGCTCTGCAGGATCTCAACCTCGATCCCTTTTTCTTTTGCATGTTTTCCGATCATCTCGCACAGATCTTTATATCCCGTATTCCCGTAAACTTCCGGTTCTCTGATCCCGAGCATGTTCAGATTCGGTCCGTTGATCACTCTGATCTTCATTTTCAATTCCCCTGTCTTTCCAAAAGTTCCATGACCCTGTCCGCCGTCTGCTTCGGACTGTCAGCAACTGACACCGTAAGATCCGCAGAAGCCATATATTTCGGCAGACGTTCTTCATAAAGCTTCAGCAGTTTTGTCCTGTCATCGGACAGCGGTCTGTCGGCCGTCGCACGGATCGTTTCGACTTTTCTGTCCAAAAAGACGAGCTTCCCGTAATTCTTAAGCGAAGTAACGTTTTCATTTCTTAAGATCAATCCGCCTCCGGTCGCGATCACGGTCCTGTTCCTTCCTGAAACTTCTTTTGTCACGGCGCTCTCTAGATCCCTGAAAGCCGTCTCTCCTTCATCCGCAAAGATCTCCGGGATGCTTTTTCCGGCTTTTTTTACGATCTCTGCATCCGTATCGACAAAGTCCATCTGCAGTTTTTTTGCAAGAAGTTTTCCGACGGTACTCTTTCCGCAGCCCGGCATGCCGGTCAGAACGATATTTTCCTTTTCTCTTTTCAGCGTCCGAAAGATCTCTTCGATCCGCTCCTCCTTTACGGTCATCCCCGTAAAAAGCCTGCATGCTTCCACAGCCTGCAGGATCAGCATCAGAAGTCCGTTTACCGCCGGGATCCCAAGTTCTTTTGCCTGCAGTGTCAGTTTTGTCCGAAGCGGATTATAGATCACGTCCGTAACGCTTTGCAGGTTATGAAAGTTCTTCAGGTCGGCCGGCGCATTGTCCATATCCGGATACATGCCAAGCGGTGTCGTGTTGATGATGTGATCGGCATCCGCATGCAGCCGGTATGCTTCTTCATAAGATACCGCAAACTCTCCGGAAGGATTCCTGCTGACAATAAGGGGAGAAGCGCCAAGATCCTCTGCCACAGAAAAAGCGGTCTTACTCGTACCGCCGCCGCCGAAGATCAAAACCCTTTTGCCTGTAAAGTCGTATCCGCTTCTTTCGATCAGGGAACAAAGTCCGTAATGATCCGTATTGTACCCGGTAAGTTTCCCGTCCCGGTTGACGATCGTATTGACCGCGCCGATCCTCTCCGCTTTCGGATCGATCTCATCCAGATACGGGATCACTGCCTGTTTATACGGGATCGTGACATTGATCCCACAAAAATCACGGGACAATAAAAAATCCCGAAGATCCGGTTGCCCGATCTCCTTCAGTTCATATGCGTAACTGCCGAACAGTTCATGTATGATCTTTGAATAACTGTGAGACAGCTTCTCACCGATCAGTCCGTATTCCATTCCATCCTGCTTTCTTTATTAAGACTCATTCATAAAATAATCGGTACCGAACCGGTAAGACAGAAGATCGTAAAGTGCAAGGGACGCAGCGCAGTCCACGACGATCCTGGCCCTGTGAATGATCGCGGGATCATGACGCCCTTTGATCCTGATCGTTGTATTTTCCCCCGTAACCGGATCAACGCTTTCCTGTTCCGTAAAGATCGAAGGGGTCGGTTTCACGGCGCAGGAAAACAAAATGGGCATGCCGTTTGTGATGCCGCCGTTGATCCCGCCGTTATGGTTTGTTTTTGTGATCACCGTGCCGTCATTTGTCGCAAAAGCATCATTATAGTCTTTGCCGCTCACATCGCTTCCGTCAAAGCCAAGGCCGAACTGCACACCCTTAACAGCCGGGATCGCAAACAGAATCTGAGACAGTTTGCTCTCCACACTTTCAAACCAGGGTTCACCGACGCCTGCAGGAAGACCTGTCACCGCGCTTTCCAAGATCCCGCCGACACTGTCGCCTTCTTTTGCGGCCTCTTCGATCCTTGCGATCATTTCGTTTTGAACATCCGGTGAAAAGACGGCAAATTCCTGCTCGTTTATGTATTGGATGTCTTTCGTAAGTTCTGCCGGATCCTCTGCAAAATGCCTGTCCTTTATCCCGCAAAGATCCAGAATATGCGTTCCGATCCGGATGCCCTTCTGTTCGAGCGCATATTCCGCTATGGCACCTGCAGCAACGAGCGCTGCCGTGATCCTGCCGCTGAAATGCCCGCCGCCGTGATAGTCTTCAAAGCCGTGGTACTTGCAGTAACCCGTGTAATCCGCATGCCCGGGTCTGAAGATCCGCTCATAATCTGCGCTTTTCACATTCTCATTCGGGATCAGGATCGTCAGCGGTGTTCCCGTTGTCTTCCCCTGATAGATCCCGCTGATGATGCTGAACCTGTCCTCTTCCACTCTTCCCGTGGAGATCTTGCCGACAGGCCGTCTGAAACTTAATTTCCTGCGGATATAGTCTTCATCGATCGTAAGACCCGGCGCAAGTCCGTCAAGGGTCGCGCCGATGTAAGGGCCGTGACTTTCACCGAAGAGTGTCACTCTTAAATTCGTTCCGAATGTGTCCATATTGTCTCCCGAAAAATCAGTATTGTCCCGATACGATCGCAGGGATCCTCTCCAGAAGCGTTTTCAGTTCCGGATAAGACAGTTCCCTGAATTCATAAGTGCCAAGATAAGGCACATAAACGACCGTGACGCTGTCCTTCTTCCCTTTCTTGTCATGCATGATGGCCTGCATGGCAAGATCCCTGTCAAAATCAACAACCGGCAGGTCATATTTTTTCATCATGGCAAGGATCTGAGCGGCAACCGCAGGATCGCACATGGGCAGCATCCCCAGCGCAACGCTCTCTCCGTGCAGCAGTTTCCCGGAGCTTGCCACCTCGATCCCGTGTCCCAGAGTATGCCCGAAATTCAGCACTTTACGAAGGCCGGCTTCCTTCTCATCCTCCTCGACGACTTTTCTTTTGATGTCGATCGCGGATGAGATAAGCGGAAAGACCTCTTCCCCTTCTGCCGCAAGAAACTTTTGAAACAGCGCTTCATCAAACGTGGCCGCCATCTTGCATGCCTCCACGATCCCGTTTCCGAACTGCCTTTTGGGAAGGGATCTTAGCACATCAAAATCGATCACGACCTTTTTCGGCTGATAAAACGCGCCCAGGATATTTTTGACGCCCATGAAGTTCACGGCCGTCTTACCGCCGATGGAAGAGTCCACCTGGGAAAGCACCGTGGTCGGGATGTTGTAAAAATCGATCCCTCTCATGTAAGCGCTTGCCGCAAACCCGGCAAGATCGCCCACAACGCCGCCGCCAAGCGCAAGAACGCAGTCTTCCCTGTGAAAATCATGTTCCAGCATCTCCTTCTGCAGGCTTTCAAACACAGCAAGGCTCTTGCTCTCCTCGCCCTGTCTGATGACATGGACAATCGAAGAAGCGCACTGTTTTGCTACCGTTTCGGCATATATTTCCGGCACGCCGTCATCTGTCACAATCAAAACCCTGCGGTTCAGATCCAGGATCTCCCCCGCCTTTCCAAGCAGTCCCGTGCCGATCAAAATGTCATAACTGTTCTGTCCAAGATTTACTCTCATCGATCGCTCCTGATCCCATCTCCTGTTTGTCAGGGTGTGTAAGGTTCATATACCATGACAACGCAGCCTTTTTCATCGAGAATGAAATCCATCAGCATTCCGCCGTCGGAATCATATCTGGAAATATAGGCATCAAACTCTTTCCTGTTCAGGAGTTTGTGGTATTTGTCTTCCGGATACTGCACATAATACAGGCAGTCCTCTGCTACCGGATACTCGGAAAAATCACCCGTGAAGCCTGCGATCTGATAATCATCATAGAACTCGTCGGGATCCAGATGATATTTCTCGATCAGATCCGTATCGCTCTCGGTGACCCAGTATACTTCCTGTGCGCGAAGGCTGGAAGCATCCGTATCCTTTACGGTCTGTGTCAGGATCTTCGAGGCGGCATCATGTTCGCTTGCGGATGACAGCCGCTCGGGATTTCCGGAAAGTTCCAGCGAGGAAAGATAGAAATTAGTTGCCTCGCCGCCGATCACATCGGCATACTCACTCTGCGAGATCATATAAACAAAACCGTACCAGCCGATCTGATCATAATCCGAATTATAGCAGTACCTTTGCAGAAAACATCCGCTACAGTTACGGCTGTCCTCATTCGATCCTTCCGTCCAGGATGCATAACTGCATTTTTCTCCGCTGATCGACATCTTGTCATACACAAACATGGATGCATCTTTATCGGGCACATAAAGGTTATCATAGTCCTTAACGCCGATCCCATCCAGGCATTTTCTGACAAATCCTTCCTGATCGCTGTAAGTGTTCACTTCATCCCTACTGAAGAAGCAGGCATTCGTGACTTTCACCATCCCGTAAGGATCCATGTCCTCGTACAGATAGGTACCGTCTTCATGGCGTTCCGCCTTTTCGTTCTTCAGTCCCGGAAGCTTCGCGCGGTTTACGACGTAAGTACCGTTATGTTCCGCACCGTTGTCGGAATAAAAACCGTCTCCCACCGTGTTATATAACCCGCAGAACGGCAGGTCCTGCGGCGGATCATAGACATATTCGAAGTCTTCTCCGAAATAGGTCCCGAAATGCATCGGCCTGATCCATTCCATATACGCTTCATCCAGTTCCTCGATCGGCGTGCCCGGCAGATAGACCAGCAGTTCGCTTTCTCCCTCTTTCAACCCTTCCAGTCCGTATGCGCCTGCATAGATGTACCTCACTTCATCAAGGATCTCTTCCTCATCAGGTGTTCTTTCATACGCAAGCTCATCCATCTTTACCGACCAGACGAAATCGGAGACCTGCTCGCAGTCACCGAATTTTCCTTGAAAATCACACATATAAATGGTCCCGTTTTCATATCCGGGTCCGGTGTCGCCCATGTCACTGTCATGGAACTGTCCGGAAAAGGAGCCGTCCTCTGCCACATACAGATAGGTTTCCCAGCCGCCTGCGCCGCTGCAGAAATGAAATTCCCATTTGGACAGTTCTTCATAGAGCGAAAATTCCGTCTCTTCAGGCACAAGGTCTTCTGTCTGATCTTCCTCTGCCTCTTCCCCCTGTTCTTCGTCGGGAGAAGTTTCCGCATTCTTCTCTGCGTTTTCCACGGCGTTTTTGATCGTGTCCGTGAGCACGTGCTCTTCCTGTTTCAGTAACTTTTTCAGAAAGCCGCAGCCGCTTAAAAGGGTTGCAAACATCGCGATCGTAACGATCACTGCCATCATGCGTTTCATGTGATCCATTTTCATCTTCATTTTCACCTCAACATTTATTATCTTTTCGTTCATTTCGGAACGATACTCATTCGGTTATAAAGATGCTGTGCTGCGGGATCCTGCCCGAGATCTGGAAGACCTCCCAGGATGCTTCTTTGCCGTCTGCAGTCTTTATGAGCAGTTTGTCTGTCGGCATCCCTTCCGGGACCGTAATACGGAAAGTTTCCGCATCCGTGATATCGCAGTCATAAGACTCTCCGTTAAGTTGCAGTTTTTCTCCGTCTTGCAGACTGACCACGGTAACAAGGTCCAGCGCGCCCTCCGTTCCGTGTACATCATGATCGAAATAGCTGCCGATCTTTTCGTCCGGATTCACCATCACGAACGCGACAGCATCTTCCGGTGCCATTTCCACGAACCTGCCCCACTGTCTTTTCGTTCTGCCCAGCATATATTCGTACAGTGCGAACATTTCCCGGTCCACGAACTCCCACTCGATCGTTTTATCCAGCCACATCTCTTCTTCTCCGTCGATCAGCCAGTACTCTGCCTGCAGCGTCGTATCGTTTAAGAAGCTGATGCCTGTCAGTTCGCCTTCCTGTATGGAATCGACCGGATGTCCCCAGATGTCAAAGACCTCGTTATACATGGTATAGACAGCCGTGGACAGGTCATCGTTCTGCCAGGTCAGATTCGCGCCCTGGATCTCAAATTCAAAATTTCCCGTATAGATATTGAAGAATTCATAGAGACCGAAATGCGGGTTCACATGGCAGTCCAAAATGATCCAGTCCCCGACACGCGTGCAATCCATGATCGCAGTTACTGCCGGCGCATAATCCTCCATATCATAGGATACGCCGTTATAATGAAAGGTCCTTCCTTCTGCCGAAAACTCCGGTTCCGTATCTCCCAGGTCATAGCTGCCGTAAAAAGCATGTTCGACTTCGGACACCCCGACGATCGTTCCCGTTTCATCCGTTGCGATCCTGTACATATCCAAAGGGTATGCAGAGTTCCACCTCTTGGAAAACAGCAACATGGAAGTATCGAGAGAGTCCATCACTTCATAACGCATGATCCCGATATCGTCAAACGGTGTAAAGCTTGTATCAAGATAGGCCCTGTTTGTATATTCATCATAGCTTTCCTCTTCATGCGGCCGCATCTTCTCAAGCCAGACTCCGTTATCCTCTCTTTTCCATACCCATGCATAGAAATCCGATGTCTTCTCAACGGTTTTTGTGACTTTCCCTTCGCTCTTTCTGTAAAACAGCCATTCCGGCTGGAAAAATGCATCTTCCGATCTTCCGTAGTCCGGGTTCAGTACATAACAGGAGATCATGGTATCACCGTTCCCGATCTCATTCAAAAACAGATAGTCTTCTTCCGGTCCGGCACCGAAATACACTTTTCCGCTTGTGTCGCTGTCCGTCCCGCCTTCCTCATGGTAAGCATCCTCAGGGAGCAGCTCATCGATCCCGTTCAGTTCCATCTGAAAGGACCATTCCGGATCGGAGTCATTTTTCGCCATCACCTCAAAAGAAATCTTCCCCGGACAGGACTGATCGTCGGAAAGCCTTGTAAACGTAAGGCTTCCGTCTTCAGAGATCTCCAGTGTGGCGTAATCCTGTTCGTTTTTTGTATCATAATAAGTCCACGTACCCTTCACATAAGAGTAAACCGCATCCGAAGTTGTCAGTTTCAGATTTCTTTCTGCTTCCCGGACATCCGCCGGTTCCGCACCGGACTGATCTCCGGATGCCTCTTCCGTCTGCTGTTTGCTTAACGAATCACGAAGGGAATCCAGCACCTGCGAGTCCTCTTTCTGTTTACCGCAGCCCGTCAGAACGGTGCATGTAAAAACAGCTGCCGCAACAAGCCATATATATTTCTTAAGTCCTGTCATTTTCTCCTTCTCTCCTTCCGATACATTTCCTTAGACTATATCACAAATCAGATGATCGCACTACAGACCAAAGCATGTATTTTCATCCTTTGATCGCAACGCCGAGATGACGCGCGCGAACGGCCAGCTCAAGCCGGCTGCGGTATCCGGTCTTCTGCAGGATGTTCGTGATGTGCATTTTGACCGTACTCTCCGAGATCCCGAGCAGTTCCCCGATCTCTTTGTTCGAAGCGCCGCCCACCAGTTCATGGAGAATATCGATCTCACGTTCCGTAAACTCCGTGCTGACCGCTTCTCCGAGCATTACCTTTGGCGGCGATCCGGGATATACGGACTCTCCGCTCATGGTCCTGTCCATGATCTCTAAGATCGGCTGTTCCTGTACTTCCTTATACCAGAAACTGTCCACGCCGATCTCTTTTGCCCTGTGGATATAGGACAGTTCCGGCATGGACGTCACGATGATGATCCGGATGCCGGCATTTTTCTGTTTGATCATCTCTGCCGCTTCCAGTCCGCTCATCCCGCCGGGAAACAGCACGTCCATCAATACCAGATCGACCGGGTTCTCCAGGATATAAGCGACCGCATCCTCTGCATTTGCAAAAGACTGATCCAGAATGTATTCCTCCGTCTGGTTTACGGCATCCTCAAACACCTGACGGATCATCTTAAAATCTTCCGCGATCACGACATGATAAGCCATATCCTACCTTCCTTCCTCGATACTGCCCCTTTTCCTCGGCAGTCTGATCAACAGCACAAATTCCGGAACCGAGAAAACATCCATGGTCCCGTGGGCAAATTCCACTTCCCTTCGAAGATTCGTCAGCCCGCCGCGTTCTATGATCTCTCCTTCCGGTTTTCTTCCGTCGTTGGTAAAGTGAAGATCGTAAAAATCACCGTTCTCCGTGACTTTTACATCAACCCTGCTTCCTTCCGCGTGCCTTAACACATTGGTCATCTGCACGGAAAGCGCCGTATCGATCAAAGAGATCAGTTCCTCATCCTCTTCCGGCAGCTTCCCGTCAATATGAAGGTCGATCCCAAGCTGTTTCGCCTGTTTCTGGATCACATAATAGGGTGTCTGCCACTGCTCCGGTTCTTCGGTCTTCAGACCGCGAATATTGGTGCGGAACAGATCCAGAACTTCCGTCTTGTCTGCCTTCTCGGGATTTAAGAGCCAGCGCTTCGCATACAGCAGATTTCTTCCGATATTGTCATGCAGCGTTGTCTTGAACTGCAGAAGTTCCCGGCTCATTGTCACATATTCGATCGTATCGAGAAGCGACTTTAAACGGATATTGATCTGCTTCGCCTTCTTCTGCTGTTCCTCCAGTTCCTTTTTCAGCTGCCATTCCTGTGTGATGTCGGAAGCGACCAGTTCATGATATTTCCGGTTTGCCACTTCCACGCTGCTTAAGCGGAACGAGTAAACGCTCCGGTCGGGAAGGACCAGCACCTGATCTCCCGGTTCCTTTCCCTGCTCCCTGATATCTCCATGATACAACAATCCGGCAAATTCCTCACCGTTATGCAGCGGCATATCGAACGCATCCAGACAGATCCGGTTCATCCGTTCGTTGAACAGACGGGGCACCCCGTCATCACTGTAAAACAGCAATCCCGTCGGCAGGCTGTCAAGCGCCTCCTTTACGGACATGGAGGACAGACTGACTTTCAGCCATTTCTGCAGATGGAACTGCTGCAGAATGACCATAGCGCAGAGCAGGATCTCCGCAATGCAGTAATACAGCACGGGAATCTGTAACGGGATCAGAAAGATCCCCTTGCTTTCCAACAGCATCTGCTG
>JAEEGL010265024.1_pt1 | contig 12952 bp, 11 predicted proteins | sample 9134231 | NCBI WGS metagenome assembly JAEEGL01 (sample SAMN16246548, study PRJNA631951) | gut metagenome | biome: gut microbiome; feature: rumen; material: fiber-attached | host: Bos | place: Iran: Karaj | collected 2018-10 | reverse complement strand
TTGGATTTATCCTCTTCTCTCTTCGATCAGCGGCTTGTCCCAAAAGATCCTGCCGCCCTGCTCCTCTGCGAGCGCGTCGGCTTTTTCAAAGAGGATCTTCATATATTCCTCTTCTTTTTTCTTCGAGCGTCTGCCTTTGCCTTCGTACAGTATCTTTGAAAAATACGCGTCGTACGATATGCGGAAATCTTCCGGCTCTTCGTGCGGGAAGAAGCTGACCGAGACCTCGTATTTGATCATACCGCGGTCGGACTCGGCAGTGAGTTTGACGTCGGCGGCGCGGCGTTTTACGCCGTTATAAGTCAGATCCGCCTCAAAATATCTTTCGTATACGTCTATTGTTTTCATATATCAGAATAACCCGCTTATTTTGCCGTTTTCGTCGACGTCTATTTTTTCAGCCGCAGGTACTTTCGGAAGTCCGGGCATTGTCATAATGTCTCCCGTAAGAACGACGATAAATCCGGCTCCGGCGGAAACTTTGACGTTTTTGACCGTGATATTGAAGTTTTCGGGAGCGCCGAGCTTTGTCGGATCGTCGGAAAAGCTGTACTGCGTTTTAGCCACGCATACGGGCAGTTTGTCAAAACCGAGCGCGGTGAGCTGATCGATCTGCTTTTTAGCGGCGGGCAGTATATTCGCGCCCGACCCGCCGTAGATGCGCGTTGCTATCGCGTTTATCTTATCTTCTATGCTCATATCGAGGCTGTAAGAAAATTCGAAGTTCTTTTCTTTTATATCGCAGAGGCGTATCACCTCTTCTGCAAGCTCAACGCCGCCCTTACCGCCTTCAGCCCAGACGGTGGAGAGCCTTACGTTTACGCCGAGTTCTTTACATTTATCAATTATAAATTCTATTTCTTTATCCGTATCGGTCGGGAATCTGTTGACCGCTACGACGCAGGGGAGTTTATAAACGTTTTTGATATTCGAAACGTGGCGGAGCAGGTTCGGGATGCCTTTTTCAAGCGCGGCGAGGTCTTCTTTGCCGAGTTCTGTTTTCGGCAGACCGCCGTGCATTTTGAGAGCTCTGACCGTCGCTACTATTACTACCGCGTCGGGCGTTAGTCCGGCGGCGCGGCATTTGATGTCAAGGAACTTTTCAGCGCCGAGATCGGCGCCGAATCCGGCTTCCGTCACGGTGTAATCGCCGAGTTTCAGCGCGAGTTTTGTCGCCATTACGGAGTTACAGCCGTGCGCAATATTCGCAAACGGCCCGCCGTGGACGAACGCGGGAGTGCCCTCGAGCGTCTGCACGAGGTTCGGCTTGAGCGCGTCTTTAAGAAGCGCAGCCATGGCTCCCACGGCTTTGAGGTCGCCCGCGGTGACGGGCTTGTCGTCGTAGGTATAACCGACGATTATATTCGAGAGGCGTCTCTTGAGATCGGATATCGAGTCGGAGAGGCAGAATACCGCCATTATCTCCGAAGCGACGGTTATATCGAAACCGTCTTCGCGCGGCACGCCGTTCGTTCTGCCGCCGAGACCGTCGACGATGAATCGGAGCTGTCTGTCGTTCATATCGACGCAGCGCTTCCACGTGATCTTTTTTACGTCTATGCCGAGAGCGTTGCCCTGCTGTATATGGTTGTCGAGCATCGCGGCGAGCAGGTTGTTCGCCGCGCCTATCGCGTGAAAATCGCCCGTAAAATGCAGATTTATATCCTCCATCGGCACGACCTGGGCGTAACCGCCGCCGGCGGCGCCGCCTTTGATGCCGAAAACCGGACCGAGCGACGGTTCGCGGAGCGCGACAGTGACCTTTTTGCCGAGTCTTGCAAGACCGTCGGATAAGCCTATCGTCGTGGTGGTCTTGCCTTCGCCGGCGGGCGTGGGCGTTATCGCCGTGACTAAGATCAGCTTGCCGTTTTCTTTTTTGCATTCGTCGTAAAGCGAAAAGTCGAGTTTCGCCTTGTATTTGCCGTACGGCTCGACGAATTTTTCGTCAATGCCGAGTTTCGCCGCTATTTCGTATATCGGCTTCGGTTGGCACTGTTGAGCGATTTCGATATCGGATAAATAAGCCATTATCTTCTCTCCTTAATATATCGGATATTTTTCACAGAGTTCTTTTACTTCGGCTTTGACGCGGTCTTTGTTTTTGTCGGGGTCTTTGATCATGTCGGCTATCCAGCCGGCGACGAGTTCCATTTCCGCCTCTTTGAAGCCGCGCGTCGTAACCGCGGGCGTGCCGATACGCAGGCCGCTCGTTATGAACGGGCTTTGCGGATCGTTCGGGATCGTGTTTTTGTTCGCGGTGATATTGACGTCGTCGAGTCGTTTTTCAAGGTCCTTGCCCGTGACGCCGCAGTTTATGAGTTTTAAGGTCATAAGATGGTTGTCCGTACCGCCGGAAACGATATCGACGCCGCGTTTTTGCAGCGCGCCGCAGAGGACTTTCGCGTTTTTGACTATCTGCGCGCCGTAGGCTTTGAATCCGTCTGTCATCGCTTCGCCGAGCGCGACGGCTTTTGCGGCGATTATGTGCATGAGCGGGCCGCCCTGAGTGCCGGGGAATATCGCCTTGTCTATCGCTTTGGCTAACTCTTCTTTGCAGAGTATCATACCGCCGCGCGGACCGCGCAGAGTTTTATGCGTTGTAGTGGTGACGACGTGCGCGTAAGGTACGGGCGACGGATGGACGCCCGCGGCGACGAGCCCCGCGATATGCGCCATATCGACCATGAGGTACGCGCCGACCTTGTCCGCAATTTCGCGGAAGCGTTTGAAGTCGATCAGGCGGGAATACGCGCTCGCGCCGGCTATTATCATCTTCGGCTTGCACTGCAGAGCGATGCGCTCGGTCTCGTCGTAGTCGATCGTCTCGGTAACGGGATCTACGCCGTAAGGCACGATATTGAAATACTTGCCAGAGATATTGACGGGCGAGCCGTGAGAGAGGTGACCGCCCTGCTGCAGATTCATGCCGAGAACGGTATCGCCCGGCTGCAGCAGCGCGAAGAATGCTGCGAGGTTTGCGCTCGCGCCGCAGTGCGGCTGAACGTTAGCGTGCTCCGCGCCGAACAGCTCGCAGGCGCGTTTTCTCGCGATCTCTTCGACGATATCTACGCACTGACAGCCGCCGTAATAGCGTTTGCCGGGGTAGCCCTCGGCGTATTTGTTCGTCAGCACGCCGCCCGCGGCGAGAAGCACGGCTTTCGATACGATATTCTCGCTTGCGATAAGTTCGATATTGTTTCTCTGCCTCTGAAGCTCCGCTTCGCATCCGGCGGCTACTTCGGGGTCGAAATTTTTCAGTTCTTCAAAAAAGTTCATATCATTCTCCGTTTTTATAAAACATAAGGGCACACTTGACTTGCGATCAGGTGTGCCCAGACGGTCGGCTCTCATGCTTTTTGTTCCCATGCGGTGACCCGCTTATCCGTCAGTAGCAAAAAGCGCTTATCAACTGTATAAATGATACCACAAAAAACTTTATCTGTCAATACAAATATGTAACTTATTTTTATTTACTCTCAATTTTCGACGAATCTTAACAGCTTTACCGTTTCGGGACCTCTGTCTTTCGGGGTGACGGTTATATCGTATATAACGCAAAGCGATTCGTCTTTGAGTTTTGCAAAGCAGCTGTCCGTCTGCTCCCACGCGACGTCGTCGCTGCGGTAAAGCGATCTGATCTTTCTGTCTATGATTTTATCGTCTGCCGGTTCCGCTTTTTTCATAAAACCTTTATCGATCAGAAGCCCGTTATACGACGGATTTGCGCCCTTATCGCAGCTGTACGCCCAGCCGTCGGTATTGACGCCGACCTTTATTTCGATATTGGTCTTGAATCCGCCGATCATCCTTACAAACGTAAATTCGTAAACGTCGCCGTGCTTTTCATCATTTTTCGGCTCTTTGTCCGCACCTTTTTCGACGAAAACGAGATCCCGCGTACCGGTATTTCTTTTTGCGGTCTCTTCGGCGATCTTTTTGCAGTCTTCGTAAGATTTATCGCCTTTTTTCGTTACGTAGCCGTTTTCAAATCCGTACGAATACATAACGACGCCGCCCGTTTCCTTGTTCAGTTTGATATTGCACACAAAGCCGTTATTGCCTTCAGCTCGGTAAACGTCACAGCTGCATTTGTAATACGGAGAAATCTCGGTATACTGATACACGCACGTATATTCAAGACCGTCGACTGTGACCTGCCGCGTTTTCTGAACGCTGTCGTCTGTTATGCGTTCATAATCGAATCCGTCGATCTCTATCCCTGCAAACCTGTTTTCAGACGCCGGCGTCAGCGGAAGTTCGACAACGTAGAGCTTGTTTTTACCGGAACACGACGCAAAAGCGAGCAGTAAAACAAGTAAAAGCAGAAGTGAAATTGTTTTCTTCATATTATTTATTATTTGATCGGAGCGGTCTTTTCTTTCTGAATCACGTCGTGCGCGCCGCCTTCGACTATGCTCGTTGCGGAAACGAGCGTGAGCTTTGCTTTCTTCTGCAGCTCCGGTATGGTGAGCGCGCCGCAGTTGCACATGGTCGATCTGACCTTCGAAAGCGACATCGCGACGTTGTCTTTAAGACTGCCGGCGTAAGGTACGTAAGAGTCCACGCCTTCTTCAAACGAAAGCTTTTTGTCGCCGCCTAAATCGTATCTCTGCCAGTTTCTCGCTCTCGCCGAGCCCTCGCCCCAGTATTCTTTGTAATAGGTGCCGTTAAGGTTTACTTTGTTCGACGGGCTTTCGTCGAAACGCGCGAAATATCTGCCGAGCATCACGAAATCGGCGCCCATCGCGAGCGCGAGCGTGATATGGTGGTCGAACACTATGCCGCCGTCGGAGCAGACGGGGACGTATATGCCGGTTTCTTCGAAATATTTGTTTCTCTCGCGGCAAACGTCGATCAGAGCGGTCGCCTGACCTCTGCCTATGCCTTTAGTCTCTCTCGTTATGCAGATCGAGCCGCCGCCTATGCCGACCTTTACGAAATCGGCGCCGCATTCGGCTAAGAATCTGAAACCCTCCGCGTCGACGACGTTGCCCGCGCCGACCTTTACGGAATCGCCGTAATTTTCACGGATCCATTCAAGCGTAAGCTTCTGCCATTCGGAGAAGCCTTCGGACGAATCGATGCAGAGCACGTCCGCGCCCGCTTGCAGCAGCGCCGGGACTCTCTCTTTATAGTCGCGCGTGTTGATACCGGCGCCGACCACGTAACGCTTGTATTCGTCGAGCAGTTCGTTCGGGTTCTGCTTATGCGAATCGTAGTCTTTGCGGAAAACGAGATAGCGCAGCTTGCCGTCTTCGCTGACTATCGGGAGCTGATTGATCTTGTGATCCCAGATTATGTCGTTGGCGACTTTGAGCGTAGTGCCTTCGGGCGCCCAGATGAGTTTGGAAAACGGCGTCATGAATTCCTTCACCTGAAGATCCGGCGCCATGCGGCTCGGGCGGTAATCTCTGCCGGTAACTATGCCGAGAAGCACGCCGTCTGAGGTGCCGTCGTCGGTTATCGCTATCGTCGAGTGCCCCGTTTTGTGCGTGAGCTCGATAACGTCGGATAACGTGGCGTCCGGCTTGAGGTTCGAATCGCTTTTTACAAAACCCGCTTTGTAGGTCTTTGCGCGTTTGACCATCGCCGCCTCGTTTTCAACGGTCTGCGAGCCGTATATGAACGATACGCCGCCTTCGGTGGCGAGAGCGACAGCCATTCTGTCGTCGGATACGGACTGCATTATTGCGGATACCATCGGGATATTCATCGTTATTTTCGGCTGCTCGCCTGCTTTGTACTTTACGAGCGGAGTTTTGAGGCTGACGTTCGCCGGTACGCACTCTGACGAAGAGTAGCCCGGGATCAGCAGATATTCATTGAAAGTATGTGACGGTTCGTTGATGAATGTAGGCATATCGTTTTTCCTTTCGCTTGTTATTTATTCTTTCTGCGTTTTCTGAGTATCAGGACCGTTGCGAGCGCCGATATTGCGGCGGCAGCGGCGGCTATACCGATCAGAAGGCCTAAGTTTATGACGCCCTCGTCTTCTTTTTCCATTTTTTCGGTAGATACGGGCGTTTTTTCGGTCGTTTTTTCGGTCTTCGGTTCGGTCTTCGCTTCGGTGACCGGTTCGGTCGGTGCTTCGGTCACCTGCTCCGTCTGCTCGGGCGTCTGTTCCGCGCCCGTATTTTTGAACAGTTTGATCTGTTCTTTCATTATATCGTAGTAGAACGTGCCGCTCTGTACGGTCGGTTCAAGGTCTTTGTTTATCTCGGAGGTCGGCTGTTCGCCCTTTGAATACTCGTTCCACGTCGTCAGGAGCACGACCTGAGGTCCGAATTCTTTGGCTCTCGCCCAGGATCTCAGAAACGTCATGCCCCACTCTCTGCCCGCCGAAGGTATATAGTCCGCCTCGCCCGGTTCGCTCTGCGATCTGTACGCGGAATGTACCGTCATGCATTCTATATTATTGCCGTTTACGGCGTAGACCTGCTGTTCTCTCTCCTCCCAGCTCCATATCGCGTATCTGCCGGCGCGCGTCTTTGTGCTGTAAAGTCCCTGCTGACCGATATAACCGGTGACGAATCTGACTGTAAATCTCTCGTCGTTCCACGTCTTCATCGGGTTACTGCCGCCGGTAAACGCCGGAGTGCCGAGATAGACGAGAAGCAGAGGCTTGCCGTCGAAGAGCTGATATTTCTTTGCGAATTCTTCGTTTTCAAGGTACTCGCGGTATACCTGATCGGCTTTTTTCTGAAGCCGCCCGTCTTTCACCGCGCCGGAATCGCCAGGGCAGCCGATGAATACGGCGATATTCGGCGAGTTCTCTATCTTCGACCAGCTCTCAAATATCTGAGTCGTGGCGGATTCTATCGTTTCGAAGTCGTTTCGTCTCACTCCGTTGCGGTAGTCTTTCTTATTGTAAAAATCGTAATCGACGTTGTTCGACCAGTCGACGAATATGAAGTCGACGCCGGCGTCGTACATAAGCTCCGCGTGAGCGCGGAGCGTGTCGGGACTGTCGAGCGATGTGTATTTGCCGATATACGGCGTCTCCCAGCAGTTCGGATACGGGTTGCCTTTATACATCCACGTCGAATACGCAAGCCCCACGAGTCTGTCTTCGTAAGGTGCGGAGACGTACGAAGCGGGGACCGTACCGGCGAAATCCGAAAAATCGTATTTGTCGGAGCCGTAAACGACGTCTTCATAAAGAGCGAAACGCGCGGCGTACATACTGCACGTCTCGGCTGAGTGCTCGTCGCTCTTTTTGCCGTAGAGCGTTATGCCGGTCGCTTCGTCGTAATACCCGACCGAATTCGCTTTTATTTTTTCAATATCGAAATTATAGTACTTTGTAAAAACGGTGTAATCGGGTTCGTCGCCGTGGAAAAACGGCTTTTCGAGATCGAATTTGCCGAGCCCGTAGAAAGCATAGGCTTTGCCGTCGCAGTACGCTATCATCATTTTACCTCCGAGCAGTTTGTATTCTTCATAGGTCGGTTTGTCCGTCTGCTCAGCCGACGCGAAGCACGCGGCGGCGAACACGGTAACGAGCGCGAGTATCAGAGCGGCGATCTTAAGAGCTTTCATACCTTGTTCTCCTCTCTTTTCGACAGCCGTTTCTGCGCCGTACCTTTGTCTTCAACGTATATCGAGGTGGCGACGCTGCCGGCGGCTATGACGTTCAGTATCGCTTTGATCGTCGTATCGAGCCTCTGCCCCTCTCTGAAATCGGCGGGCGCTATATAACCGGCTCTGCCCTGCAAAAGCAGTTTTTCCGCCTCGCCGCCTTCTTTCTGATAAACGGCTACGCTGTGGCCGCCGCTCGTCTTTACGAGCTTCATGCACGGCACGTCGGTAAGACCGTCGCCCAAATAGATCATATTCGAAAACGGGATCCGTTTGTTCTCTTCGGGGGTCGATTCGTTGAGCTTTCTCGAATCGGTCACGTCGAGCACGTCTTTGTTTATGCGATAGATGAACTGCGTTTTCGACGTATAGTTTACAGCCATGGCGGGCCATATCGCCTCGCCGTTTTCGTCGTAAAGGAATTCCGCCGCGAAGATCCCGCGGAATTCTTTGGCTATCGGCGTGCCTTCGATTATCTCCTTGACGCCGGACGAGATCACGTAATGCTCGACCTCGAGGCCGATGCTTTTGCCGTATTCGTTGATGCGCGAAAACCATTCTTCGACGCCCGGGAACAGCTTGACGTTTCTGCCGGAGATTCGGAATTCGTCTCTCGTAAGCTTCCAGCCGATCTCTCTCGCGAGCTTCACCATATAATACATGTAGGCGAGTATCGAGTCCATATTGTTTGCGTGCATCAGTTCGTTACATCTGCCCCAGAATTCCTCCGCGGGCATACCGATCTTCGAAGAAAACGCGTAATCCTGCATATCTTTCGGCGAAAGCGTTTTATCGAAATCGTACATTATGGCGGCTATATTACTCATTTTCGGCTGCCTCCGTTTTATTTTCATCGCTTATCTGCCGGGCTTTGCCGCGGCGGGCAAGCAGATCTCTGACCGTACCGTAAACGCTCTTGAAGTTGATCACTATGACCGCCGCCGCAATGACCGCGGAAAAGATCAGATAGTATTTTACTTCAAGCACCGTGAGGATCGACTGCAGAAGCACGAGCCCGCAGTTGAGAGCGAGAAGCGGGAGTTTGACCCTGTACTGAACAAGCTCTCTCGAAATATACGTAGTGACGAAGAACACGGCGATATAGCTTACCATCGTGGCTATCGCCGCGCCCATCGCGCCCATCGTTTTTATAAGTATGAAATTGAGTATCAGGTTTACCGCGGCGCCTATGCCGGCGCAGATCAGCGAATTGACGCTCTTTTTCTTGACTATGTAAATGACCGCCACGAACGACACCATGCCCTCGAACGCGCAGGCGAGAACGAGAAACGGCATATAGCGCCACGCTTCGTAGAACTCGTTTCTGTAAAGTATCGCGGCGATGAGACGCGCGCAGAGCACGATAAGAGTCGAACCGACGAACATGACGGATTTGAAACCGTCGAATATATGCGTGAAGAACGCGCCCCACTTTCTGCCGTTGTTCTCTTCATTGACGAGCGACATCTGCCACGCGTCGACGAAAATGCCCGTTACGACTATCATAAGGTTAGGTACCTTGTACGCCATTGCGTAGATACCGTTCGCCCCGTCGCTTACCATATACGTTATCATGAATCTGTCGGACATATTGACTATCCACCAGCAGATCGTCGTAGGTATAAGCGGTACTGAAAATTTCAGCATCTCGAGCGTGAGGGCTTTGCTCATCTTTTTGAGCTCTATGCTGTCAAGCAGATCGCACGACCAGAACATATACAGCACCGTCACGAAATCGGCGCATATATTGGCGAGCAGATATCCGACCACGCCGAGCTTTAAAACGAGTAAGAAGAACAGGTTGAATAAGACCGTGAAAACCGTACATATCACGCCGCGGAAAGCGAACGCCTTGACCCTGCCCTGACCTCTGATGAAACTGCCGCACAGCGTGTTCAGCGCGTACATGAAAACGTACATACCGAGCAGCAGAACGTAATCGGTGATCTTGGATATCTGAGATAAAAGCGGCGATATCAGCGTAAAGAAGACCATGCCCGCGAAAAGCATGACGAGCCCGGTCGTGAACACGGCGGACTGATCTTTTTTTCTGCCGAAGGCAAAACGGAAAACGCCCTGACAGATCCCCAGGGTAACTATAGGGAAAAGTAAGTTCGACGACTGCGCCACGAGGTCGGCTATGCCGTATTCCGCGTCCGACATGACGGACGAGTACAGCGGCAGAAGCAGGAATACTATCGCTTTGGAAAGAAACGCGCCCGCGCCGAGTATCGAAGAGTTTTTGAGCAGTTTTTTGTATTTGCCGTCAGCCATTTATTTCATCTCCGGGCATCTTTTGAAAAAAACCCGCTGTTTTGCAGCAGGTTTTATAAGGTCTCGCTGTGCGCCCCTTATGCCCTTTTACTTTATATTTATCTGTTTTCCAGGTAATCAGCGATAGCTTTGGGTGTTCTGAGCGTCACGGTTATCTCGTCGGGTATCGTGATGCCGTATTCGTCTTCGGCATTCATAAGGATCGTTACGACGGACAGCGAATCGGCGCCGAGGTCCTCTATGATATCGGCGTTGTCTGCGATATCGGCGGGATCTATATGAAGCTCTTCGCCTATGAGTTTTTTGACTTTTTCTATCATTTCGGTTCTCCTTTGTGAAAAATCCTATTTATTATTGCTATTATATTACGTGCGTCTGCGCGTTTCAATGTATAACTTGTAAATTTTCTTGTTTTGTGGCGAACAGAATAATATTATCATAAACTATACCGTATTATTAACGAACGACCGAAAGGAGATCTTTATGAAAGACACAAACTGCAGACTCGATCTGCCTTATCCCGAAGCGGCGGCAGAAAAAGAAGATCCGGCGCTTTCCGAGCGGCTCTCGGCGCTTTACGCCGGGCGGTACGGCGAACTTTCCGCGCTGACCGGATACGTTTATCAACACCTGATACTGAAAGATAAGTATTCTTATATCGCCGACACGCTCGAATGTCTGTCGATAACGGAGATGAAGCATTTTGAGCTGCTCGGTAAACTGATAGTTTCACTCGGGGGCGATCCGCTCATCGCCGAGACGGACAGAAGGCGGCTCTACTACTGGAACGGATCGTACGCCGAAAGCGCGACGAGGCTCGACAAGATAATAGCAGACGATATAAAAGGCGAAAAGCGCGCGGTCGCCGACTACACGGCGTTTATGAACTACTGTGACGACGCATCCGTAAACGCGGTGATAGAGCGGATCATCAAGGACGAAGAGCATCACATAAAGATACTTTCGGATATTTATTCGGAAATAAAAGGCGATCGGCGTTAATATCGCTCCCGGCGGTCAATAATGAGCCGGGGTGATATTATAAAAAAGAATATTGACGAAAACACCGCGGATATGGATAAACTGCTCCGCATCGACGAAAGCTTCGACGTATGCCGCCGTGATATAACCGTCTGCGGCAAACGCTGTTCCGTCTATTTCGTCGACGGCCTCGTAAAGGACGATACGCTTCAGAAGGTCATGGATACCTTTATGAGGCTGACCGAATTCAGCCCGTCTTCGTTTAACGGGCTGAAGAGCTTTTCAGACGCGATCGTTTCGTTTGCCGAGACGTCGCTGATCAGCTCGTATGAAAACGCCGTCACGGCGGTCCTGTCCGGCATTCCGGTGATGTTTGCCGACGGTATCGAAGGAGCTCTCGGGATCGACTGCCGCTCGTACCCGAAACGGTCGCTTGCCGAGCCCGAAAACGACAAGGTACTGCGCGGCTCGCGCGTCGGTTTTGTCGAAACGCTCGTGATGAATACCGCGCTGATACGCCGTCATCTGCGCGATCCGGCGCTGACGATGTCGCATTTTCACGTCGGCGAGTCGTCGAAGACCGACGTTATCGTATGTTACGTCGACGGTTTAGCCGATCAAAACTACGTTTTACAGCTTGAGAAAAAGATATCAAGCCTGAAAGTTGACGCGCTCGTAATGGGCGCGCAAAGCCTCGCCGAATGTATAACGCCGAGGCTGTGGTTCAACCCGTTTCCGAAGATTCGTTTCACGGAGCGCCCCGACTGCTGCGCCGCGCATTTGCTCGAGGGCAAGGTGGTTGTGCTGACGGACACGTCGCCCGCGGCTATGATACTTCCGTCGTCTATATTCGATTTCATACAGGAGGCGGACGATTTTTACCTGCCGCCCGTGATCGGCACTTATCTGCGTTTCATAAGATGCACGGTGTTTTTTCTCACGTTCATACTGTCGCCTTTGTGGTATCTGCTGATCAGTTATCCCGAAGCGATACCGCCGTGGCTTGCTTTCATCAAACTGAGCGAAGAACCGGTGATGCCGGTGATATTCCAGCTGTTTTTGCTCGAATTCGCGGTTGACGGTCTGAAACTCGCGGCGCTTAACACGCCGTCGATGCTCTCCGGCAGTTTTTCGATAATCGGCGGGCTGATACTCGGCGATTTCGCCGTGCGCGTCGGATGGTTCGTACCGGATACGATATTCTATATGGCTTTCGTAGCGATAGCGAACTTCTCTCAGCCGTCGTACGAGCTCGGCTATTCGTTCAAGCTGCTGCGGCTGATGCTGCTGTTTTTGACGGGGCTTTTCAAGGTATGGGGTTTCGCCGCCGGACTTTTACTGTTTTTCGTTTTGATCTGCACAAACAAAACCGTCGGCGGCAAGAGTTATCTTTATCCGCTGATCCCGTGGAACGGAAAAGCGATGGCGTCGCTTATATACAGGCATCCCAAGCGCCTTGACAAACGACCGTAAGCCGTCGTGGAACACGTTTCCCGCGCCCCCTCGATGAAATCGGGGAAAAACGGGGAGGCGGGGGGTACGGGGGGCTTTGGAGGGGCGGGGCACCCCGTGAACGGAACGTCTTGATAACCGGCCTCAAACCGTCGTGGAACACGTTTCCCGCGCCCCCTCGATGAAATCGGGGGAAAACGGGGAGGCGGGGGTACGGGGGGCTTGGAGGGGCGGGGCACCCCGTGAACGACCGGTACGCGCATACGTTATATGAAGATCCGTGCTCAAAACGCATAAAAAAAGCTGCCGTAGGGAGAGGCTACGTAAAGAAGAAACTAACCCACTTTGACATCTTTCAATCAGAGAAAGTGTCATAGTGGGTTATTCTCTTTCACAGGCAGGAAAATGCTTTTTGCAATCTGCACAGCAAATCGTCGCCAAAATACTTAACAGTCGGAATGTGAATAAGCAAAACCCGACCTGAAAACTTATTAAGCAATTGCCAATATGCGTCATTGCATAAATACCGTGTAGGGTTATCTGCTAATCGGGATTTGATGTTGTATTTATTCACTGAGTTAATAATGTCGTTATAATCAATAACCGTGTAAAGACGCAAACCATACCTTTCGGCTGATTTTTCAATGCGTATCGAATCTGTTAAAGC
>JAEEGL016779019.1_pt1 | contig 12953 bp, 10 predicted proteins | sample 9134231 | NCBI WGS metagenome assembly JAEEGL01 (sample SAMN16246548, study PRJNA631951) | gut metagenome | biome: gut microbiome; feature: rumen; material: fiber-attached | host: Bos | place: Iran: Karaj | collected 2018-10 | reverse complement strand
GTCTATGACATCAAAGATGTTCTTGCCATCAGGATAATCCACCTCCTGTTGTACTTGTTTTCCATCTGGTTCACCCAAACTGAGAACCATGGTGGTAGCAGAGGGCTTCTGTTCCACATACATTTGTTGACATTGCGACTCCGCCTCCAGATATTCCGGAATGCTGTCGAGCAACGAACCAGAAAGATTGTGTATCGTGCCAAGGATATAAGACGGTTCTTCCAACCCATTGCCGCTGATGCGGAAAAGAAGTTGTGCGTTGGCGCTGAAAACAACAAAAAAGGAAATAACGCTAAGGATAATCTTATTATTCATATCATTCAATTTCTGCTTATTAAAATCAAAAAACGTAAAATTCCGATTTAACTTTCTGTAAAGGTACGAATTTTCATGCAGACCGCAATCATACCCCATGTTAAACTGTCTTTTCATCCTTCATTTCTTGTCATTACCTTTGCCAACAAAAACACAATGAAACCACGAACAACACAACCTATCTCCTACTCCTCAGTCGAACAGATGCCTAACGCAAAAGGCAGCGCACTCTTCATCACCGACAGCAGCAAAGTCTTCAAAGACGACATCGACATCACCCCCCAAACACTCCCGGACGGCACACGTTTCATGCCCTGGGGAGGCGACAACTTGATGCCGTATCACATACTGGAAATGGTTGAAAAGGACGAGACATTATCAACCTGTCAGATGTTCAATGCAGAGGTATGCTATGGAAGTGGATTGAATTACAACTCAGTTAATTGTATCGCGTCAGTTAAAGAAGCAATTGAAGATTTCCTGTTGGCAAATTCCCTACCGTCATACTTCCTCGGAGTGTGCCAGGACTTCAAGCATTTTGGCTGGTGTGTCTCTGTTATTATCCTCGACAACGAAGGCAAGCGCATCGTCTCCCTGCACCGAAAGGAAGTATGCTATTGCCGCTTTACAGTCGCTGACGACAAAGGCCGTATAGAGTACGTCCTGTATGCCAACTGGAAGAAATCCATCAGCTCCATGAAAGACGTCGAAAAGATTCCCCTTCTCTCATTCGACAGTCCATGGCCGGATCTGATGCAACGGATGCAGAAGAAAAACGCACCGCGCAAATTTGCCGTCGTAAGCCGCGTACCCACACCCGACAGCACCTACTACCCCATCCCGTACTACGCCGCCCTGTTCAAAGGAAAATGGTACAACATCAAGCAGCTTATCGGCATGGCCAAGGAAGCAAAGCTCAAGAACTCCGCCCCGCTGAAATACCACATCGAAGTATCGAGCCGCTACTGGGAAGGCATTTTCAAGCGAGAACGTATTACCGACCCCCGCAAGCAACAAGACCGCATCGTAAAGGAAAAGCAGCAGATTATCGACTTCCTGACAGGAGCAGAGAACAGCGGAAAGGCACTCTTCTCCACATTCTACATGTCACCCAACGGAGAGGAGCAGCATGATGTCCGTATTTCCCGCATCGACGACGAGAAAGAAGGAGGCGACTGGAGCACCGACATACAGGAGGCCGTGAACATGTTCTGCTTCACCATGCGCGTACACTCTAACCTCGTAGGCTCTGTGCCGGGCAAAGCGCAGACCAACAATTCCGGCTCCGACAAACGCGAGCTGTACACGATTGCCCAGGCGCTTCAGAAGCCATATCACGACTTGCTCTTTACCGTGCATCGCATCATAATGAAATTCAACGGCTGGAAGAATGCCTACCCCGAATGCCCATTCATACAACTCACCACCCTTGACGAGAACAGGGATGCAAAACAGGTATCTGCAGACACGCCTCCTAATGATTAGGGGGCGTTTTGCATCCGTGTCCTCGCCGCTGACCGCTCCGCATTCTGCCTCTTCCTTCTTACTTCTTACATCTTACATCAGCCTTCTTACATCGTCTTTCATTCCTCCACCTCCACTCCAATCTTCTATTTGCTTTTTCCTTCACAAAGGTAGCTGGGCGGCTATGTAAAGGGCTTCCATATATTTTTCTTAAAAAAGTTGGTCCCTTTCAGCGTCGGAGCTGCCACTTTTTTGAATAATATCCGGACATCCTCCCTTGACAAAAGAAGCCTTTTCCCCAAACGCTCTTCATTGTTCGTAAAAATAAATAAGATTTATGTTTCACTTTCAAAATTACAAGACAATGAAAGCAAATGTTCAGATTTCAGCAGTGAAGAAAGAGTTCAAGAATGGTCAGCAGGGTTGGCAGGTATTCATCGAGGGCATGGAGGGTAGGCTCCGTTGTGAAATGAATTTCAAGGATGCACTAAAGGCTATGCGTTATTGCTTCCTTCTCTCAAAGCGCCTTGAATTGCAAATCGATGAAATACAGCTCGCAGCCCTTTCGCTCGAATATCAGCAGTCCAAGTCCGCTGTCGAGCAGGCACAGGCAGCCGAGGCCGCTACAGAAGTAGCAGCCGAGGTAGCCGCAGAAATCGGTGAGGCAGTTTCACAGGCCCCCGATTCTAAGATGCTCCGTCAATTCAAGGAATTGAAAGCCAAGCATCCTGATTCGCTCCTCATTTTCCGCAATGGCGATTTCTACGAATGTTACGAAGAGGATGCACAGAAAGCCGCCGATTGCCTCGGCATTGTCCTTACAGAAAATCCCTCATCAAATCTGAAGCTTGCAGGCTTCCCACATCACGCTCTTGACAGCTATCTGCCAAAGCTCGTCCGTCACGGCTACAGAGTTGCAATCTGTGATGCCCTGGAGTCCCCGAAGAAGTCCTCCAAACGCTCCAAGAAGCAAACAATCCAGGAGTATCTGTTCACCACCGCGTGAACAGTTCCTTTCCTTTATCTTTACATTAGATTGTACTTAATATGATTTTTTTTTAAATTTATGTTTATCTTTGCGTTGTTGAAATTGTATTCAAAACTCAAATAATTAAACATATGAATTCTACCGAAATTTCTATATCTGAAGAAATATTTTCTAAATTTATAAGCGAAAATTTTGATTGCGATTTATTTAACGCTCCTAATTCTTCTTGGAAATATGTTAAAACAGATTTTCAAGGCGACGGTCGTGATTTTTTTGAATCCTATATCTTCACGAAGAACATATCAGGAAATCCCAAATTCAAAAAAATTGATCTCATAGTTCCAAAAGGAGAAAGAGCTACTTTCACTCTAGATATTAAACTTAGCAAAAAAGATTTGCTTGATTTTGTTTATAAGTACAAAAAATTATTCTTCAATGATTATACAAAAGCAAAATGTAAGGAAGAATACGGCGACGAGCAATTTTCCTTCTATATCGAAGGTGTTAGTCCTTTCCTTGATGTAAAGTTACCTGTTATTAGTGAGCTCTGTTCTCTTACATTCTATACATCATTTTGCAATAAATCCTATATTGACATACAAAAGTCGAAGGGAAAGATTCTAACTCTTCAGAAATAGTCACAATACCCCTCCTGCCGTTTGCTCTTGACAGGAGGGTTTTCTGTCTTTCCACCTTCTCAACTTCCGCAGTATTTTTGCACCATCAAAATTTACTGCCTATGTACCTCATCACAACAAGCGAACAACTCGCATCCCTCATCCCGAACACCACAGTCACCGTAACGGGCGAAACGCCCCTTCTCACCAAGCTCACACCGTTCCTCGAATCCTCCGAACTCTGGCTAAGTGACACGTTCCTTTCAGCCGCAATCCTTGCGGATATAGCAACACGCCCGGACACGGACACACTCCGTACCCTCACCGAACAAGCCCTTGCTTACGACGCCTTCCACCGCGCCATACCGCACCTGGACATCATCCTTACCCCTAACGGCTTCGGCATCGTCAGCAACAGCAACGTAGCCCCCGCAAGCAAAGAGCGCATCGAACGCCTCATGTCCTCCCTGCTTTTCAATCGCGACCGTCTCCTCATGCAGCTCATGCACCTGCTCCCCTCACTCCCCGGCTGGACAGAGTCGGAACAAGGCCGTTTCTTCTCCGCCACAATGTTCCCGAACATGGACATCACCCTCCATTTCAACCTCACCACAGAAAGCCGGTGGGAAAAATACCTGGCCTTGCGACAAGACGCAATCTCAATCGAGCACTTCCTGGCTACACAGTACATCTCCAGAGAGCTGCTGGAAGTCCTCCGTTGGGAAGTCCAAACCTCGCAGTACCGCACACCGTCACACAAGACACTATGCCGCGTACTCCGATCCATAGAGCTGCGCTGCCTCCAAAGCCCCACGCCGATGCAAACAATCCACAAAGAGCATGGCGCACTTTTCAGCCTAGTGAACACCATCATAGAAAGCCCCACCGACTTCCCCGAATGGCACAACTCCACCACCGCCCAGCTCTACAGTCCCCCCGTCTTCGAGAACAAAAAATCCTCAAACGGCTTTTGGTTCTGACAAAATTTCCTATCTTTGTCCTACCTTAAAACGACCGAAATGAAGAATCTTCTCATATTCTCCCTCGTCCTACTGCTAGCATCCTGCACCAAGACGCAGCCCACAGCACCGGACCCCACAGTCCTCAGAGAACAGATCGCCGACGCCTATCGGAAAGGCCAGTGGGAAAAGGTCATCCAACTCACCGACAGCCTCGTGAAGGACAGCGTTTACGGCGACCTGACTCTTGCCTACGCCCAGTCCCTACGCGAATGCGGAATGCCCACGCGCTCAATAAATGTCGTCAAAAAGGAGCTTGAAAACCCAGAAGAATCGACAAAACCCGAATATCTCTACAATGAATTGGGACTGTCCTCTAGTTTGATAGGCGACTACGACGCGGCAATCAAGGCATACAACAAAGCCCTGGATCTCAACCCCAAATATGTGCGCTCATTAGTCGGACTGGCCGATGTTTATGATACGCAAGGTGATATCTCCAAGGCCCTCGATTACTATAATCAGGCTAGTGAGATTTTTTTTGACGAAGGACCTGAAGATCAAGCATATTATTTAGGTCATAGAATGATAAAAATTGCCCCAGATGACAATCGAGGTTGGTATATCCTTTACAGGTACTATAGGTCTGATGGCAATGAAGAAGACGCAACATACTGCCTGAAGAAATACCAATCGCTCTAAACGAATAACTATGACATTTTCTGTCTTTTCCATAACATAGCGGCTTCCGTACCTTTGCGGTATGAAAGCCGTTATTGATTTATCCATCCCCAAAACCTGGCAAGACCTGCCAGACCGAGAGCTTCGCTTCGTATTCCGACTGCTGCAGGGCGAATATTCCTTACCGAAGATAAAGACACTTTGCCTGCTTCGCTGGGGACACCTGAAAGTAGTCCGCAGGGAAGGCGCAGTCTTTATTGTACGTCTTCAAAAGCAGACATTCCCGCTCTCAGCACTGCAAATCTCAGAGGCAGTCCAGAGTCTGGACTGGCTCGGTGATTTCCCCCTGAATCCAGTCCGACTGTCACGGATCGGCCGTCACCGCCCCGTAAGAGCCGACTTCCAGAATGTCAGTTTCGGGGATTTCCTCGCGCTTGATAATCTGTACCAAGGCTTCCTGCAGACCCAGAAGCCCGAGCTGCTACGCGACATGGCCGCACTCATGTACCAAGCCCCGAAAATCCAACTGTCCAAGGTCGAGGAAATCAGCATCTTTTACTGGTACACATCGCTCAAACGCTACTTTGCCAACATGTTCACGCACTTCTTCCGCATGGAACAAGTCAGCGCGAACAATCCTACCGCCCTTTCCTTCCAACAGCTGCAGCAGAATATGAACACGCAGATCCGCGCACTCACAGGCGGCGACATCACCAAAGAGAAAGAGGTGCTGGAAATGGACTGCTGGCGTGCGCTCACGGAACTGGAAGCAAAGGCCATCGACTACGAGGAATTACAAAAAAACACAAAACCATAATTCCCATCAAAAAACACTATGGACAAGAATTTCACCAATCAGCTCCAGGCTTGGATGAACACACCCGCACAGGAGCGCAACTACGAACAAGGAGCCCTCTTCCTCCTACAGTTGACAAACAACAAAATACTCTATCGGAACATCGTCCGTGATGTAAAACGTCACAGAGAGTTCATAGAGTTCAAGATCAAGCGCTACCTTCAATTCCGACTGCAAGCCATCACACACTCCGAAGTTCAGGAAATGCAGCAGAAGGTCGACGCAATCACCAAGAAATACGCCTTGGACAAAGTCCCTTCATCCGCTAAAGGTAATAAAGAGACTTCGTCCCAGGGTGAGCAGTTCCGTTCCGGCAAGCGAGCCGACCACGACACTCTCCCTGCAGATGTACAAGCCCTGTACATCGAGAACGCCGACATCATGCGCAAGATGCGCGAGCTGCATCTTCAGCTGCGCAAGCTGTCCGAACAAAGTACCACTTGTCCGGACTCCGACCGATATCCGTTCCTGAAGGAATTCATAAGTCTGGACAAGCAGTACCACAAAAACTGGCAGGTGTACGACACCTACACAGCAGACGCGAACGCGGCTGAAGGCTCCGCTTCCGTTTCCAGCGCCAAGGCTGAAGTCCTGATCACTGAGGAAACACGCCGCGAGCAGACTAACGTCCTCCGCCAAATAAATTTGGCAAAAGGCCGTTACAGAAAAACACCTTCAGAAGGCCTGAAGGAGAAGCTCGACTCGCTGTACAAGCAGCTCACCGCCCCATCAGACAAACTCACTGCTGAACTCAAAGAGTTAGGCATAATCTAGTCCTCCCATTCTTCCCATCATTCCCATGAAAACAACAGTCAAAATCCAGTATTTCATAGCCATAGCCGCCTTCATTGCGGCTATAGGCTTCGGTATAGCCGGCTTCATAGTACCACCCCCGGGTGAAGTTCACGATTCCGTGCTGTACCTCATAGCCCAATTCCTCCTGCTCACAGCATCCATACTAGGCGTAGGAGCAATGTTCGCATCACATAAAATCACCCACCAAGAATGAGAGACATCCGAGAAATCATCATCCACTGCGCCGACACGCCCGAAGGACGCAACAACACAGTAGCCGATATTACAGCCTGGCACAAGGCCCGGGGCTTCCGCACCATAGGCTATCACTACGTAATCTACCTCGACGGCAGTATCCACAAAGGCCGCCCCATCGAGGAAGTAGGCGCCCATTGCAAGGAAGGCGGCCACAACAGGCATTCCATAGGCATCTGCTATATCGGCGGCAGGACCGCCGACATGAAAGGAAACAAGGACACACGCACCCCGGCCCAAAAACAAGCCCTGCTTCGTCTGCTCAAAGAGCTGCTGTCCCGTTTCCCCCGTGCCACAATACACGGCCACAGGGAATTCACATGCAAGAAAAATGCCAATGGCAAATGCCCGGGCTGCGCCAAGATGCCCGATTCCCCAAACTGCAAATACGCATCCAAGCCATGCCCCTCATTCAACGCCACCCGCGAATATCTCTATCTGACTTCGCAGCAATCCAATCCACCTGCGTCCGCTTCGCCCAAGGTTACCACTTCGCCCGCTGCGCCCGCTGGTTCGTCCTCCGCTTCCGCTCCTTCTCCAAGTAATGGCGCTCCGCGCTCGGCTACAGCCCACACCACTCCATCGGCTTCGCCATCCTCTGCCCCTGGCTCCGGCTCGGCTCCTGCTCCTATCTCTGGAGCCACCCCCACGGCTTCGCCATCCTCCGGATCTGGCTCCGCCGAAACCAAATCGCCTTCCGGCTCTTCCATTAAAATGACGCTGTTCACAGCGCTTGTATTATCCGCTTCGCTCCTACTTACTGCGTGCCGAACCACGCAGCGGTCGCTCGAAGAACAGACAGACAGTACGGTGTTTCAAACAACATCGACGTCCGCCCTTTCTCTCGCCACGAACAAGTTCCTGCAGAACCTTGTCCTAAGTATAGACAGCATCGTTATCACCACGCTGCCCATGTTGCCGGTGGAGGAAGTCGCCGATAAAGCCCCCGATAATCAAGGACAAAGTGCCTCCGCACAAACAGTATCTCAATTATCTCCCCGCTTCACCAGCCTCCCTTCCTCCACCCGCAACACCATCAAAAGTGATGGCTCCCCCTTCTCCGCCCTCACTGCGAACGCGCTGCCGCGCAATCCAAATTCGCTGGCGCAATCCAAACAGAAAGTCGTAGTCTATGGCCTCCGCCTTAAATCCACCACAGCCGACAGCAGTACCGTACAATCAAAAGTATTTAATAATAACTCGCGCCATTCCAGCTATCACTCGAATGTCAATGCGAAAGAAAAGAAGGAGCCATCGATGCGCTGGCCCCTCTCTTTAATAGCCATAGCCGTCATTGTCATATCAGCACTGGCTTGGTTTATCCGTAAATGGATGGTGTCTTCATAGCATCCTCCACTTGTTCTCCTACGGCAACAAACATGAAGCAGTGTCTATAGTAAGTGTTGGCTCGTTTCACGGCGAAATGTATATGGGTCTGTATCATATTCGGTGACACGTCACTGAAAAAGATGCAGCCCTTTTCATATCCTGTCGCTGTGACTCACTGGCACACACACTATCGGCATCGATGCTCTCTGCTTCGTGTTTATTCTGCCTCCGTATCACTGCGCTCCTGATGTTATGGACATCATCCTGTATTTTACGGACTCCCTCGATATGCCGTAATACCTTCCCGTGCTATGGATTACATCTATACGCATGGGGTGGCATTACCGCACATCGGGGTTTTCATGCGCATACGCATTTAGTTTAGGTACGGGCGAGTCACACACACCCGAAAACATCCTACCGCACATTGGGGCAATGGGTAGGCGCAAAGTGCCGAGACCTCGCGCCCCAATTTTTCGTGTCCGTACCGAGACCCCGTCCCTCGCGCCTACATATTCCGCTAAAAGTGAGACCCTCGTCCTCAACACGCGACACAGGGCGGTCGGGGGGTGTTACCACGGAAACGAAGGAAAAATCCTTTTTCCCTCGACCCTTTTGTATTGATAATCAGAAATTTGCATTTTTGAGTCCTTGAAAATTCCACAAATTTCTAAAAGCCCCGAAATTCCGTCTTTTCGGGGCTTTCACTTATACGGTATTTTTGCGCCAAACAAACAATCGCAAAAATGAGTGATTTAATGTCAAAAGCAACCGTCGAGTTGCTTATAAACGGACAACAGGCGCAACAAACCCTTAACCTGTTGCGCCAAAACGCGCTTCAGTTGGAAACGGCCATTGCCAAGGCAGCAGCCACAGGCAACAAGACCGACCTGAAGCGCCTGAGAAAAGAACTCACGGACACGAAACGACAAATCCGTGAGATAGAGTCGGCAACGCAACAGGTGGAACACGTGATGCGCAACCTCGAAAAAGCTACGCCAAGAGAGCTGAACAAGGCCCTCCAGACACTCAACCGACAGCTCGATTACATGGAGCGCGGAAGCGAAGCATGGAGAGCCCATGTAGAGAAGATAAAACAGGTAAAAGCAGAGCTTAAATCCCTGAACAGCCAACTTCGCGACACCGAAGGTTTCTGGACGAACCTCAACCGCCGCCTAAACGACTGGCAGACCTCAATCATGGCAGCAGCAGCCGCCACTACCGGCCTCGTCATGGCAGGACGCAGCGCAGTCAATGCCTACGCACAAATGGAGGAAGAACTTGCGAACACACGCAAGTACACAGGCATGACCGAGGAAAAAGTCCTTGAACTGAACGAAGCGTTCAAGAAAATGGACACACGCACCTCGCGCGAACAGCTAAACGAACTCGCACAGGGAGCTGGACGACTCGGTAAGAACACGCTCGAAGATGTGAAAGGCTACGTCGAAGCAGCCGATATCATAAACGTAGCACTCGTTGACCTCGGCGACGGAGCAACCCAGACGATAGCCAAGCTGACCGACATCTTCGGCGTATCCGAGATGATGGGAACAAGAGACGCGATGCTTGCAGTTGGCAGCACTGTAAACGTACTTTCCCAGAACTGTACGGCTGCAAAGCCATATCTTGTGCAGTTCGCGCAGAGGATGGCCGGTATCGGAGCACAGGCCGACCTTACAATTCCCCAGATACTCGCATTCGGCGCTACACTTGACGCGAACGGTCAGAAGGTGGAAATGTCATCTTCTGCCCTTGGAAAGCTCACTATGAACCTTTTCCAGAAACCCGTGGAAATAGCAAGGCAAGTCGGGCTCGATGTCGAGAAGTTCACCGACACCCTGAATCGCAGCACATACGAAGGTCTTATGATGTTCCTGCAGAAGATCCACGACCTCGGTTCTGCTGAAGGCCTTGCAGTCCTGGCTCCGATGTTCAAGGACCTCGGAATGGACGGAGTACGCATGTCACAAGTACTCTCCACGCTGGCAGATCACCTGGACATGGTAAAGTGGGAAACCCAGGAGGCAAACAAAGCCTTCAAGGAAGCCACGTCTGCCACAAACGAATACCAGATTTTCAACAATACAGTACAGGCTGACCTCGACAAGGCACGCAAGCGAATCTCAGAGCTTGCAGTAGAGCTGGGCGAAAAACTCCTGCCCATCATGCGCCATGTCTACACCTCAACCTCGCTCACATTGCGCTTCCTGAGTACAACGGTATCCTTCATCATAGAACACAGAGTCGCCCTGCTGTCCCTCACCGCCGCCATAACAGCTTATTCGGTAGCGGTCAATCTCAGCACCATCAGACAGAAAGCGCACAATACCTGGATCGCCCTCACTACAGCAAGCAATAAGGCGCTCACAATCGCAACAACGCACCTCAAAACAGCCTACCTCGCTATGCAGGTGGCTACGGCAAAACTCAGCGGCAACTGGGCACGCGAAAACCTACTCATGGGTGAGTTGAAGAAGAACACAACCGCACTGACGAACGTGTACGGGCTCCTGGCTGCAGCAGTCGTAGCCGCCGGAGTCGCGATAGTCGCATCCCTGAACAGGCAGACCCGAGCCCAGAGAATGCTTGCCGACATCGAGAAGGAAGCGAGAAAAAACACCACAGAGGACATCAAGCGAATCGACATGCTGAAGAAAGTCATCGAGAGCGAAACGGCAAGCATACAATCCCGTCAGAAAGCCATCGAGGAACTTCAGACAATCATCCCGGACTATCACGCAAGCCTCACCAAGGAAGGCAAGCTAATCGGACACAACGCCGAAGTCCTGGCAATATACGTCGAGCAGCTGAAAAACAAGGCGAAAATCGACGCAGCACTGGCCAAACTCCCGGAAGCAGAGGCAAGGCGACGCGACATTGAAAAGGGCGCCACAAAAGGCATCAAAAACGCCTACATCATCGAGAACATGGAAGGCATCTCATCCGAAGAAGCAGCAAGCAAGGCACACGTCTCACCATCTGCATACCGCGCCTTCAAAAAACAGCTCAAAACAGCCGATTCAGAGGTACGGCAGCTCAACTCGCTAATCGACTCTCTCACAGCCAAAAACCAAGCCCTTTCCGACAAGGCAGAAGGCATCGCCAACAGTAAGCCAGGCACGGATTCAGGCGACGCAAACGGCGGAGGAACAAACACCGACGCAGGCAACACCACCACCAAGGACAAGTTCGAGAAAGAGACGCAGTGGAGGCAAAGAGAACAGGCCCTCATCCGCATAGCCTACGCAACAGGCGAGAAGGACTACCTCGAATACACACGCCGCATGCAGGAAATCGAGGTCGAGTACAACAGGCAGAAGCTGGAGCACATGGACCTCACAGAGCAAGAACGACTGACGATAGAGGCCGCATATTATGAGGCAGTTAGGAAGCAGACGGACGACAGCATCAAAGAGACGGCAGAGGCAGAGGAAGCCGCGTACAACGAGAAAGTGGCGACAGAAAAACAGCGCTACATCGACGGCGAGATAACCTTGAAAGTCTATCAGGAGACGGTCGAGCAGCTGGAAATCCAACACCTTAACAGACTGGACAAAATTTACGCCGACGGCTCAAAGGAACAGATCCAGGCCGAGAAGACCCTGCAGGACAAACTCTTCCAAAACAGGCAGCGACATCAGAAAGAGACGGAGGCAGCGACAAAGAAGCATCAGGACGACCTTGCCAGGATGAAGAGCCAGTATTTCGGAGACAACCCCGAAGAACGCCGCGCCAAATATGAAACTGACCTCGCCCTCTTGACTGAAGTCTATACTCGCGAGGTCCAGGCAGCGGGCAACAACGCGAAGGAAAAACTCCGCATCGAGGAAGCCTTCCAGAAAGCCCGTGTCGCACTCCAGGAGAAGTACAACATAGAGAGCAGCACAAATAACAGGTCATGGCTCCAGCAATGGAACAATGACATGCTCGACTTCCTCCAATCGGACTTCGGGAAGGCAGTTACAGGCACACTTGACGTATTTTCCTCGTCCATGAGCGGCATATTCCAGCAACTTACAACAATTGTGCAAGCGGAACTCGAAATACAGACAGCCGCCATAAACAAGAAATATGACCGTGAAATCTCGCTTGCAGAAGGAAACAACTACAAGATAAAGAAACTTGAGCGTCAAAAGGAGCGTGAGCTTGCACAGGCCAAAAACGAGGCAAACAAGAAGATGTTCGCCATGCAAGTCATCCAGGCAGTCGCACAGACAGCCACAAATGCCATCAATGCCTACGGTTCAGCCGCTGCAATACCCCTCATAGGCTTCATCCTCGCCCCCATAGCGGCAGCATCAGCCATTGCCGCAGGTATGCTCCAGGTAGCAGCTATAAAGAAGCAACAGCAAGCATCTGAGGCACAAGGCTACGCCACAGGCGGATTCACTCCTGACGGCTCCCCGGACGAGCCTGTAGGAGTAGTACACGCGGGCGAATGGGTAGCGTCCCAAAAACTCGTCAAAAACCCTGTCACCCGTCCGCTCCTAGAAGCCCTGGACTACGCCCAGCGCACAAACACAATCGGCTCACTTGCCCCGACAGACGTTTCACGTTCCATCACGGCTCCGGCAATACTTGCACACTCAGCCGAAAACACCCAGCCCCTCACGCAGCAGATAATCGTGACAAAAGAATCCGCGCAGAACGACAAGCTTGCGGACACAATACAGCTCCTGCGTGACAGACTG
>JAEEGL016765509.1_pt1 | contig 12953 bp, 5 predicted proteins | sample 9134231 | NCBI WGS metagenome assembly JAEEGL01 (sample SAMN16246548, study PRJNA631951) | gut metagenome | biome: gut microbiome; feature: rumen; material: fiber-attached | host: Bos | place: Iran: Karaj | collected 2018-10 | reverse complement strand
TCACGTCCACGAAGGGGTTCTCCGTGCTGCTGGGCTCGGGCTGGCCGAAGGCGTTCCACAGGAAGGTCACGATCTGGGCCCGGGTGCAGGTCTGGTTGGGGCTGAAGTGCGTGTCGTCGGTGCCCTTGGTGATGCCGCCGTAGAAAGCCCACAGCACCGCATTATAGTAGTACTTGCCCTCCTTCACGTCGGTGAAGGGATTGGGAGCGCCGGCCTTCCAAGTGACGGTCCCCCCATAGTTCTTCCGGACATCCTCTGTCCAGGTGGCGTCGTCCGCGGGATAATATGCCGTGGCGGTGACATAATAGAAGGTTCCTTCCCCGATGGTGGGAGCTTCACCGGTGAACCAGACCTCCTTCAGCTTGCTGCAGTTGGAAAGCAGATATACCCCGATCGTCGTGACCCCGGAGGGGATCTTTATCTTCGTGAGGCTGGCACAGCCGGCAAAGGTATAGTCCCCCAGTTCGGTCAGGCTCTCCGGGAGGGTGACGTCGCTCAGGAAAGAGCAGCTCTCGAACGCAGCGACCCCGATGGAGGTCACCCCCTCCGGCACGACGACGGAGCGGAGGGCGGAGCCATGGAAGGAATGGTTCTGGATCGTCGTGAGCCCCGCGGAGATCTTGACGCTTTCAAGCATGAAGCAGGAGGAAAACGCAGCGTTGCCCATCTCGGTCAGACTGTCGGGGAGCACGATCTCCGTCAGGCCGTGGCAGCCGTTGAAGGCGTTGCCCCCGATACTCCGCAGGCCGTTGGGAAAGCTGACACCGCTCAGCTCTTTGCACTGGAGAAAAGCCATTTCACCGATTCGGGTCAGAGTTGACGGGAAGCTTGCCTGCTTCAAAGCGCCGCAGAAGGAAAATGCCCAGTCACCGATTTCCGTCACGCCCTCGGACAGCTCCACCGAGCGGACGATCCCCCAATAGTCGGCCCAAGGCGCCTTTTGATCATAGGACCAGTTCCACATGGGCCCCGTGCCGGTGACAGACAGATTGCCTTCCTGGTCCAGTGTCCAGGTCAGCTCATCGCCGCACTGGCCGGAAACGCTGTCCGTGATCCAGTGCGCCCAGCCGATCCTGCCGCTGTAATCCTGCCGTACCTCCTCAGTCCACGTCGCGTCGTCCTCCGGGTAGAAGGCAGTAATCACGTCCTGGGCGAATGCGGAGGCTTCGATCGTCGGCGCGTTGCCCATGAACCGGACCCAATTGAGGCCGGTGCACATGATGAAAGATGAGTCGCCGATCTTCCGCAGACTGTACGGGAAAACCACGGACGTCAGCTTTTCGCAATAGCCGAATGCCACATCGTCAATGGTTTCCACTCCCACCGGGATGATTACGTCGCCGCTCTTCCCGCCGGGGAAGCTGAGCAGGGTCTTCATTTCCTTATCGAACAGGATCCCATTGGAGGCGCAGAAGCACTCGTTCCCCTCCGCCACCCGGATGTCAGTAAGTTTTCCGCATTCGCCAAAGATGGCGCAGCCCACGCTCGTCAGACTGGCGGGGAGCGTGATCTCCGTCAGACCGCTGCAGCCGAAAAACGCCCTGCTCTCAATGGCGTCGAGCCCATCCGGGAGCGTGACGCGCGTGATCTTGTCACAGCAGTAAAAGGCCGCTTCTCCAATGGTTGTCGTCTGGGCGCGGACCGTCACGTACCCGCTCTTCCCGCCGGGGCTGCAGATCAGCCTGGTCCCATCCTTGTTGTACAGGATCCCGTTGTCGTCGCTGAAGCTCGCGTTCCCTTCGGCCACATGGATGGCCGTCAGACTACTGCAGCCAAAAAACGCCATCTGGCCGATCTCACTCACATTCTCCGGGATCGTGACAGAAGTCAAAAGCTCGCAGTATTCAAAGGCGAACGTGCCGATGGAAGTCAGGCTTGGGGGGAGCGTCAGGTCGGCCAGATGATAGCAGAAGGCGAAGGCGCTGTCTCCTATGACGGTCACGCCCGCCGGGATGGATATGCTTTGCAGCAAGTTGCAGTCGCAGAAGGCATACTCTTCGATCTTGGTCAAGGTCGAGGGAAGCTTCACTTCGCTCAGGCTGAAGCATCCGCCGAAGGCCATATACTCAATGGCGGTCACACCCTCCGGGATCTTGATCCCTTTCAGATTGGAGCAATAGGCAAAGGCATTCTTCCCGATCCCGGTCAGCGTCGACGGGAGCGTCACGCTCTCCAGCGCGCTGCACCCCTGGAAAGTCCCCTCCTCCACAGTGGTCACGCCCGCCGGGATCGAGACGGAGGTCAGGCTCCTGCAGTAGGCAAAGGAATCCCTGCCGATAGCGGTCAGCGTCGACGGAAGCGATGCGCTCTTGAGTTCATCCATTTGGTAAAAAGCGATATCGCCAATGCTGGTGACGCCCTCCTCGATCCGGACCGTCTCGATCGTCTCACTATATCTGTACCAGGGGATATCGTCCACTGTAGTCCAGTCATCCATTTTGCCGATACCCGAGATGGTGAGCGTGCGGGAGTCAATGTCATAATCCCAGGTCAGGTCGTCGCCGCAGCTGTCTTCGGTAACGGCGGGTGCACCGTCGCCGGGGAGCGCTTCCGGATCCTCCGGCGCGGGGGCGATGGAGCCTTCCTGCGGCTCCTCACGCTCCTCCGGCTCCTCCGCTGGGGCGATGGTGCCCGTCTCCCCCTCCTCTTCGGCCAGGGCCGCGGCGGGGAACAGGGAGACGCACAGGATCAGCGCCAGCAGCAGGGCAAGAAAGCGCTTCTTTCCATGTGTCATGTCGGGTTCCTCCTTCGGTTTTTGTGATGGGATCTGTCCGAATATCATTCCATTGTTCATTATAAGATCATTCTTCCCGAAGTCAAGAGCAAAGCCATGGATTTGACGGCCCTGCGGAGCGGAAAAAGCCCCGCCTGACTCTGTGTCAGGCGGGGCTTTCCGTATGCTGCGGATTCAAGAGCCCTCCCGGGCGTTCAGTCGGTGAAAAACTCGTTGGCGGCGAGACTGTACAGGACCACAGCCCTGGTCAGCTCCGTCAGCGTGGATTCCTCGCCGCGGCTCAGCTGAGTCCAGGCGTAGCTCATGGCGCTGCCCTCCAGGGTGAGCGCCGCGCCGTCGGGGCCGACGACCTCCACGCGGAAGCTCCGGTCAAGATCCCGGGCAACGATGCCCAGGATGTCGATGCAGTAGAAGCTGCCCCGCTGGACCGGCGTGACCTCCGTCCCGTCCACGGTGAAGGTATAGCCGCTCAGATCCCCGCCGGGGACGGTGAAGTAGTGGCGCAGAGTGGTGATGTCCTTGAGCAGCAGGCTGGAGCCGTAGTAGCGGACCCCCGAGGCCTCCCCGGTCTCCAGGACGGGCGCAAAGGCCGCGACCGTGTCCGCGGTGACGCTGCTCAGCTCGCCCACCAGCTCCACGCGGCTGTCCGTGTTGTAGTCGAACTGGGCCTGGGCCAGGCTGCCCAGGTCGGACAGAGCGTTCACCACCGCGAGGAGCTTCTCGTCCTCGCTGGTCTTGCGGACGGTCTCGATGTAGTCCTGGGCACAGTAGACGAAGCCGGTCTCCGTCAGATCGCTGTCCTCCGCGTCCCGCAGCTCCAGGGGCTCGCCGGCGCCGTTATAGAGGCGCAGGACCCGGTCCTCCGTGAGCTGGGAGAACTTCACCCCCACGGTGAAGCGGTAGCCGCTCTCGCCCCGGACCTCCGTGTACGGCGCGTCCTTTACCGGGAGCTTCTCGCCGTTGATGGTGACGTAGGCGTCCCGATCCATGAGGACCTCCCGGGGCAGCGTCAGGTAGAAGTTCAGCTCGATCCTGCCCTTCAGGGAAAGGCTCTTGCCGATGACCGTGGCGGGCCCCTCCGGGGCAGGAGGCGTGATGATCACATGATCGGCCGGGGTCTCGAGGTCGGCCTCGGTGACCACGTAGAAGCCGTTCAGCAGTGTCACCTGGCCGCCCGCGGGCAGGAGGATCTCCAGGGGCTCGGCGATCTGGATCCCTTCCTTGGCCTTCAGCGGCTCGGAGAAAGCGGTCACGTCCCAGACGCCGCCGTTCACATTGATGAGGCCGTTGGCGGAGAAGATGCCCTTGCCGGACGTGTTCTCCACCGTCACGCTGCCGCCGCAGGTGAAGGACTGATCGGCGTACGCGGCGTAGGCGGCCTTGCCGTCGAAGGAGAAGTCGCCGCCCACTTCGATGGGGCCGGCGGCGCTCTGCAGGCCGTAGTTGGTGGTGCTGACGCTGCCGGTGACGGTCACGTCGCCGCCCACGGTGACGCCCTGGCGGGCGTCGACGCCGTAGCCCACGCCGGTGAAGTCGCCGGTGATCTCCGCGGCGCCGTTGGAGAAGATCACGCGGATGTCCTCCTGGTTCGTCACGTTCACGCTGCCGTTGACGGTGACCCCGCCGCCGCCGTAGAGGGCGAAGGCCTTGGTCCAGCCGGTCACGTCGCCGTTGACGGTGAGCTTGCTGACGGTGGTCCACAGGCCGTTGCCGTCCATGTCCAGCGCCACGTCGCCGTTGATGGTGACGTCCGCGCCGTAGGCGTACAGGGCATGGGTGACGCCGGTGCTCTCGCCGGCGGTGAGATGCAGGCCCCTGGGCGCGTCGATGGTAAAGTCGTCCTCACCGGTGTAGTTGATGAGGGCGCCGCCGTAGTTGCCGGTGATGACCGGATCGGGATCGGCGAAAGACAGGGTCCGGGTGGCGGGGTCGTAGCTGACCTTGCCGTCACCCAAGATGTTGCCGCAGTTGTCGCCGGTGACCTGCAGGCTGCCCACCCACAGGGGATAGAAGGTCCTGGTGACCACCGTGACGGTCACGTTGGAGGCGGGCATGACGAAGCGGTACTTGTTGGCGCCGTCGGGGCGCTTGCTGGTGGGGATCTCGTTGCCCTCCTCGTCCAGCACGGTGATGCTCACGAAGCTGTGGCCGGAGGCGGTGATGATGTTCACGTCCACGTTTTCGCCGACCCGGGCCTCGGTCTTGGTGGCGGTGATGGTGACGCCCTCCCCGGCTCCCACCAGGGTGACGGTGTACATCACGGCCTCCTTGAAGGTCGCCGTCACGGTGACGGGGCCCTCGGGCATGACGAAGCTGTTGGCGTACATCTCCAGGGGCTGGCCGTTTTCGTCGGTGACGGCGAGGGTATCCAGCTCATAGCCGTCCTCGGGATTGACGCCCAGGGTGACGGTGTCCCCCGGGAAGGCGTCCTTCGGGGCGGAGACGGTGCCGTGCTCCGAGGGCAGGACGGTGATGGGCTGGAAGTACTTGACGGTCATCCACATGTCTTCCGTGTTCTGGACGTCCTGCAGCAGCTCAAAGGCCTTGGTGTAGCCCTCCCGCTCCGTGCGGGAAAGGAAGATCTTCACGTGGCCGGCCGTCTCGGCGGTGATGTCCGGGTTCGTGATGGAGCGGCCGTTGGATATGAAGCCGTTTTCCTGCTCCACGAGGAAGCGCGCAAGGCTCAGGACGTTGCCCTCCACCAGCGTGGCCTCGAAGACCAGGTCGCCGTAGATGGTCTCCTGCTCCTGGAATTTGTCGGAGGGCCCCACCTCGTCGATGCCCTTGCCGCTGCACAGGTAGTAGCCCGGCTCGGCGGACATCTTGTTGGTCCACATATAGACCGTCACGTCATTGGCCGGCATGTTGAAGCTGGCGTTGAAGGCGTCGGGATTGCGGAAGTTGGGCGGATAGTCGTTGGAGCGGATGAAGTTGGGATAGTAGCCCGCGTTGGGGACCGCCGTGATGCTGACGGACTCCCCCTCCTGGGCATCGTACTTGTCCGCGATGAGCATGCCGTTGGCGGGCTGCGTGATATTCACGTGATAGGTGGGCGGCTCGGTGATGAAGATGTGGCCGCCGAAAGCGGCCCACTCCTCATTGTACTGTGGGCGGAAATAGATGATCTTCTTGCCGGAATGGGCATCGTCCACCACATAGTTGTTGCCGGGATCCGGAAACCAGGGGCCCAGCTGGGTGCCGTTGGAAACCAGAACGACCTTCAGCTCCTGTCCCTCCTCCAGCTCGGTGATGAGCTTGTACTCCTCGACGGAGGAGGCGTAGTTGGTTTCAAACTTGTCCCTGGACTCCACCAGGTCGTCAACGGTCCAGCCGTAGCGGCCGATCAGATAGTAGCCGTAGTTCAGGGTCTGGGGCGGGGCCGGCGGTTCGGCGCCCTCCGGCTCCTCCGCCGGGATCTCCTCCTCCGGGATCTCCTCCGCCGGCTGGATGGTCCCGGCCTCCTCGGCCAGGGCCGAAGCCGGCAGCAGGGCCAGGAGCATCAGCAGCGCCAGCAGCAGGGCCAGCAAATTCTTGACACGCATGAAAAATACCTCCTTCGTATTCTCTCGAAGGAGGCGCAGCTCGAAAAAAGCGACGTACCTTCCTCCGAGAGACCATTGCGGGCGCCCGGTGAAGGGCGCTTGTATACAGTAAAACAGTACCACGGCAAAGACGAAAAATCAAGGTCCGGGACCCGGTTTCCGAAAAAAATGGCCCCTGTTTCCGCAAAAAGCAACGCAGGCGCGCCCGGGGCTGCGCCGGGCGCGCCGGACGTCCCGCGCAGGCCGCTCCCCCTGCGGGACAGCCGGAGGGACATTAGTTATGTAAACCTGCTTTCGCGGCCTGGGGCGGCCAGGTCTGGCAGGCGTACATTATGTTAACTGTTTTCGTCCGGTCCCGATCCCGCTCCGGCAAAATCCATTGTGTTATGTCAACTTTTTCGCGGGGCTTATCCATTGTTTTTTTAATGGTGTTTCCGCAAATAGGCCGTCTTTCCCGCGTTTTAATATTATGTAAACCTATATCTCTGCCGCGCGCGGAGATCGTCATGCTGTTTCTAGCATTATGTTAACTTATTTCGGCGTCGCTCAGGGGTTTTTCCCTCCATCGGGTCCCCTTTCGCGCGCGCTGTCCATGAAATCCTGCAAAAGCCTCTGGAAAAACCGGGAGATTTGCTCTATAATGGGTCCTGCTCCCCGACCGGGTACGAAACAGAGAGGAGGCGGGTCCATGGCCGCCAGAGAAAAGAGAAAACAGCGGCGCACAGTGCAGATGGGGCCGTGGCTCACGGTCCTGGCGCTGCTCGCCGTCTCGGGGCTGATCGCGCTCTTCTCCGTCTCCCTGCAGCCCGGTTCGCTGACGAAGGCCCTGCGGGGCTTCCTCCGGCAGCCCGTGCTGATCGCCCTGAACTATTTTCCGGCCCTGATCTGCACCGCGGCCCTGTATTTCCTCTTCGGCAACGTCTTCTGGGCCGGCTCCGTCACCGGGGCCGTGATGTCTCTGCTGTCTTACGCCAATCTCCTGAAATACGAGGGGCGGGAGGACACCCTGGTTCCGGCGGACATCTTCCTGTTCCGGGAGGCCATGGACGCGGCCCGGGACTACCAGCTGGACATGCACTGGGCCTGGCTTGCCATGATCGCGGCCCTGGTGATCGGCCTGGCGCTGCTGGGGCTGCTGATCCGGAGCGCCCGGCCCAGGACCTGCGTCCGGGCTGCGGGCGCGGCGGGGGCGCTGCTGATCTTCGTTTTGTCGGTGCGCTTCGTCTACACCGACAAGGAACTGTTCAACAGCCTGGAGGTCCCCGAGCGCGACAATGTCGGCTCGGTGTTCAACACCCTGGGCTTCAACTACTGCTTCCTCAACAACGTCGGGGCCAACGCCGTGACGCGGCCCGCGGGCTACTCCGCCGCAGAGGCAGAGGCCTGGGCCGCAGCGGTGCCGGAGCGGTCCGAGAGCCTGGACTTCCGCCCCAACGTGATCTTCGTCATGTGCGAGGCCTTCTCCGACCTGTCGGAGGAGGAGATGTTCTGCTACGCCCCCCAGGACGACCCCCTGCGGGACTATCGCCTGGTCTGCGACAGCGAACTGTCCCTCAGCGGACACATCGTGGTGTCCAACTACGGCGCAGGGACCTCCAACACCGAATTCGACGTCCTCACCGGCATGCTCACCGACATGATCGGCGAGCGGATCACCTCCTCCTTCCGAGCCGTCCGGCGGCCCACGGATTCCCTTGCCGGGGTCTACCTGGCCGACGGCTACGACAGCTTTTTCATGCACCCGGGCAAGCCCTGGTTTTATAACCGGCAGAACGTGTACGCCTACCTGGGCTTTGACGATCAGGTATATGAAGAGGCTTTTGACAGGTCGGACTGCAAGGGCCCGATGATTTCGGACGCGGCCTTTCTCCGGGTACTGGAGGACTGCCTGCAGACCCGCCTGGTGGAGAATGAGAATCCCCTGTTCGCCTACGCGGTGACCATCCAGAACCACCAGGCCTACACCCCGGGCAAATACGGTGCACCATCCCCCCGGGCCCAGGTCAGCGTGCCTCTGTCCGAGGAGGCTTCGGGTCAGCTGTCTGTGTATTTGGAGGGTGTGCGGGACTCCTCCGCCATGCTCCTGGAGCTGACGGAATACCTGGACACGCTGGAGGAGCCCACGATCCTCGTCTTCTTTGGCGACCACAGGCCCAACATCCCCCGGGTGGACGACGAGCTGGGACTGGATCTCCACCCGCCCCAGACCCTGGAGGACTCTGTCAAGGCCTTCTCGGTGCCATTCCTGATCCGGGTGAACACGGCTTACGCTCAGCGTGCGGACGTGGCTGCGGCCTATGCCGCCCTGGGGCTGCCGGAGAACGGCACCATCAGCGACAATTATCTGGGCGCCATGGTCCTGAGTCTCAGCGGCCACGACGGGCACAGCGCTTTCTTTGATTATCTCAACGCCATGCGCCGGGAGCTTCCCGTACTGCGGCCCTGGAAAAGTGTCTACATCCTGAGCGACGGGACGTTTACGCAGGAGCTCTCACCCCAGCTGCAGGCGCAGGTGGACAAGCTGGACAAGTGGTCCTACTACATTCTGCGTCACTGAGAACAGGCAAACGGGACCCCCCGCGTTTTTGAAACGCGGGGGGTCCCGTTAAGTATTCTCAGTCCTCCGGCTGCTTCAGACGGTCCCGATGCCGCCAGATCACGGCGATCTGGAAGATCAGGATCGCCAGTTCCGCCACCGAGGCCAGCACGCCCAGGCTCACCATGTTCAGCTTCCCCAGGAAGTAGAGCAGGACCAGATTGAAGACGTGCACCACCGAGGCGAAGATGACCGCGTAGTTGGCCCAGCGGGTCAGGCCCATGGCGCTCAGGGTGGGGAAGCCCAGAACGTAGTTGGGCAGGAGCATGGCGATCAGGGGCAGCAGCGCCCGCAGGATCCTGCCCGTGGGGGCGTACTCCGCTCCGAAGAACAGCACGCACAGGGGCTCGGCCCAGACAAAGACCGCCGCGCAGCCCAGGAGGATCACCGGCTCGGCAATGAGCAGCAGCTTCTTCACCAGGCGGAAGTCCCGGTTCTTGGTCATGTAGGGGTAGAGGCTGTCCGACACCGGCTGGAGGCCGCTCTTGGCGATGTTCACGACCCGGTCCGCGCTGGAGTAGAAGGCCGTGGCGGTCCCGGCGGAGAGCAGGTCCAGGATGATGGTGTTGGCCGCGGTGTAGGTGGCGGCCGCGATCCGGGACAGGAAGAAGACCCAGGAGGTCTTCAGGCTCCTGCGCACCCGCTCCGCCCCGCAGGGAACGAAGCGGATCCCCAGCCGGAGGCGCAGGTGGATCAGCGCCGCCAGCAGCGCCGCGGCGTTGCCCGCCAGGTTCAGTACGGCCACCCACCAGTAGTCCTCCGGCCTGTGGATCAGCAGAAAGATCAGCCCGGTGAAGACCAGCTTGATGAGCACCGTGCGCACCGCGATGGCCTCCATCTGCTCCAGGCCCCGGTAGAGATAGTCCGGGATGAGGCAGTTGACCGCCGTGGCCGCCAGGTACAGGAAGAGAAAGCCCATGTTGTCCCCCCAGCGGGGCACCAGCCTGCAGAGGATCAGCAGCGCCGCGCCGGAGACGGCTGTGAGAACCAGCTTGCCCAGGGTCACGGCACTGAAGATGCGGGACAGCTCTTCCTTGTCCTCCTGGTGGCGGGAGACCTCCTCCGTGGCCGAGAGCATGAAGCCGAAGTCCACCACCTTCTGGAAATAGACCATGATGGCCAGGGCCATGCCGATGAGCCCGAATTTCTCCGTGTGCAGCACCCGGGTCTCGTAGGGGATCACCAGAAAGCCCAGCAGAAAGGTGGAGAAGGTCAGGAAATAGAGCATGGCGGTGTTCTTCAGGAGCACCGCTTTTTTATCGTTTTTGTTGAAGCCTCTCATGTTTTTTCGTTCCTCCGGCCTTTTGCCGGTCCTTCAGGAGAAAGAGCCTGCGGATCAGCCGGTATCGCCGCCCCTCCAGGAGCCGCAGGACCAGCTTGTGCCGCGCGGGCAGCGCCCGCACGCAGGGGTTTTGCCGCCAGGCGGGGAATCTCTCCTCCACCCAGGCCGCCAGCTCCCCCAGCACCGGGGAGGCGGGGTCGGCCTTCGTCACCCGGACGGAGGCCGCCAGAAGAGCGTGCTTCACGGCCAGCGCCTCCAGCTGGGGGCGGCAGCGCTCGTAGAGCCCGGCCTGCCGGTACCAGTCCAGGAGCCCATCCAGGGCCGTGAGCACCTCCCGGTCCCGCTCCGGGGCCCGGCTGCGCATGATGGAGCCGCCCCGCTCCGTGTAGAAATACAGGGGCTCGCGGATCACCGCGATCCGCTCCGCCAGGGCGTAGAGCCTGGGGATCAGAGACAGGTCCTCGAAGAGGATCCCCTCCGGGAAGCGCAGGCCGTTTTCCGTGAACAGCGCCCTGCGCCAGAGCTTGTTCCAGGGACAGGGGGAGAGGAAAAACAGCTCCGGGGACTCCGCCAGAGAGGTGACGGGGCCGGCGGGGAGCTCCTCCGGGGAGGGCAGGAGCCGGCCATCGAAATCGATCTGATAGTCGAAGACCGCCCCGTCGATCCCCCGCGCCATCCAGGGCGTCAGGCTGCTCACCAGGCGGGGAGAGACGGCGTCGTCGCTGTCCACAAAGAGCACGTAGTCCCCCCGCGCCTCCCGCAGGCAGGCGTTGCGGGCCGCGCCCACGCCGCCGTTGGGGACGTGCACCGCCCGGATCCGTTCGGGATGGCGGCGGGCGTAGTCGTCGCAGAGGGCGGGGGTCGTCCCATCGGTGGAGCCGTCGTCCACCAGCAGGATCTCGTCGGGCAGCCGCTCCTGTCCCAGCAGGGAGTCCAGACAGCGGGGCAGCCACCGGCCGGTGTTGTACACCGGGATCAGGATACTCAGGGTCATGGGGCCTCTCCTTTCCTCCGGGCCTACAGATCGAAGATCCGCCGGATCGTCCGGTAGCGGCGCAGGCGCAGCAGGGTCAGCACCAGCCTGCGGCCGGGCGAGAGCGCCCGCCGGGCGGGGTCCCGGGGCCAGGCGGGGAAAGCCCCGTCGGTGAAAGCGCGCAGCTCCTCCAGCACCGCCAGGCGCTGGGGAAGGGTCCCGTCGTCCCAGCGCTCCCCCATCTTGATGACGCGCACGGAGGCGTCCAGCAGGACGTTGCGCACCGTGAGGGTCTGGAATTGCTTCCGGTAGCGCTCATAGAGGCCCTGCGCCCGGAACCAGTCCATCGCCGTCTCCACGGCCGTGATGATCTCCAGGTTCCGCTTCATGTTCCCGTTGCGGGTGATGGAGCCCTCCCGGAGCACGTAGTAATACAGGGGCCGGTCGATGTACAGGACGCTCCCGGCCCGGGCCAGGAGCCGGGGGGTGGTGGCCAGGTCCTCGTACCAGATGCGCCCCGGAAAACGGATGGTCCCGTCCGCGAAGAGGGAGCGCCGCCAGAGCTTGTTACAGGCGTTGGGCGGGGCCAGGAGCAGCTCGGGGGTGTCGGGGAGGCTCAGAGGACGGCCCGTGGGCAGCCCCTGATCGGGCGCGGCCTCCGTCTTCCCGTCCCGGTCCAGGAGGAAGGGGAAGATCACCGCGTCCAGGTCCCGGTCCAGGAAAGGCCGGAGGGTCGAAAGCAGCTCCTCCGACACGTAGTCGTCGCTGTCCACAAAGAGCAGCCAGTCTCCCTCCGCCGCGTCGATACCGGTGTTCCGGGCCTCTCCCAGACCGCCGTTTTCCCGGTGGATCACCCGGATATGGGCCTCATCGCGCCGGGCATAGTCGTCGCAGAGGGCTCCGGAGCGGCCGTCGGTGGAGCCGTCGTCCACCAGCAGGATCTCGCAGTCCGACAGGTCCTGGCACAAAAGGGAGTCCAGGCAGCGGGGCAGATAGTCCGCCGTGTTGTACACGGGGATGATGACGCTCAGCCTCATGGCGCCGCCTCCTCCCCCGCCGTCCGGCGCTCCGCCAGGACCCAGAGGGCGGCCAGGATCACCGCCAGATACACGGAGGCGTTGGGCCGGCGCAGGATGCTGGCGGTGAAGAAGGCGTGGATGAGGGCCAGGCCGTAGGCGATGGCGTTGGCGCCCATGAGGGGGGTGAAGCAGAGCTTCGGCCGCCGCAGTACCGCCAGCAGCGCCCGCAGTCCCACGCCCAGCAGCATCAGCAGCCACAGGGCCAGACCCAGGGCGCCGGTGAGGAAAAAGATCCCGTGGAAGTCGTTTTCCACGTCAAAGTTCTCTTCGACGGACAGGCCCTCGCCGTTGACGCGCAGGGCCGTCATCTCCGCCAGATCCAGGCCGAAGAAGCGGGAGAGGGGGCCGGAATCCTCCTGGAGCATCCGGCAGAAGCAGATCTTCTCCCGGCGGGCGTCCCGCAGGACGTCCGGGGCCAGGGAATAGCCCATGGCCGCCATCACCCGGTCCCGGCCGAAGCGCTCCATCATGGCCGCCAGCAGGTCCCTGCTGCGGTAGAGCGTCTCCAGCTTTTCCAGGTTTTCCTCCTCCCGGAGGGCCCGCTCCGGGTCGTCCGGCTCCGTCTCGATGCTCAGCTCCTCCTCCATCTGCCTCAGCTCCAGGCTGCGCTCGTCGTTCACCTGCTCCCGCCGGCGCACGGGGGGGACGGGATACAGGGCGAGGGAAACACCGGCCGCGAGGGCCAGTGCCAGGGCCTGCTTCCACTTCTTCCGGTCGCAGATCAGCAGGAACACCGCGAAACCGAAG
>JAEEGL016731243.1_pt1 | contig 12953 bp, 8 predicted proteins | sample 9134231 | NCBI WGS metagenome assembly JAEEGL01 (sample SAMN16246548, study PRJNA631951) | gut metagenome | biome: gut microbiome; feature: rumen; material: fiber-attached | host: Bos | place: Iran: Karaj | collected 2018-10 | reverse complement strand
CTACACTGGTGTTGCTATTTCTAATGGTTTACAAATTCAAGATAGTGATACTGGTACTGCTGCTGAAATTAGTTTCGTTGGTGGAACTGCAATTGCTTTATCAGATACATCAACTGCAAGCCCAGGTAGTTCAAATGTTATTACAATTAACCATGATAGTGTTACTCGTAGCGATGGTACAGATACAGCCGCAACACAAGCAGAAGCTAGCAATTTAACATTCACTGCTGTTACTGCTGTTACAACAAATGCACAAGGACACGTTACTGGTGTTACTACTAAGTCAATTACAGTAACTGATACTCATATTGATTTAGGTACAGGTTGGACAACAACAGCTTCTGCCGCTACTTCAAGTGGTACAACTACTGCAACAATTTCTCAAGGTAATGACGGCGATTTAGGTTCAATGTCATTCAAACTTGCTTCTAGTAGCTTAGATGTTACTGCAAGTAATGATACTGTAACAGTAGATTTAGTATGGGGTACCTTCTAATAAACGGGCAAACCCTGTTAATCAAAGATTTATCTTTTTAATATGTATTAGAAAGAATAAAAATAAAAAACTTTGAGGAAGAAAGATTTTTATAGCTTTCTTCCTCTTTTTTTTTGATAGAGGAAAGGAGAGAAAAATGAGCGAACAAAATTTAAATATACCTTTCAAACCCGTTTATGGCACAAAGGAAAAAATTGATGAATGCGAACATGCGCAAGGCTATATTTATTTTTCAACAGACTCCGGCGAAATCTTTTTAGATACAGCTGAAGAAAGAGTAAAAGTTGGTAGTTCAGGCGCTGGTGCTTCATTATTTTATAGCTCACAAGAGACAGATGAAAATAATCCAATCCCTGTATACGATGAAGAAGCCGGTACTTACTTATTAAATGCCGATGAAGTTGATGTTAAAGATTCTGCTATTAAAGTAGACGACTTAATTATTGGTACAGATGGAGCATTTTATCGTTTTGTAGAACTTGATGAAAATGAAGATTATATCTGTACTCGTATGGCTATTAGTGGCAGCGGCGGTGGCGGCGGTGAAGCTCAGGTAAAAAGAAGATTTAAAATAAATCTTGAAAAACCAAACCCTTCAACTTTAATTAATGGACAAGGAGCACTTGTTTATTTTACAGTTGAATCAGCTATTGACCAAAATGATAATATTTTGGATGAAGAATTTGTCGTTTATATGACATTAGCTGAAAAAGTTGCCGGTACCAATAGTTATATCAACTATTATACAGATCAATTAGATGTTCTTAATGAAGTGCGTTCTTACTTTGATATAACAGAATATTTAAGAGAATCAGCTACTACTAAAATTAGTCTTTATGCAGTAGGTATTGAAAATGGTACTAGTAAAGAATATAGTGTTGAAGTAACAACTACTACATTGTCATTAAACAATTCAGCGAGTTTTTCTAATTTGAGTTTATTCGCAAGTAATGCCGTTAACCTATCTTGTGAAGCAATTGGTAAAATGAATAAAATTTTGACATTCTATTTTGATGGCCAAGTTGTTGAAACAAGAAACTTATCTGCTACATCACAAGAAACTCAAACTTATAAAATAAATCAAGAGATTGCTACTGAAGGATCTCATGAAGTAAAAATTACTTTAAGCCAAGCTAGAATTGATCCAGCTACAAATAGATGGGAAGCTATTACAACATTAGAACCATTGGTATTTGAAATTGCTGTTTATGATACTACTTCAGAAAGCCAAGAACCAATTATTTGGTTAGGTTCTTATCAAAAAGAATATTATAACTATGATAATATTCAAATTCCATTTATGGTTTATAATCCAGCAACTCCTGCAAGTGCAGTTGTCCATTTAAAGAAAGATGGCCAAGATATTGCTGGTTCACCAAGAACAATCTCAACAGAAGCTTCTGGTACTCGTACTTGGAATATTTTTGAAATTGCTGACGCAGATGTTGGTATGGTAAACTACTATTCAATTTCATGCGGAACAACTGAAAGATCTATTAGTTTTAGAGTATCACAAGACCCAAATAGAAGCATGGAATTAGTTCAGCAAGCTCAATTAGCTTTATGCTTTGATGCTACTGGTAGATCAAATTCAGAGTCTGAATCTAACAGAATTTTAATCAATGATTATCTTTCAAAAGAAAATATCCCAGCTAGATTTATTGATTTTAACTGGTATAATAATGGTTGGATTTTAGATAATAATAGAAAAGCTTGTTTAAGAATTAGTAATGGTGCGTCTTTAGAACTTCCTATTGGACAAATGGTTTTAAATAATCAAAACTTAACAAATGAACAATCTGTTACATTTGAATTAGAGTTTAAAGTTAGAAACGTTCAAAGCTATGATAACTTAGTTTCCAACACCACTAGATATGTTGGTGATGATGATTACTATGCTGCTTTCTTAGCGCAATCAAGATATAATAACTATGACTCATTCTTACACGATTATTTACCAACAATTGGTGCTGAATATGATGATTTAGTATTTAATTATGTTCAAAAAGATATTAGCACAGATCGTGTTATTGCTAAATATTATTCCGGTGCTACTCCTTCATTAGTCGGTTTTGGTATCGGTCCTCAAGACGCATTCTTCTCTAATGGTACAGATACAGTTAATATTTCATTTATTGAAGATAAAGTTATTAATTTATCAATGGTCTTCTCTTATCCAGACCAGAGATTATATATTTATAATAACGGCGTTATCACTGGTGTTGTTCAAAATAGTATTAGTAACCAATTTGCAATTGCTACTGATAAATTAATATTTAACTCAACATATTGTGATATTGATCTTTATAAATTTAGAATTTATAAAACTGGCTTAAATGTCAATGAAATCGTTCAAAACTATGCTGTTGATAAAAAGAACATTTCAATTTATGACCAGAATGGTTTAGCTAAAGCTAATGCTACATTAAATGAATATCAATTTGATTATCAATCAATGTTAGATTATAACGAGGCTAATCCAAATGCACCTTTAATGCCTTATGTAATTTATGATACAAGTACATACTCAATTGATAAATTATCATATGCTAAAAAGGTAAAAATTCCAATTACTTTTGAGTTTGTTAATACTCAACTGGAATTAGCTTATAGAAATGGTGAATTGTTAAGTCTTGCGATTGAAGACGGACTTTGCACAGCAAGTTCAAGTGCAGCAGAAAAAGAAGCAGCTGTTAAAGAATATTATTTACATCACTGCCCAAGTTTCATTGCCACAAATGCTGAAATGGCAGTTCAAGGTACTTCTTCACAATTCTATCCAAGAAGAAACTATAAAATTAAAACTAAAACAAAATTTGATGCCGATGGAAATGATAGAGTTCATATTTTCTTAAATAGAGGTCCATTCTTAGATGACTATTTACAAGATAAAGAAACTACAAAGAATTTTACTGAATTTAGAGCAGAAGGTTCTGATAAAGATTATAAATTAAAATCAGCTCAAAAATTCTTCTATATGGACAACTATACGGTAGGAACTACTAAGTTCACGATGAAAGTTGACTATATGGAATCTTCTGGTACTTATAATACAGGTTTTGCAAACTTAGTTGATAATGCATATTCTAAACACCCATTGGCTGATTACAATGCGGCTCATGCATTTACTCAAGCTATTTATACAAAATCTGAAGATGCTTTTGATGAAAACGCAACTTATTATAAAGATGATAAAGGAACAAAACCAGAAGAAAAACCAACTGCTGAAACATATACTCCTGGTACATATTATACAATAACTGGTTACCAAGATTATACATTTAGCCATTTAGATGATTATCGTACTTCTGTTCAAGGTTATAGGGTTTTAGCTTTCCATAAGAAGAGAAATCCTGGTACAAGCGGTAGCCAATATGAATTTATTGGCTTATATAATATGAATATTGACAAAGGCTCTGATGAAATCTATGGCTTCAAACCAGATAAATCAGTCTTGGGTAAATTCCTAAAGAAAAAAGCAATGTCAAAGAAGGCTGAATGTTGGGAATTTGAAAACAACTCTCGTACATTCTGCTCATTTAGAGACCCTTGGAACCGTTATGAATTAAGCTTCAAAGGACCAAATGCAAGCTGGTTTGATGTTGCATCACATGGTGGACCAAACCCATTAAATGGTGATGGCGCTCCGGTTGTAGTTGACAGCTTTGAATATCGTTATAACACAAACGATGATTTTATTGATGAATTAGTTGCAACAAATACGGCTATTGCTAGTCCAGATGTTTGTGCAGATATATTAGAAGAATTTGGTGTTGATATTGCTAATAATGGTGAAGCTGCAGGTGATTTAATCCTTGATATATACAAGAATTGGGAAAAAGCAGTTAAATGGGTATGGTCAACGTCAACAAAAGATATTGCTTCATTAGGTACATACAGTGAAATCGCTGTTGGTAATGAATGGGTATCTGGTAGATATTACATTTATGATGAACAAAATGACGAATATGTATTAGATACAAGTGGAGCTTATCAACCAGGTGTTATTTACAGAAATAGAGTTGTAAATGATAATGAAGAAGTTGAATATGTAAATGCGTTTGTTAGTGATATTCCATATGTAAAGAACACATATTACTTAAGAAATGCCGATGGTACTTATGTATTATCAGCTGATGATTTTGATGAAAGTTTAACTTATTATCAAATTCAAGAATATTCTGATCAAGAACTTGCAACAAAAGCTGCAAGACTTGTTGAAAAGGATGTTGATGGTGTATTTGATGCGAACGCAGAATATTACACATATGATGGCAGCGTTGTTTTAACTGATTTATTACAAGGAATTGCTACTCCTACCCAAAAAGTAGAATTAACTGCTGGCACATATGAACCAAATACATATTATAAAGGTATTACAAAAACTTATAATGGCAAAAATTATAAGTATGATACACAAGAATATCGTTCAGCAAAATTCTTTAATGAATTAGCTGATCATTTTGATATTGAATACATGTCTACTTATATGATTATGACAGAAGTATTCCAATGCTACGACTCACGTGGTAAAAACTTAATGATGGCCTCTTGGGGTCCATTAAAGGATGGTGGAGATTATATTTGGTATCCTATATTCTATGATATTGATACTCAATTAGGTATTAATAATACCGGTATTCCTTCATTCGCATATAATGTTGATGCTACTGTTGATGGTAACTATTCAACATCAGATAGTATTTTATGGAATAACTTCTATAATCAATTTAAGAAATCATATGTATTACAAAAATATCGTCACTTAAAAGGTATTACTACCGGTGTTCCACAAAGTTGGGGCAGATTAGTTAATCCGCCACTACAAGATATTAACTATATTGAAAAGTGGTATGAGACTGACCCAGAAGTATGTAACAGTATTGCAATGCGTGGCGCTAGACCAATGATTGCAACTAACCTTGATGCTTGGTATAAGTATTTAACTATTACAAATCCAAAAGGATTAAGTACAGGTGAAACTGGTTATATGAATGATAATGGAACATATACTACTACTGGTGATACTTATTTCTATGCATTGCAAGGTGATAGAAGTTTATCAAGACAACAGTTCTTATCTAACCGTATTGAATATATTGATTCTTGGTTAAACGAAGGTAACTATCAACGTGGTGGTGCAAACCGTATTAGAGGTCGTGTGGCTGCTAATAACCCAAGTAAGACCTCAGATAAATGGGTTGCAACAGTTGCTGAACCTTATTTCATAGAAGGTACAACAAAACGCCATGACTTTGATGCTGAATATTGGATTAATTTAACTCCAGTTAGAAGTTCATATGTAACATTAAGTGATGATAATGAAGCTTATCCATCTCAGAAATATGATGGTATAAATCCAGTTAAATTTAATATTGATGCTATTGAGGCAGGTGTTAAAAATAGTGAGAACTATCCAGAACAGTTATTGTATATTTATGGTATGAACCAAATGGCTGATCTTGGTGAAATGCACAACCTCTACTGGCAAGAATTTGAATTATCTGGAGATGCTAGAAAATTAACTACATTGAATCTTGGTTACGATGGTGAATCTCAGACAGATGTTGATGAAAATAGTAGACCACTTAAATGGTTTAATAAGAATATGAACTTACCAACAATCCCAGGTAAGAAACCAGAATCTGAATTAGAATATGGCTTACCATTATTACAAGAAGTCAATTTAAGTAATATTACTATTAATAATGGCTCTCCAACCTTAGATTTAACAAGTTGTGAAAAATTAAAGAATTTAAGAGCAACTGGTTCTAACTACCAAAACTTCTCATTTGCAGAAGGTGTTGCTTTAGATACATTATACTTGCCAAAGAGTATTACTCGTATTCAATTAATTGAAGCTAACTTGTTAACTAACTTATTATCAACATATACAACACCTCAACGCAATGTTTCTACTGGTAAATTAGAAGCGCAGAAAGGTTTATATGTTGAAGGATTATTTGAAGATAATGTTACAGCTATTAATACAATTCATTTAGTCGGTGGTGGACTTGGTTATGATAGTTATAAATTATTAAATAAATGGTATAGTATTAAAGACGCTATTGATAGAACTGGCGCTGACATTGGTACTAACTATTTAACATTAACAAAGGTTAAATGGAGTCCATATACTCAATTAATGGAAGGCGACGTTTATAATATTAATGATAGTAATCTTTATTATAAAGATGATGGTCACTATGGTTTAGTCGCTTACACATATGATAGAGACACATTTAATGCTGATGTATTAAGTGGAGAAATTTATAAGTTAAATCCAGATATTGCTTCAGCAACAATTAATCAAATTAGTGATGTTGAAATGTTAGAACAATTTATTACTAACAGTAAATACCAAAGTACTGGTGGTAGTAGTGTTCCAAATATTAGTGGATTTATTTATGTAAATAACTCTGTTGCGATTGATGAGCTTTATATAAAGAATACTTTAGTTAAGAACTATCCTCAATTAACATTCTTCTTTGCGAATGTTGATAAGTGTTATTCTGCTAAATTCGTTCTTCCAAAAGAAGACGGAAGTTTCTCTTATGTAAAATTCATTAATGAAAATATTACAGAACCTTCTATCCAAAAGATTGCTGCGGATGGTTGGTTTGAAAATCCATATACCTTATATGTTGCAGAAAAAGACAACTATGATTTCCATGGTTGGTCTACAACATTAGATGATAGTGGATTAATTTCTCAAGCTGACTGGCCAAATGTTAAGAATAACATATTTGATCCAGCTCAGAAAGATTATATGTTCTATGCTATATTTACAATTCATAAATATAGTATGATGTATTATGATGGCGATGGCTCAATTCTTGAAACAGTATTAGTTCCAGCTGGTTCATCTATTGTTAGCAACCCACCAAAGACAATGGCTTATAAAGCTATGGAAGATACACCAGAGAACTTATATAAAGTTTATAAACATATTGGTTGGGCATTTACAGAAAATGCTAGAGACCCAATTGAGTGGACAGATGCAAATATCGGTCGTTCACAAAGAGACAGAAGATTCTACCCTGTCTTTGAAATTGGTGATGTACACGATAATCCAGTAGAAGAAACGTTCTTTGATACAGAACCAACTTTATTTGAATCTGGAGAAAGCGGTGTATTTATTAAGTTAAAGGAAGGATATAATGTAAGAGGCAAAGTTACTTTACCAAAACGTATTGGTGGAGTAAAAGTTAGAGGTATTAGTTATGCATTATTTGCTAATGATAACGTTACAATTACAGTACCTAATGGATTTGCTGGAAATACAAATATTACTCATATCTTCTGGGAAGATGGAGCAATTCCTGAAGTATATAATAACTCATGCTTAAGATTATGCTCTAATCTTGTTTATGTTGAATTCCCAGATACATTAACTTTAATTGACGACCGTGCATTTATGACATGCCGTTCAATAAAAATTGAAGAAAAAGGATTATCTAATTGCACTAGATTAATTGCTATTAATGCAAACGCATTTAATAGAGCATTTGCAGCTAGTGAATATACAACATTATTACTTCCTGCTAGTTTACAACAAATAGGTAATAATACATTCTCTTATAATAATAATGTAATATTTACATTCCAATTTGGTGATGAACATCATGCTAGTGCTTTAAGTGCTTTGCCTGGTTCTGGAAATCCATTTAACTTAGATGGAAGTAAGACTTATTCATTTATTATTTATACAAATGACGTAAACGCTGAAGTTTGGTCAAGAATGAGAAACTATGCTGGTGCCGGACAATTTGAGGTTTTACCAGTACAGTAATGGAGGATTAAAACGAAATGAAAAAAACAATTATGTATCGTTATTTAGGAACTAATGGAGTTATTGATTCTCCTGTTTACCTTGAAGGGATTTATTCAGTAAAGTCTATTAGTTTAGTTGCTGATGAAGGATATGTTTTGACAAAAGACAATAAAGAATTTGTCAGCTCAGTAAGAGTTGCTAATGAAGAAGAAGCCGCTCAATGGAAAGAGGTCAAGGACAAATCAAACTAATTAGCACCTTGAAAATCTAAAATATAATAGAAATAAAAAAATGATAGAGGGGTTTCCTACCCCTCTATCGCATATATTATAAAAGGGAGGAAAAAATAGTGATTACTTATGTAAATAGTAAAGATGCTAAACTATTTGAAATGGCTGCTGAAGACTTGGGTGTAGAACCAGGTAGCCTTGATATTGATCAGTATTTAAATAGTTTAGATAGATTAAAAGCAATTAGCCCTAAATATGTGCGTTTACCTTTATACGAAGATGGCCATGAAGATGAGGAAATTTTTGAAATTGATGCTAATGCAAGAACAATCAAAATTCCTGCTTCATTCCGTAAGAACGGCGTTGGTGTCGTTAGCGATGAATTAGCAGAAACCGTTTGGTTTAAAATTAATCGTTATTTTGATATTAAAGACTTTGGTAAGGCTGCCGGTGTTGTTGGTGAAGAATTAAAAGATGGTAATTTACATATCTTAATTCAATGGGAAGCACCAGATGGCGCTAAAGGCGCTTCTTGGGCTTACGCTATTGATGCTGACACAGATCCAGAATATATCTATTTTGGTTGGGCATTAACAGCTGAACACTTAACAGCTAAAGCTGGTAATATCAGATTCGCCATCCGTATTATGCAATACGACGTAGGTGGAGATATTGCTTATAGTTTCGCTACACAGGCTGTAGCAATTGCAGTTAAAGCAAGTTTAGATTTTGATTTAACTGATGAAGGTATTGAACTTGAAACTGTTGCAGATAAAATTGCTAGTAGATTAATGGGCGGTCAAATCGCTTATTGCCCAGTATTTGCTCCAGAAAGCCAGGAATTACCAGAAGGCGGTAATTTACCACCATATATTCTTAATTTGGAAGTTCCTGTTGGTGCTGAAGATGATGTTGCAAAAGCAAAACTTGAAGTTGTTGCGACAGCACCAGAAGGAACAAATTATGACGCAGTTGCTTATAAATGGTATAAGAAGGGCGCAAATGATCCAGACTTTGCATTAATTGACCCAGATGATCCTGGTTTTGAAGGACAATTTACTCCAGCATTAACAGTTACTTCTTCTGGTCATTACTATGTTGTAGTATTTGGTATGATTGAAATAGTTGATAATAATGAATTTGTTTATGATTCTGCAAATGATTCAGTTTCTGAAGAAAAGTTTAAATATCATACTTCAGTAGCAAGTTCAAAGAGTGTTGTTTGTGAAATTCCTGCTCCTGAAAGACTTGAAATTCTTGAAGAAGATCAAATTGCTAAATTCGTTATTCTTAATGAAAATGCTAATTTATTATTACTTGTTAAGAGACAAACAATTGGTGAAAATCAAGATGTTGTTGGCGTAATTGATTTAAGATTTGAAAAGACAGCTGGAGCCGCTAAAGATTTAGATTTAGAGACAGCATCCTTCTCAGAAGTAAGTGGAATTCCATTTACTGTTGATGGTGGCAATATTGCAATTGATATGCATGAAGCAGCTGAAGGATATTATAGAATTACTGTTATCAATAAATTAAATGGTGACCAAGAAGAAACAGTTTGCAATGTTATTTGTAGAGTTTTAAGACCTGCTAAAGTAGATGCAGCAGTAGCTGAAGTACTTGATGAAAATGACGTTGCAGTTGTTGGAAAAGGTATTGCAAATAAAGATAAGATTATTGCTAATATCACTGTTGAAAATTCATTACAAGATGAATTAGAAATTAAGTGGTATCAAGTTGCCGGTGGTCATCAGGATGAAGAACCACCTGTTGAAGGTGACTTAGCAACAGATATTTTAATTGAAGGCGCAAGTGGTGAAGTTTATTATCCAGATGATGATGGCTTCTTCTATTTTGTTGCTATTAACCATGTAGAAGATACTGAATTTGCATTAGCTTCAAATGTAGTTGAATTTACTAGATAATATAAGGAGGTAATTCATTATGATTACATCCGCGAAAGAATATTTAGCTAATCTACAAAGAATTAGAGATTTAAATTTACATCGTGAAGTATTGCAGATTCCTTCTGACGAATTAATTTATAATGTTGATTTAAATAAAAGGACAGTTGACTCTCCAGAGTATTTAAGTACAGAAACAGATCATATTGCCGAAACAGTATTCTTTGCAGTTGATAGATATTATGAAATATATGACCTTGCCGATTCAACCTGCATTATTCAATATATTAACGCAAAAAATGAACCACATATTTATGTAGTTCCTATTTTTGATGTTGAAACATATGCAGATGAAGGTAAAATTTTAATTCCGTGGGTAATCCAAGGACCAGCGACAGTTGCTGCTGGCCCAATTAAATATGCTCTTCGTTTTTATCATTTAAATGAAGTAGAAACATTAGAAGGCATGGATTATGAATTTGAGTATATTATAAATACTCAAATTGCTACAAGCAAAATTTTAAAAGGTATGGGGCAAGCATTCTTTGATGGTGCTGTTTCACCTTTTGATAATGTTGTAGACGAAAACGGAGAAACTGTATCAGTTGAAACTTGGCAAGCTCTTTATTCTCAATTAGTAGAAATTTTTAAAGAGCCAGAAGAGGGTGAAAGCCCAGTTCGTGGTGCATTAAATTTATACTGAACAATTTTAGACGATTAAAAAAATAAAGGGAGAACTTTATGTTCTCCCTATTTTTTTATAATCTAAACCATTGACCTTTTTCTAAATCCCATGTTTCACTAGGCCCAAGTGAGTATTCATCAAAAATATCATCATCTTTAAATTTTCCATCTGGGCCAATATCCGCTTTTGTCGCTAAAAATCTTTTTCTGTTTTTCTTTGGCATAATAAACCATATGTAACCTTGATCTCTTAAATCTTGAATATAACCCTGCATAATTATTTTTACTCCTTCTATATTTATATTATAACATAAAAAATAAGCAAAATCAATACTTTTCTCTTTTTGTATTTTCATATAAATATGAGCAAATAAGGAGGACTATTATGAATTATTTAGAATTATTGGAAAAGATTTTTCAAGTTTGCATTATTCCACTTTTAGGCATTCTTTGTAATTTCTTAATTGAATATATCAAAATTAAGAAAAATGAAGCTGCCGCACAAACAGACAGCGAATTAGCAAAGAAATATATGGATTTATTAGTAAACACAATTGAAACTTGTGTTATTGCAACTAATCAAACCTATGTTGATGCTTTAAAAGACAAGAATGCTTTTGATGCAGAAGCACAAAAAGAAGCTTTCAAGAAAACCTATGAAGCAGTTCTTAGTATTTTAACAGATGAAGCTCAAATGTATTTAGCAAATATTGTTGGTGATTTAGAATTATTTATCAAACAACAAATTGAAGCTACTGTTAATGCAAACAAATATATTCCTATTATTATACCAGAAGAATCTGTAGTAGAACCAGAGGAATAAAAAAATAAGGGGCGCTATTGCGCCCCATTTTTTTATTGGAAAAAAATAAAAAAATATAGTATAATATATATGTAAAAGGATTTAATATGATATTAACACTTGAGAATATGGATCAGTTCAAGAAAGTAGAAAGTTGGCTTTTTGGACAAGAATTTCCAGAAGAAATAACATTATATATTTATGTAAAAGAAACTGAGCTTTTATATCCATATAAGACAGTATTGTTTAGAAATAAATGGATGTTAGTTACAAATGAGGAAGTTAGTTAGGGGATTTTCACCGTTCGGAACGGGATCGGTCTTCAAAACCGCGAGCCGGGCTCCAACCCCGGTTATGAGGGTTCAACTCCTTCATCCCCTGCCAAACATAGAGGCTAGACGGCTGCCTATGTAGAAGGTCCGTTCAAATAAAAAAAGAGGAAGAGTTATTACTCTTCCTCTTTTTTTGTATGGATATCTTTCATATCTGCTTCTGTAACAAATAATTCATCATCCATTTGATCAATTTGCTTATAAGAATTATCTGCTACGATATGCAAAGCTGTTGCCTTTTGGAAATACATATCACCTTGGCTATTACCGCCTAAATCATGATAAATTTTATGTAATTCACTTAATCTGTCAAATTGGTACTGTGTAATAAAGCCTTGGGAGATATATTTTTTACAACTATTAATTAACTGATATTTATAGAAAGCTAAATCCTGTTCTCTTAAATGTTTAAAGTTCTTTTCAACTTCTTCTAAGTTACCAACAGCTTTCCAATACATTTCGCTATATCTTTTGAATTCTGTGTCGGCATGAATTTTAAATTCATTAATTGAATCTTCTAATCCGCCCTTAAATTCTGTACAAAACTCTTTAACAATTTCCCCAACGGTTTCTCTTAAAACCTTTTTATCATAAGCAACTGCTTTTTCTGCTGTATTATTACGTCTCTCAACGAGTTTATCCCAAATAAATTTGAGAAAAAAACCTCCCACAGCTACAAGAATATAGTTTAATACTGTGTTTGCATCAATCATAATCCTAAATCCCCCTAT
>JAEEGL016414938.1_pt1 | contig 12953 bp, 9 predicted proteins | sample 9134231 | NCBI WGS metagenome assembly JAEEGL01 (sample SAMN16246548, study PRJNA631951) | gut metagenome | biome: gut microbiome; feature: rumen; material: fiber-attached | host: Bos | place: Iran: Karaj | collected 2018-10 | reverse complement strand
TTCCAGGAAAGGCCGGTCAGAAAGTCCAGATAATTATAGATCATGCCGGTCTCGGCGCTGTTCTGCCCCTCCTGCTTCAGGCGGTTCAGCAGCTTGTCGGCCTCCTTGCGGGCCGTCTCGTTCATGCCGGACTCCGCGATCTTCAGCTCTAACTTGCGGATATCCGACACGTTCTCCGGGTGCAGCTCGTCCAGCTCCTTCTGCAGGTATTCGAGCTGCTTGCGGATAGCGGACTCCCGGTAGATCTTCTGATGGTCCTCCTGCCGGGCGTTGTTGGCCTCCTGGTTCAGCTTCGTCATTTCCAGATTTTCGTAAATGAGCTTTTCCAGCAGCTCGGCCCGGCGCTGGCGGCTGTCCTCGGCCAGAACGGCGTAGCGCTCGGCGTTGGAGCAGGCCATCCAGGGGGAGATCACGGCGGCAATCTCGCCCAGGGTGTCCCACTGGTCGATGAAAACGTCGGCTCCCCGGCCCCAGCGGAAGTTTTTGGCGATCTCCTTCATTTCGCCGCGCATGGCATCCAGCCGCCGCCGGTTGGCGGCCTCGTCCAGGTCCTCGATATCCGGGCGGCGGGACACGAAAAGCTCGATCTCGCCGTTGGCCACGGTGATCTCTTCCAGATTCACGCGCTCGCCGGTCTTCACGGCGATAAAGCCCTCGGGATGCAGCTCGGTGATCACGCCGTTCAGGCCGATGGGATAAAAGCTCTCCGCCGTCAGCTCCATGCGGGTCTGCGGCTCCTTCGTCACGATCAGCGTCACCTTTTCGTCGGGGGCGGGGCTGTGCCCCGTGGCCCGCTTGTACAGCTCCGTTTGCAGATAAGCGGTGGAGCCGGGCACCAGCGTCACGTTGTATACGGGTACGACGGTCATGGTGATTCCTCCCTTTCCTGTCAAGTTCTGGCACTCTCGACCTAAGAGTGCTAATTCGTGGGGATAAAAATGGCTCCCTTTCGGGAGCATTTTTCCCGCGCCATTCTGACAGTTGTCGTTGTTCTGATTCCATCATAGCATAAGATCAACAGAAGTCAAGGGCACGGCGGAAGTTTTACAATTTATTCACAAGCGGTCCCAGCTCCCGCAGCTTCCTCGTATAAAAGGGCAGGAGCATGGCCAGCATGAGGAAAAAGCTCACGTCGTAGCTGAGATAGACCACCCGCATGGTGGGGAAAAGGGGGATCAGCAGGCGGCACCAGAGGACCCGGAAGACGCTGTAGCACAGCAGCGTGCAGAGCATGGGATAGCCCGTGTGCCCCAGGCCTTTGACGGCCCCCAGCCAGACCTGGTTCCAGGCGTAGATCAGATAGACGGGCAGGTTGAAGAGAATAGCCTCCCGGGCATTGAGCAGAATGCCCTCCTCGTCGGTAAAGAGCCGCAGGAGCCAGGGGGAGGCGGCGGTGAGCAGCAGGCTCAGAGGCAGGATCAGCGCCAGCATCAGCCGCAGGCTCAGCCGCACGGCCTGGCGGATGCGCTCCGGCTGCCCCGCCCCCACGTTCTGCCCCACGAAGCCGGTAAGGGCGATGCCGTAGGCGAAGGTGGGCAGGTAGAGGCAACCCTCCACCTTGGCGTAGAGGTTCATGCCCGCGATAGCGTCCGGGCCGAAGGAATTGATATTCACCTGGATCAGAAGCGAGGAAATGCTCATAAACAGGGCCTGGAGCCCGGCGGGGACGCCGCTTTTAAGGAGCCCCGCCAGCTCGCTGAGGCTGATGCTCTCCCCCCGCAGGCGCAGGGCGAAGCGCTCGTCCATGCAGAAGAGCTGCCGCAGGATCAGAAGGCCCAGCAGCCATTGGGAGAGCATGGTGGCCAGGGCCGCCCCGGCCACGCCCCAGCCCAGCAGCAGGACGAACAGCAGGTCCAGCCCCAGGTTGCAGAGGCAGGAGAGGGCAAAGAAAACGAGGGGCCGCTTGGTGTTGCCGAAGGAGCGCAGCACAGCCGTGCCCACGTTGTAGACGAGCTGAGCGGGCAGGGCCAGGAGGCAGACGCGCAGATAGAGGGCGGCGTGGGGCCGCAGCTCCGCCGGGGTTTTTAACAGGCCCAGGGCCCCGTCCGCCGCCGCGAGGCCCAGGAGGGCCATCACCGCCCCGGCGATCAGCACCAGGCGGAACACCGCCGTGAGGGTCCCCTTCAAGCGGTCATAATGATAGGCCCCGAAATGCTGAGAGGTGATGACGCTGACGCCGGAGGAAAAGCCGATAAAGAAATTGATAAGCACAGAGAGGACCGTGCCCCCCAGCCCCGCTGCGGCCAGGGCAAAGTCCCCGCCGAAGCGGCCCACCACCATGCAGTCCGTGACGTTGTAGAGTTCCTGCAAAAGCTGAGAGAGCAGCACCGGCAGGGCGAAGGCCAGCAGGGTCCGCCCGATGGGCCCCTTTTCCACGTGGACAAGCCGAGCGTTCTTCATGCCGTTCCCTCCCCGCCGAGGCGCGCACCGGGCGGCCACAGGCCGCCCCGACGGCGTCTCATTTGTCTTTATTATATCACCCCCTTAAAAAATGGCTATTTCCTCTTTTTTATGGCTGTGATATAATGTTTTATTATAGGAGGGATGAGCATGGAGCTGCAAGAGCTGCAATACTTTCTGGTCAGCGCGGAGAAGGGCTCGCTCACCAGGGCGGCGGAGGCCCTTTACACCACCCAACCCCACGTGAGCCAGGTGATCCGCGCCCTGGAACGAGAGTTGGGGGTCCGCCTCTTCACCCGCGCGGGGAACGGCGTCGCTCTGACGGAGGCGGGAGAGCGCATCCGCTTTTACGCCCAGAACGCGCTGAAAAACGCCGATCTGATCCGGGAGAGCTGTGCCGAAGAGAGCCGGGCCCTGCGGCTGGCGGCGAATCCCAGCAGCAGCCTGGCGGCCCTGGCGGGGGATTATTACGCCCGCACGGGGACGGCCCTGGAATACACGGAGTGCGTCATCGAGCAGATGATGGCCCTTTTGCAGGAGGGACGGGCGGAGCTGGGCTTCCTCTTCCTCCCGGCCAACCGGCTGCCCGCCTTCCGCCACATGGCGGAGCGGCGGCGCCTGGTCTTCACGCCGCTGGTCACGGCGGACCTGGTGCTGCACTGCGGGCCCCACAGCCCCTTCTTCGGGCGGGAGCGCGTTGCCCCGGCGGAGCTGGACGGGGTCTCCTGCATCCAGCTGGAGGACGACTTCTTCTCCGTGGAGGAGCTGCTGCTGGAGGACGGGGCCTTCCGGGCCGGGCGCTACGCCCTGCGGCGCGTGGCGCGCACCAACAGCGACCACCTCATGCAGCAGATGCTGCGGGACACGGCTCTGTGCAACGTGGGCAGCTATTGGCTGCCGGAGCTCCAGCGGGAGCGGGGCTTTTCCATGGCGGTGATCAAGGGCTTTGAGCAAAGCGTCTCCTTCGGCTGGCTGCAAAACGACGGCGCGGCGCCGAGCGAGCAGGCTGCGGCCTTCCTGGAGCTGCTGCGGGAGAGGCTATAGCGCAGGGAGCAGGCAAAAGGATGACAGGAAAGGGGCTGCCGCAATTTTGCAACAGCCCCTTTGATTCGTTATTACATTATAATCTTTCGCTCACGGCGTCTTCCAATCCAGCACGCCGTAGCCCATGATGCTGGTATTGCCAAGAGAATACTCTCGCAGAGAAACGTGATTGCCGCTGTTGCCCTCGATAGTCAACACGCGGTCATCCTCCGTATGAAGCAGAACGACGCCCACGTGATCGCCTTCTCCATTGCCGTCAAAATCAAAGAAAATGTAGTCGCCCGGGTTGGGTGCGTATTCCCCCGCATTCTTCCATTGGGCCTGACTATCGGGGTTCTTGCTTTGGGCATTCTTGAAATAATAGATACCGTTGGGGACCCAAGCAAACCCGGCATGCGGCACCCCATGCCCATCAAGCGTCCAGGGCTGTTCGTTGATCAAGCCGGCGGCATTCGCAAAATATGCTGCCCAGGAAACAAAGCAGGCGCACCAGGGGGTTCTGCTGTCCCAACCTCCGTTATACCATTGGGCGAAGCTGACGCCCGTATCCGTGCCGTCGCCGTACTGGATATTGCCTGCACTGCCGTACTGTGTAGCCAACAGCTTGAGGAATTCCAAGCGGTTCGCCGCCGTCGCGGAAAGGTCCACGTCTTCCGGCAGAGAGTCGGGTTCCGCTTCCTCTTCTTCCACGGCTGTGATCGTCTCCGCCACGATGGCATCGTCTGCGTCCGCGCTGAGCTTGATTTCCATCTCGTCCACGGCAAAGCGCTGCGTGCGGCAATAGATGCTCCGTTCATAGGCTTCTCCGTCCACGGTCAGCGCCAGGGTCAGCACCCGGTTGTTATTCTCGTCCAGCCTGGCCTCGAAAGCAGAAACGTTTTCCATCAGCGTAACGCCATCGCCGCCGGACAGCGTTCCGCTGCTCTTGGAGAAGCTTAAAAGAGGAATTGTCTCCTCGTCCTCATTCTCTCCCTGGATCACGCAGTTATCCCCCAGCTTCACGACGCCGGTGATGCTGCCGCGGCTGGTAAGAGTCTGCAAGAGCTGGGTAATGACGCGGGAATCGTTCTGCACCGTCGCCGCCTGGTTGATAAGCCGGTTGTTATGCAGCCCCATCAGTACCACGGCGGACACGGCGGAAAGCACGATGGCGGAAATGGCGATGCCTACCACCAGCTCAATAAGGGTGAAACCGGCGTTCTTTTTCATGCCGCCACCCCCGTTTTGATCTCATAAGAATCGTAGGAAATATCCTTTATCTGACTCGTATATCTGATATCCACGGTCACATACTGTTTTCCATCCTCGCCCTCTGATTCCTCGTTTCTGGTTATGACAGATTCCATCAAAAGGGTAATATGGAATTTCATCAGTATCACAACAGAACCGATCTGGACCTGCATATAATATGGCAAACGGCAGGTGGTGGCATCCGTGTTGCAATACTCGTCATAGATTTTTTGGCTTCTCTGTTCCAGCAAAGCGGCAAGCGACTCGTTGCTGCTGGATAAAAACTCCGCTTCGCCATTTTCCAAGGAAAAATCTTCCACGCCGATCATATAGAAAGAATGAACGTTCTCAGCCCAGTCTGCCTGCTCGGCGCGGCTGAGGACGCCGGTTTCCGGGGCAAAATCCAGGCCGATAATCGAGCTGTCTATCTGATTGGCCATTTGCAGAGCCCCGGCCTTTCGGCAATTCAGCTTCAAAATATTATAATAGATTTCCGATTCGGCAAGCGCCATTTTTTCTTCGGTATCGGTAAAAAACGCCTCAGTTGTCTGCCCGCTGATTTCAGCCGTGATTTGTTCCGCAATTCCTTCCGCGGTGTACAGCTCCTGCATACGGTCACCGGCGGCTTTCTGCGCTTTCAGATTGTTCAGCGACACGGAGAGCACGCCCGTGGCCACCAGAGCCAGCAGCACCATGACCACCAGCACGTAGATCATCACGTAGCCTTCGCTATGCTTCTTCATCCGCCGTCACCTTCTTCCGGCGGCGTGGGAACCCAGCGTATCATTGTGCTGAGAGAGGTCGGTTCTCCCATGCTGTCCTCCCCCTTATAGGTCACTGTTACGGGATAACAGAGGGGGTCCGCATCCTCTTCATGCGGCTCGGAATACTGCGGATCACCGATCTTGATCTCCACCTGGCTGAGCTCATCGGCAGCAGGGTCCTCGTAAAACTCCCCGTCGATATATGCCGCGTCGATACCTCGCGCCATCAGCTGCTCCACCGCGTTGGAAACGGCAAGCTGCTCCTGCATCAGCTCCCGGCTGCGGGTATTGAGCCGCACGGAGAGCACAAAGCTGCTGCCCAGGGGCACGATGACCAGCCCCAGGATCACGATGGCAACCAGGACCTCGATCAGCGAAGCGCCGCCCTTTTCCTTGATAAGTCGTTTCAGCATCTGCCGCCTCCTTTCCCGGTGCTTCCCCCGCCCGCAGGCGGGGGAACGCCGTTTTACTTAAAGATGCTGTCCTTACCGATCTCCTCCGGCGTGGGCACCTCGGGCTCCACGTAATCGTTGGAGGAATTGTAGTCGTAAGGCTCGATCATGTAGAGGTAGAGCACCAGGCTGCCAGAAAGCAGCTCGTAGTTCTCAAAATAGTCCATGGTCACGAAACGGACCGAGGTGATCCGCTCGTCGGTAGCCAGGTAGTCCACCAGCTTTTTGAAGGTGTCGTAATGAGTCACGTAATTGACGACCAGGGTGATGCCGCCGAAGGCGGAATTATCGCTGAGGGGGCTGCGCAGCTCGAAATCGGCGAAGGAGAACTGAATGTCGTTGTCCAGCTCCTCCTCCATCTCCTTGAGCAGCTTTTCCAGGTAGACCACGTACATGATCTGGTCCTCCTCGCGCATTTCCGCGGGGAAGAGCTCGTAAAGCGCCGAGCGGCTTTCCTTGAGCTGCTCCACAGCCTCGGGCAGCTCGTCCTGCACCGGCTCGTATTTCAGATTGGCCTGCACGGTTTTGTCAATGTCCGCCTGCTCGTTCTGGATATTTTTCATCAGGATCCCGATCATGTCATTCTGGGCCTTGGCTTCTCTCTGATAATCCTCTTCCGCAGGCTTATAGACCATGAAGAAGATCAGCACCGCCACCGCGATCAACAGCAGGGCCAGGAGCAGGCGCCAGTTTCTTGCTATCGCTCTCATTCCAGCACCACCTCGTCCCCATCGTCTTCCTCGACGACCGCATCTTCCACCTTGTCCACGTCGATCTTGGGCAGCTTCGCATCCCTATCCAGGCCGCGGCGCTCCTGCTCCGCTTCCTTGAGCTCGTTCTTGTAGCCCAGCAGCACCGTAAGGTAAACGCGCTCGTCCACCTCTTCGGGCAGCTGTTCGGGATTGGTCAGCTCGCCGTTCTGCCCGTTCCGTTCCAGCCACTCCAGCAGCGGATTCACGTTGCCGCTGGTCTGCTGGGGGGTCGTGGCAGGTGTGGTCGGCTGGGTCGGCTTGTTCCCGCCGCCGAGGATCGATTCGAGGATCGCGGCGATCGTATCGTCGGAAAGGGGCGAGCCGCCGCTGCCGCCGGAATTGCCGCTGTTGCTGCCGCTGCCGCTGTTGCCGGACTCGCTGCCCGTGCCGGAGTTGCTGCCCGAACCGCTCGTGCCGCTGTCGGGCCCGTCGTCGATCACGATCTCGTCGCTGTCGCTGCCGCTGCCGGGGTTGGAGCCCGAGCCGGAGCCGGACCCGCTGCCCGTGCCGGAACCGGTGCCTGTACCCGTACCGGTGCCGCTGCCCGTACCGGAACCGCTGCCGGACCCGGAACCGCTGCCCGTACCGCTGCCGGTACCGGCCGCGCCTGGCTGCTTCATGCGCTTGAACTCAGCCAACAGATGGTCCATCGCCCGCTCGGGGCCGTCGTCGCTGCGCTCCACGTACTTCTTGAACATTTCAAAGGTCTCGTGCTCCGTAGGCGTCGCGCCGGCCAGGGCCACGGAATAGCTTTTCTGCGGCGCCGTCGTTCCCTTCTCCTCCCGCTGCTTCAGAGCGCGGAGCAGGAACTGGCTGTCCAGCTGGCCCAGCTCCGGGTCCGCCTGCTGGCGGCCCAGCTCCAGGGCCATATAATAGGCCATCTCGCGGGAAAGCTCGTTATCCTTGGCAACGTATTCCTTTTCCAGCAGCTTGTAAAGCTCGCTGTCCGCCGTGATGCTGCCGATCAGCTTGCGGCGGAACTCCATGCTGCTCTCGTCGGAGCTGAGGGCCGCGGCAAGGGTCTGCCAGTTGTTCTGCGCCGTGGGCTTTAGGAAGGAATAGACGCCGTCGGCCTTCTGGAAGGCCGTATCGGTCTTGAACTTGCCGATGAGGCGCAGGAAGGAATAGGGGCTCTCCGTCAGCATCCGCCGCATGGCCCGCGCCTTCTGCTCGCTGCTGCAATCGCCCAGCAGGATGGCATAATTATCGGCCTTGGGCAGCTTGGAATAGTCGCTGAGGATCGCGTTCTGCTCTTCCTCGCTCAGCGCCGCAAAAGCCAGGTTCAGCGCGGTCACGTCGTCATAAACCGGCGCGGTGCTGCCGGAGCCGGAGCCCGTGCCGCTGCCCGACCCGGAGCCGGACCCGCTGCCCGTACCCGTGCCGGTGCCTGTACCCGTACCGGTGCCAACGTCCTCGCTGCCGTCGCCGGAGCCGCCCTTCAAGCGACCCAGCAGCTCCCGCAGGCGGGCCTCCGCCTCCGCAGGGATGTTGTTCACGTTGATGGTCCCATCAATGAGGCCGTTGAAGATATCCTCGTAGGGCGTGCTGTCAATGCCCAATTCGGCCATCTTGCCGCGCAGCAGGTTGATGGCTACCAGGCGCTCCATGCGGGTCGTTCCATCCAGGATCGCCTGGATCTGCTCTAAGGTCAGCGTGCCGTTCTCATAAGCCGCCAGCAGCTCCTTATAATCGCTGAGGCTGTGGCCGCCCGGCGTTTCCCCGCCGGGAGTCTCCCCACCCGGGGTCTCTCCACCGGGAGTTTCCCCACCGGGAGTCTCGCCGCCCGGGGTTTCCCCACCGGGAGTCTCCCCACCGGGAGTCTCGCCGCCGGGGGTCTCGCCGCCCGGAGTCTCCCCACCCGGGGTCTCCCCACCCGGCGTTTCCCCGCCGGGAGTCTCGCCGCCCGGGGTCTCCCCACCGGGAGTCTCACCGCCCGGGGTCTCGCCGCTGCCGTTGCCCTGGAGCTGATCCAGCAGGCCGCGCAGCAGCGCTTCGTCCTCGGGGCTGACATTGTAGGCCGTAATGGTTCCGTCCACGATGCCGCTGAAAACGTCGTTGTAAGGCGTGTCGTCTATGCCCTTTTCGGCCATCTTCTCGCGCAGCATGCTGATCAGAACCACCCGCTCCAGGCGGCTGGTACCGTCCAGCGCCGCCTGAATCTGCTCCAGGGTCAGCGTGCCGTTTTCATAGGCCTCCAGCATGGCCTGATAATCGTCCATACTGCCGCCCTCGGTGGGAGGCTCCTCCTCCAGCGTGCTCTCCTGCGCGCCGGTGAGATACTTCAGCAACTCTTCCTGCAGGGCCTGCTGGTTGCGCTGCTCGATCCACTCGCCCAGGGAGGCCAGCATATCGTAGGGATGGGTGTGCTTGTCCGGCTCCGCGGTGCCCAGGTCCGCCACGTCCAGCAGATCGGCATACTGCAGATCGCGCAGGGCGATGATGTTGTAGGCGGCCTCGACCTTGCTCGGGCAGGCGATGGTGATGGCAAAGCCCTCCTCCGCCACGCCGATCTCCATGATCGTGCTGGTCTCGGGCAGGGTATCCTCCAGCTCCTTGAGCACCAGGCTCAGATTGTCGTTGTAGGTGTTGAGGTTGTTGAACACACCGTCCCAATCGCTGGAATAGCGGTTGTAGACGGCTTCGTAATTGCGGTAATTCTCGCCGTATTGCTCATAGGTCTTCCGCAGCTCGGAATTTTTCAGGCCGAGCCATTCCGTCTGCAGGGTGTTGGCCTGGTTGGTAAGGGAGGTGATCTCCCCGTCCCACCCCAGCTTATTGGTCATGTACAGAGCGGCGACGCCCAGGCAGAGCACCGCGCCCAGCAGCACGGGCACATACTGCCAGAGCTTTTTGTTGCCCGCCTTCGCGGCGCTGTTCATGGTGACGGCGCCGAAATCGATGGTCGTGGCCGCCGCGCCGCGGCAGAGACTCCATTCGGAATCCTGCATCAGCCGCAGGGGGTGATTCAATTCCAGACGCGCCGCGTCGGCCAGGGCGGGATCGCCCGACTTGCTGCCGCAGAGGACCACGGTGGTATCCCGCGCCGCGCCGGCATGGAGGGTATTGAAATACTCCATGCTCATCATGACCTCGCCCATGTCGCTGTGCCAGTCCGCCCCCCGCAGCATGATGCGCTGGAAGAGGACCTGGCGGCCGTGGGTGAAGGTAAGGATCAGGTGCTCCTGCTCCGCCGTCAGGAAAAGAAGCCAGGGACTGGTATCGTCCTCCTCGCCGGCAGGCTCCGCCGAAGCGCCGGTGATCAGCGCCTTCTTCGGGGCCCTCACCGCGGGAAGTGCATAGGAAACGCCCACCGCCGTGGCGATGCTGTGGCCGAAGTAGTCGATGGCCTCCACCCGCAGGCCGCAGTCGTTGGCCAGGTTATAGTAGCGCATGAGCATCGCCTTGGGCACCGCCCACAGGCGCACGTCCTGCTCTCCCTCCTTGTCGGAGGGGCCCATGACCTGCCAGACCATGTTGTATTCCTCCGCGTCCACGGGGAAGTACACGTCCATATTCGCCTGCAGCAGCTGCTCCATCCGCGCCCCCGCCTGCACGGGCACGCTGGCCACCTCGCTGATGATCTGGGTGGAGCAAAGAGTGATGACGGCCCGCCGGAGCCGCTTGTACTCCGGTCTTTCCAGGGCCTGGCGCAGCAGAAGCTCCAGCTGCTCCACGTCCTGCAGCGTGCCGTCGTCCACCACGCCGGCGGGGAGATCATAACAGTCGCTGCATTTGACGGCAGCGGCCGGATCGCCCAGATCCATTTTGGCAAGGCGGAGCTGATACTGATCGATCTGGATCAGCAGCGCCTCGCCGGATAGTTTTTTGATGTTCATATTCTTGCCTCCATCATGGCAAAACCTGCATAGCCGGTATCCGAAAGCGTCTTTTTCTCATCATCGGGCCGTTGAAGCCGGCATTCGGAGAATCGCGTTATAATCCCATAAGGCCCAGATAGGCCCGGATCAGCGGCCCGCCGAAGAGGGCGGAAAGCCAGATCCCCGCGGAGAGATAGGGGCCGAAGGCCAGCTTCTTGCCCGCGCCGCGGCGCATGCGGACCAGGTGGATCACCGCGCCGAGAACGCAGCCCAGCAGCATCGCCAGCAATATCTTCTGCCAGCCCAGCAGCAGCCCCGCCGCACCCATCAGCTTCACGTCTCCCAGGCCGATGCCGCGCCCGCGGGTCACGAGCCAAAGCAACAGGAAGAAGAGTGACACCGCAAACATACCTATAATATACATCAGCCAATTCTCCCGGTCAAGCAAAAGACGCACGATCCCAAGAACTGCTATGGCGATGCAGAGCCCGTTGGGGATCTCAAAGGTCCTCCAATCGATCACGGCCACGGCACAGAGCAGCGGGAAAAGCAGCGCGTAAAGCAGCGCCGTGATCCAGTCGGGCCAGAACAGCAGCACGCACGCCAGCCACATGAGCCCGCAGAGAGCCTCCACGATGGGATACTGGGCCGAGAGCTTCACGCCGCAGGAGCGGCAGCGCCCCTTTTGCAGCAGAAAGCTCACGAGGGGGACGTTTTCATACCAGCTGAGCCGATGGCCGCAGCTCATGCAGTGGGAGGGGGTTTTCACAAATTCCTCCCCGCGGGGCAGCCGATAGATCAGCACGTTGGTGAAGCTGCCCACGCAAAGGCCCAGCAGCGCGGCGAACACAGCCGCCAAAGTCTTTTCCATAGGCCGCTCCTCAGCTCAGATACTGGTCGTAAGCCTGGGTCATGTTCAGCATGGGCAGGAAGATGGCCAACACCAGCATCAGCACGAAGAAGGCCATGATGATGAGCATGGCAGGCTCCATCAGCGCCATGAGCCGCTGGGTGGCCTGCTCCACCTCGTCGTCGTAATAATCCGCGCACTTGTCCAGCATGTTCTGCAGGTCGCCGGATTCCTCACCGATGGACACCATATTGCTCACCATGGGTGGGAAAATGCGGGTGCTCTGGATCGCGTTGCCCAGGGGCCAGCCGCGGGAGATGAGGCTTCGCACCGTCTGCACCGCCTCGCGGAACCAGATGTTGCGCATATTGGCCGCCGTCAGATCCAGGCTCTCCGTCAGCGTGATGCCGGAGGAGATGAGCAGGGAGAGCGTGCGGCAGAAGGTGGCGCTGGCCGAGCGGACGGACAGCAGCTTCACCACCGGCAGCTTGCGGGTGATGAGGCCGAAGAAATGCTTGCCTTTCTCCGTTCTGTTGAAGAGGAGGCCGCCCACCACCAGCAGGATGATGACGCCCAGGACCAGCCACCACCAGTCCACGAACCAGTAGCTGATGGCCATAACGATCTTGGTGGGCACCGGCAGCTCCGTGCCGATCTCCTCAAAGGTCTCCATAAACTTGGGGATGATGCGGGTCATCATCACGATGAGGACCACCACCATCACGAAAAGCAGGATGCAGGGATAAATGCTGGCGCGGATCACGGCGGACTTGGTCTTCCGGGCCTTGTCGAAATAGATCTCCATCTGCTCGAAGGACTTTTCGAGGTTACCGGATTCCTCGCCGGCGGCGATCATGTTCACCAGCATGTTGGAGAAGATCTTGGGGTGGCGGCGCATGGCGTTAGCCAGCGTCGTGCCCTTCTCCACGTCCGCCTGCATGGCGCGGATCGCGTCCTGCAGCTTTTTGTTCTCCGTCTGCTGCCCCAGCATGGACAGCACGGTGGACACGGGCACACCGGCCCGCAGGATCGAAACGAACTGGCGGCAGAAGACCGCCATATCCTTGCTCTTGGGGTTGCCCAGGAACGGAAGGTCGATATCCTTGTTCAGGGTGCCGAGCTCGTTGATCTCCAAAATGGTATAGCCGAAGCCGCGCAGCGAATTGCGGGCCGTGTCCAGCGTGGAAGCCTCCACGGTGTCCTTGATCCGCTTCCCTTCCCGGTTCAGCGCAATGTATCTGTATTGAGGCATAGAGCCACCTCCCTGACTGTGAGGACTACGTGCTTTCCGTGTCTCAGAGCATACCCTTCAAGGCAGCCGGGTCGCTGGACGCGCTCAGCGCATCCTCCAGCGTGATCTGCTTGGCGCGCACCAGGCTGGCCAGCGCATCGTCCAGCGTCTGCATGCCCTGGCGCTTGCTGGTCTTCATGGAGTTGATGATCTGGAAGGACTTATTCTGCCGGATCAGGCTGCGCACCGCGGGCGTGCCGATCAGGATCTCAAAAACAGCCCGGCGGCCGCCGCCGATGCGGGGCAGCAGCGTCTGGCCCACGGCGCATTCCAGCACGTCGGCCAGCTGGATGCGCACCTGCTCCTGCTGCTCGGCGGGGAACACGTCAATAATACGGTCCACCGTATTGGC
>JAEEGL016379128.1_pt1 | contig 12953 bp, 11 predicted proteins | sample 9134231 | NCBI WGS metagenome assembly JAEEGL01 (sample SAMN16246548, study PRJNA631951) | gut metagenome | biome: gut microbiome; feature: rumen; material: fiber-attached | host: Bos | place: Iran: Karaj | collected 2018-10 | reverse complement strand
TGAAGAAACGTAAACTTCAATGTTGTTGTCATCGACCGGTGAATCCGACCCCCAGACACGGAGAAGTATGTCGCTTTTAGAGATTATTCGTAATCCGGCTTTGAAGAAAAAAGAGATAATTTCGAATTCTTTATTCACAAGGCTGACCGAATTGTTTCCGCACTCAAGTGTGCGTTTCTGATAATTAAGAGACGTATTGTCTATAACCGCTCTGTCTCCGTTTAGTCTGTAAAGCCTCCTGAGCAAAGCGTTTATCACGGCTTTTATCTCGTGAGTATCTATGGGGTAATCTATCACTGCGTCTGCGCCTTTTTCAAGCAGTGCCAGTCTGTTTTCCTTGTTCTTGTCATCTGTTACTACTATTATAGGAATAAAAGGATATTTGTCGGCTGTTTCGCTGATTGAATTGATGTTGTCTGTGCAGATAACGTCGTAAATATCTGAATCTGGCGCAGATGAACTGATTATATCGCCCGATTTGTCGTATCCGATTCCTATCGAATCAAGGACGGCTGAAATTTCAGCCGCCTTTTCTCCGTTTAAAAGGATTTTCAAATTATGCCTCCGGGATTTTATCTGTCTATTAATGGAACGTATTTTTTCTCCGGCATAACGCTCATATATGCGGGTCTGATGATTTTACCGCCGTTCATAAGCTCTTCGATTCTGTGCGCGCTCCAGCCGGTAAGCCTTGCTACCGCAAACAGAGGAGTGAATAATTCTTCGGGAAGGCCGAGCATTCTGTAAGCGAATCCGCTGTAGAAGTCAACGTTTACGCTGATTTCCTTGTACATATTTCTGCCTTCGGAAATGATCTTAGGTGCGAGTTCCTCGACTCTTGCCATAAGCTTGAACTCTTTTTCGCATCCGCGTTCGATAGCGAGCATACGGACGAATTCCTTGAGTTGAACTGCACGGGGGTCTGACAGAGTATATACTGCGTGTCCGACGCCGTAAATAAGGCCTTGCTTATCAAAAGCTTTTTTATCAAGAAGGTCCCTGAGATAATTGGAAATCTGTTCGTCGTCGCTCCAGTTTTTGACGTGCTTTTTCATGTCTGCAAACATCTCGCAGACTTTTATATTTGCCCCGCCGTGTTTAGGACCTTTGAGAGAGCAGAGAGCCGCAGCAACAGCTGAATAGGTATCCGTTCCGGAAGAAGTGACAACGTGCATCGTAAACGTCGAGTTGTTTCCTCCTCCGTGCTCGGCGTGAAGAAGCATTGCAAGGTCAAGAACTCTCGCTTCAAGCGGAGTATATTTGCCGTCCGGTCTCAGCATATAAAGAATATTTTCCGCTACCGATTTTTCAGGCACCGGTGTTGCAATATAAAGAGAACCGTTTAACCTTAAATGTTTATATGCCTGGTAGCAGTAAACCATAAGCTGAGGCGCAACTGAAATCAGCCAGATACATTGATTCATAACGTTTTCGATTGAAAGATCCAATGCGTTTTTATCGTAGGAATATAACGTCAGGATGCTTTTTGTCATCATATTCATGATGTCTTTGGAAGGCGCTTTCATAATTACGTCACGGACAAAGTTCCTCGGAAGGACTCTGTATGAATTCATAAGTTCTTTGAATTCCTTAAGCTCCTCTGCTGTCGGAAGATTACCGAACAGAAGAAGATAAGTCGCTTCTTCAAAAGCGAATCTTTGCTCATACAGCGCGCCTTTTATCAGGTCGTTTACGTTTATTCCACGATAGTAAAGCCTTCCTTCTGCGGGAACGATTTTACCGTCGACTTCTTTATTTTGAAGAACGGTGGATATATTTGTGAGTCCGGTGAGGACTCCTTTTCCGTCTATATCACGCAATCCTCTTTTCACGTCGTAATACCCGTACAGATTCGATGGGATAACGGTTGTTCCCTCGATTTTCTTTACGAGCTTGTCAAGTAATTGCTTTTGCATAATCTCTGAAGTTTTTTTTGCCATTTGAGTCACCCGAATAAAAATTTCTGCTATTATAACACATTTAAAAAATATTTTCAATAGTATTTGGCTGTTTTCTGCTTTTTTTACGAAAAAATAATTTCACGCAGGGATTGACAAAATAATTTCTATGTGCTAAAATTATCAAAAATAAATCTTTAATTCGGCACAGAGAGGTCGGCAAGATTTTTTTGGATACAGCCTTGCTGATTTTTTGCCGTAAGGCAATTTTTTTATGCTTAAAAACAGGGTGTAAAAATGTTTTTGAAAAATCAGATTATGGATTCTTCGGCAGTCGAGAGGACTTTGACCAGGCTTGCGCACGAAATTGATGAAAAAGACTCCGATATAGACAATATCGTTTTTGTCGGAGTAAAACGCAGAGGGATTCCTCTTTCGGAAATGATTGCGGACCGTTTGAAAACGATAACGGGCAAAACGGTGCCTGTCGGCGAGCTTGATATTTCTTTTTACAGAGATGATCTTCAGATGAAGAGCGAAGCGCCGGTCGTAAACCGTGCGGAACTTCCTTTTTCTGTCGAAGGTAAAACCGTAATTATTATCGATGACGTTCTCTATACCGGCAGGACTGCCAGAGCTGCAATAGAAGCGGTTTTTTCTCTCGGAAGACCGTCTAAAATAAGGCTTTGCGTTCTTATCGACAGGGGACACCGCGAGCTTCCGATCAGAGCAGATTACGTCGGAAAAAATGTTCCGACTTCCCGTGGAGAGCGTATTTCCGTATGCGTCCCTGAGTATGACGACGCTCTTGCCGTAAGACTTTATTCGGTTGTTTGAAATCATAAGCTTTTGCTTTTGATATATTAAAATTTAATACAGGAGAATGGTTATGAAACTTGTTTACAACGTAAGCGACAAACCAAAGTTCGGCAAAATCATAGTTTTTGCCCTTCAGCAGCTTCTCGCAATCATGGCGGCAACGATTGCTGTTCCGGGCATGGTTGGACACGGACTCACGGCTGACGCCGCTCTTTTCGGCGCAGGCTGCGGTACAATCATCTATTTACTATTCACAAAATTCAAAAGCCCTGTTTTCCTTGGCTCCTCGTTCGCATTTATCGGCTCTATGCTCGCTGCATTTGCAGGAAGCGTTTCAATGCAGCTCGGTTATCTCGGTCTGATTATCGGTGCCGTTTTTGCCGGCCTCGTTTACGTTATAATCGCGATAATCGTTAAATTCGCAGGCGTTAACTGGATTGACAAACTTATGCCTGCCGTTGTTATCGGCCCTACGGTTGCTATTATCGGTCTCTCTCTTTCAAGTGACGCCGTTAAAAAGTTCTTCAACTACTCGGGAAACTTCAGCGATGATCTCGGCGCGTACATTATGAATCCTAAATCACTTATTTGCCTTGCCTGCGCGCTTATAACACTTGCAGTTACAATGCTTTGCGCTACCTACGGCAAAAAAATGATGAAACTCATCCCGTTTATTCTCGGTATTCTTGCTGGATACGCAGCAGCTGCTATTCTCACTGTATTCGGTATTATATTCAAAGTTGATTTTCTTAAGGTAATTGATTTTGCAGTATTTAAGGATCTTAAAATATTCGCTCTTCCGAATTTTGCATTCCTCGAAGGTTTCAAGAGCTTTAAAGAACTCAACGCTTCTTACATTATAAGCATTCTTGTTGCATACGTTCCCGTAGCGTTTGTTGTATTCGCTGAACACCTTGCAGACCACAAGAATCTTTCCTCCATAATCGAATCCGATCTTACGAAAGACCCCGGTCTTACACGTACTCTTCTCGGCGACGGTATCGGTTCTATGGTAGGTGCGTTCTTCGGAGGTTGCCCCAATACGACTTACGGCGAATCCATAGGATGCGTTGCGATTACCGGAAACGCTTCTACGATCAGTATTGTCGGCGCCGCAATTATGGCTATCGCCGTTGCTTTTATCGGCCCGTTCGTAGCGTTCCTTAATTCTATTCCTTCCTGCGTAATGGGCGGCGTTTGCTTAGCTCTTTACGGATTTATCGCAGTTTCAGGTCTTAAGATGCTTCAGCCTGTTGATCTCGGCGAAAACAAGAATCTGTTCACCGCTTCCGTTATCCTGATTGCCGGCGTCGGAAACCTCGCTCTTGCTTTCGGTGTTGGAAACGATCAGTACATCACTCTCAGAACGGTTGCGTGCGCTCTTATTCTCGGTATTCTTACAAACGTTATGCTTTCTGCAAAATCTAAAAAGAATGAACAGGCTCCCGAAGAGCCCGCTGCAGAAGAACCTTCTATAGAAGAACCCGCAGAAAATAAAGAGGCTGAATAATCTGAATTCTTGATATTGAAAGTCACTGCTTTTCGGCAGTGACTTTCTTTCTTTTAATTGACTTTATTGTTTTATATGATATAATATCATTAATCTTTATTGTAGAGGTGGATAAAATGATTGATTCTGAAAAATATACGACTTATTGCAAAGGCCGCGAAATTACCTATTCGGATCCTGTAAAAGTATTCGGACCGTCCGAATCAGACCCGGAAGTAACTTTGACTTACCCGAGAATAATTGAATTATCACATAACGAGGAAAACAACGGTATGCTTTTTGCGACTGCCGAACAGCTTGATATCAAGGCTTATCCCGTTCTCCGCTCTAGAGACGGTGAAAACTGGGAAGTTTGCGGAAAAGTGGTTGAAGAGGAAGAAGGGTTGATCTCTAACTGGCAGCCTATGATTTATGAACTTCCTTGCAACGTCGGAAATTTGAAAGAAGGGACGCTTCTGCTTTCCGGATGTTCAAGAAATGCCGGATCATCTATAACTCACATGAGGATCTGGTACAGTACCGACCTCGGTGAAAGTTGGAATTATCTATCCAACGTTGCAGACGGTTTAGGATTCAGACGCGGCCAGCTTTCTAAAGGCCTCTGGGAACCGTATCTGATTTGTGACGACAGCAACGTTTTATACTGCTTCTATTCTGATGAACTTTATGCTGAAGAACACAGCCAGATGATAGTTTACAGAAAGAGCTCGGACGGCATAAACTGGTCTGATACTTTCAGGGTAACAGCATGCAAAAATCCTCATTTGCGTCCGGGAATGGCTTCCGTTTCAAAACTGTCAGACGGAAGATATTTCATCACCTATGAGATGATAGGAATGGACGGTGTGCCGGTATATTGCAAATTCGGTAATACTCTCGATGACTGGGGAGACCCGGAATCCGACGGAATAAGGATCGTAACCGACGACAACGTTGGCCCGGGCGCGACGCCTTTTAACTGCTTCTGCCCGAATGCAGGGGAAAACGGTGCGATAATAGTTACCGGCCGCTTCCAGTGGGGAAGACCTTCATCTACCGGCGTCGATCTCTATATCAGTTATGACCTCGGAAAAACCTGGGGGCATATCGACGCTCCTGTTCCGTACAAACAGGATTCAAATCACCGTTATTCGTACAGTCCATGTCTCTTCACAAAAGCGGACGGATCCGTTATTTTTGCAAACGACGTGAATTCTGATTTCAGAAAAGATAAAGCGGATTTCAAATATTCCGTTCTAAAACTGAAATAATGGTTGACGTTGTTGCCGCTTTGATTACTGCAGGCGACAGATTCCTTATTTGCAGAAGGCCGGAAGGCAAAAAAAGAGGTTTGCTCTGGGAGTTTCCCGGCGGAAAAATCGAAAACGGAGAAACTCCTGAGCAGGCTTTGATAAGGGAATGCCGTGAAGAGTTAAACGTGACTGTTGATCCTCACGGTATTTTTTCTTCTGTCGTCTATTCTTACCCTGATATTACGGTCAGGCTTACTGTTTATAATACAGAATTGGTTTCCGGAACGCCTGAACTGCTCTGGCATTCGGATTTGAAATGGATATCCTCCGATGAGATTGACGAATACGATTTTTGCCCTGCAGACGTTGATATTCTCGAAAAAATCAAAAATTCGTTATTGTGAATCTGCTCTTTTGATACCATAAAAAAACAGCGGTTTTTGTCGAATATGATAAAATAATTCGGTCAAACAAAAATAATGCGAAAAAACTATTGACATTTGTCTATTTCTATTTATAATTATTATAATTTTTTATTAAGACGGTATAATATGGTAATTACAGAATTATTGGAAAAAAACGCACGGCTTTACGGTCAGGAAACGGCGCTGGTTGAAATCAACCCGTCCGAAGAAAGAGATAAGGCGGTGACCTGGAGAGAATCCAGTTTAATCGAACAGGCTCTGCCCGATGCTCCCTATAGAAGAGAAATGTCCTGGAAGAGCTTTGACAGACTTGCAAACAGGATCGCTAACCTTATCTTAAGCAGAGGCTTCAAAAGAGAAGCTAAAATAGGTATTCTTCTTCACAATTGTCTTGAATGGCTTCCGATTTATTTTGGAATCCTTAAGGCGGGATGTATCGCCGTTCCGCTTAATTTCAGATATTCCGGAGACGAGATTGAATATTGCGTCAACCTTGCTGACGTTGAAACTCTTGTATTCGGACCAGAATTTATTGACAGAGTTGATTCCGTTTATAAGAATTTTGACAAAGTTAAATATTTATTCTTCGTCGGTAAAAACGGACCTTCGTATTCTGAAAATATGATGAATATTCTGCAGTACTACTCCGATGAGCTTCCTCCGGTTCATATTACCGAAGATGATTATGCTGCGATTTATTTTTCATCCGGAACTACAGGCTTTCCGAAAGCTATTCTTCATAAGCACAGAGCGCTTTATTGTTCATGTCTGACAGAGCAGAATCATCATAAACAGTCGAGGGAAGACGTTTTCCTCTGCATTCCTCCGCTTTATCATACAGGCGCGAAAATGCACTGGTTCGGCTCGCTTCTGTCAGGCAGCAAGGCTGTCCTTTTGAGAGGAGTTAAGCCGGAATGGATCTTAAGGGCTGTTACGGAAGAGAAGTGTACGATCGTATGGCTCCTTGTACCGTGGGCGCAGGATATTCTGGATTCTATAGACAGCGGAAAGATAAATCTTGATCATTATCTGCTCAGCCAGTGGAGACTCATGCATATTGGAGCTCAGCCGGTTCCTCCGTCTCTTATTCACCGTTGGAAGAAAATATTCCCGAATCACGATTATGACACGAACTACGGTTTGAGCGAATCTATCGGTCCGGGCTGTGTTCATCTCGGAATTGAAAATATTGATAAGATAGGCGCAATCGGAAAGGCCGGATATCTTTGGAAAACGAAGATAATCGATAAAGACGGTAATGACGTCGTCCCCGGTGAAGTCGGTGAACTTGCAGTAAGCGGCCCCGGCGTCATGATCGAATATTATAAAAATCCTGAAGCTACGGCGGAGATTTTACACGGAGAATGGCTTTACACCGGCGATATGGCTAAAACCGACGAAGACGGTTTTATTTGGCTTGTCGACAGAAAGAAGGACGTTATCATCACAGGCGGAGAAAATCTTTATCCGGTTCAGATTGAAGATTTTCTGAGAGGGAACGACGCTATCAAAGACGTTGCCGTTATCGGACTTCCCGACAGCAGGCTGGGCGAGATAGCAGCCGCTATTATCGAACTAAAGCCCGATAAAACGGCAACTGTCGAGCAGATCAACGAATTTTGCCTCGGACTTCCTCGTTATAAGAGACCGAGAAAGATTATATTTGACAAAGTTCCGAGAAATCCTACCGGTAAAATTGAAAAGAACGTATTGCGTAAAAAATACTGCGACAAAACTATTGTTGAAGCGCAGATTCAGTAATTTAAGAGGTAATTTATGAAAAAACTGATGCTTGGAAACGAAGCTTTTGCAAGAGGACTCTATCAGTCGGGTTGCAGTTTTGTTTCAAGTTATCCCGGAACGCCGAGTACCGAAATAACAGAATACGCGGCGAAATACAAAGAAATATACGCCGAATGGGCTCCGAATGAAAAAGTTGCAATGGAGTCCGCCTTCGGAGCGTCCCTTGGCGGTCATCGCAGTTTTTGCGGAATGAAGCACGTTGGTTTGAACGTTGCTGCCGATCCTTTATTTACAATTTCTTATACCGGCGTGAATGCGGGTATGATTATTGCCGTTGCGGATGATCCCGGTATGCATTCCTCACAGAACGAGCAGGATTCTAGACATTATGCCATCGCGGCTAAAATACCTATGCTTGAACCTTCCGATTCAGGTGAAGCAATAGAATTCGTAGATCTTGCTTACAAGATCTCAGAAGAATACGATACTCCTGTCCTCATTAAAATGTGTACCAGGATTGCGCATTCGCAGAGCATTGTCGAAGTTTCTGACAGAAAAGATATCCCTCCGAAAAAATACGAAAAAAACGGAAGAAAATACATTATGACTCCCGCAAATGCGAGAGTAAGGCATCCTTTCGTTGAAAGCAGAATGCTTAAGCTCGGAGAGTTTGCGGAATCGACCGGAATCAATCGCGTCGAGTCCGGTTATGACAGATCGATTGGCTTTATAACTTCTTCGACCTCTTATCAGTATGTCAGAGAAGCGTTCGGCAACAGATTTCCCGTTCTTAAGCTTGGAATGATAAATCCTTTGCCGAAAAATAAAATCATTGAATTCTCAAAAACCGTTGAAAAGGTAATCGTAGTCGAAGAACTTGACGGAATTATTGAAACTTTCTGTAAGTCGATCGGAGTTGCAGTCTCCGGGAAGGATATTTTCGGAAATATAGGTGAACTCAGTCAGAATATTCTGAAAAAAGCACTCGGTGAGACAGTTTTTGAAAGAAAACCGCTCGATGAAGTTATTCCTGCCCGTCCTCCTATTATGTGCGCCGGCTGTCCTCACAGGGGCTTGTTCTATACTTTGAAAAAGAATAAAGTCACCGTTATCGGAGATATCGGATGCTATACGCTCGGCGGGGCTGCGCCTCTCTCAGCGCTGGATACTACCGTCTGCATGGGAGCATCCGTTTCCGGAATTCACGGATTTAATAAGGTCGGAGAAGGCACAAGCGAAAAAACGGTTGCCGTCATCGGCGATTCAACATTCATTCACTCGGGAATTACCGGTCTGATCAACGTTTCTTATAACGCTTCTGACTCGACCGTTATTATTCTTGATAACTCTATCACCGGTATGACGGGTCATCAGCAGAATCCTACGACAGGCTACAATCTGAAGGGCGATCCCGCAGCTAAAATTAATTTGGAAGAGTTATGCAAAGCGGTCGGAATACGCAGAGTACGGGTTGTTGATCCGTATGATCTCGCAGAATGTGATACGGCGGTAAAAGAAGAACTTGCTGTTAAGGAACCCTCGGTTATTATTTCCAGGCGTCCCTGCGCTCTTCTGAAATACGTTAAACACAGAGGACCGATCACTCCGGATGCCGACAAGTGTATAGGCTGCAGAAGCTGTATGCAGATAGGCTGCCCTGCAATAAGCATTGTTGACAAAAAAGTCAGGATTGACGCTACTTTATGTACCGGATGCGGAATCTGTTCACAGCTCTGTAAGTTCGGTGCTATCAAAGTTTGAGGTGAATCATAATGAAAACAACTAAAATAATGATAGTCGGTGTGGGAGGTCAGGGAACTCTTCTCGCAAGTAAGATCCTGGGAGCTCTTTGCCTCGGAAAAGGGTACGACGTAAAGGTCAGCGAGGTTCACGGAATGAGCCAGCGCGGCGGCAGCGTTGTCACGTACGTCTGCTTCGGGGATAAAGTTTATTCTCCTATAATTGATAAAGGCGAAGCAGACTATATAATTTCATTTGAACTTCTTGAAGCCGGCAGATGGGTTGAATATCTATCTGAAAACGGGAAAATCATTACCAATACTCAGCGTATCAATCCTATGCCGGTTATAACCGGAGACAGCGTATATCCGGATACTGTCATAGATTCTATGAACAAGAACGGCATTTTTGTCGACACCATTAACGCACTTGAAATAGCAAACGAAACGGGTTCCTCCAAAGTAGTAAATCTCGTTCTCCTCGGAAGATTCTCAAAATATCTGGATTTTTCAGAGGATGAGTGGCTCGGCGTTATTGAAAACACAGTTCCTGCCAATTATCTTGAAATGAACGTCAAGGCGTTTAAGGCCGGAAGAAACAGTTGATAATTTTATAAAAAGGAAAAGGAATAAACCAATGTCAAACTACTACCAGAAAGAAATTGAATGTGCACCGCCCGGGCAGATAGCAGAGATTCAGAATGAAAAGTTCATGAAACAGATTGCTAAAGTCTGGAATAACGTCGGATATTATCGTGATAAAATGACTTCACGCGGCGTTTCTATTGATGAAATTAAAAGCATCGCTGATATCAGCAAACTTCCTTTTTTGTCGAAGGACGATCTGAGAGAAGCATATCCGTACGGTCTTCTCGGCGCTCCTTTGAAAGATTGTATCCGGATACAGTCTACTTCAGGAACTACCGGCAAAAGAGTTATAGCTTTCTATACGCAGAATGATATCGATCTTTGGGACGATTGCTGCGCTCGTGCGATAGTTGCTGCCGGAGGAACGAAGGAAGACGTTTGCCAGGTTTGTTACGGCTACGGTCTGTTCACCGGAGGAATGGGACTTCACGGAGGAAGCCAGAAGGTCGGTTGTCTGACCGTTCCTATGTCGTCAGGAAACACAGACAGACAGCTTCAATTTATGGAAGACCTTCAGTCCACGATACTTTGCTGCACTCCTTCCTATGCTGCTTATCTCGGCGAGAGCATTAAAGAAAGAGGAATAGGCGACAGGATCCATCTTAAAGCGGGTATTTTCGGCGCCGAGCCGTGGAGCGAAGAGATGCGTATCGATATTCAGAACAGTCTCGGACTTAAAGCGTATGATATTTACGGTTTGACCGAACTTTCCGGTCCCGGAGTTGCTTTTGAGTGTTCTGAGCAGAGCGGAATGCACATCAATGAAGACCATTTCTATGCTGAAATTATCGATCCGGATACCGGCGAAGTCCTCCCGGAAGGAACACAGGGCGAACTTGTAATAACTTCCCTTGACAAAGAGGCGTTTCCTCTTATCAGATACCGCACAAGAGACATCTGCACGCTCTCTCGTAAAAAGTGCAGCTGCGGTAGAACTCACGTAAAGATGTCCAAGCCGAGAGGAAGAAGCGACGATATGCTGATCATCAAGGGAGTTAACGTATTCCCGTCACAGATCGAATCCGTTCTTCTTGAGCAGGGATTCAAGTCGAATTATCAGATTATTGTAGACCGTGTCAATAATTCCGACACCGTTCAGGTACTCGTTGAAATGAATCCTGAAAACTTCACCGACAAATTGTCTCAGATCACTGATATGGAAAAACGCCTTGTTTCCGAACTCAAGTCGATGCTGGGAATATTTGTAAACGTAAAAGTTGTCGCGCCTAAGAGCATCGTCAGAAGCGAAGGAAAAGCTGTAAGGATCATCGACAACAGAAAGATATAGGTGTAAAAAATGATAGTTTATCAGTTATCTGTTTTCCTTGAAAACAAAGTAGGAACGCTCGCTGAAATAACAAAAATCCTCAGCGAGAACAATATCAATCTTAAGGCGATCAATATTGCCGAAACTGCCGATTACGGAATTGTTAGGATTCTTGCGGATGATACCAGACTTGCCGCTAAAATTCTTTCTGAAAAGGATTTTGTAGTTTCCGCTTCAAAAGTTTGCGTAGCAAAGGTTCCGGACAGACCGGGCGGACTTTATGAGGTTCTCTCGATGTTCTCGGAAAATAACGTTTCGCTTGAATATATGTATTCTGTGTTCGGTTTGTCAAATAATATGGTTCTCATGTGCTTCAGGGTTGACGATCCCGACGCCGCAAACGTTCTTATCAACGAGAACGGTTATGAACTTACCGAACCTTCTGAAATGGGTTTGAAAAATTGATTTAACAGAGGTTTTTCCAATGAAAGAATTAAGCAGAAGAAACGTCCTTTTTACAGATTCAGTTATAAGAAGGATGACGAGAATTGCGATAGATAATAATGCTATCAATCTTGCACAGGGATTTCCGGATTTTGATCCGCCGAAAGAACTTACCGACAGGCTTGCAGAGATCAGCGCGATAGGGCCTCATCAGTATCCGATCACAATGGGCGCTCCGAATTTCAGAAGGGCGCTTTGTGAGAAGTGCGGCCGTTTTATGGGGAGAAAACTTGACCCCAATACAGAGGTCGTTGTTACGATCGGATCAACTGAAGCGATGGTCGATACGATTTTTGCTTTGACCAATCCAGGAGATAAGATTATTATTTTCAGCCCTTATTTTGAGAATTACAAAGCACAGACTATAATGGCTGACTGCACGCCGATTTTCGTTCCTCTTATTCCCCCGAAATTCAATTTTGATCCCGCTGTTCTTGAAGAGGCTTTTAAAGACGAAAAAGTCAAAGCAATTCTTATTTGCAATCCTTCAAATCCAAGCGGAAAAGTTTTCACTTACGAGGAATTGACCTTTATAGCCGATCTCTGTAAAAAATATGATGTTTATGCAATTATGGATGAAGTTTACGAACATATCATCTATGACGGAAATAAACACGTTTATATGAATTCTCTCCCGGGAATGTGGGAAAGAACGGTATCCTGCTCAAGCCTTTCAAAGACTTATTCGATAACCGGATGGAGACTTGGCTATGCAATTGCTCCCAAAGAGTTAATGGACAGGATCAAGCAGTATCATGATTTTAATACTGTAGGAGCTGCCTCACCGTTGATGGAGGCCGCAGTCGTAGGACTTGAAATGCCTGATTCTTATTATAAAAAGTTCGGCGATCATTACGCTCATATGAAAAAACTCTTTACCGAAGGCTTAAAAGATATAGGAATAGAATTTACCGATCCTCAGGGCGCTTACTTCGTTCTTGCGGATATCGGCAAATATATGAAAAAAGGTCAGTCTGACGTGGACTTCTGCGTTGATATGACTAAGAGGATCGGCGTTGCCTGCGTTCCCGGAAGTTCATTCTTCAATGAAAATATAAATCACATTGTAAGGGTTCATTGTGCCAAAAAGGATGACACACTTAATGAAGCTTTGAACAGATTGTCAAGAATTACCGAGGTTTATCTCAAATAATTATTTTAAAGCTCC